>Ga0190275_10000775_pt1 | contig 25349 bp, 21 predicted proteins | sample Popmic550T_FD_133745 | JGI IMG/M metagenome (GOLD analysis project Ga0190275, IMG submission 133745) | Populus adjacent soil microbial communities from riparian zone of Yellowstone River, Montana, USA - 550 T | ecosystem: Environmental > Terrestrial > Soil > Riparian zone > Trees stand | place...
CAACACTCAGGGAACGTATAAGAAAACCTTCGCAATCAGGTAGAAGAACGTGGTTTGGGGGTTCCGGTTCCGCCACCGGAGGCGCATCATCGTCCAGCGATACTTCCCGGACCTGCAGCCACAGCTTTGGCGCGAGCAATGTCCGATCCCCCAGCCGTATCTTGATGGGCACAGCGCGACAGCTCCAGCCCTGACTCAACTAAACCCTCCGCGCAGGCCCTGCTCCAGCATTCGCAGCCCAGTTTTCCATAACGGTGAAGTGAGTGGAGCGGGCTGTGAAAGCACGGATGCCGGAGACAAACCTTGGAAACCCCGGACTCGAAAACAATCACGATGGCGATCCAGAAACGAGCAAAGCTTGCGAAAGCGCGCCACCATGATATCGTCAGGTCTATCCATGCGGCTGTTGAGCAATTCGAAGTTGTGAAAGAGAATGACAAACGCCTTACGCCTCGACTCTAGCGCTTGCCAGAGCAGGCCTTCCATCTCCCGGTAGGAACATGCAGTAACCTGCGCATGCCGTAGTTTACGGCTGCCGCTTTGAAAAACTGTCATCGGATATTCGTAAACGCCTTCACACTCAATGGGCTCCACCAGCAGGACTTGCGGACTCACGCCACTATCCGGGCCGAACAAACTTGCGTTGTAGCTGCTGTCAAAAGGGATCCGGTTCAACGATAGAGCTTTGAGGGTTTCTCTATTGAAACCAAAGCTGCCGGCTCGAAACGCATTGACATGTCCCCCACCCGCGGTTTCGATTAATTCTGCCCCTGCGCGAATGAGTGTTATTTGCTCCTCGAGGGAAAAGTAGCGCAGAAATTGCTTTTTACCTGTTATGCCTTCAAGCAGAGGTTGGCTCGACTCATCAACCCACTCAGTATGCAGGTGAAGCTGTATCTCATGACCTGCCTCTCGCACCAGACCAACAATTTCCGCTAACGGCGCCGACCCGAACCGGGTGGCGAAAAGCGGCTCAACGAAGAAAACGGCTATAAGGCCGTGCTCCCCTAGCTGTCTTAGCTGATACGGCAAGCCATAATCGCCTCGAGACGTCGCGCCGTAGATGTACCGTTTAAACGCATCGGGAAACTTGGTGTCAATATTTTCCCAGCCGTCACACCACACCTCTACGTCAACTGTCAGGAACACATCCAGCATCGGAAAACCTCGGTTTCAGCACTTGGCGAGCTTCACGAGCAGCAGGTAACAGGCTGGCTCTATACGGCCGGCTTGTCCTTCCCTGGCATAGCCTAGCGAACCAGCCCTCTCGATAGCCATCCCAACTGCATTTCGTTGCTTATGATTGTGCGCGTAGGTCATGCTCATGCAACCTTCAGATCATTTTTTGCTGATCCCGTCCCCTCGCCATAGAGCACATTCCGCAAGAACGATTGAAACATGAGTAGCGTCCAGAGCGGTGCGCTGTGATCACGCCGTCCTGACTGGTGCTGGTCCAGCATCTCCTTAACAACGTTTCTATTGAAAAACCCGCTATCGGCCAAGACGGGATCCATTAACGCTTCGTTCAATCTCTGGCGCAACGGGCCGCGAAACCAGCTTGCCAACGGTACTGCAAACCCCATCTTGTCACGGTAAAGCACATCATCAGGCAAATAAGGTTCCAGGGCTTTCTTGAAAATAAATTTTCCCTCTTGCCCTCGAAGTTTCAATGACGTGGGCAAACCCGATATCCATTCCACCAATTCATGATCCAGTAGCGGTACACGCACTTCCAAGGCGTGAGCCATGCTGGCCCGATCTACCTTGGTGAGGATATCTCCAACCAGGTAGGTTTTCATGTCCAGGTATTGAACGCGCGACAACGCGTCCTCCACCGGGCATTTGCCCGCGTGGAGTCGAAGTACTTCGACGGCATTGTACCCTTGCAGGTCGCGATGGAAGGACGCGCTGAACAAGCGTCGACGCATGCTATCCTTCATGATCGACACGCCGTGAAAGTATCCTTCGACCGTATCACGTCCAAGGGCTTCAAAAGTGGACTTAGCGCGCAAAAACTTTGGCGCCCAGTCAGCCTTTGGATAGATCCCCCCCAGTACGCCGAACAATGGTCTGCGAAGTCCAAGGGGAAGCATGCTCCGCATGCGTTCTTCATAAAGATGCCAGCGATAGCGGCGATACCCGGCGAGATTTTCATCGCCGCCATCCCCGGACAGGGCAACAGTGACACGCTTTTTCGCCAGCTGGCAAACGCGGTAGGTTGGCATGGCCGAGCTATCGGCGAAGGGCTCGTCGTATAGAAATGCCAGTCGATCGATAAGGTCAAAATCATTCTGGTCCACCTGCTCCACGTGATGATGGGTGCCATAGCGATCAGCCACTTTCTGGGCATATTGGGATTCGTTGAATGCGGGGTCTCCGAACGAGATGGAGCATGTATTGACCGGTTCCGCCATGAGGTCGGCCATCATTGCCACCACTGCGCTTGAGTCGACCCCTCCGGAAAGGAAAGCACCGAGGGGCACCTCAGTCATAAGATGTATTTTTACCGATTCGCGCAATCGGACAATCAGCTCTTCCTCCGCTTCCTGCATGCTCATCGCCTGATGAGAGATGAATGGCACATCCCAGTATTGTTGAGGACGCGCCATGCTTTGCCCCGTGCGAAATTGCATGATGTGCCCGGGTGACAGTTTGTAGGCATGCTTGAATATACTCTTTGGCTCGGGCACATAGCCATAAGCAAAATATTCTTCTACCGCCTGCGGATCCAGCTCCCGGACAAAGCCCGGGTGGGCCAGCAGAGCCTTGAGTTCGGACGCAAAAATGAGTATCCCGTCCTTGAGCAGACTGTAGTAAAGCGGCTTGATACCGAGCCTGTCGCGTCCCAGAAACAGGATCTCACGGTTACGGTCCCACAGGCCGAAGGCGAACATTCCTCGGAAACGGTCCACGCACCGCTCGCCCCACTCCTCCCAGGCGTGAACGATCACTTCTGTATCGCAATGCGTACGGAACACGTGGCCCGCGGCACTCAACTCTTTAGCAAGCTCCTCGAAGTTGTAAATTTCGCCGTTGAAGACAACAACCACCGTGCCATCCTCGTTGAACAGCGGCTGCTGTCCGCTGGAAACGTCCATAATGGAAAGACGGCGATGGCCAAAACCGACCCCGGGCTCCGTGTGCAGCTCACCCTCATCGGGCCCGCGGTGAACCTGAAGTTGATTCATACGCGCCAGCAGGTGCCGGTCGATTTCCCTTTTTCCGCGTGTATCAAATGCGCCAACAATTCCGCACATGCGATTGCTTCCTTTTTGGATCTTCCTCTATACGCCCAGCGCTTTGTCGTAGACTCGGATATAACCTTGTGTCATCGCCTCGATGCTGAAGCCCGTTTCGATATGTTGCCGCGCGGCTCTGCCCTGACTCGCCAGCAGAGCTGGATTGCGGTAATACCATAGTATCGCCTTCATCAACGCCTCCGGCTCGTCCGGAGGAACGAGTGTCCCAGTAATACCCTCCTTGACCAGCTCCTCGTTTCCACCGACCCTGGTAGCCACCACTGGCAAGCCAGTGGACATGGCTTCCAGGATAGTATTTGAAATACCCTCGCCCAATGACGGGAGCACGAACAGATCCATTGCTCGCATCAGTTGCGGTACGTCCGCGCTTTCCCCGGGTAGCCAGGCAAGGGCTTCGGCGCCCGCGTTGCGTAATAGCTCAAGGCATGCCTGACGCGAATTTCCCTCACCCACGATAATCAGACGCATTTGCGCGTGAGCGAAGGGTACCTCTTTCAGTAGCAGGAGAAACGCCTGAATCAGGCTGGGGAAGTTTTTCACTGCTGTCATTCTTCCTACACTGCCAATGACAAAGGTGTTTCCCGAAAAAAATCCGGCCGGTACATCCGTTAACTGAGCACCTCGATCTTCTGCTTGCTGACGGGGATGAAAACGCTGACTGTCAACACCGTTATAGATCTGGTTGATCCGGTTGGGCACCGCGCCCACGGTAGTGGCAAGCCAACCTTCCAGGTCCCTGCTCACGGCAATGAAATGGTTTACGAACGGGCGGATCGCTTTCCGCAACAAGTTATATTTACGATTCTCTCCGTACAAGTCAAATACGTCCCGGCCGTGCTCCCCATGAACGCGTGCGCGCGCTCCGGCAAACGCGGCGATGACCTGGCCCTCCATCGTGCCAAGATTTCGAGTGTGCACGATATCGGGTTTCAGACGTCTGAGTGTTTTGAAGAGGTTAAAATAAACAGTAAGATCGTGCCCCTCGCGCTTGTGCAAAGCAACGATTTCCACATTCTCTCTCACAATTCGGCGACGGAAATCCGAATAACCCTTCAGGCAAACAATAGCGTGGCGATAACGGTCCGGCGGAATGTTATTGATCAGGTTGACGAGGCCGTTTTCCAAGCCGCCGACGCCCAAGTGATAGATCACGTGAACGATCAATGGCGGCGGGCAAACATCCTGGCAAGATTTTGTCTCGCCGGCCTGGGAGCTAGCGATTGGATGCATGTTCGAGCCCGGCTGTTATCGTCGGCATCATCTCATTCATAAATTCGTGGAGAACCGGGACAGCCTCATCCGGTGAGTCTTTGTAGGGCGCGGCGAGCAGGATTTCGGCTCCATCATCCCCCCTGCCGAGAAGTTTTCTTTTGGCAAGGATCATTTTGGCCAAATAGGGGTTAGCGGTTACCTCATCGCCGAGCCAATACCACCTCCATACCAGCAGGTTAATTGAAGGCGAATCGAGTTGGTTCTGCTTAAGTACAATTCGACCAGAAGGCAACGCGACATCGCGTGTACCCTCGCTTATATGGCGCCAACTCGTCCCCGATTCGGGTACGAGCACATTTTGTGAGCTGATCAGCTCTGATCCTTGCTGCTGATTGCGGTAATAGCTGATGTAGAGGTCTACCGAGTTATCGCTGTTTCGGTAGCGTTGCCGGAGCTCGCTCGTGGCGCCGGCGTAGGTCGGCCTCCAATCCGAAATCGGCTCCTGAGCGCTACTCCACTTCCCGGACACATCGGCTATTTTTATTTCCCGGCTCATGTTTACAGGCGAACCGTTCTCAAGATAGTTTGCGAATAGGGGCCAGATCAGCGCGACGGCAAAGACTCCGCTTACGGCAGCAATGGGGCCCTTAGGTGAACTTCGGTCGCTGTTTGAAAGCCGGTCTTGCTGTGGCCCAGCGTCGAGCGTGTTCCCCCTTTTGTCATCCTCGCGCCAAATCGAGCCGATCCAGAACAACAACATCATCACGATACCGAAGAAGATCCAGCCATAAATGAGATGATCGACCCCGACCGCGAGGCTCATGTCACTTAGGTGGCCCGTCATCACAATTAGATAAGCGCGGATGCCGTTGGCAAAAATGGGCACGATTAACGACAGCGCAACGAAGGCGATGCGACGCGCCAGGCTGCGGTAAGTCAAGTAAGCGTATAGCGTGCCCAAGGTAAACGAGGCGATCAGGTAGCGCAGGCCGCTACAGGCTTCGACCACAGACCAGTTTCCGCTCGGAATGGTAAAAAAACTGCCCTCCCGGTAAACTGGAATGCCGGTCAATTGCAGCGCCTTTACAGTAAAATCGGCCGTGAAATCTATCAGCGGAGGAATCAGCGCCTCGCCAAATGGAACTGCAAGTAAAAGATAGGCCAGGGGAAAAGCAAGTGCACGAACCATTTGGCCGCCAAGGATGGTCCATACCACGGCTGGAATCATGGTTATCAGAAAAAGCTGCTGGAATACCAGAACGCTGGCAAGCGTCGCGAGCAGCCAGCTGAAACCCAGCATGGCAAGCACCAATAAACCCATCAGGTTGGGCTGTGGCTGAACGCTGCTGAGAAATTTGCGCTGTCCCCAGATCAGATATGCGCTGAAAGGAAAGATCAGAAAGCCATGAGCGAATGTGTCGGACCGTTCCCATATCTCGATCATGGACCAGGTGGTCTTGAAGTAGACGACCAGCAGTGAGGCAACGGTAAGGATGGTGAGCCACACCGCAATTTTTCCGTTTTGCTGCTCCAGTGTTACCGCATTGTGCGGAATTTCTCGTGGCGTTTGCGCGCTCATGCCACACTGTCTCCACTAGATTGAAGGTCGTGCTGCAGATAGCCCGGCAATCCTAGGGTTGCACGCGGCGCTTGTGCATGAGTGAGAAGCGCCGCAATCCGCGCCAGGTTTTTTTCCCAATTGTAGCTCGCGAGGACACGGGCTCTGGCGGCCTGACCGATGGCACGTTTCAGCTCGGGCTCGGCCCGCAGAAGTTCAACGACGCAGTTGGAGAAATCGCTCTCGTCATCAGCCACCACCAACTCATGCCCACGAACAGCGAATATGCCTTCTGCGGCTTGCGATGAAGCGATAACGGCTTTTTCCATCGCCATGGCCTCCAGCACTTTATTCTGTACACCGCGAGCAATACGTAACGGCGCTACGGCCAGTTCAGAATGGGCAAGATAAGGGCGCACATCCGGCACTGCGCCGGTGACGACAACCCCTGGAAGAGCGGCAAGCGCCTGCACTGCCGGGGTAGGACGTGCCCCGACGATGTAGAACTTAACCCCAGGCAAATGGAGGTTGATCAGAGGCAGGACGCGACGCGAAAACCACTCAACTGCGTCGCCGTTTGCCCAATAATCCATTGCCCCGGTGAAGACTAACGGGGTAATACCGGGCGGATAGGGGTTTGCATAGTTATACGCCGGTGAGAAATAATCCGAATCGACGCCGTTGTTGAAGTAAGAGACCTTGCTTGCGGCTTCCGGCGCAAGCTGTTTGAATAGACTGGCCTCTGCCTCCGAAACGAAAGTCGCGCTGTCAAATTCTTGGGCGACTTGTCTTTCGTAGTCCAGTAGCAGCCTCGATTCACGACTATAAACCCAATTCATCGGCCACCTTGCCGTGGCCGCATATTGCTTCCACTTGTCCGAATCGATATCCACAAAGTCGACGACGCGGCGTCCTCTCCGCACGTGACTCACATACTGAGCCATGGCGGAGGAAAAAATCAGAATAGTTTTTATGGGCCGGCGTTCGAGCACACCTTTTACCCATTCCTGCAATTCGCTATCAGCATAATAAGGCAAGGTAAGAGGCTGGTTGGAAATGAGGCCGTAGAGGCCGCGCAAACGAGCAAAAGCGGGGCGGAGATTCACAAAGCAGGTCTCGTCGCATAAAGCCTTGACCGTATCAAGATATTCCAGGTCTTGCTCGTCATCTACAAACGCACCAAGATGGATGCGATAACTTTGGCTTAGATGCTTGAGCAGGTGGTAGGACCTTATCTTGTCGCCTTTGTTGGGCGGATACGGGAACCGATGTACGAGATAAAGAAGTTCGTTCATCGGCCTAGCCAAGATTTTTCACGATGTGCGGACCAATCAGATTCGCCATAGGTAGCGGGAGCTTTTGCCAGGCATTGATGAACAACCGGTACTTCGGATTTAAGGGGTTATGATCGGGCACGGCTTTGGCGCGGTGCAACTGGTATTCATAGTGTAGCGGTTGCGGCTCAAATCCCCAGTTACGCTTGAAATCGAAAGAACCGGTGTTCCGCTTGCTGCGGCCAAAATCGAAGATCCTGTATCCTTGTTCGCAAGCACGCCGCATCAATTCCCAGTACATAAAATCGTTTGCGGCCACGTCACGCGCTTCGGCTGTGCCGCCACCGTAATAAGGTAGAACTTCATCGCGAAAGTAAAAGCTCATCACGCCGCTGACCGTACGTCCGCTTTTGGTAATGATCATAAGTTCGCAATTCCGCCTGAAAATCTGCTTGAGCAGCTGAAAATATTTTTTGGAAAATACCGGGGTGCCAAGCCTGTGCACACTTGCCGCATACGCTGAAAAAAAACGTTCAACATCCTCATCTACGACACTTTCCAATCCGGCCTTGATTCCCTTGCGCACCATTGCACGCTGTTTGCGCGGGATCGCCTGCATATTTTCTTCCGCTTCCGAAGCCATCTCTTTCCGGAACGTCACATAGAGGTCCTTCGTTGGCCATTGGGAATGAAATATCTTTAAATTTCGGTATTCGAGGTAGTCCACCTTTAGTTGCGTCGCAAGCGCCTGAGCAGCGCTGTCCAGAACTTCGCGGGCTGATTCTGTTGTGGCCGCGATGCCGCCGTACACGCAAAATGGAAGCGAACTCAAGGAGTGGCCGAAAAACACGCTGTCGATCTCAGCAAGGGGAAGCACTCCTTGAATGATCCCATCTGATTCCGCAAAAAGAAACCAGGTCTTATGGCCAAACGCGCGCTCGATTACCGTTTGCCAACCGGCAAGGTGGAAGAAAGTGGCTTCGGGACACGCGGACATTACGAACTCGTCCCATCGTTGCACATGCTGCGGTTCGAGCAATCGTACGGAGGGGGCACAAGCGTGAAAAGAAAGATCACTTTCCTTCTGGGGCACATCAATGAGGCAGCTCATGGGCTTTAATCCAGAAATATGCAATCCATGCGACCCCACTTGAAGTCGCGGGTCAGTGCCCTGATCCTTTCTTCCATGCGATGCAGATTGTAATAGTGCCGGAAGCGCGTTTTTACGCTGATGCCCCTCTGCCGCGGCTGCTCGTGATCTATTTCCCAAGGGTGGAAATAAAAGATGGCGGCCCGGTGCTCCAGACGGTTCAGCCTCTGTATAAACCACCGGGAGACCGGATAGGGCCAGAGCCTGAAATAGCCGCCGCCGCCAGCGGGAATATTTCGACTGAACAACCGCATCGTGGTGATCGGCAACTCGAGCAGCCCGCCCGTGCTGTGCGGATAGTAGGCGAAGCGGGGTGCATCAGGCATGCCGTAATGGTCGTGTTGAACGGGATAGATACTGGAACTGTAGCGATAGCCCGACTCTTCAAGTATACCCAGCGCCCACTGGTTCTGGCGTCCTATGGAAAAACTCGGCGCCCGGTAACCGAGCACGGGTTGTCCACCGATATCCTCAAGGATAGCTTTGGCACGGGTGATGTCGTCACGGAACTCATGAGGGGCCTGGTCGGTGACGCGATGGTGGGCCCATCCATGGCTGGCAAGCTCATGACCATTGCCGACAATGCGCCTCACCATCGCTGGATATCGTTCGGCGATCCACCCCAATGTAAAGAAAGTGGCTTTGGTATTTTCATTATCCAACAGCGCCAGAATGCGGTCGATGTTTGATTCCACTCGGCAAGATATGGACGGCCATGCTTCCCTTGGAATGTAAGGAGCAAACGCCGAAACCTGAAAATAGTCCTCCACGTCCACCGTCATTGCATTGCGTATCGGTGCCGGATTTGTTTCCATATAGAGGTCGCGGGAGAATGAGGTCAGGTCGTCGCGGCAAGACGGAACGTCTCGCCGCAAGTCGGCGTTGGCCGGTCTGAAATGGGCATTAGCTCTCGTCCTTCGCCGAACGCTTTGCGCTGGCAAGGGAAACCACCTGCTTGACCAGTTCCAGAGTGGAAACAACGGAATCCTCCAGCATGGCCAAACGCTCATCCATGTTTTGCAGCTGGCGCAGCGACTCGTCCGCTCGCTGCTCGGAGGTAATGAAATCTTCGCTACTCAGGTTTGCTGAAATCGGCGCCTCGAATTCCTGCTGGATATCACTGACGACTTCACTTACCTCAGCCCCGCCGAAGTGATGCAATTGCTCCAGACATCCCATCAGCAGCAAGCGGTCACACACAGCATTGATCCTCCTGGGTATACCGTCGGCGTATGCATAAATCGCCTCAAACGCCGCCTCATCGAACGAAGGGTCGCCTTGCCAGCCCGCAGTCGTCAGTCTGTGCTCTATGTAGGATCTGGTTTCAGGTAAATCCATGGGGCCGAGATGATATGTCGCGGTTACACGTTGCCGTAATTGCTGCATGTCACCACTAAGCAGGGTTTTTCTGAACTCGGGCTGGCCAAGCAAAAAAGTTTGCAAGAGCGGCTTGTCCTCGGTTTGGAAATTGGAAAGCATGCGCAATTCCTCTACCGTGCGAGGTGAAAGATTCTGGGCCTCATCCACTACCAGAAGAGCGCGTTTTCCTTCCTGATCGCACTTGCGAAAAAACTGCTCGAGCCCTATCAGGAGTGCAGCCTTACCGACATTTTCATACTGCAACCCAAATGCCGCCGCTACCAATCTCAGCGTGTCATCGGAATCGAGGTGGGTATTGACGATTTGTGCCGCAAGAATCTTATGGGACTCAAGCTTGCGAAAGAGATTGCGCACCAGAGTGGTTTTTCCCGCTCCGACATCCCCAGTAATTACGATAAAACCTTCTCCCTGCGCAAGCCCATATTCGAGATAGGCCATTGCACGATTGTGGCCTTTGCTGCCGAAGAAAAAATTGGGGTCCGGCTTGAGTTGGAACGGCTTGACTCTGAAACCGTAGAAGGAACGGTACATATTCCCGTTAAAAGCTCATATTAAGGGAGGCAATCACCGCGTTTTCACGATAGTCTCCCCCTGGTTGATTGGATGCCCGGCGGTTGTGCCGCGCTTCAAGCATGGCAAAAAGATTAGGCCTCTCTTGCAATTGTCTAACAAAGTTAAAGCTGGCGAACATGAGGTCATCCTCTCTATTGTTGCCAATAAAACTGAATCTCGTATAGGCAAAATTAAAATTGGCCCGGTTACGCTGAGAAAGCCGGTAACTCCATAGCACATTGGCGCCGGTCTGCCGCGTATGGTTAAGCAGCGACAAATCTACGCCGGGCAAAAGGGCGGCCTCATCTGCTGCTGCCACAGAAAGCGGTTGGCGCGTCATATTGAAACCTCGGACGACAAATGTATTTCTGAGACCATTCAGCGCGAAGGAAGCCTGAAAGCGTTTTTGCAAAAAGAGCCTGTTCGTCAGAAAGTTTGTCGGGTCAAAAAACGAGCCTGACAGGCCCATGCCAAGGAGAGCGGTACCGCCTTGCTGGATGAGTCCGGGATTAAGGCCCGGATTTTGCGCTGTAAGAAGTTGATTGAAGCCTCCTGCAAAGCCGGTACTTCCAAAACCGGTTTGAGCCCCTTGCTGGGCCTGCTGGTTGAACGTCGTGATATTTTCATCATAGCTGGCATCCCACACCGTCAGGCGGGTACGGTAGCTTGCCACCGCGTTGTATGTATCACCGAAAAATCTTTGCCCTCCGGTTAACGAGATATTTGTCCTTTCGTTAGGCTGCCACATAAAACCAACGCTCCAGGTCGGGCTGGAATTCTTTCCACGAATTGAAAGATAAGTGTTTCGTTCGTAGCCGCCGGTTCCCGTCAAAGCGAACTGGGGTGTAACCATATACCGAAGATTGGCAAAAGTCCGTTCCAGCTCCACCTCGCGGCCAGACCGGGTAATTTCGATCGACTGATTGCTGTAATTCAGACCCCAACTGAGAATTCTAAAGGCCTCTCCACTATTGATGAACGCCGAATACACGTTGGCGCTGCTGTTGACAAAGGAATTACTTGAAGTTACCTCATTGTGCAGATAACGTACCTCGCCCGTGGCAAAATTCCCAAAACGGTGACGAAGATAGGGGCTGACGCTGAGAGTTCTTACATCGGCTCTGTTGGCGGTAGCGTTTACGTTACTGACTGCCTGGGGCCCAAGCAATGAAATATTTTGCTGCTGGATCGAAGCTCTGCCATCGATGAAGAAGAGATCCTGGATCAGCTCCCCGGTTCCTGCCGCGTTCAGTTGGTGCCGCATGCGTGTCAGGTTGCTGTTCTCGGCGTAGATCAGATTATTCATGGTGTAATCCAGATCGAATCTATAACGGCGGGCCTCCCCCCTGATGAATACGCCCGGATTGATCTGGGTAACGAAATCCCCTCCACTATTTCCCGTCGTTCCAAACCCTCCTCCTCCTCCCAATCCTCCCCCCAACCTGACATTGTCGGTATAAGTTTCGGATAAACCCATGCGTGGAAGCACTCGCCAGTCGCCGGCCCCTGCGTAGGGCGCGAAGAATAGCATCGCCACAACGCCAAACGCCGCAGCGCACGACACCCTGCGCCGGCATTCATCCTCAAGCGCTTTCATGATAATAGTTACCGTAATATTCCCCGCCGGAAAACGATCTGGCTTTGTTATAAATCAGGTTTACCACGTCGCAAGATTCTATCTGCCGAAGCGTTTCTTTCACCACCTGTTGTGATGTTGTTTCAGCCTCAACCACCAGAACGATCTGGCCCATCAGGCTTGCTAGGACGCGCGCCTCACTTGTGAGCAGGAGCGGCGGAGAATCGAAAATGACGACGCGATCTGAATAACGTTGCGCAAGTTCCTTTAGCAGCTCACCCATGCTCTGGCTCGCGAGCAGCTCAGTCGAATGGGAGTGGCGCCTTCCGGCCGTTAGCAGTGTCAATTTCTCGATATCAGTCTTGATCAGAACATCCGCCAGATCGAGGTCGTCGTCCAGAAGAATATCCATCAGGCCTCTCTCTGTGCCAAGCCCCAAAATTTTGGGCACTGTTGGACGGGCGACATCGGCGTCGACAAGCAATACGGTACGATCCATTTCCATTGCAATACTCATCGCCAGATTGACAGTGCAAAAGCTTTTCCCTTCTCCGGCGAGCGCGCTCGTAACCATGATCAGATTTCCGTTTTTGATCATGCCCGGTCCCTTGTTAAATGCATTGGTCAGCAAAGGACGTTTGATTACCCGAAATTGCTCGGCTATCTGCGTTCTCCCCTGGTCCGGCGTGACAATTCCATAATCCCGCATTTTTGCCTGATTGAGCGTGATTCGTCTCGAGGCCGCGGGGGGGGAAGTAGCCGGTGTCTGCTCTTGGGAGGGTGACAGCCCCTGCTCTGGGGAAGGTGACAGCGCCGGCTCTGGAGAAGGTGACAGCGCCGGCTCTGGGGAAGGTGACAGCGCCGGCTCTGGGGAAGGTGACAGCGCCGGCTCTTGGGAAGGTGACAGCGCCGGCTCTTGGGAAGGCGTCGCGCGACTCTGATTCCCAGTACCATTGTCGTGCACATCAGATGGCAGCAAAGGGTGGGCGGGCACTTCGAAAGCAGCCGGTTTGACTCTTTGTTTTCCTTCTGCTCCGAGCTTGCTTGCGGCTTTTTCAATAATACTCACGCTTTCTCCAATCTAACTGACTACATTGCCTTATGCTGGCCTAGGCTAGACTTCCTTCAAATCGGGCAAACGGTTTGCCCAGGCTTTGCCCAGGTCCGCAGGCAAAACGATCAAACTTATGGAGGCGGCAAGATCTGACGGCAAATTAACGGAGGTAAGCGCGAGGGGCCCTCGATTTGCAAAAAACCCACTGTTCAAACGACCCTTACCATCAATAGTCCATATAAACCGAGTAATGATAGCAACGAGAGGCCAAAAGCGTACAACCGCTTTCTGCGTTTCGTTTTTTCCTGACTGGTCCAAATCATGGGAATTGATCCCAGTATCGGCCTTCCCGTTATCTCGCGCAAACTCATCTGGCTATGGAAAGTCGGTCGTATCTGGCTAGCGATAAATGCTATCCCAATTCCCACTACCAGCGACCCAAGGAAAACCAGGGAAAAAAGTTTGCTCCGATCTGGTCCTGCTGGCAAATCCGGCACGGTAGGAGGGTCTATGATGCGGAATGACATTAAATCGGTGGCGGACCCGAGTTCCCCAGAAATCTTCGCCGATTCGCGTCGTTCAAGAAGTTTCTCGTAATTTGCTTTATTAACCTGATAATCACGATTCAGCTGCGCGAGCTCTGCCTCGACTTGCGGCACCGCATTGCTTAGGGATTTCAAACGCTCATAGCGGGAAGTATATTCTTCTACACGAGCCCGCATGGACGCCACGTCGGCTTCAGCTTCCGCCAGCGCAACATTGAGCTGTTGCAACATGGGGCTGTAATTCTTGCCAGGGTCACTGCTGGGTCTTACCAGTTTGGCTTCTTCTTTCTTACGATCCTCAAGCTGAGCAATCAGTCGTTTCGCCGCGATAATGTCTGGATGCAATTCGGTAAAGTTCAGTCTCAGCGAGTCGAGATTCCGGTTCAATGCCTCAATACGACCGTCGAGCTCCACATTTACAATGGAGGAGGCCGAGTCGTTCTGATCCACCAGGAGAACAGGTTCGTCACCGGAAATTTGACGTCTTATGGCATCGCGCGCCTGCTCAGCTTCCCGCAGATCCAACCTGGTTTTATTCAGATCTTCCCCTGCCTTGGATAGCTGAGCATAATAATCATTGCCCTGCTGAGGCAGCATACCGATGTACTTCTGCTTGAAGGCCTTCAGGTTATTCTCCCCGACCACCAGTTTTTCCTCGTAGCTCTGTATCTGCTCGTCAATAAAGCGGATTGCTGAAGAAGAGTCCTGCTTGTCGCCGAGGCCACCCTCGACAAAAATAGTCAACAGGGACTGAACGACGTCTTTGGCCAGCTTGGGGTTTCGGTTGTTGTAATGGATGGTGAAAAGATTATCGCGGCCAGTCGTACCCAGCTTGATTTTGTCCATCAGCTCCTTGACGAGCTTTTCCTGGTCCTTCACATCCTTGGCCTTGATATCCAGGTCAACCATTCGTACCACTCTCTCTACGTTCGGCCGGCTGATCAAAGTGCGGCTCATGATGGAAACCTGCTGTTGCAGGTCAGGAGAAATTGTCATCCCGGCCATTAATGGCTTCAGGACATTTTGGGTATCGACATAAATTCTGGCCGAGGCCTGGTAATCGTCCGGCAGCTTATAGACTACGAACCATCCCCCAATTGCCACGACCCAAGCGGCGGCCACGGCAATCCAGCGATATTTCCATACCCCTTTTAAATACACCAATAGTTGGGATGTAAGTTCCTCCATGTCTCAAATGATCCTTACAGATTCTGCCGCCAGCCTACACGGTTAGATTATTGAAAGCGTACTCGTGTAAAACAAGAGGCGGAAAAGAGAGAATCATATAGCCTCACATCGATGATCAGCTTGTGTCCCAATAATTCCCGCGGACTTGGCGATTTGATGACGGCAAACCATCTTGTTCATAAAGGACTTCTCCCTGCGTAATCAGATGTTGGATTTACTTCGGCAGTTGCAACTTCGTAACCTCTAACGATCCCAGCTTAAACTTACGGAAACAAGTATCGCAGCGAAATCAGAAAAAGCTCTCCGGTATGACAAGTACGTCACCCTGGCGCATCGGTACATTGGCCGTGATATCGCCATCCCTGATCAGATCATCCAATCGGACGCTGAACTGCTGCTGCTTCCCTTCTACGTTGCGAATGATTCGTGCCTTGTTACCCGCCGCAAAATCCGTCATACCCCCGACCTCGATCAAAACATCCATCAGGGTCATTTCCTCCCGATACGGAAGTGCCTGAGGTTTGGAAGCCTCGCCTATAACGCGTATCTGTTCGCTATAAGGCCCTACAAACTCTGTCACCACTACGGTTACGACAGGTTGCTGAATATATTTAGATAGAGCCTGTTCAATGTCCCGCGCTAATTGGGTCGATGTTTTTCCGCTGGCGGGAAGATCCTCCACCAGTGGGGTGGTGATTTTCCCGTCCGGCCGAACGGGTACCGCCATGGAGACTTCGGGGTTTCGCCAGACAATAACGTCTACCATGTCGCCGGGTCCGATAAGGTAGTCGTGTGCAATATACGACGCCCCATCATCGGTGAGGGGCGGGTAAGTCTTACAGCCGCCAAGAGAAAGGACAGCAAATACTACGGCGAAACAAGCCAGCCATTTCATAACAGCGATATGCAGAGCGTTCACGGAATTCCTCTATGCGATTTTTTGGAAGATGCGGTGGGGGTTTGCGGGGAAAGTTCGATTTTTTAGAAAATAAAGATGCTATAAGTCGTTATTCCTGTCAAGACGGCATTAACTCTCGCTCGACGGATCACCCCGGGGGCGCGAAATGGCATCCCTATGTTTTTGTTTCAATGATAACATTTGCGCGGTCCTAATGTGCGCGTTATCGTCCTTTCGCCCTTTTCCCCATATAAAGCCTCCGGCTGAACAGCAATCATTGTCATGACTGACCTTGTGCATTGCGTCCGCATCGTAGCAACTTTCGCCTCAGTGAAAAATTGGACTTTAGTACACTCTGTTCAATTGGTCTATAGACCATTATGGTGAGTGTATCCCTACGCACTTCTTGACGATCTCAAAAAATGGCGGTTAATCACGGCGGTTCTCGTGGGTTTGAAGCGCCCATCGTACGTGTTCGCGCACAAGAGGCGAAGGATCGTCACGCCGAGCCTGTAACGCGGCTAATACAGCGGGGGAAGAGGGTGCGTTCCCCAAACCGACAGCGAGGTTACGCAACCATTGCTCGTGACCAATACGCCTGATTGGGCTTCCGGCAAGCCGTGTATCGAATTCCTCGCTGCTCCACTCAAATAATTGGACCAGCGAAACATCGTCCAGTCCGTTACGCACGGCGAAATCCTGCTCACCGGTAAATGCTGCGAATTTGTTCCATGGGCAGACAAGCTGGCAGTCATCGCAACCATACACCCGATTCCCGATGAGGGGGCGCAGCGTCTCTGGAATACTGCCTTTATGTTCGATAGTAAGATAGGAAATGCAACGCCTCGCGTCGAGCTGGTAGGGACCGATAATTGCTTGCGTCGGACAGATATCAATGCACTTGGTGCAACTCCCGCAATAGTTTCCGACGGGATCGTCCACCGTCAGAGGCAAATCGGTATAAATTTCGCCAATAAAGAACATTGACCCGGCATCACGAGTAAGCAGGAGCGTATGCTTCCCACGCCAGCCAGAACCGGACTTTCGTGCCCATTCCACTTCCATCACGGGCGCACTATCTGAGAAAACACGGTAATTGAAGGAACGTACCTCAGCCGTGATTCTTTCGGCAAGTTTTTGCAAGCGCCCACGCAACACCTTGTGATAATCGCGCCCGAGCGCGTACCGGGAAATGAACGCTTTGTCGCCATCCGCTATCACCTCCCACGAATCTTTTGCTTCGGGCATATAATTCATGCGCGCCGAAATAACGCGCAACGTGCCTGGGACGAGTTCCGCGGGCCGGGTACGTCGGGTACCGTGTTTCCCCATATAATCCATCTTGCCGTGATACCCTTCGGCCAACCACCGCGCTAGACCCGACTCGGATTGGGACATGTCTGCGGCAGCATCCGCGATGCGGATTTCCTGAAAGCCGAGCTCTTTCCCCCACGTCTTCAATGCCTGGGTAAGCTGAGTAAAGTCGCACACAGAATCAGAGGGGTTATCCCGGTCCGAATTTTTCGTAATCATTTCCCGCATAATTCATATCATACCGACTCTACCCACATACATCATCCCGGATGCAGGACTTTACGCTAACTCTTGCCGACGAAACGGCGACGCTCCTACTTGGCGCACAATTCGCGCAAGTATTGCATCCCGGCTTGGTCATTTTTCTTAGCGGCGACCTAGGAGCAGGAAAGACCACCCTCGCAAGGGGCATTCTCAGGGGGTTGGGTTATCAGGGAAAAGTGAAAAGTCCGACCTATAATTTGATTGAACTTTATAAAATTTCTAAGTTATACTTGTATCACTTTGATTTCTATCGATTCGAAGACCCGACAGAATGGGACGACGCGGGCTTTCGCGAGTATTTCAACGCAGACTCGATCTGTCTGGTGGAGTGGCCGGAGAAGGCGAACGGATTATTGCCCCAAGCGGATTTGACCTTTCTCTTCCATTTGTCCGATCCGGGCCGCACTGTGGAAATGAGTGCGGGCACGGAGGCGGGTAGGATATGTTTAAATCACTGGCAGACGCTAAGAGAGTGCTGAATAGTCCCCGGGGGGGGGCGGGCGTCTGCCGGGGTTGAAGGTGGCTTAAGGGGAAGCGTATGCGCGAAATAACGAAACGCAACATGCCGGCGGCAGCGGGGCTCGCGTGGTCGACCGCAGCGTTCGTGCTCCTGCTCTTGGGCAATTCCGCTGTTGCCGGCACGCCAATCAGCTCTGCCCGCGTCTGGCCGGCGGCAGAATATACACGCCTCACTCTGGAATCCGGCTCGCCCATACAGTACTCCCTGAGCACTGTGAAAAATCCGGACCGGGTGGTGATTGATCTCGAGCGCGTCGCGCTCACAACGGAACTTGAAAAGTTTCCCGCGAAGATTGACGCTGCCGACCCTTATATCCAGACAATGCGCATAGGTCGGTACAAGCCAGGTGTAGTGCGGCTGGTACTGGACCTCAAAACCGCTGTCATGCCGCAGGCATTCGTGCTCAAACCCGTGGGCGATTATGGACATCGGCTCGTGCTGGACATTTATCCGGTTGTGCCCCCTGATCCGCTGATGGCGTTTTTGAACGAAAATGCCATAGGAATGCCGCGGGATGAGATAAAAGCTGATAATCCTCCTGGCGTCGCTGCCACGCCTAAGCCTGCCCCTGGCAAGGCAAGCGCCAGAAAGAACAAGCCTGAAATGATAAGGCTGATCACCGTCGCCATTGATCCTGGGCACGGCGGCGAGGATCCGGGCGCGATCAGCCGCAGTGGGACGCATGAGAAAAACATCACGCTGGCGATTGCAAGGAAACTCAAAGCAAAAATAGATAAAGAGCCTCACATGCGCGCGGCGTTGACACGAGACGGTGATTACTTCATTTCCCTGCCGATGCGGCTGGTAAAAGCGCGTCAGCTAAACGCTGATCTGTTCGTGTCCGTGCACGCGGATGCCTTTATCAAGCCCCACGCGCGAGGCTCCTCTGTGTATGCGCTCTCGGAACGCGGCGCGACCTCGGCCGCCGCCCGGTGGTTGGCAAAAAAGGAAAACGAGGCGGACCTGATCGGTGGGGTCAATCTCGATATTAAAGATCCCTATCTCAAGCAAACCTTGCTGGATTTGTCGCAAACGGCCACTATCAATGATAGCCTCAAGCTTGGAAAGGAAGTGCTTCTTGAAATTGGCGATATCAACCACCTGCACAAGAATGACGTAGAGCAGGCGGGATTTGCCGTGCTCAAGTCTCCGGACATTCCCTCCATCCTTGTGGAAACTGCTTTCATCAGCAACCCCGATGAAGAGAAGAAGTTGAAAGATACTGCTTACCAGGACAAGCTCGCGGACGCCATACTTGCCGGCATCAAACGCTACTTCGCCAACAATCCGCCGCTGACGCGCTCCACCATGGTGTCGTTGGAATAGCATCTCGTACGCGCCTGGCCGCATTTGCCTCCCGCCTCTCGGAAGGGTCGATAGCCGTCGCGCCGCTTCTACGCCATAATCGCGGAGATAAGTTCAGTTATATTCCCGCCGTGGCTACAGACGATCTCTCCAAGCTAAAAATCGACCGTACCGGTGCTGCTGGCGTCGCCCGAGGCAAGCGACCACCGCGCCTGCTCGCTGCGTTGGGAATCGCTGCTGCCATTGGGCTGCTCGCGCTTTTCTACTTCCGCAGTAGCGCCACAGTTGAGGTGGAGTCAGCGACTGTTACCACTGCCTACCCCTCGCAATCCTTCACCTTGCTCAACGCGACCGGTTATGTAGTGGCGCAGCGCAAGGCAGCGGTAGCATCCAAGGCGACCGGACGAGTCGAGTGGCTCGGGGTTACAGAAGGCAGCCGGGTAAAAAAAGGCGAGATTGTCGCTCGGCTTGAGAACGCCGATGTCACCGCGACGATGGAGGAGGCGGCCGCGAATGTAGCGCTCGCGAAGGCAAACCTCCAGCAGGCGCAGGCCGAGCTGATCGAAGCGCAAGCTGTATTCGACCGCAACGGTGAACTGCTCGCGAAGGGCTTTATTTCACAATCCGCGTATGAGACGCTTACTGCCCGTTACCACAAGGCACAAGCAGCAATCCTCTCCTATCAGGCGTCGATCAATGTCACCGAGGCAAACCATCGCGCAGCTCAGATAGCAGTGGAACAGACGTTGATTCGCGCCCCGTTTGACGGCGTTGTGCTGACCAAGAATGCGAACGTCGGTGATGTGATCACTCCCTTTTCTTCTGCCCTTGAGGCAAAGGGAGCGGTGGTCACGATGGCGGACATGGAAACGCTTGAAGTGGAAGCCGACGTATCCGAATCCAATCTTCCCAAGGTGAGGCTCGAGCAACCCTGCGAGATTCAGCTGGATGCACTCCCTGACCTGCGCTTGCGCGGAGTCGTGCAACGGATTGTCCCTACGGTTGATCGGGCCAAAGCGACAGTTCTCGTAAAAATAAAGTTCATCGACCATGCCCCACAGGTGCTACCGGAAATGAGCGCAAAAATCGCCTTTCTGGAAAAGGAAATGCCTGCTGAGCAGCGGAGTTCACGCACAGTGGTGCATCCGGACGCCATCGTCCAACGGAATGGAGAGAATGTAGTCTTTATCATGAAGGAAGGAAAAGTCCTGGAAACAGCTGTTGAAATCGGTGGCCAAATCGGTGATATGGTGGAGGTCAGACAGGGCCTCAAACCCGGCGATAAGGTCGTCCTGCGACCTCCAGGCAATCTCGATAATGGGGACAATGTCAGGACAGCAGTCAAGTAACGCTATTTGGCCAAGAATGAACCCTCTCCCTCCCGCCATCATCGAGATCAGGCACCTCACCAAATCGTACCGGCGCGGGGATCAAATCGTGCCGGTACTGACCAATATTTCTTTTGACATCAGATCCGGTGAGTTCATTGCCTTGATGGGGCCCTCCGGCTCCGGCAAAAGCACGCTGCTCAACCTGATTGCCGGCATTGACAAGCCGGATAGTGGCTCGCTCCGCGTCAATGGAATCGACATTGCAACGCTCTCCGAAGGCGAGTTGGCCGACTGGCGCGCTGCAAATGTCGGATTCATTTTCCAGTTTTACAATCTGATGCCAGTGCTGACCGCGTTTGAGAATGTGGAACTGCCGCTATTGTTAACACGGCTTCCGCGCAATCAAAGACGGGAGCGTGTCGAGTTGGCATTGGCAATGGTAGGGCTGACAGACCGTGTGGAGCATTACCCTTCGGAGCTTTCCGGCGGTCAACAGCAACGGGTCGCTATTGCTCGCGCCTTTATAACCGATCCAGTTTTGCTGGTTGCGGACGAACCCACGGGCGATCTTGACCGCACATCCGCTGACGATATTCTCGCCATGCTCGCCCGCCTGAACAGCGAGATGGGCAAAACAATCATCATGGTCACCCACGACCCGCACGCCGCCCGATCAGCGCATCTAATTCGTCATTTGGACAAAGGTGAGCTGGATGTGACGCTTGAGCACTAAATACCGTCATATCTTTTTTTCTTGAACCTCTTCTTGCAGCCGTTTGCTGCGATGATTGTTGCCGGAAATGCACTTTCTAAAGCTTATTCTAAGGAATACCTTGCGCCACAAGCTACGCACCGGCTTGACCGTCCTGGGCCTGGTTGTGGCGATACTCGCGTTCGGCCTATTGCGTACCGTAGTGGACGCGTGGTACGCAGGCGCGGAAGGTGCCTCCTCCACGAGACTGGTGACGCGGAATTCGATCTCCCTTGTGTTTCCGCTGCCGATCAATTACCAGGAGCGGATACGTCGAATTTCGGGTGTCACGGGCATCAGCCATGCAAGCTGGTTTGGCGGCGTCTATGTCACAGAGAAAAACTTTTTTCCCCAGTTCGCCGTAGATGCGAAAACGTATTTCGAGCTTTATCCGGAGTATCTTATTTCCCCGGGGGACATGAAGGCATTTCGGACAGACCGCAAAGGCTGTGTAATCGGTCGGAAGCTCGCCACCACGTATGGTTTTAAAGTAGGCGACACAATTCCCTTGCGCGGAACGATCTATCCTGGTGCGTGGAGCTTTACCGTCCGCGCTATCTATGATGGGGCGGAGGCGGGAACTGACACTTCGCAGTTTTTCTTTCATTGGGATTATCTCAACGAAACGATGAAAAAAGCAGCGGCCCGCCGAACCGACTGGGTAGGCGTATACGTAATCCAGATTGCGGACCCCGACAGGGCCGCCGAGATATCGACCGAGGTTGACGCAATGTTCAAAAACTCGCTCGCGGAAACCCTTACCGAAACGGAAAAAGCATTTCAGCTGGGCTTCGTGTCAATGACTGAAGCGATCGTCGTTGCGATCCGCATCGTTTCGTTCGTGGTGATATTTATCATCCTGGCTGTAATGGCCAATACCATGGCAATGACGGCTCGTGAACGCATCACCGAATACGCCACGCTAAAGGCGTTAGGATTTGGACCGCGTTTTCTTACGGGATTAATCTATGGCGAATCGCTAGCGATCTCGCTTGCCGGGGCACTGATAGGGATAGCACTCACTTTCCCTGTGGCCGATCAATTCAGCAAGGAAATGGGTACGTTGTTCCCGGTTTTCGGTGTCTCGCTGGACACGGTTTATATGCAAGTCGCCGCCGCCGTAGCAGTCGGTGTGGTGGCAGCCGTGCTCCCCGCCATCCGAGTCGCTCGAGTACCCATCGTTGAGGGGCTGCGCAGCATTGGCTAAATACGTCGCCCAGATCAAAAGGCATGTCCATCCCGTTTTCGTATACGCTGCGTAACCTAGCGGCGCGCAAACTGACCACGCTGCTCACGGCGGGCGGCATGGCCCTTGTTGTTTTCGTGTTTGCAACGGTTTTGATGCTGGAAGAAGGACTGAGAAAGACGCTGGTAGAAACAGGCTCTCCCGACAATGTAGTGATTACCCGCCGCTCAGCTGGCACGGAAGTGCAGAGCCAGGTCGATCGTGATCAAGCCGCCATCGTTGAAAATCAGCCAGAGGTTGCTTTTGGAGTATCCGGGACACGGCTTGCCTCCAAGGAAACCATCGTCCTGATTTCCCTTTCCAAACGCGGATCCGAAAAAGCATCCAACGTTTTGATACGTGGCGTTGGCCAGAAAGGCATCGAACTGCGGCCACAAGTGAGAATTTCAGAAGGGCGAATGTTCCGCCCAGGATCAACTGAAATCATCGCTGGAAAAAGCGTAGCCGAACGCTATACGGGCGCGGGTGTAGGTGAAACGATACGCTTCGGGCAGCGTGAATGGACGGTCGTCGGCATTATGGATGCAGGTAAAACCGGCTTTGATTCCGAAATATGGGGAGACGTGGATCAGTTGATGCAGGCATTCCGCCGCCCGGTGTATTCTTCAGTGGTATTGAAGCTGACTGACGCCGCAGCGTTTTCCGAATTCAAGACGCGGGTTGAGAACGACCCCCGACTTACGGTGGAAGCAAAGCGGGAGAGCGTTTTCTATGCGGAGCAGTCCAAGGTGCTGGCAAACTTCATTCGCTACCTCGGAATGATACTGTCGATCATATTTTCTGTTGGCGCGATTATTGGCGCAATGATCACGATGTATGCTTCGGTCGCCAACCGGACCACTGAAATCGGCACACTGCGCGCGCTCGGGTTCCGACGCAACAATATCCTTTCCGCTTTTCTTGTAGAGGCGTTAATGCTGGGCGCCGCTGGCGGGATTATAGGCCTGATACTGGCGTCCTTCATGCAGCTATTGACCATTTCCACCATGAACTGGCAATCCTTCTCGGAACTTGCGTTCAGCTTCACCCTGAATGCGGAGATTATTTTTAAGTCCTTCGGTTTTGCGCTGATCATGGGCTTTGCTGGCGGCTTCCTGCCTGCTGCGAAGGCTTCGCGTCTGGCTATTGTTGATGCTCTGCGGGCGGCTTAAACCGAAAAGGCATACCAATAACGTCTATTTCCTGCGCACATCCTCTATGGTCCCCATGTGAAACCCGAGTTTTCCCTGGTGCCGCTCCTCAAAGTATCGCTTCAGTGGCTCGCGGATGACACGGAAGGCTAGCGCATCCCATGGAATCTCCACTTCGGAGAAAAGCCGGACTTCCAGGCTTTCGATTCCCGGTTTGAAATCGAGATCGAGCAGGCGTGCGCGAAACAGCACATGCACCTGGTCGATGTGAGGCAGACTATAAATGGAGTACAGGCTACTTATCTCCACCCGGGCGTTCGCTTCTTCCAGCGTTTCGCGTTCTGCACCCTGAGATAGGGTCTCAGCATTTTCCATGAAACCCCCGGGTAACGTCCACAGGCCTTGACGTGGCTCAATGGCTCGGAGACACAACAATATCTTGTCCTCCCACTCGGGGATACAGCCCACGACGATTTTGGGATTTTGATAATGAATGGTCCCACATGCGGTACAGACATGACGCGGCAGCGTATCGCCTTGAGGAATACGTAATTCAACCAGCGTACCGCAATGACTGCAATAATTCATGGGGTGTGTTTGTGGTTAAGTAAGTGAATCAATTTTTTCTTGACGCGCACTTGCCACCTCCGCAGTCGAGAACTTGATCATTTGCTAGTATCCTTTCTGAAGGGTGAACTATCATTCAACTCATCCAGATAGCGATCGATACCCTGCGCTTCCCGCTCCACGTGCTGGCGGATGGCCGAGGCGAATTCGGGATGCGCAAGCCAGTGTGCCGACCAGGTACGAACGGGAAGAAAGCCACGGGCAAGCTTATGCTCTCCTTGAGCACCGCCTTCGAACAATGCGATGCCGTTTGCAATACAGTACTCTATCGCCTGGTAGTAGCAGGTCTCAAAATGCAGTCCTGGAACGTACTGCGCCGCGCCCCAATACCGCCCATATAGCGTGCGGGCATTATGTAAACAAAAGGCCGCCGCCATCGGCTTGCCGTCCTGCAAGGCCAAAATCAGCAAGACATTCTCCGGCATGCTGTTACCCAGCCGGGTGAAGAACTCCAGATTGAGGTACGGCGAGGAACCATGATCGCGGTAGGTTTTATTGTAGCAGTCAACAAAGAACTGCCAATGCGCGTTCGTTGCCTGAGAACCGGAGAGCCACTGAAAGCGGATTCCCGCTGCGCGGACTTTATTACGCTCTTGCCGGATTTTCTTGCGCTTGTCATGGCTCATTTCCTTCAGGTATGCTTCGAAGTTTTCATATCCACCGTCAGCCGCATTTTGCCAGTGGAACTGAACTCCATGGCGCAATATCAGTCCCGCAGCCTCCATTTCATGCGCTTCATACTCCGGAGGAAACAGGCAATGAAAAGACGATACGCCGGTCTCCGCATTTTCCTGTTTCGCCATTTTCAGTAGCGTGTCGAGAAGCATGGCGCGATGATCGGGCTGCTCGGCAAGCAGACGTCGGCCGGTAACGGGGCTGAAAGGCACCGCACTCAACAACTTCGGGTAATAGCGATAACCGTGATGGTGGTAGGCGTTGGCCCATGCCCAGTCAAACACATACTCGCCATATGAATGGCTTTTCAGGTAGAGGGGCATGGCTCCGCGAAGAGCACCTCCTTCCCACAAGGTAACAAAGCGGGGCGCCCATCCGGTTCCTTTTGATGCGCAACCGCTGTCGTGCATAGCCGAAAGGAATTCGTGTCGCAAAAACGGGTCGTCGCCGGCCAACGCATTCCACTCGGACGCGGAAATTTCCTCAAGAGAATGGATTATCTTTACCGCAATAGCTGAAATCATGGAACTTGTAGCGCC
>Ga0190275_10000776_pt1 | contig 25349 bp, 21 predicted proteins | sample Popmic550T_FD_133745 | JGI IMG/M metagenome (GOLD analysis project Ga0190275, IMG submission 133745) | Populus adjacent soil microbial communities from riparian zone of Yellowstone River, Montana, USA - 550 T | ecosystem: Environmental > Terrestrial > Soil > Riparian zone > Trees stand | place...
GGAAGAAGTCTGGACTGCGGCATGGGACGAGCTGGTCGACTTGCTCAGGGTGGCCGCGTGGGACGCACGCAATGCAATCGAATGGATGGAAGAGAAGAAGGTCATAGACTACCAGGTGGATCGAGATGGGCGTGGGATCAAGATTACTTTCAAGGGCATATATTTCACGGAGTGAGGGTGTACTCCGCAATGGATGTCCAGACTGGGCCGTATTGACCAGTCGGAATACCGGGCGTCCGATACTTGCCATTATGTATGTTGGTAAAACTTACTGCTCGATTGATTCGCACGTACAAGAGGTTGTGATTGAGGCCCGGATGCAATTCTCTTGCTAATGCAAAACTCTTGCATAAAGCGCGCATAGATGGGTATTGAAATTCAGAAAGGTAGGATTTTGAAAACGCATCCTGATATCGGAGTAAGTCTCCGCGCGACTCTTTACTTTTCGGATGCCCTCATTAGGAGCATCGCGGGAGGGAATTGGCGGTGTACTACGATTGGCTTCAGCAACTCTTTACAGAAGGGCTATTCTGTAAAGAGCCTCAACACCTGATCACTCAACCTTGAGTGACTCTTCGGGGAATAGCTATTGGCCGAAGCACTTGCGGTACTCGTCGGGGCTCTGTTCCAAGAAGACCCAGCCGCGCCTGACAGACGGAAATTAATGATCCATCATCTGCTTTCAAATAATGAGGTGAGCACGCCTCAGGCGCAGACGTGTGGCGAGATGCCTATACAGAATTTTTCCGGCATTAGGATCGGGGAGGTATTGTTCTGACTCAGATAAAGGTCTAATTTCGGAAGGAGCCACTCGATGCTTTTCGACTCACCCGTGAGAATGATATGGTTCCGCAGCTCACGGAATATTCTCAAACCCGCCTCTACGGAACCGTTTCTCATTCGGCATAATATGGTAGAGAATACTTCCATATTGTCGTTGAAATCGCCGAATTCAATGTTCATGGCCGTCTCCGCTGTATGCTCTGCTAGCGTATCAACGCAACTTTCATGCTGCGGTTGGCTCTTCCAAAAGGCTGTCCAAATTATTGCCCAGCGGCAGCCGGGTCGCGCTTAATTTTGCTAACCTCTTGGGCGTCAGCGAAAACGCTTCCAGATGTGGCAATCGATTTCCGAACCGACTCAAGTCGCCTTTGCTACGAACGATGGCTAGGTATCAGCCCGCGGCGTTCAGAAGGGCGTGGCAGACTTCGCCCCTTCATCGCCACGCCGCCCCCGACAGAGATTGTTCCGCCAGACGTGTATACTTCGTGGCCGATTTCCAGTTGGACAGGATGGTGTCGCCGACCTGATCGTCGTCCAGACTCAGGTCTTTAAGCGGGTCGCGCGCGAACCCTCTGGCGGAGACTACAAGTTTCTTCGACTGGTGTACCTTCTGATACCAAAACAGCCCGTCCGTGTAGCTGCGTCGCGCGTTCGACAGGTGGTAGAAGGTCGGGCTGCGCGGCATCCACGTGAGCAGGTCACCGGCGATGCCGAGGGCGGCGGCGAACTCCCCATCCTGCCCATCGAAGCCGACCTTCGACGTGGTGCGGCGCTCCTGATGGTCTGCATACGTCGGGAAAATGTTGACAAGCTCTTCAAGGGGCTTCATCGTTTCCACGATACGCGCGGCGATCACAAGGTCGTTCGCCCGCGCCACCTTCATCTCGGACAGATTTCTGGAGGTTTCGGCGTCGCATTGACCCCTATAATTTCTCACCACGGCCTCGGCCCAACGCGTGTGCAGGCACGCCTTCGCGCGAAGCAGTTGCCTCACCCTGCCGCCGCGCAGGTCGAGGCAAAGCGGCAAGTAAATATCCTTCCTTTCGCGTCCGCAATCAGCCGCCGTGTCGCCTGCGTTGAACCACGTCCGGTTCGCCTCTTCATATAAAAAGACCGCCGTGGAAAGGTCTGTTTTTAAGTCGCTCTGGTACATATCCGCGACCGTGATGAAGAGGCCGGGGTACAGTTCGGAGGCGCGTGCGCGGTAGGCACTCGCGTCGTTTGCCGCTGCCGCCTCGTCTAGCAGTCGGAGTTTCGCCAATACCTTCTCCGCCCTTCGGACATCTTTCTCGCGGAGCGCGGGCGAGGCTACTGCGCTGGTAGCGCCTCCGGCACGCGCGTTAAGCGCGAACCCTATAAGGCACGCGGCGCACAGCAACACGCGACGGGCGGCCCCCGCCGCGCGCCTCCGCGAATGCCTTTCGCCCGGAAGGGAGCTAAGCGGCCACATAGTCAAACCTCCCGCCGACAATTTCGGTGGTGAGTTCATGAACGCGCGCAAGGTCGGCAGGACGCAGCCGCAACAGGTCGAGGCGTGCAGGGGTGAGAGTGTCGAGGCTCGCCACCTCGCTTGAGTCGTTTGCGCTCGCGACGGCGTCGGCGATGTGCAGCAAGAGCGCCGCAGGGTCGCTGACGTGGTTGATGTCATGGTGAGTCTGGATGGTGAAGGCCATCGCGGGGGGTACGTTGCATGCGTCGAGTATCCACTGCCCAACCTGCGCGTGGTCTACACCGAAGGCGGCGGCCTCCCTTTCTACACGGAAGGGGTGGCCGAGCCATATGATCTTCTCGGCCTCTTCGGGGAAGAGCGAGTGCAGCACTGCCTCTCCGAGGTCGTGTAGCAGGCCCGCCGTGTAGGCTTCGTCGGGGTTAAGCGCCCCAGTCCTTTCCGCCAGAAGCAGCGCCGCCGTCGCGCAGCGGAGCGAGTGGTCGCGCAGCACTTCCGCCTCGTAGCTGACCCTCTCGCTCACGTCCGCTTGTGCGATGATCTCACGCAATGCTTCCGCGCCGAGGCGCGCGCAGGCCGCGTACAAACTCATCGTCGTTTCGCTGGCAGCGCGTCCGGCGTTCGCCGCGCACAGGACGGCGGCGGCGCGCGCCGGATCAAACTCGACCTCTCTCACCAGACCTTCCAACGGGAGTGTCCACAAGTTAATCGGCTGCTTGACGGAGAGGAAGTGAGACCCGAAAGCGCCCTGCGCGATATTGCCGCGAATCTTCGCCAGAGCCTCCAGCCCGCAGAAAGCACGCACGACCTCCGGGTCGTACTGCTTCCCCGCGCCCTTCATCAACTCCGCGACCGCCGCCTCGTGATCGAGTGCGTTGCGGAACGGGCGCGGGCTGGTCATCGCGTCGTAGGCGTCGGCCACACGTATGACGCGCGAGGCGACGGGTATCTGCTCGCCTGCCAACCCTTCGGGATAGCCCGCCCCGTCATAATCTTCGTGGTGGTAGCGTACCGCCACCGCCGTCTCCTCCATATCGGGAACTTCGGCCAACAGCCGCGCCCCGCGCTCGGCGTGCAGACGAACTACGGCACGCTCCTCGTCGGTTAGCGCGGCGGGCTTGAGCAGAATCGAGTCGGGCGTGGCGATCTTGCCGACATCGTGCATGAGGGCGGCCAGCGAGAGTTGTTCGAGTAGTTGGACGCTCAGCCGCATGCGCCGACCGATTGCCGCAGCGTAGCCGCTGACGCGCCGCGCATGACCGTAGACGTAAGTGTCTTTCGCCTCCAGCGTGTCGGCGATGGCGCAAATCACCCCCCGCGTCATCGCTTGCAGTCGCTGCGAGAGTCGCTTGTTCGCCTCCTCCATCTCGTGGCGGGACCTGTTAACCTCGTAGTGCTGCAAAGCGCGCACGACCGTCAGCCGGAGGTCTTCGTTGTTCCAGGGCTTCGTGACGCAGCGGTAGACCTGACCGCGGTTGATGGCGTCTACAAGCGCCTCCATGTCTGTGCATCCGGCGAGGATGATCCTGACCATGTGCGGGCGTAGGGAGGCGGCGCGCTCCAGAAGCTCGATGCCGGTCATGCCGAATATGTGCTGGTCTGTAATCAGGAGCGCCACGTCGTGCTGTTCGAGCAGGCGCAGGGCCTCCGTGCCCGACCCGGCGCTTAGCACTTGGTAGTCACCACTGAAGAGACTTTCGAGCAGCCGTAGGTTGGCTGGCTCGTCATCCACGATCATGATCTTAAAGGTCATCCGAGAATCACTCCTTACGACCAACCGGCAAGCGTTATTGCGAAAACTGTTCCGCGCCGCCGCGCCCCAAACGAGCGGCCTATAACGTTGCATATGGAGGCATTTGTTAACTTTTCAGAACTGCCCTTGCGCGGCGTGACTGTCTTAATATTGACAACCATCGCCGCAGCGTCACGTTTTCGACAGCGCGTCTCGAACAAGGTGGTTAGAACAGTAGAGGCAGAGCTTGTCCCTACCCGCGTTGATTCGCCACACTCAAGTTGAATGTGGCGACCGACTGCGGGCAGGGACAAGCTCTGCCTCTACTCTTCCGTCGTACGTGTTAAGTGTAATGAAAAATGAAAGCTGCTCTAGGCGACGAGTGTCAGTTGCTGTCCGCCCTCCCGGCTCTTCTTGCGGCGGGTGATCTCCTGCGCGATCTCGCAGATTTGGGACAGCGAGAACGGCTTGGTCAGAACCCACTCGACACGCGCCGCCTTCTCTTCGTGCGTGCTGACGAGTTCTCCCCAGCCCGTGATGACCGCAAGCGGCACCTGCTCGTCGCGCTCGCTGATGAGGCGCAACAGCTCCCACCCGTTCATGCCGGGCATACCGAGGTCTGTGAGCACGGCGTCGAACTTGCCCGCCTCGAACCGCGCCAGCGCCTCCGCGCCGTTGGCTGCGAGCGTGACCTCTACGCCCTCGTCCTCCAAGATGTCGCACAGCAACTCACGCACAGGCTCTTCGTCATCAACCACGAGTATTTTAGTCATTCTGCACCTCTGATCCCGCACGACGGAGGCACCCTCGCTTGCGTCGTTGGACGGCAACTCGGCGCACTCAGTGAGTGGGAGAATAATCTGGAAGGTCGAGCCATGCCCGACCTCCGATTCGACCCGAATCGTTCCGCTGTGGCGGCGGATGACGCCGTAGCTGACGGCCAGCCCCAGCCCCATGCCCTCCACGCCCTTCGTCGTGAAGAAGGGGTCGAAGACGCGCGAGCGGACTTCGGAGTCCATGCCGCTGCCGGTGTCTTTGACGGTGATGATTACCTTCTCGTCGCGCTGCTCCGCCGCGAGCATGATCTGGCCGCCCGCAGGCATCGCGTCCACGGCGTTGAAGATCATGTTGACCAGCACGTCGCGCAACTCCGACTCGTCGCCGAGGACGCGCGCGCCCGAGCGGTTCGAGACCGTAAGATTGATGTGTATGTCGCTCGCCTCGGCGCTGTCCTTCCAGCGCGGGCGCGTGATCTCGCTCACGTCGATCAGGAGTTGATCCACGGAGACCGTCTCGAAGTCGCGATCCTGCCGCTGTCGCGCGAAGTCCTGTATGCGCTTAACGGTCTTCGCTCCGTCTCGCGCCGACTTGACGATAAGCTCCAGCCCTCGCCGCATCTTCGGGTCGGACGTGTACTTGAGCATCAACTCCGCGCGACCGCAGATGGCCGCAAGGCAGTTGTTAAAGTCGTGCGCGACGCCGGAGGCGAGCGAGCCGACCGCCGACAGCTTCTCCACCTGCGAGAACTGCACGCGGATGCGCTCCTGCTCGTCGATGTAGCGCGAAAGTTCCTTGACGTGCTTTCGCGCCTGCTCGGCCTGCGCCTCGGCGGCCTCGACGTTCTTCAGGTAAGTTTGGTATGTGAAGTAGACGACGGCGACGATGGGGAGGATGAGGATGACGGAGTAGAAGCCCGTCGCGTTGATAAGCCTCGCGATGACCATTGCGGAGGACGCGGCGGCGACGGTCGTGATGGAAATCCAGAGGTACGACTCTTTCCACGTCTGCCACACTGGCTTCGAATCCCTGAGCGCCTCGCGCACCGCCGCGAGCACGGAGTTCAACACATACTGCGTCAGCGCCACGGCGCAGAGGAAGCCGACGCTGCGGGCCGTGAACTCCTTGTTTATAACGTCCGGAATGTGGCCGAAGACGGTGCGCCCCACCCACACTGTGACGAACGTCGAGCAGCCCATGATGCCCGCGTTGAAGAGCACCGTCAGCCACCTCTTGGTGATGCGCACAGAGGAGCACAATGCCTCCACGATGGCGAGGAGGATGGCCGCCTCGCCGTCGTAGAGCATCATCGTCAGGAAGATGAAGGTATCGGTGACTGTCACTTCACCCTTGACGCGCGGAATCCTGACGATGGCGCGCGAACCGACGCCGACGGCGATTGCGGCTAGGGCGGCGAAGCTCCAATCGAGATTCGACCATTGGAGTTGCCAGAGGGAGAATAAGCCCGCCGCCGCGCCCGCAGCCCCCGCCAAAGCCATGAACCTCGCCGTCGCGCTCCTACCCGTCGCGCTCGTCTTAACCTTACTATACTTGTTCATTACATTAGTCACCGCCGTCGTTTCGGCCACGGCTCCGTCTTGATAAGATTTTAGTCACCGCCGGTGAGGGTATCGGTTGCAATCGTACCGTCGCTTGCGAGTATGCCGTCGCTTGCGAGTATGCCGTCGCTTGCGAGTATGCCGTCGCTTGCGAGTATGCCGTCGCTTGCGAGTATGCCAGTGCCGATGAAGAACGTGCCGCCGCCGAGCGGTTGGCCGTCGCTCGTCAGAATTGAATCGGAGGCGAGTATGCCGTCCGTGTACATCGTCCCGTCGCTGGCGAGTATCCCATCGCTTGCGAGGATGCCGTCGCTCAGGAGGACTCCGAGGCCGTAAACCCTCTGGTAGCGCGTCAGTAGTTCGAGGCCGCCGACGTAGGTATGACCCGCCACGACCCCGCCCGCCCATGGGAACTGAAAGCCGGCGATGGTCGTCGCCTTCGTCGGCGCGTTCCCCGTCAACAACGGATCGCCCAGCGCCAGCCCGCTTGAGAAGTCGGAGCGGACCTGCGAGGCGAGACGGACTGCGCCCTCAATGTTCAACTGCCCCGCGCCCTGCTCCAGCATGTTGAAGCCCGCGAGTGGCTGCGCCGTGTACATCAGAATCGCCTTCACCATGTTCGGCGTCAGGTTCGGGTTGACTTGCAGGAGCAGGGCCGCCGCGCCGCTCACTAGCGGGGTTGCCATCGAGGTGCCGCTCAGGCGCATCATGGCGTGGTTGTCGTTGCCGTCGGAGTAGGCTGCGAGTTCGGGGTGCGCCGTGACGAGGGCGTTGTTCCTCGACTGGGCGGAGACCAGCTTGTTGCCGGGCGCGACGAGGTCGGGCTTGATAAGGTTGTCGTGGTGTACGCCGCCGTTCGCGTCCGTCCAGTAGGTGCGCGTCGGCCCGCGCGAACTGTAGGTCGCGACGCCATCGTCCGAGCGCGAGTCGGTCGCGAAGGTGTTGGTCGCGCCGACGGTGATCGCCGAAGGCTCAATGCCGGGCGAGTGGATGAGGCCGTAGACTTTCTGCCCGTCTGTGTTCTTCCCTTCGTTACCGGCGGCGGCGACAACGACGACCCCGGCGTCAACTAGGCTGCGCACGGCGAGGCATAGGGGGTCGTTGCGGTACGAATCAACGGCAGCCGTACCCAAACTCATGTTAACCACCCTGATGTTGTACTGCTGTCGGTTGCTCATAACCCAGTCCAGCGCGTTCAGGAGTCCGGAGGTCGTGCCCACCCCCTGCGAGTTCAGCACGCGCAGGTTGATGATGTTCGGGTTTGTGGCGATGCCTGTGTACGCCCCGCTGGCGACCGAACCGTTGCCGGCGGCGAGCGCTGCGACGTGCGTGCCGTGACCGTATGGTTCGTCCGCAGGGATTCCCTCGCCGGTGAAATCAACGTCGGCGACTACGCGGCTGTTGCCGTTCTGATCCTGAAAGGAGGTGTGGGAGTGGGAGACTGACGAGTCGAGAATGGCGATGCCGACGCCTGAGCCGTCGAGGCTATAGCTGCCGCCGGGGCCGGACTGGGAGCGCACCGCGTCCGCGCCGGTCGTCAGCGACACGTGGCCGAGCAGGCGAGCCGGTCTGTCCTTCGAGATGTATTTGACCTCCGCGAAGTCGGCCAGAGAAGTCACGACATCGGCAGGCAGTTCCACGGCGGTTGCCTTGAAGCGGCTGAAGCGGCGCAGCACGCGCCCGCCCTGAAGGGTTATGGAGTTTTTAAGACTCGCACTCGGCTCGCCCTGAGTCTGGATGATGACGCCGACGCGGTCGGCGACTGACTGCGTCGGGGCGGTGCCAGCGGATATTGACTGCAAGTCCGGGGATATTTTTGTGACGTGAGCGAGATCGTAATCTGTAGTGTCTTGGGTTGAAGAATACTGTTTAGCACGCGCGGTGCGCGGCGTGGTCAGGCCCGCGCACGAAGCCAGCAGCAACGCGAGACACAACAGAGTTCTTGTCATGGGGGAACGTCTGCTTCTCATATTTTACCTCTATGTCCTGTCGGGGGGTGAGACATCAAAGACCCACGAGAATGTGGGGCGTGACTTACTGTGCAAATCCCGTGCATCACCGGTCGGGCGTAAGGCCGAAGACTCAAGGAGGTTGTGGATTCCCGTATATTCAGCTTTTCGGGATTGGTCGGGTGTGTGGTGCTGCTCTTGCGGCTCGCCACGGAGCTGAGGCGCTATCGGTAAACCGACGCAGAACTTGAAAAGTGTCAAAGTTTTGACACTGCAACGCAATGCACTGAAGCCTACTATTCCTGCTCCGCGTCTGTTACTTCCTTCTCGGTGTTGATCTGCAAACGCTTCAGTTTCTCGACGAAGGTCGTGCGCTTCATGTTGAGGAGTTGGGCAGCGCGCATCTTGTTGCCGCCCGCTTTGGCGAGCGACTGCAACAGCAAGTCGCGCTCCACCTTCGTGACTAGAGCGTTGAAGTTGACGCCCTCGTCGGGAATGTTCGACGATGATGACTGGTCTGTCAGGTCGGCAGTCGGCGGAGCCGATGTGGCTGCCCCCTCGCGTACTTCCTCCGGCAGATCTTGCAAATGGATTTCGGTCGCCGCACCGGTCAGGGCGGCGGCGCGCTCCAAGGCGTTTTGCAGTTGCCGCACGTTACCCGGCCAGCGGTAGGCGTGTAGAGCTTCCCACGCGTCGTCGTGGATGGTCTTGGCGGGTAGCCCTGTCACGGCGCAGAAATTCGCGAGTAGATGCTCGGCGAGCGGTCGAATGTCCTCGCGCCGCTCCCGGAGCGGTGGCAGGTGCAGGTGCATGACGTTGAGGCGGTAATAAAGATCGGGGCGGAATGTTCCCTCTTCGATCCGCTTCTCAAGATCAGCGCTGGTCGCGGCCACGACGCGCACATCCACCTTGACGGTGCGTGACGATCCGAGCTTCTCGAACTCACGCTCCTGCAAGACGCGCAGCAGCTTGGCTTGGAGCGACAGGCTCATGTCGCCGATCTCATCAAGGAAGAACGTCCCGCCGTCGGCCTGCTCGAAGCGGCCCTCACGCCCGCTCTGCGCGCCTGTGAACGCGCCCTTCACGTGGCCGAACAACTCGTCCTCAAGCAACTGCTCGGGGACGGCGGCACAGTTGAGCGCCACGAGCGCCTTCTCTCTGCGAGGGCTGAGCTGATGTATGGCGCGGGCAAGCATCTCCTTGCCAGTTCCGGTCTCTCCAGTCACAAGCACGGTCGTCGGGAACGGCGCGATGGCGCGCACCTGTTCGAGCAGCCTTTGCATGACGGGCGCGACCGCAATCAGATTCCCCGGCACGGCGGACAACTCGTCGTCGCTTACGCCACGAGTGACGGTACGGGTTCGCATCGCACGCTCGCCTGCGACGCGTATCGTGCTAAGCAGTCCGTCCAGCTCGAATGGTTTTGTTAGGAAGTCCGCCGCGCCGCGCTTCATGGCTTCGACGGCGATGTCTATTGTGCCGTTGGCGGTGATGACAATGGGCAGGATGCCGGGCCGCAGACGCGGGCAGTACTGTAGGAGGTCGAGGCCAGACATTCCGGGCAAGGTCACGTCTGTGACCACGATGTCGAATGGCTCCCGCCGCAAACTTTGGATGGCGGCCTCGGCGGTGGAAACGCCCTGTGCGTCGTACCCCTCCATCGCCGCAGCCTCTAGCAAAACATCTCGCAGAGACTCGTCATCTTCAACGATGAGGATTTTGATATCCATAAATCTTGTTGAGGCTCAGACCTGCCCGTGGGTAAGGATACGGCTAGCCCGCATACAGAGTACGCGCCCTACAGTACTTTGTAAATAGCGCTGGTCAGGCTAGCCTTGGCCAAGCGAGCCATATTCAGGCATTACGAAATGCACGGAGGAGGGAATCTAGTGCCGAAGATTTGGCAAGTTTTGATGACTAGGGATCTAGTTGACAGATCTTCCAAATTATCAAGTTTAGGTGATTATCTACTTGACGCATGTAGCTGGTGCCAACCGAGCAACGCTTCAGCTAGTTTGACCGATATGCTGAGATAAATTGCTTATCTTGCATCAAGTAGATAATCACCCGATGTTATTCCGCATCCCTAGTTAAGCAACGCGGAGCACTTCGTCTAGCCGCGTCGTGTAACACCGCGAGCGCCGCCCCACTCGAGAACCTCGACGCGCACGCGCACTATACCCGCCCTGATAAAATCCAACTCTCTGGCGGCGGCGCGCGACAGGTCTATGATGAACCCCTCGGCTTGTTTCCCTTTCGTCGGACCCCGGTCACTGATGCGGACGACGACCTCGCGCCCGTTCCCTAAATGGGTCACGCGCACGAGCGTGCCCATCGAGTAGGACGGGTGTGCGGCAAACAACTTCTTGCTGCCCTCCGCGCCGTAGAACGAGGCCATCCCCGTTTTCGTCGCGAGCGGTTTCACTGGTTTGCTTGCCGGAGGTTTCTCATCTCGCGTTGCTAAAGATTTCCCGGTTTGCGTCTCCGGCGGCTTCGGGGCGCGGCTCGATAAAGCGGCGCCGATAGTTAGCGATGCCGCCGCCATGACCCCGAGGTGGAGTATGTGCCAGAGCTTCCTGCCGGGCGGCTTCACGTACATGCCCCTATGATGTAGCGCTGCCGTACAGATTGGTTGCGATTAGCTTGTAAGACTGCGACGTTTAAGCGGAGCTGCCCGGCACTTACGGCTATACTGAGCTTCGGTGGTGACGGCTTCACGCGCCGTCGTTGCGGGCAGGTGTCGCAGGGGTTAAGGCTGCTGTGAGTGCCCGCCTCGAAACTTCGCGTTTAAATGCCCTACAATCGCTTTACCATTTTTACGTTGAGCCTCGTTTCAGACTTTGCGGCTCAAGGAAGGCGGCAAAGCTCGCGCGTGGCGTGGGCGTGAGAGGCTTCGCGACGCGGAACACTTCGTCGAGCCGCGTGCTAGCGTTTAGAATAAGGGTCGACATGCTCTACAACACCAGACAGTCTTACACTCCCGCGCTCGAACTCTACGAGTTGGGTGACCGCTCGCTGATCGTCGACACCGAGACGGTCGGGTCGGGGCCTGAGGTTGAAATAGTCGAGATCGCGTTCGGTAATTGCGCGGGTGAAATCGTCTACCATTCTCTCGTTCACCCGGCCTTCAACCGTCTCCCGCGCTCGACTAAAGAGCAGCGCTTCGGCCCGAAGGAGTTCGATGATGCGCCTTACTGGGATGAAATCTGGGAGAAGATCGCGCCGCTCATCGACAACCGATTGCTGATCGCTTACAACGCCTCGTTCGACTGTCGAGCGTTGGCAGCAGAGCGAGCGCGGCACAAACAGCGTCCGACCGAGCGCGGCTGGAGATGCGCGATGCAATTAGTGAAGAGGATAGTCGGGACGAAGAAGAACCTGACGCTCGCCGACGCCTGCGGCATCTACGGGCTGGAGACGGGTAACCACAGAGCGGATCGCGACGTGCTGGCCACCTGTCGCTTGCTGACGCGCATCGCCGGGCCGGGGAGTTGTCAGCCACGCGCCGATTGATTCCGATTAAGATAGGAGTAGAGTTCAAGCGATCAGAGCTGGTTAGCTAGAGAGATTTATGAGCACGACGCTTCCCATTAACAGCGCAGCCCGCAACGCCGTGTGGTCGTACTCTAGGCCAGCCGCACCGCGTTTTGCGGGCGCGCCGGCGCTAATCGAGACGACACGCTCGCCCGAGCGTCCTGACTTCTCGTTGCTGCCCTCAGGCTCCGAAGTCAGGGTCGAATTCTACGGCGGGGCGTATTCGCTCTGGGTGGACGGCGAACGGCGACGGGTCTACGTCCGGCGCTTCGAGTACGTCGCGTTCCCGACGGAAGAGGAGGCGCGTCACGCCTTCCTCACATTATGGAGAGAGGTCGAGCACCTGGAATCGGCGGTTGAGGTTGAGCGAGCGGCCGATGAATGGATGGAGAGGTGGAAGCGAAAGCGAGCGCCGGCCACGCAACGTAACTCGAGTTATTGACGTGCGGACATGAGAGAGCGGGGTGCGGCAGCGCAGTGAGCAGCACAGTGATCGGATGACGAAGGGGATCAGCCAGATCGTCGGGACGGGTCAGGGCGCGGGTGATGCGCGCGTTACTGTGTACCGTGCGTTGCGCCGGATCATCTGCACTCCGTGCGGCGGGACTATTTCGGAAGGGGAGCTGTTTACGAGGCGGAGCATCAATGCTCAGGGGGTATGCATCCTGTCGCGGTGTCAGAAGTGCGCCCCGTTCACTCTCTGCATGGACGAAGAAGCGAAGCGACCGCGGTCGAAGATGCTCGACGCACTGCTCGCGCCTGAGTCCGAGCAGGAGGCCGACTCATCGTCGAAGAAAGAGGGCGGGCAGGACGCGATCAGGGAAGCGGTGGCGAAGAGGCTAGGGCCGGCTCTGCGGCGCAGGCGTGACAGGTGATTCCAGATGAGGAGATAGGCTGGGATGGCGAAAAGAAGGAAGGCCGAGGAGTTAACGCTCACGAGCGGGCAGCGCGAGCGATTGGAGCGGCTCTGGTTCTACTACGGCAACTACGGGCCGAAGACGACGCTGGGCAACCACGGCTTCATACAGGGACTGCTTGAGCACGGGGTTGATGTGTGCCCTTTGCGTACCGTGCGGACACCGAAGTCAGAGATACCGACGCCAGAATGTGAGCGGGCGGTCGACGAGGCGCTGGCGAGCGTGGGCGAGCAGGCGGAAGGTGACGAGGGAACGGGCAGCGGACGCTTGAGAGCGGTGAGCAGTCCTGAGGCGCGCCCGCGAGCGGAAGCTGACCCTGAGATAAAAGCGATGCTCGACGAGATGCGAGAGCGAGTGAAGAGAGATCACCACGGGGATGAGGATGACACGCCTGAGGCCGCGTAAGAAAATCCCTCCCGTGACTCTTTACCTTTGGGCCATTCGGTACAGAGTTGCAATCGACGCATGCGTGCAACTCTGTTGGCGTACAAGATGAGATAAAACTAATAAGTGGACATTTCACCCTTTATGTATACCTATCATTTACCTGTTCTCTAAACGGCCTGCGAATGCCAGAGCTTCGGCGCCCTTTGCCACCATCTTGGCCACAGGTGGCCTGCCCAGTGACGCACTCAGCTCGTCGCACGCGACGACCCGCTGATATCTGGACTGTCGGGACGGCGTGCGTGCGCTGCGGTAACGGCAGCGTTAATCCTGTGTCATTAAAATGATAGTGGTTGCCGCGCAATCCAGCGTGTGCATTGGTATGGACCTCTTCTGTTTATGCGCTATTCCTGATTTAGCAGCAGTTACAAAATCGCGGATGAACCCATGACACGATACTGAACTCATTCTCATGTGCTATGGTGCGCCATAAGCTCTTTTGTTCTGTCTTCCAGTCTCTGAAGATGATAACTATGAAACTTGAGTGAGGTGTATTTAGATGGCAACGAGTAAGAAGTCTCCCTCGAGAAGGAAAGCTATCGCGGCAGAGAAGTCTCCCGCGCGCAAGAAGTCTTCGACATCTGCGGCCAGAAGTTCCGCCGGGTCAGCTCCGGCCGGCGCGTCGGGCGCCGAGGCATCCTCGCGCGTGCGCGTCGAAGCCGACGGCTCGCTCCGCGCGCCTGTCCCCGCCCCCGTGATGCGGCGGATGGGGGCTGAGGAGGGCGACAATCTTTATTTCCGGCAACTGACACCGCCCGAGGCTAAATTGCTGGGCGTGCGCTCGGGCTCCTACGTCATGAGCTACAAGCGCGAGGGGAAGCGATAGAAGCGCCCGAGAACGGAACATTTTCCACTGGGCGCACTTGAAAGCGCGCCTCGCCGCCGGTCTCCAGCAACATAACTGCCCTACAGGAAAGGAACGGGCGACGCTTACTAGTAGGCTGCGCACGTGTTCATCATCCTACACCCAACCGCATTGGAAATCCGGTAGCTGGACTTTACCTTTGACGATTTCACCAAGAACCTCCGGCAACATGCGTTTGGTACTGTCAAATGTGCTCATCAATTATCCTTAGGGAGCGTGATAGTGCGGCGCCGCGTTTGGGGTTGCTCTACTCCTCCATGTTTTAACTTTGTCGGACTCGGCAGCTTCTCCGGCAAGTCTAAGGAGTCGCGGACAAGCACATCAATCCAAACATTGGCGACATCCCCATATCGAGCTAGTACAAAGTAGGGTGGGAGCTTTGCGTTACGCTCGTACGCACTAATTGTGGTTTGGGATATTACGGGTGATAGGTCAAGAAGCTTTAGCATTTCTTCTTGTGTGAGGCCCAAAGCTATACGGATCTGCCGTAGTTTAGCTCCTAAGCGCCTCGGGATGTACTTGAGCGGCTTGTTTTGACCCATCAGGTAGAACCTCCTGACGAGTCAAAGCTATGCTTAAAAAGTTCTTGTCTGCTTCTATCTCTCTTGCACGATAGTCCAAGTAGAACTAAACTACTTCCGCAATCGATTATCGCCGCGAGCCCTGAACGATTCTGCTCTGTGGCGGCCTCCATCACCTAGACTGTTGAGCCGCATTAGAGCGGTTTTCAGTTGGCTGTAAGGCGGCAAGAGAGTAGATTCACCGCATGAAAGCCTACTCTCCTGACCTCTGCGCCAAGATCGCGCGGGCCTACGACGAGGGCGAAGGCTCGCAACGCGAGCTGGCCCGCCAGTTCCGCGTCAGCCTCGCCTTCATCCAGAAGATGCGGCGGCGCGAGCGCTCGTCCGGCGAACTGGCTGCTACACATCACACCGGCGGCAGACGGCCCCTACTCGACGCCGGCTCTCTGGCGCTGATCGCGCGCCTGATCCGAGAGCAGAACGACCTGACGCTCGCGGAGCTGTGCGAGCGAGTGTCCGAGGCGCGGGGCGTGCGCGTCAGCGTGCCGACGATGTACCGCGCGGTGCGCCGCCTCAAGCTGCCGCACAAAAAAAGCTGATCCACGCCGCGGAGCGGGACACCGAGAGAGTGCAGAGGGCGCGCCACGCTTACGCCGAGGAGGCTGTGGAGTTCGACCTCCGGCGGTTGAAGTTCGTTGACGAGTCAGGCGTCAACATCTCGATGACGCGCCTCTACGGGCGCGCGCCGCGTGGCGAGAGGGTCACAGACTCCGCGCCACAGAACTAGGGCGAGAACGTCACCATGCTCGGCGCTTTATCGGCGACGGGGCTGTGCGCGCTGATGACCGTCAACGGCGCAACCGATGGCGAGGTCTTCGCCGCCTTCGTGCGCGAGGTGCTCGCGCCTACGCTCTGCGCGGGAGACATCGTCGTGCTCGACAACCTGGGTGCGCATCGCTCCGCGGCGGCGCGCGAGGCGGTCGAGGCGAGAGGGGCGCGACTTCAGTTCCTACCGCCCTACTCGCCGGACATGAACCCCATCGAGCGGTGCTGGTCAAAGATCAAGACAGCGTTGCGGGCAGCCAAGGCGCGCACGCGCGAGGCGCTAGAACGAGCCATCAAGCAAGCTATCGCAACGGTGAGCGAGTCGGACGCTCACGCGTGGTTCAAGCACTGCGGCTATGTCTTACACTGAATCGAAAACCGCTCTAGACATTGGCTGCCAACAACTGATTGTCAAACATACCGGCGACAGAAGATAGCAGAAGCCGTGTCGCCCGTCACCATCCGCCAAGAGTTAACTCATGCTGTCCACTCCCGAATTCCGACAGCGGGCTACTACTGTCGCGCTCTGCCTACTCTTAGCCAGTAGTTTGGCCTTGACGCAAATTCGTCGGCAAAAACAGCCTGATACTTCGTCGCCGATTGATGCGCGCCGGATCGCGCGTCAGGTGTTGCCGTCGGTCGTGCTCATCACGATGGAGGGGGACTGCTTCGGCAGTGGCTTCTTCGTCACCAAGGATCTCATCGCTACCAACAAGCATGTGCTCGATTGTGGCGGGAGCGGCGCCGTCACCATAGCAGGGCAACCCCGCTCCTTCCCGATCATATCTACCTGGACGGACCCTCAACATGACCTCGCTCTAGTCAAAGTCACAGGCAGCAACGTACGGCTTTGCCTCACGATACCCTCTAAGACTTGAATCGTGAGGCAGGATTTGGAATTGTGAGGCAACTAGATTTTGTGCTTCGGCTTGGCCGGGAGCTTGGCGGGCAAGTCAAGATCATCATCAACCAACCTCTCCAAGCACACCCCGGCGACCCGCGCATACCTCAAGAGCAACGGTAAAGGCGGCTCTCCCTTCCCCAACTCATAATCCGAGATTCTGTTCTGCGTCAGTTCCACGCCTAGACGCTTAATCATCTCGTTCTGAGACAGGCCCAGCCCCTCCCGAATCTGCAAAAGCTTTTCGGGCAGGCGTGCGGGTCTCGGTCGTGCCTTCTCGCCCATCAGGAGTCACCCCCTGACGGCGCGAGATATGGCTTGCTCTTAACCGGATATCCGGTTAGAATGTCTCTGCGTAATTGTTCCGCCGTGAGTATGAACCTCTCAAACTCAACGGCGATGCTCATCATCAACTTGAGGGTGAGCTACGCATCCGACCCGTTGCCTTATTTTCAAAGACACGAACGCGCGAGAGAATATCACATGGGCATTTTGGTTTGCGATTGATTAGTGCTGGCACGTCCGAAGGGAGACTGTGCCGCTGCCCCGGTCAATCGCCGGGGCGCGAGGCCGCGTGTGCGCTGGCGGGCGGGCGCGCGGCCTTGTCGTATTTTTGCATCAACCCACCTACCCACTAAAGCAAATTTTTATGCAACCCGCCTAATTTATTCTTGAACGTCCGATGAGTCCGTGATTGCTCTGGTCGGAGACATGTGGGACATATATGGATAATTTCGTTTGAACATATCCAGTCCTGTTTCTCCGCTTCTTTGGCTGATTTCTCACATTTTCCGTTCCATTGAAGTTTTCATTCCAGTAGTCTTGCCCCATTTTCTTCGGGAGATTACTGGATGACTGCTCAACTCGCCCTCTGCTTTGACGAAGTTCCTCTGACTGATAAGACTCAAGCGCGCTATCACGCCATCGCTCCGTGTTTGGCTGGCAAGCTCTCGGCTATTGAACAAGCCCGCCATTTGAACCTCTCCTATCAGAAGGTCACGCGCTGGCTCCGAGACTTTCATCAACGCGGAATGCCCGGACTGTTTCCGGCTTCGGAGTTCTCACGCGCACCCTATACGCCCGAACGGGTGATCGTCACACTGCTCTACTTCAAGTGCTGCACGCCGCGTGCATCTGATCGTGAACTGGCTCGCGCCGTCGGCGCAGCCACCGAACATCCGCTGCACCATCAGACGGTTAAGTTTCTGCTGGAGCGTTTCTTTTTCTGGCAGCACAAGGAGTTTCATGGGCGCATCAGCTACCCTGTCCCGGCAGACATCCACGCCCGACGCCTCGAGATGGTTCGCCTCCACTCGCAAGGCTTCAGCGACCGCACCGTTGCGACGCTGCTGGTCTGCAATCGCAAGACGGTCGCGCGCTGGCTCAAGCGTTGGCGCGGCGAAGTTGCGCGTCATGAACAGGAGGCAATGGCGCACAGTGAAAGCTGGCTCTTCGACATCGCACGCGCTCCGCTGCGCCCACAACGCAAGGTCAACTTCGGCAGCATTCATGCCACCCTCCAACTACAAAGAAAGTATGGTTATGCTGGCTGGTTCCGCATTCAAGGTTTGCTGAAGGCTTCATACGGCATCGAGTTGGGCGCAACGACCGTCAAGCAGATCATGCGCTTGAACCGCAGGCTGCATCTCGCGCCGCGACGTCCAAGTAATGTCGTGATCCGCGATGCGCGCGAAGGGCCGCCCGTGAGCCATCACCCCTTTGAACATGCCTACATTGATATTCGCTATCTCGATGCTAAGCCCGAAGGACATCAGCTTTATTCAACTCTGCTCTTGGAAGGCTTCTCGCGCACTATCCTTGCCGGCTCGCTGACGCGTCGGCAGGACTTAGGCGTGATCCTTCGCCTTTATTATCTTGCCCTCGCGCAATGGGGCTGTTGGGATGAGATCATCTCCGATCACGGCAAGGTCTTCGATAGCCGCGCTTTCAAAGCAGTCAACCGCCGACTGCTCATCAACCACGAGATGTATGAGAAGGGACACCCGTGGCAGAACTTGATCGAGAGTCAGTTCGGCATTCAAGCGCGCATGGGCGAGTACCGCTGGGAAAGATGTCATAGTGTTGATGAAGCTATCGAGTTCCACCATGAGTTGATCCGCGACCATAATCGCCTTCAGCACTTCGCGCACCGGAAGCGTAACGACCAGAAGCGCGCGCCGCTAGAAGTCTTAGGGCAAGCCAGAGGCCGCGCGGTTGACGCCGCCACGTTGCATCGCGCCTTTAGTCGCATGGCGTGGCAGCGCAAAACTGATAAAGGCGGCTTCGTCCGTGTCAACCGCTGGAAAATCTATGTTGAAGAAGGTCTGCCCAACGCGCCGGTGCAACTCACTTACTGGAACGGACGCTTGCGTGCTGAGTACAACAAACACCTGCTGACCGAGTATCGCTGTCGCTGGGACAACACGAACTTACGACCGAAAAGCATCAGCCATCCACAGCTACATGAGCATCCGTTCGGCTCGCCACAGCCGCGGCTCTTCGATCCATTATGGCTGCGCGATCCAATCGAAGGTGAACCGCCGCAGTCGCGACCGGCGAAGCGTGCCGCCGGAGGTAATCAACAGTTGCGCCTTTATCTGGGACCTGAGCTTGTGAAACGGTAATAGAGACTTTCAAACGAAATCATCCATATATGTCCCACATGTTCCCGTCCACAGCAGTCCGTGATATATACCGCGCCACTCAGGGCGGTTGCTGAATGTGCCTGCCCTCGCGCTTGACGGGGTGAGGACGTTGAGCGCGGCCTCACGAACCTCTAAAAAGATTCGTGAGAAGGGAGCGGCGCAGCTTGGAAACAAACTGCGCCGCTTTCGTTTTGCCAGCCCGAATTTTTGTGCAAAGCCCGCCCGCCGACTTTTGGGTCAAGTCACTTACTTTTGAGTCAAAATTGAGTTTTGGGTCAAAGCCATTAGCAACACAGATTTAGGACACTACCAGCTAGGGGGTGTCAATATCTGACAGGACGTTGGGCGAACGGTATTTCATAGACGCCCCGGCTTGGTTTCTTGCATTGTGAGGCAGCCCAACGAATCGTGGGGCAAGAGCCTTTCGTGAGGCAAAGCCAAAGCGGTCGCACGCGGCAGCGTCGAGCGCGGGACCATTATTCACACCGATCAGGGTAGTCAGTACGTGTCGAATAACTTTCGCGCGCTGCTGCGAGATCATGGATGTCGGCAGAGCATGTCGAGGCGCGGCAACTGCTGCGGACAACGCACAGGCCGAGAGCTTCTTCTCACGCTACAAGGCCGAGTTGATGGAAGGCGGCGCGTTCGAGTCGGTGAGCCAAGCCAGAAGCGAAACCTTCAGCTACATCGAAGGCTATTACAACCGGGTGCGACGTCACTCAGCGTTGGGCTACAAAAGCCCGGACGAGTTCGAGCGAGAAATCAACATCGAAACGAAGGGAGAAAGCAGCGAGAGGGTTGAGTCCTGATTAACTTGACCATCTCAGAATGCCTGGGTGTGGATATGCGAGTGACGGAGGTGAGAGAGGTTGATGAGGCCGGAGAATCCGATAATCACAGCGATAAACGCAACTGATAGCGCTGTCACCATCTCAGCCCAACGACCACTGCCAACGCAGCAGCCTTAGCCAGTCTCGGGTCGCGGCAGCAGCCACACGGCCTGCGGCAGCTGAGACTCGCGGCCTGCTCAATAATCGCCGACGAGGATAAAGGACGCCCAGTAGAATGGCGCGGCATGGTTCTTATCCGCGATCATCGCCCGTTGCGCCGCTTGCATGGCCGCCGCAGGCTTCGTTCCTTGTTTAGTCAGGTAGTTATCGTAGAAGGCCGCCATCAGCTTCGCGGTCGGCCGGTCGGCTACCGACCAGAGGGTGACGCCGACGGTCGGCGCTCCAGCGTAGAGGAAGGCGCGCGTCAGGCCGATGACGCCCTCGCCGCGCCTCTCCTTGCCGAGCCCTGACTGGCATGCAGAGAGCATCACGAGCGGCGAGCCCAAGCGGAGGTTGAAGACCTCGTCGGTGCGTAGGAAACCGTCCTTGCCTTCGAGGTTGCCGACGAGCGAGAGGATGAGGCCGCTGAACTGCGGGCGCTCGGCGTTGAGCAGGCCGTGGGTGGCGAAGTGCAGGACGCGGTACCGGCTCAGGTCGCCGACCACGTTCGCCTCGCTGGCGTCGAGGTCGCGCCACACCTGCGACTTCAGATTCGCCCCACCCGCGTACCGCGCGATCTGCTCCGCCTCGCTCGCCGTCGCCGGGAGGCGCTTGATGACGGCGTTCCTCGGGAGCAGGCTCCTTGCCGGCTTCCCCGCCAAGTCAGCGATGCCGGCGCTAAGGCCGAAGTCGCGCGAGGCGGCCCGGGCGGGCGACGGCTGATTTGCCGCCGCCGCGCGCGGGTCGGAGGGGTCGAAGACGGGGTCGGCGATCAGGAGGATGGAATCGCTCGCGGCGGCGGGCGGGGCCTGCCGCCTGACGGCGTCGATGACGGACGCCGAGGGCGCATAGACGATCTCGTTCGTCAGCGCGAGATAGGGGAGGTTCGTGTAGTCCGTGCCCTTCGAGTCGGTGACGAGCGCCGCGAAGGGTACGTAGTTGAGCGGGCCGTCGCCGACCACGAGCAGGCGCTTCGCGCCGATTAATGAGGCGGCCTGCGCCAGTACGCTCCGGTAAAGCTTGTGGGACGCGGAGACAAAGGGCTGCGGGTCGCTGAAGGCCGTCTGGCGGCCGAGTACCAGCCCACGGTCGTCGTCCTCCTCCGGGCTTGTGAGTTCGAGGATCGAGGTGTTCTGGCTCGCCGGAACCATCTGCCTGCGCATCTCTTCGACCTCATCCGACAGCACGGAACGCGGGGGCAGCTTGAAGAGCCTGACCTCATCCCGCGTCACCACCCAGAGATACGAAGCCTCTTCGCCGAGGCTGTATTCGAGGAGCGCTGTCTCGGGGTCGAGCACCTGCCGCTGCACGTCCGCGAGTTTGAGCGGTCGCGTGGACGTGAGCGAGGCATAACGCGGACTGGCGGCCCTGATCCGGTTCTCGATGCCGTCGTACTCGGTTTGCAACTCGTCGAGGCGGGTCTCAAGTTTTTCGAGAGAGTCCTTCGGCTCCTCGCCCGACGGGTCGGTACCCTTGAGTTGTGCGACGACCTCCTCTTGGCGGCTCAGATTCTCCTTCTTTATCTGAAGCAGGTTGGCGGGTACGTCGGCTGTGACACTCGACCCGGTTTCGCTGAGGAGGTCGAGGAGTGAGCGGGCTCGTCCCGCTTCGACTATCTCGAAGGCTTCCGCCGCCAACTCTAATGCTGTCCCCTTGAGCGGCTCTCCAGCCTGTGTCCCGGCAGAGGCAAGCGCCTGCCGAGTAAACTCCGACGAGGCTTCGACAAACACGTCACTCGTCGTAGCTAGAAACGTGGTGCGCGCCTCGTCGGCCCGAAGGCTCCCCTGCATCAACGTCTCGACACTCCTGCGCGCGTCGCGGTAAGCGTCGAGCGCCTCTCTGCCGAACTTCTTAGCCTTCTTCAGGTTCTTCTCTTCCGACGCGAGCCGCCCGAGGGCGCGCGCCCTCCCGTGCTCGGCGGGCCACGTCAGGTCGAGCCGCTCGTCCTTCTTCGCCTCCTTGATTGCATCCTCGTACAGGTCGGCGGCCTTCTTGTAATCGAGACCGTGCATGGCGATGTCGCCGAGCGCGGTTTGAGCGGCGGCGCGAAAGCGACGCATCTGCCCGAACTTTGCTAGGGACGCGAGGTCGCCTTTCGTCACGTCGAGCGCGTTCTCGAAGTGCTTCTTCGCCTCATCAAGTTTGTCGCTGAAGTAAGCTACACGTCCCAAGCCGAGCTCACGCGCCGAGTAGACGATGCTCTCCCTGTAGTATTCACGCTCCTCTTTAGCCGTGAGCGCCGCGCCCGCCGCGCTCGCCCCCGTTCTGGCGGCCCTGTTTTTCGGGAAAAGGCCCCCCGCTATGCTGGAGGCGGCGGCTGCCGCACTCATTTTCCTGCTCGGCTTCTGACCGCTCATGCGCCCGAAGGCGGCGCGCGCCCCGTCGCTATCGCCCAGCCGGTAATTCATCTGCCCGATCTTCGCGAGCATCAGTTCGGCGTTGTGAGTTGATAACGGTTTCTTTTCTTTCTGCGAAATTTGTCCGGCGAATATTTCGTGCGCCTTGTTGAAGTGTTTGAGCGCAGGCTCGTAGCTCCCCTGCCGCTCGTAAAGCTCGCCGATCAGATCGTGAGCTGCGGCCTCGCCGCGTCTGTCCTCCGTCTGCCGGAAGAGGTCGAGGGCGCTGTCAAGGTGAATCAGCGCTTTGGCGGAGTCGCCGAGGCGTAGCAGGGCGCGTCCGACGTGGAATTCCATCGAAGCCCTTTTGGCCTGTTCGGCACGCTGCCCTTGCGGCTCCATCAAGCCCTTGACCGGTGAGGCGCGGGTGACGCGAGGCGGAGCGGCCACGCGCGGAAAGGGAACGCCTGCATGAGTAATTGAGCCGACGAGGAGAGCGGTGAGAATCAATGTCGCGCGGTTCATAAAAGCCTCCACGAGTTTAAGACCGAAACTTGAACGAGGTATGCGGACGGAAGATCGCTCGCCGTCATACACCCACTCTTTCCGGGCGCAGCCTTCTCCGCGACGTGAGCCGCCGCGGTGTCCATAGGCATCTCGCCGGCTACTTGCATACCAGCGTAATGACCGTCATCAACACGCCCGCCGACGGGGAAGAGTTGACGCGCACGACTGCCGGCGCGGGCGATCCTTTCTTGAGCCTGAGACCCCGCGTGAGGGTGTCATCGGGAAGGGAAACCTGCGCGCCCGCGAGTTGCGAATTTTTGGCTTCGACGGCGTTCGTAGAAGACACAGCTTTTATTCGTTCCCACTCCGAGGGCTTCGGTTCCCAGCTACAACCTTCTCGCGGCCCGCCGCAGACCTCAATTAACTCATCCCCGGTCGGGACTCCTTCGAGCGGCTTCCGCGAAAGGATGACGTAGACTTGCACGGTGCCCGCGGGCGGGCCGAACTCATACCAATCTTCGACGGGCACGTATTCACGAGCGTGCGCGCCGGTGCCGTTCCAGCCTTCATTCAGTGCCGCGTGCGGGTACAGCATCTGCGGTTGAACGCCGTCCTGCGTCTGGAAGATGTAGAGGTAGCCACTCGTGTTAGTCTCTAGCAGGACGCGAATTTTATCTTCGATCTTAAACTCTCTCGCCTCGTCTACGACGACAAGCTGTTTATTCGCCCCCTCCATCACCAACGTGTAACCGAGGCTGATGCGCCGCGCGCCAGCAGGTTGAATGTCGGGTTTCGCTTCGTTGTCGCCGCTCCCATCTGCTTCCTGCTTCGGAGATGCGGGCGGGCTTGGTTTCGCCTCCTCAACACGGGCAGGGGATTCCGGCTTACCTTCCTGCGCGGGAGGCGTTCTGGGGCGCGGAGCGCCCGGCGCGGGAGGTCTCCTTTTCGGTTTCGCTTTCGGGCGGGGCGGAGGTTGGCCGTAAGACGCGCCGCGCGATTTGATAAAATCGTCAATGATCTTTTGGTCGCTCTGCTGCGAGTCTGGCGCTCGCGGCATCGCTGCGGCGAGGCTGAAGGCGAGGGCGCTGAAGATAAGCGCGGCGGAAAGTTTGCGGCGCATGTGCGGCCTCCTTTCGGGGAGTGGGCGGCGACGCTGAGGAGAAGTGTTCGCTCGCGGCGCGTTACTTATGTTCGAGACGTATGCCAAATATGATCGGATGATTCGGTGAGACTGACGCTTTCGGCAAGGATACGGTGACGACCCTTTCTTTGCCTTCCCCGCGTTCGGTCAACTCCGGCGTGTCGTCTGCGTACTGCTCACGAAATTTGTCAAACTCTATAAGCTCCGGGGTGGTCAGTTCGTGCTCGGGTTTCCCCATCAGGAAAGCGGGCGACGAGAGCAACTTCGGCGAGAAGATGACGATGTATTCCTCCGTCCCGGCGTAGTCGTTAAGCTTCATGCTTGGGACACTGAAGTCGGCATCGCTCAGCACCTTATTGTATCTCAACCCTCCTCCGCCTTGAGCCGTGAGGAAGGCCGTCAGCGCGTTGCCATATTTGTTCGGCCCGATGATGTACAAGTAACCTGAGCGGGGCGACTTGAAATGAAGCCTGAAGTAATGGCCCGAAGCGATTTCGGGAGAGACCTCCGCGACGCGAGCGGGGATGTCCTCCTTGAGCTTTTTGACCTCGAACCAGTAGCTCATGACCTCAACCCTCGGAGCCTCGGCGGGCGGCGCTTCTGTGGCGACGGTCGGCGCGGCGATTTCTTCTCGCGCGGAGCCCTTACGGCCCCGGATGTACCATCCGACGAATCCCAACAGCAGAGCGGCAAACAGCGTCCCGCAGGCGAGAGCAAGTGCGACCCGGCGACGCCGCGCCCGCGTCGGCGGTTCCTTATGAAGCTTCCCGCTTTCCGACCTTTCAGTGGCTACTGCGCCGGGTGTCGCTTCCGCTATGAGAGGGAGAGTCGCGCCCTCGGCGGCGTCTTCGCCAGATGATCGTGCGGCATGAGCGCTATCACCATCCCGTGTTAACGGCGGCAAATTGAGCGCGGCACGTGCCTCGTTGATTAATGCCCCTGCGGTCTGCGGTCGGTCGGCGCGATCCTTCGCCATTGCGCGCGCGACGCTGCGACTGAAAGCTGTGGGGATGTCATGTACATTTTCATGGAGGTCGGGTGGGGGAGCGGCCACGTGCTGCTGCCTGAGTTCCGAGATCGTGTGCCCGCGGTGCGGCTTTCGGCCCGCGACCAACTCGAAGAAGATCACGCCTAAGGAGTAGATGTCGGTGCGGCCGTCAACTTCGGGGTTGCCGTCGCGCGGCATCTCGCCCCACTGCTCGGGCGACATGTAGTAGGGCGTGCCGAGTATCTGCCCGGCCACGGTCAGAGAGGTCGCGTTCGTGGCGTGAACGTCGCCCGCGCCTATCAACTTCGCGATGCCGAGGTCGAGTAGCTTGACGACGGTGCGGCCGCGGCCATCCCTGCCGAGCATGATGTTCTCGGGCTTGAGGTCGCGGTGGACGACGCCGCGGACGTGCGCCGAGTCGAGCACGTCGGCGACAGGCTCAAGCACTTCGAGCGCTTCCGCCGGGGTGAAGCGGCCACGGTTCTTCAA
>Ga0190275_10000777_pt1 | contig 25339 bp, 20 predicted proteins | sample Popmic550T_FD_133745 | JGI IMG/M metagenome (GOLD analysis project Ga0190275, IMG submission 133745) | Populus adjacent soil microbial communities from riparian zone of Yellowstone River, Montana, USA - 550 T | ecosystem: Environmental > Terrestrial > Soil > Riparian zone > Trees stand | place...
ATCTTCACGCACAACCCCTACCTCGGCACTCGTCCGGGAGCGGCCGAATTGCCCCGTGATGCGGCACTGCGGCAGCTCGATGTGTTGGAATCGGCTGGAGCGACGGCCGCTCATGTGGCAATCGGACACGTCTGCTGCTTGGACGATCCGCAGGCGGAGATTGCGATCGCACTGGCCCGGCGCGGCGCCTTCGTCGGCTTCGACCGGGTGACGCTGCAGCTGATTCCCGACGCGCAGAAAGCCACGACCATCCTCGCGCTGGTGAACGCCGGTCATGCGGACAAGGTGCTGATTTCCTCTGACTTCTCCTCGCCGCGATCGCTGAAGAAGAACGGGGGCCCTGGCCTGGCCCAGGCTTCAACCGTCTTTGCCCCGATGCTGCAGCAGGCCGGAGTGCCGGAGCAGACGGTTCGAAGCATCCTTCAGGACAATCCGAAGCGATTTCTCGCGTTCGTGCCCCGATAGAAGAACGCTGCGGCGACGGAGGCGAGCAGTCGGCAGGCCGTCAGGCGCTCTTCGCGATGCCTTCCGGGCGTAATTCGGTCAGCAGGGCATCGACCGTCTTCTTCGCGTCACCGAACAGCATGCGCGTGTTGTCCAGGTAGAAGAGCGGGTTTTCGACGCCCGCGTAACCGCTGGCCATGCCTCGCTTCAAGACGACGCTAACCTTCGCCTTCCAAACTTCGAGCACCGGCATTCCGTAAATCGGGCTGGATGGATCGTCGAGCGCGCCGGGATTCACGATGTCGTTGGCGCCGATGATAATGACCACATCCGTCGACGGGAAGTCGTGATTGATCTCTTCCATCTCGAGCACGATGTCGTACGGGACCTTTGCTTCCGCAAGCAGCACATTCATGTGGCCCGGCAGACGTCCGGCGACCGGGTGAATCGCGAACTTCACATCGGTGCCACGTTCCCGCAGCAGCTTGGTGATCTCGTAGAGAGGGTACTGCGCTTGGGCCACGGCCATGCCATAGCCGGGCACGATGATCACCTTCTTGGCGTCGAGCAGCATCTCCGCGGTCTCCGCCGCCGTGACGCTCTTGACCTCGCCCGCTGGTTGCCCGGCGCCCGCCGCCGGCGCCGCGCCTTCGTCCGCGCCGAAGCCGCCGAGGATGACGCTGAGGAACGAGCGGTTCATCGCCTTGCACATGATGTAGCTCAGGATGGCGCCGCTCGAGCCCACCAGTGCACCGGTGATGATGAGTAGATCGTTGGCGAGCATGAAGCCGGCGGCGGAAGCCGCCCAGCCGGAGTAGCTGTTCAGCATCGACACGACCACGGGCATGTCGGCGCCGCCGATCGCCATCACCAGGTGAATGCCGGCAAGGCAGGCCAGCAAGGTGCAGAAAACAAGCGGCAGTATCGGCGCGTGACCGTTCGAACCCTCCACGCCCACGAACTGGGTGCCGAGGTAAAGGCAGGCGACGATCAAGCCCAGGTTGAGCGCGTGCCGTCCAGGGAGCAGGAGGGGTTTGCTGCGGATCAGGCCCTGCAGCTTGCCGAAGGCGATCAACGAACCGGTGAACGTCACCGCGCCGACAAACACGCCAATGAAGATTTCGACTTCGTGAATGCGCGCTTCGGCACCCGTCAGCCCCGAGGGCGGCGCAAAGGCCGACGCGAAGCCAACCAGGACCGCGGCCGCGCCCACGAAGCTGTGCAGGATGGCCACCAGTTGCGGCATCGCCGTCATCTCGACGCGCGAGGCAAGGACGGCGCCGATACCACCGCCCACCGCCAGCATCGCCGTCATCAGTCCATAACTGGTGACGCGCGGGCCGAGCATCGTGACGACGACGGCCGTCAGCATGCCGATGATCCCAAACAGATTTCCACGCCGCGCCGACTCCTGCGCCGACAACCCGCCGAGGCTGAAGATGAACAACAAACCCGCGGCGATATAAGCAATCGTGACGAGTGATTCAGGCAACGGACACCTCGAAACCGATTCGTGGCTTCATCTTCGTAATCCTGCGCTCAGCGGCGGCTGAACATCTTCAGCATGCGCTGCGTGACGAGGAATCCCCCGGCGATGTTGATCGTCGCCAACAGGATGGCCGCGCCACCGAAGATCACCGCCGGGTCCGTCAAGGGGCCGCTGACCTGGAGCAGGCCGCCAATTACGATGATGCCGCTGATGGCGTTGGTCACGCTCATGAGCGGCGTGTGCAGCGCGGGGGTGACGTTCCACACCACCTGCCACCCGACGATGCAGGCCAGCGCGAACACCGTCAGGTGCGCGAGGAACGACGGCGGGGCGACCAGTCCGAGGCCGATGAAGGCAAGGGCCGCGATCCCCATCGCCACGGCCGTGCCGACGCCCGAGGACGGTGCGGCCTTTTCGTGCGCCTTGGGCGCCGTGACCGCTGAGGGCCTGGCTGCGGGCGCCGGCGGCATCGGCGGCGGCTCGCGCTTGGGCGGCGGCCACATCACCTCGCCCTTCAGTAGGACAATCGCGCCGCGCACCACCTCGTCAGCGAGGTCCACGTGGAAGTGCGCCCCGCCTCCCATGTCCGCCAGCAGGTGGCCAAGGTTGTTGCCGTAGAGAAAACTGGCGGTGGGCGCGAGTCGGCTGGGCAAGTCCATGTAGCCGAGGATGTGCACGCCGTGCCGCTGCACGACGGTGCCGGGTTCCGTCAGCGCGCAGTTGCCGCCGTTCTCGGCGGCGAGATCCACGATGACGGAGCCCTTCTTCATGGCCTTCACCATGTCCTCGGTGATGAGAATGGGCGCCGGACGGTTCGGGATCAGGGCGGTGGTGATGATGATGTCCACTTCCTTCGCCTGCGCGGCGAACATCGCCATTTCGGCCGCGATGAAGGCGGGGCTCATTTCCTTGGCATAGCCCCCGGAACCCTCGCCGTCTTCCTGGACGTTGAGTTCGATGAACTCGGCGCCCATGCTCTTGACCTGTTCCTTCACCGTGGGACGGGTATCGAACGCGCGCACGATGGCGCCGAGGCCGCGAGCCGCGCCGATCGCCGCCAATCCGGCCACCCCGGCGCCGATGACCAGCACCTTTGCCGCCGGCACCCGGCCGGCGGCGGTCATCTGGCCCGTGAAGAAACGTCCGTAGAAGCTGGCGGCTTCGATCACCGCGCGATAGCCCGCGATGTTCGCCATCGAGGACAGCGCATCCATCTTCTGCGCGCGGGAAATGCGCGGCACCTGGTCCATGGCGAGCGCGGTGACTTTCCGCGCCGCCAGGCGTTCGATGAGCGCCTGATTCTTCCCCGGCCACAGGAAGCTAATGAAAGTGGTGCCCTCACGCAGCAGATCGGCCTCGTGCACGCCGAGAACCGGATGGTGGTCCGGCGGCTGCACCTTGAGGACAATGTCAGCCTCCTGGTAGAGACTGCGGGTGTCGGCGACGACCCGCGCGCCGGCGGCCGTGTAGTCCTCGTCTCCAAAGGAGGCGAGCGCGCCGGCCTGCGTTTCGACCAGCACCTCGAACCCCAGCTTCACGAGCCGTGCGACGTTTTCCGGGGTGGCGGCAACGCGCCGCTCGCCCGCACGGCTTTCTCTTGGAATGGCCAGCTTCATCGGTTCGATCCTTCCGGTCCCACGGCGGCTCAGCGCCGGGCGCCGCCTGCGAGTGCGCGTGGATTATACGTTGACCCGCCGCGGAGCCGGGGCTGGGTGGCCATCACCGTGCGGTCAGGAGCCGACGGCCACCGGCGCCAGGCGCACACGGAACTCCCTCTGCAGGATCAGCAGGTTCAGCGACATCTGGAGGGCGACGGCCACCACCGACAGATACCAGATCCAGCGCATCTCGAAGCCGGGCTGTCGCGACAGGATGAACGCGGGAACCGCCACGAGGATGACGCGTGTTACCGAAGTGACCAGCGAGGGGATGGTGTTTCCCATCGCCTGAAACATCGACGAGGTCACGAAGATGAGCCCCGAGGCCACGAAGTTCCACGATGAAATTCGCAAGTATTCGTCACCGACCTCGATTACGGCGGGGTCGTCCGAGAAGATGCCGATGAGCGCTGCCGGCGCGATGTGCGCAAGGAGCGCGAAAATCACCATCCCCACCGTGGCGATGAGGGCCGCTGCTTTGAAGGTGTCACGCACCCGCTCGGGCCGCCGCGCGCCGTAGTTCTGTCCGGCAACGGGTGCGACGGCGAAGCCGAGCGCGACGATCGGCAGGAAACCGGATTGCATGATGCGAAGCCCGATGCCGAACCCGGCCTGCGCCGGCGCGCCGAACGGGCGGATCACGGCGTAGACGATGGCGAGGTAGAGCGCCATCATGCCGAACTCGGCTCCAGCAGGCAGGCCGATCTTCAGCATGTCCCTCCACAGCGAGAAGTTCGGGCGCCAGTGCTCGCGCGCAAAGGTCAGGTAGGCGCTTTGTCCGACGAAGTACGTGGTGAGCCACGCCACGCCGACGGCTATGGCGATGAGCGAGGCGAAGGCGGCGCCGGCGACGCCCATGGCCGGCGCCCAGCCCCACCCAAAAATGAAGACCGGGGCCAGGATGATGTTGATGATCACCGACATGGTCTGGACGATCATCCCAGGTTTGAAATTGCCGGTCCCGCGCAGGGTCGCGGCCATGGCCACCATCGCGAATTGCAGGGCCATTGCCGGCACCATGTAGCGGAGGTAGTCGACGGCCTGCCGCGTGGTCGCTTCGTCCGCGCTCATCAGCCGGGCATAGGCGCCGCTTTGCGAGAGCGCCACGATGAGGAACACGATGCCCGCAACGATCGATAGGAATTGCGCCTGGTTGAAGACCACGTTGGCGCGCGCCTGATCGCGCTGCCCGGCCGCGTGCGAGACCAGGGTGGTCGCGCCGACGCCAAGCATCTGCGTGGCTGCCAGCACCAGGAACATCAGGTTGCCGCTGATCGCGACCGCCGCCACAGCCTCGGTGCCGAGCCGGCCCACCCAGTACAGGTCCACCAGCACATACAACGTCTGGAACACCATGCTGACCAGCATGAAACTGGTGGTCCGCAGCAGATGCGAGGTAACGGATCCGGTGGTGAGGTCTTGCATGCAGGCGCCGTGGCAGGCGTCTGCGCACTATATCAGGGGCGTAATCGAGACAGTGATGGGGTCGCGCGACGGCACGCCAAAGGCGGCCAGGATCTCCTGCTGGCGGAACACGAAGATCCGCTCCAGGTCGCGACGCACGAACAGCCGATGTACGATGCGCCCTCCGAGCGGACGATAGCGGACCGTGTCCTCGACCAGGGTGCCCCCGCCAGCCGCCGTGAAGGTGTGGGTGTGATGCCACGACCAATACGGCCCCTTCAACTGCTGATCGACGAATTGATAGGGCGGTCGCCACTCGGCGATCTCCGTGCGCCAGCGGACGGGGATGCCGTGCACCCGGATCCGGTAGTCGATCAATGTGCCCGGCGCCATGGCGACGGGCTGCGGCGTCAGGATGGAGAAGTCGAGCCAGGGGGGCGTCAGCCGCTGCAGGTTGGCGGCATCCGCGAAGAAGCGGAAGGTGGTGTCGAGGTCGCGGGCGACAAAGAGACGGGTCCTCAACTGATATCCGCTGGCCATACCACTTACTAGGACGCCCGCACGGCCGCTCCGGGTGCGGTCCGGCGACATACAATTGGCCACCGATGGCTATGCGACCCATTACCGACATCGCTGAACGTCTGGGCCTTGGCGACGATCTGATCGAGCCCTACGGCCGTTACACCGCCAAGATTCGGCTTGAGACGCTGCAGCGGTTTCCCGAGCGACGCGGCAAACTGATTCTGGTCACCGCGATCACGCCGACCACGAGCGGCGAGGGGAAGACGGTGAACACCATCGGCCTCACCCAGGGGCTCGTGAAGCGCGGCCACTCGGCCGTTGCCGCGCTGCGAGAACCCTCCCTCGGACCGGTGTTCGGGCAGAAGGGCGGCGCCACCGGTGGGGGGAAGGCGTCGCTCGGGCCGGTCGACAAGATCAACCTGCATTTCAACGGTGACTTCCACGCGATTACGTCGGCCCACAACCTGCTCGCCGCACTGCTCGACACGCACCTTCATTTCGGGAACGAACTGAAGCTCGACCCACGCGAAATCCTCTGGCCGCGCGCGATGGACATGAACGATCGCGCGCTCCGCCGCATCGTCACCGGCATCGGAGGGCGAGATGGAGGTCCGCCGCGCGAGACCGGCTTCGTGATCACGGCCGCTTCGGAAATCATGGCGATCCTGTCGTTGTCGGAGAGCCGCGCCGACCTGCGCCGTCGCCTCGGCGAAATCGTCGTCGGGTTCAGCAGCGAGGGGCGCGCCGTGACGGCCGGCGACCTGAAGGCGGTCGGGCCAATGATGGTGCTGCTGAACGAAGCGTTGCTCCCGAACCTCGTGCAGACCACCGAAGGGGTTCCCGCGATTGTGCACGGCGGTCCGTTCGCCAACATCGCGCACGGCACGAGCAGCGTGCTGGCGCAGCGGCTGGGCCTGCACCTGGCAGACTACGTGGTGAACGAAACCGGGTTCGCCGCGGATCTCGGGGCGGAGAAGTTCTTCGACCTCGTCATGCCCATGTCTGGCCACATCCCCGCCGCGGCGGTGGTCATCGTCACGTTGAAGGCGCTGCGAGCGCAGGGCGGATCGCCGGACGGACCCGTCGCGGCCGGTTTTCCGAATCTCGATCGGCACCTGGCCAACATCAAGCGGTGGGGCGCGCCCGCGGTCGTGGCGTTGAACCGGTTCGCCGCGGACAGCGACACCGATCTGGACGCCGTGCTCGCCCACTGCCGAAGCTTGGGAGTGGAGGCCGCGCTGTCGGAAGGCTACCTGAAGGGCGGCGACGGGATGACCGACCTGGCGGATCGCGTCGTCGCGGCGGCGGAGGCCGGAGCATCGGCGCGCGTGCAGCCCATCTACTCAGCAGGGATGTCCCTGGAAGACAAGATCGGGGCGGTCGCCACCAAGGTTTACGGCGCCGCGTCGGTCGCCTTCAAACCCGCAGCCCGTGCTCGCCTCGAACGACTGGCCGCTCTTGGCTACAGCCGCCTGCCTGTGTGCATCGCCAAGACCCAGTATTCCTTCACCGACGACCCGAAGATCATGGGGGCCCCAGAGGGGTGGACCCTCACCATCGGCGACGTAACGTTGTCGGCCGGGGCCGGCTTCGTCGTCGCCATCGCCGGCAGCATGATGCTGATGCCCGGCCTGGGCAAAGTGCCGCAGGCACAGAAACTCGATGTCGATGACGATGGGCGCGTGCTGGGCATGGAGTACTGAGCCGTTCTGGACGATATAATCCCCGCTTGGGAGCGCGCGTGGAGTATCTGATCAAGCAATATCCGCTCGAGAGCGGCGCACTCGAGATCCAGTATATCGAGGAGTTTTTCGGTGAGTTCCCGAGGCGCAAGACAGCGCAGGAAATCCTCGATCGCCTCTGCGACCGCGAGTCCCTCATCCTGATGGCCGAGGCGCCGCTGGCCGACGATCCGGGCTCCCTGGTGCCGGTGTCTTACAAGATCGTGCACGAACTGCGCTCGGACGAAGCGGAGCCCAAGCTGCGCGATCTGGTCGAGCGTCTGCGCGGCTTCATCGACGTGGAAGGACGCCGGAATCTGTATTCCTGGATCGGCGGGACCAGGAGGGACTGGCGAGGCCAGGGCCACTTCCGCGCACTCACCGAGGAATCGGAATCGTGGGCCATCGCCTCGGGCTTCGATCAGATCGTGGTGAAGACCAAGAACCGCTACTACGACATGCGCGCCGTGCTGTCGCAGCTGCAATTCAACGTGGTCAAGTACGAGCGCAACGAGAAGGATAACGCCGAGTCCAAGGTGTATCTGTGCAAGCCGCTGCCGGCGGAGCTCGTTCGCGATCACCGCAGCGTGCGGACCGTGGTGCACGCCGTCTAGTCCTCCACCATCAGTCAGGACCCTCAATGGCCGGCCCGATCACGACCGCGTCGCTCACCTGGACCCACGACCTGCACTTCGAAGCGACCAGTGGGCGCTCGTCGCTGATCGTCGACGGTCATGCCAAGGCTGGCCCCAGCCCGGTCGAAGCCCTGGCGATTGCGCTGGCCGGATGCATGGCCATCGATGTCGTGGACATCGTCGTGAAGGGACGTCACGAGCTGCGCGGCCTCACCGCCTCGCTGACCGCCAATCGCGCCGAGGAACCGCCTCGCCGGTTCGTCGCGGTCGCCCTGCATTTCGTGGTCACCGGCGACGTGCCGGGAGCCGTCGTCGAGCGCGCCCTGCAGCTTTCGAAGGACAAGTACTGTTCGGTATGGCAGACACTTCGTCAGGACATCCCGTTCGCCACGACATACGAAGTGCGGTCCTGACCGAACGCAAGGCCTACCTCGACGCTCTCCGGGGCGTGGCGGTCGTGATCATGGTGGTCGCTCACGTGACGGATGCGTGGACGCAGGAGGCCGACCGGCACGACGGCCGCTACTTCAATCAAGTCTTCCTGAACGGCCTCGCCGCGCCCATGTTCCTGCTCCTCGCAGGAGTCGCCGTCGCCATGGCGGCCGAAAGCCGCTCGCGCCGGATCGGCGCGGCTGCCGCGGCCAGGTCGGTGCAGATGCGAGGCTGGCAGGTGTTCGGACTCGCGTTCCTGTTTCGACTGCAATCACAGCTGCTCGGTTGGGGCCCGCTCATCAACTTGTTGAAGGTGGACATCCTGAACGTGATGGGCCCGGCCATGGTGGCCGCGGCCTGGCTGTGGAGGCTGGGCGGGAGCCGGACATCGAGAATCGTGATGTACGCGGTGGCGACGGCCGCCTGCACGTTCCTGACGCCGGTGCTTCGAGAGGCCGCGTGGGTCAACGGCTTGCCCGACCCGATCGAGTGGTACATCCGGCCGGTGCCCGGACGCACCACGTTCACCCTGTTCCCCTGGGCCGGTTTCCTGATGGCCGGCGCGTTGACAGGAGAGTTGCTCGATGCGGCGCGAACGCGTGCCGACGAACGGCGGCTGCACACCTTTCTTGCGGTGGGCGCCATGGTCGGCCTCGGCGGTGGATACGCGGCGTCATTCCTGCCCGCGATCTACCCGGATGCGCAGTTCTGGACGAGCTCACCGACCTTTTTCTTCATCCGTCTTGGCTTCGTGACGGCGGCCATCCCCGCCGCATGGCTCGTCAATCTTTCGTGGGGGCCGCTGGTCACGATGGGCCGGTCCTCGCTGTTCGTCTACTGGATACACGTGGAGATGGCATACGGCGGCCCGGCGATCTTCTTGAAGCGCCGCGTGCCATGGGAGTGGTCCATCGCCGGCGCCGCGGCGCTCTGCGTGCTGCTCTACCTGCTGGTGCGGTGGAAGAACCGGGTGATGGAGCGCCGCACGTTGACGCCGCCCTTCACGGTCCTGGCGCCCATTCTCAGGTAGTCGACACCGCTGCCGCTCGAGGCCGCGCGTTACAATGCGCGCATGCTCCGCATCTCGATTCTCCTCACGCTTGCTCTCGCCACGGCCATGCCCGTGTCCGCGCAGGAGGCGCGCCGCCGCTGGGAGATGGAACGGCAGATCCGGCTCGACAAGTTCGAACAGGTGCTCCCGCGGGCGATGCGGGACAACGCCATCGACATGTGGATCGTCGCGGTGAAGGAGAACCACTACGACCCGCTGTGGAAGGACCTGGGGCGGGGCTACGTGACTGGTCTCGGATACTACGTGTTCACCGATCGCGGCGGCGACCGGATTGAACGCGTCGCGCTGGGCCCGAGCGGCTATCTGATCAGCGAATCGGGTGCCTACGACCAATTGTCCGCGGCATCGACGCTGGCAGACTTCGTCAAGCAGCGCGACCCCAAGCGCATCGGCGTGAACATGTCCGACGAGATCGGGCCGGCGGACGGCCTCTCGGCGACCATGCATGCGCACCTCAAGAAGACGCTGGGGGAACCGTACGCGAGCCGGTTGGTGAGCGCGGAGAAGCTGGTTTCAGAGTTCCGATCGCGGCGTGTCGCCTCCGAGATCGTGGCGTTCGGCGAAGCGTCCGGCATCGCCATCCAACTGGCGGAGAGGGCCCTGTCGAACGAGGTGATTACCGTCGGGAAAACCACGCTCGAAGATGTGGCGTGGTGGATGCAGGACAGGCTGCTCGAACGCGGGCTTGGATCCGAGTTCGACATGCCCTCGGTATATGTCACCGGTCCGAATGGCATCGTCGCCACCTCCACCAGCCGCATCATCCAGCCGGGCGACGTGATGATGATCGACTGGGGCGTGCAGCTGATGAACTTCGGCACCGACGTCAAGCGAGTGGCCTACGTCCTCAAGCCCGGCGAGACGACCGCTCCAAAGAGCATCCAGCAGGCGTTCGACAAGGCGCTCGCCGTCCGCGACGTGGTGAAGAAGGCGATCAAGCCAGGCGTGCGGGCCGACGAAACCATGAAGCGCATGGACGCGGCCCTCTCGGCGGCCGGATTCGGGGTCATTGAGTTCAACCGTCCCAACAAGGACGACAAGACCGACGTGACGTACGGGTTTCACCCGGTGGGGAACACCGGCCACGACATCGGTCCGTCGATGACCACCTGGCAGCCTCTCCAGAGCACCTTTGTCCTCAAGACCCAGCACATGTTCTCGTTCGAGTACTTCGCGTATACCGCCATCCCCGAGTGGGGTGGCGCGAAGCTCCGCATTCCCATCGAAGATGACGCCCTCCTGACGGAAGACGGCGTTCAGTTCCTGCATTCCGCCAATTACCGCCTGCTGATTGTCAAGTGAACGGAGGCGGCCGGTGACACACCGCTTCGGGCAGTTCGAATTCGACACAGAGTCCGGTGAACTCCGGCGCCAGGGCCGAGGGGTCCGGTTGGAACCGCAGCCGGCGCGAGCCCTCGGACTGTTGCTGGCGCGCGCCGGTGACATCGTCCCTCGCGATGAGATGCGAGCGCACTTGTGGGATGCCGGCACTCACGTGGACTTCGACCGGGGACTCGCCTACTGCATTGGACAGGTGCGCACGGCACTTGGCGATTCAGCCGAAAACCCGCGTTTCGTCGAGACGCTCCCAAAGCGGGGCTATCGTTTCATTGCGCCTGTCGAACCCATTGCGGCCGAGCCAGCCGATTTACCCTCGACTCCGCTGGAGCTCGTGCCGCCGCCAGCGTCACGGCGAACCTGGTGGCCCGTAGTCGGGCTGATCGTGCTGGTAGGTTTGGCCGTCATCTGGACGGGTCGTCAAGGCATGACCAATCCCCGGCCGATCGTGGCGGTAGCCGTGTTCGACAACGAGTCCGGTTCCCCCAGTCTCGATCCGCTGGCGCGAACCGCGGCCGACGTGATGGTGGACCGTTTGACGGCGATGGGCCTCGGCAACCTCGGTGTGGTCGGAAACACTCCGAGCCTCCGGACGGTGCGCGCCCAGCGCGACCCTGCAAAGGTGAAGACGGAAACCGGTGCGGGATATCTGGTGTTCGGGCAAGTGCAGCCAGACGAGGAAGGGGTGCGCCTCGTCGTGCATCTGATTCGCCTGGACGACAACACGCACTTGTGGGTCACCCGGGTTGCGCGGCCCCTCTCGTCGCTGGCGGGCATCGAGCAGGTCGTCGCCGACCGGCTTGCCGACGCGGTGCGCCTGCACGTCATCGAACGCGATCCCGCCGCCCCTCGCTTCACGCGTTAAGTCTCTCGCCGCAAAGCGCTTAGCTCCTGACGCGGCCTTCTCCCAATCCTCGCTGGACGCGGTCCGGTCGGTTGAGGCGTCATGGAGCACCTTTCATGGAGGCAGCGATGAGCAATCCGAACCGGCGTTCGTTCTTGATCGATCTCACAGTGGTAAGCGGCGTGATGGCCGGGACGGCGACTCACGTCTTCGGGCAATCCGGCACCAGCGAGGGGAGCGTCCCCGATTGGCTGCCGCAGCAGGACCCAGCCCTCGTGAAGGAAGTGGTGGGCGCGTCACACGGCAATGTGAAACGCGTGACCGAACTGGTCGAGCGGCAGCCCGCGTTGGCGAATGCGGCGGTGGACTGGGGTTTTGGCGATTGGGAGAGCGCCCTGGGCGCGGCATCGCACGTCGGGAATCGCCCCATAGCCGAGTTGCTGCTGGCCCACGGCGCCCGGCCGGACCTGTTCTCGGCGGCGATGCTGGGACAGGTGGAGGTCGTAAAGGCCTTCGTCTCGGCGCGACCGGGAACGCAGCGAATCCTCGGCCCTCACGGCATCACGCTGATGGCGCATGCCCGCGCAGGTGGCGCCGCCTCCGTTGAGGTCGTGAAGTTCCTGGAGAATGTTGGAGATGCGGACCACCGCCCGCCGACGCAACCGCTCGCACCTGCCGAGCGGGCCGCCGTGGTTGGCGAGTACACCTTTGGTCCACGCGCGCAGGATCGGTTTGTCGTGGACGTGCAGAACGACGTGCTCGGTATCGAGCGCCCAGGCCACACGCGGCGGATGTTGTTCCACGCGGGCGGGCTGGTGTTCTTTCCATCGGGAGTGCCTTCCGTCCGGATCGCCTTTGGGGGCGGCGAGGGAACCGCGGCCCAACTCACGCTGGCCAATCCGGACGTGTTTCTCACTGCCAAGCGACGCGCCTGACCCGATAATCGGTGGGTGACCGACACCGTCCTGCTGTGGTTGGCGGCTGCGTTCGTTGCGGTCGCCGTGCTGTCGGTCGTGGCCTTCTACGTCACCCGATGGATGTTCGTCCGCGCGGCAGAACGCGTGTCCCGCACGATCGACCAGCGCGTCGGCGGTGCCGCGGCTCACGCGCTGACCCGCCTGGCCTCCTACGCGCAGGCGGCCGGCATCGACCCGGCTGAAGCCGACCGTCGGTTCGGGCTGTATATCGATCGGTTCGCGTGGCTGATGGACAGCGCGGTCCGGCTGCCGGTGCTGGGACGAGTCGGATTGGACGCGGCGATCAGCCTTGTGCCGGTGGTCGGCGATCTGGTCGCGGGCGCGATGTCCCTCACCCTGGTGATCCGCAGCCTTCGATACGGGCCGCCGGCGGCACTCGTCTCGAAGATGCTGGCCAACGTGCTCACCGACACGCTGATCGGCGCGATCCCACTGGTGGGCGTGCTGGGGGACATCTGGTTCAAAGCCAACGAGCGTAATGCGGCGCTGCTGCGGGAGTATCTCGATCAACGCCCGCCGGCTTGACGCCCAAACTGGCGCCTTCGGCGGAGGTATCCGACCTAACCCTTTGCAATTCAGCGCGATAGCGTAAAATGGCTGAAAACCGTTGAGCCTGCCTTGGCATGACGGTAGAATCCATCCGCTTCGGGCCGAAACCTATGATCAGTGTCGCCGCTATTCGAATGCAGCAGTTCGGCGTGCAGTTCTACCAGGCTTCTCTGACCGCCAGCGACATCGACAAACTCGTCCGGTTCGAGGTGCTCAGTTACGTCGACCAATCGGGCGGTGTGCGGGGCAGCAAGAAGGCGCCTCAATCCAAGATCAATTGGGATCTGCTCGAGCGGCGGATTGCGTCGAGCGACAAGGCCTACCAGCGGCAGATCATCCGGAAGAAGATCGATGAGCTGGTGCATTACTACGAACAGTGCCGGCAGGCACGCGACCTCCCGTCCATTCCTGGTGCCGTGATCATCTCCGCCGACGAGAAGCTGTCGTTCGACGCGGTCGAGTCGGGCAGCATGCTGGGTCGGCTGAAAGTCCCCGAGCGCGAGGGCATCCTCCGCGCCATCGACGGGCAGCACCGCCTGCTCGCGTTGCACGCCGACATCGACAGGTTCGGCGGCGAAGCCTTCACCGTGCCGGCCATCATTTTCGACCGTCTGCCCGAAGATCACATCGTGCAGATGTTCGTCACGATCAATGCGAAGCACACGCGGCTGAACGCGTCGCACCTGGTGACGCTCTCGGGGCGGCAGCTCTACAAGGACGAGTCGCTGGCCGCCGCCCACGACGTGGTGCGGGCGCTGCACGACCGAGAAGAGTCGCCGCTGCACGGCGAGATCAAGCTGCTCGGCGTGGGCAAGGGCCGCGTCGCCCAGGCGCCGCTGGCGCAGGAGTTGAAACGGCTGTTCACGGACATCGAGGGACTCGGCGGTCCACGTAAAGCCGAAGCGTTCCGCGACGACGCCAAGAAGTTCTTCGTGAATTACTTCAAGCAGATCGCCAACATCTTCGAGCCGGCCTGGAACGGCCGCAAGTACAGCATCAAGTCCGCCGCCGCCCTGCGTGCCTTCATCCGCGTCGCCCCCGACGTGGTCCTGAAGATCGATCAACTGCACGCGGATCGCGCCGACTCGCGCGCGATTGGCCGCGTGATCGCCCCGTGGGGACGCCGGCTTGGTTCCTTGCGGTTCGAGAGCGACGGGGCCTGGAAGCGTCAGGGCACCGTCGACGGACTGGCCAAGGAGCTGCGCCTGGCCTTGCAGTATCCCGAAGGCGCCGGCGTGTAGACACGCGCACGCGGGTTCCGGCGCCGTGGACTGGCCGCGCGAAGTGGCCCTGGCGCCCGACAAAGTTCGTCTCGCCTCACGTAGGAAGGGGCAGCCCGTGTCGCCACGGACTGCCCCAGAATAGTTGCCGCCAGCTTGGCTCCCCCCAGCATCTACGGCACAGTGCCGTAGATAACAAACTGGCGACGCCACCCTTATAACCAATCTTCGTGCCGCCCTGAATCAGGCGGAAAAGCGCGGTTTTCTGCTCGAGCCCCCCCGCCGGCATCGACAGCAACGTGCGTGAACTTACAAATTTGTTGTCGACGGACTCGGGGTCATCGCGGCGACCTGGATGTTCTCCCGTTCGAGTGCGCCACGAATCGCGGCGGCGAGGCGTGCGGAACCGGGCGTGTCCCCGTGCACGCAAATGGTGTCGACCTGGAGGGCGATCGAATCGCCCTGCACGGTGGTGACGGTACCGTGCCTGGCCATCTGCACGGTCCGGGCAACGACCGCCTCTTCGTCGTGGATCACGCTTCCCGACAGGCTCCTGGAAACCAGGGTGCCGTCGACGTTGTAGGCGCGGTCCGCGAAGCCTTCAGCGCAAACCGCCAGCCCCAGTGCGCGGCCGGCGGCGAGAAGCGCGGACCCGGGAAGTCCCAAGAGCAACAGACGTCGATCCACAGCAGCGGTCGCGCGGGCAATGGCCATCGCGAGCGCCTCGTCGCGGCAGGCCATGTTGTAGAGCGCCCCGTGCGCCTTCACGTGGCGCAGGGCAACGCCTTCGGAGCCGGCAATCGCGGCCAGGGCGCCAATCTGGTAGGTGACCATATCTTCCACCTCTCGAGGCGAGCAGCGCATCTCGCGCCGACCGAACCCGGCGAGATCCTGGAAGCCGGGGTGAGCGCCCACCGCCACTCCATGCCTGTGGGCGAGCCGCACCGTCTCTCGCATCACGCCGGGGTCACCGGCGTGGAACCCACACGCGACGTTGGCTGACGTGATCGATGGCATCAGTAAGTCGTCGTGCCCGAGTTGCCAGGCGCCAAACGATTCGCCGACATCAGAATTGAGATCAATTCTCATTTTGCCCTTGACCGACCAAATAGGTCGGATTAGTCTCTAGTCGACATTGTGAGAATCAATCTCACTTTGGAACCCATCCTCTATGAACCGTTTCCGTAGCGTGCTGTTCTGGCTCCACCTCATCGCCGGTGTCACTGCCGGAGTGGTGGTGCTCATTATGTCGATCACCGGTGTCGCCCTCACCTACGAGAAGCAGGTGCTCGAGTGGGCCGACCGCCGGGCCTGGTCGGCGCCGCCTTCGACTTCGGCCCAGCGCCTTGAGCCAGAGACGCTGCTGGCGCAGGTGCGCCTCGCCAGGCCGGAGGCGGCTCCCACCACGCTCACGCTCCGCTCCGACCCTAGTGCGCCCGCAACTGTGGCATTCGAAGGCGCAGGGGCCCTGCTCGTCAATCCGTACTCAGGCGAGATCATCGGCGCGCCTCCCACTGGACTCCGCACGTTCTTCCGGACGATGACGAGCTGGCACCGTTGGCTGGCGCTGGAAGGTCCGAGCCGGCCGGTGGGGAAGGCGATCACCGGCGCGGCGAACCTGGCGTTCCTGTTCATCGTGCTGAGCGGCATGTATTTGTGGATTCCGCGCATCTGGAATCGCGTGCAGTTTCGACAGGTGCTCTGGTTTCGTCCCGGGCTCTCCTGGAAAGCACGCGATTTCAACTGGCACAACGTGATTGGCATCTGGTCCGCCGTGCCGCTTGCCATCGTCGTTGCGGGCGCCGTGCCGATTTCCTACCCATGGGCGAGCAATCTCGTCTACCGCATGGTTGGTGAGGAACCGCCTCGCCCTCCCCAGGGCGGCCCCGCAGCGGGTGGCCCGGCCGGCGCGGGCCGTCCGTCTGAAGGCCGGGGACGTAGCGAAGGCGGGCCGCAGGCTTCCGCGTCCCCGCAGGACGCGAGCGCCCTTGCCGGATTGGACGCCGGGTTCCAGCAAGCCCTGGATCTGGGACCGAACTGGCGTGCCATCACGCTGCGCCTGCCGCAGTCGCCGCGGCAACCGTTCACGTTTACCGTCGACGAAGGCTATGGCGGCCAGCCGCAGAAGCGCGGCACCTTGACCATCGCTCGCGACGAGTCGGCGACGCCGAAATGGGAGGCCTTCGCCGACCAGAGCACTGGTCGCCGTCTCCGGTCGTGGCTGCGCTTTGCCCACACTGGCGAGTACTACGGCCTGACCGGGCAGACCATCGCCGGAATCGTGTCGGCGGGAGGCGTCGTGCTCGTCTGGACCGGCCTCGCGCTCGCCTTGCGGCGCTTCGTCGCGTGGCTCGACCGCCGACGGACGCGCACCGACCGTGCACGCCCTCGCCAGGCGGCCTGAAACCTCATTCGCTCGGAGTGTCGTTCACCGTTCGTCTCGCAACCAGCGTCAGAAAGGTTCGTGGTTCACTTCCATGTTCGTCCGTCCGGCCCTCCCGTTCCCCCCGAAGAGAAACACCCGCCGCGGTAAGAGCCCCTTCCGCCTGTTCGCGACCAGCGCGCTGGTCGTGTCGGCCACCTTGGGCGCCGTGCCCGCGTCCGCGCAATCCACCACCGCCGGCTCCGTCGCTCGCGCCGCAGGGGAGATGCGCTTCGACATTCCCGCCGGCGCGCTCGACGTCAGCCTGAGGATGTTCGAGGCGGTCACGGGCTTGTCCCTGCAGGTTCGGATTCCGGCCGACACGCAGTCGATGATGCATTCGCCCGGCGTGTCTGGGATGTTTACGCCGGAGGCCGCGCTTTCGGCGCTGCTCCAGGGCACCAGTCTCGGCTTCAAGCTCACCTCGCCGGGCGTGATCACTATCGAGGTGCAGGGTGTCAGCGAAAGCGTCGAGGTGATGGGCCGCGTGCCGGAACTCAGTTCGCCCAAGCTCACGGAGCCGCTGCGGGACATTCCCCAGACCATCACGGTCATTCCCAGAGAGGTGATGGAAGAACAAGGGGCCACCACCCTGCGCGACGTCCTTCGCAATGTCGCCGGCATCACCTTCCAGGCGGGAGAGGGCGGCGTCCCGGCGGGCGATCAGCTGAGCATCCGTGGGTTCTCGGCGCGAACCGACATGTTCGTCGATGGCGTGCGCGACTTCGGCGGCTACTCGCGCGACTCGTTCAACATGGAGCAGGTCGAAGTGGCCAAAGGGCCGACGTCCGCGCTTGCCGGCCGCGGCTCGACGGGCGGCGCCATCAATCAGGTGAGCAAGGCCCCAGTGGCTGCGCCCGTGCTCGATGCGACGTTCGGCGCCGGCACTGACAGCTACCAGCGCAGCACGATCGACATCAATCAACCGATTGAAGGCTCGCCCGTTCCCGGTACGGCCGTTCGACTGAACGCGATGTGGACCGACACCGATGTGCCCAACCGCGACGTCGTCACCAGCGAGCGCGTGGGTATCGCGCCATCGGTCGCGCTCGGGGTCGGCACCCAAACGCGAGCGACGTTCAGCTACTTCAAGCTGGTACAGGACAACATCGCCGAGTACGGCTTGCCCTGGGTGCCGGTGAATACGAATCCGGAACTCGAAGAGTATTCGAACAGCACGCCGCCCGTGGCACAGTCGAATTTCTACGGGCTCGTCGGTCGAGACTACGAAGACACCAATACCGACATGGTGACGGCCGACCTCGCGCACGACATCAATACCCAGGTGTCGCTGCGCAATCTAAGCCGCTGGGGCCAGAACACCCGCGACTCGATCATCACGGCGCCGAGATTCGTCGCCGTGAACACCAGCACGGACATCAACCGCCAGCTGCAGTCGCGAGACATGAAAGATTCGATTCTGGCCAACCAGACCAACCTCACGGCCCGGTTCCGCACCAGCTCCGTGCCGCACGCGGTCGTGGCCGGACTCGAGGTCTCGTCGGAGCTTTCCGAGAACTTCGCGCGGATCGGTCCGCCCGCGCCAATTACCGATCTCTACAATCCCAATCCGTTCGATCCCTACACCGGCCCCGTTGTCCGTAGTGGAGCCCGCACGAGCGGCTCCGCCGATTCGGTGGCCGCGTATGTGTTCGACACGGCGAACATCGGTTCTCATCTCGAGCTCACGGGCGGTGTGCGCTGGGATCGCTTCGCCGTCGATTACGAGTCGGTCGCCGTGACCGGCGAGGCCACTTCCTTCGAGCGGACCGATACGATGACCAGCGGCCGCGCCGGCGTCATCTACAAGCCGAAACAAGAGGGCAGCATCTACGTCGGCTACGGGACGTCGTTCAATCCGTCCGCCGAAGGACTGTCGCTGAGCGCCGCCAATGTGGCTCTCGAACCGGAGAAGACCACCAACTTCGAGGTCGGCACCAAGTGGGATCTGCTGCGCCAGCAGCTGTCCGCCACGGCGGCGGTATTCCGCACGGAGAAGACCAACGCCCGCACGCCAGGCGTGAATGCGGGTGACCCGCCCACGGTGCTAGCCGGGCAGCAGAGCGTGGAAGGATTCGAATTCGGCGTCTCCGGCCGCATCCGCCGCTGGTGGACCACGCTCGCCAACTACGCGCGCATGCGGAGCAACATCGATGAGTCGAATACAGCGGCGGAGTTGGAGAACAACCTGGCGCTCGTGCCCGAGCACTCGCTCTCCATCTGGTCGACAGTGGACATTCCTGGGGGCTTCACGGTCGGCGGAGGCGCTCAGTACCTGGATAGCGTCTTCCGCAACACCACGAACACAGCCGTCGTCCCTAGCTATTGGCTGCTGAGTGCGGTGGCATCGTACGACGTCAACACCCATCTCACCCTGCGGTTCAATGGCAGTAACCTTGCCGACAAGACGTATGTGGACCGCATCGGCGGTGGGCATTACATCCCTGGGCCAGGCCGTCAGGTGATGATCACGGCCACCGTCAAGCGGTAGGCAGACGATGCTGATTCAGATCCCGGATGTGCTGTCGGCCGAGCAGGTGTCCCAGGCGCGCCAGCGGCTGGACTCGGCGGAATGGGTGGATGGCAGGGTCACGGCCGGCCATCAATCCGCGCGCGCCAAGAACAACATGCAGCTGCCCGACACGCATCCGGTCGGGCGCGAGCTCGGCGAGATGATCGTCGGCGCCCTGCAGCGGAACCCGCTGTTCATGACCGCGGCGCTGCCGCTGCACGTCTTCCCGCCGCTGTTCAATCGCTACGCGGGAGGGCAGTCGTTCGGCAGCCATGTGGACAACGCCATCCGGCAGGTCGCGGGCACGATGCACCGCATTCGAACCGACCTGTCGTGCACGCTCTTCCTCTCGCGGCCGGACGAGTACGAAGGCGGCGAATTGATGATCGAGGACGTCTACGGCGTTCACAGCGTGAAGCTGCCGGCCGGACACATGGTGCTCTATCCGTCCACGAGCCTGCACCACGTGCGCCCGGTCACCAGCGGCACCAGGGTGTCCTCGTTCTTCTGGCTGCAAAGCATGGTGCGGGACGACGGCGATCGCACGCTGTTGTTCGATCTGGACGCTGCCATTCGAGGGCTCACCCATGAGCGGGCGGACCATCCGACCGCCGTCCAACTGACGGCGGTGTATCACAACCTCCTGCGAAAGTGGGCCGAGGTGTAGCTCGGCGGCCCTGTATCCCTCCGCCCGGCGGTCAGGGGCGTTCCGCTGAGACCACGCGCCGCCGCTGATACAGGTACGAGACCGCCACCAGCAGCACACCTAAGACGAGGAAGCCGATCACGCGATAGATGCCGCCGAGCTCCGAGAGATCGACGAAGAACACTTTCAGCACCGTCAGCCCGATGACGGCGATGCCAATCCAGCGGATCGAGGCAAGTGCACGCCACATCCCGACCACGATGAGGGCGGCGCCGTAGGCGCCCCAGCACAACGAGCGCATCAGTTCCTCCGACAAGCGCGCCTGTGAGTCGTAGCGCCTCGCTTGCCAGTAGGCGCTGATCTCGCTCGACATCCACATCATGCTGAAGACGGTCGCCATGACGTGCAGCGCCGTGGGGATCACCGATTCCACATCGGAGACTGCTGCGTCCGTCCGCCAACGGCGAGCCAGCACGTAGGCGAGGATCACGAGCACGGCGGTGGCCGCCGTCCTGTCGTTCAGGATGGAACCTGCGATCACATCGCCGGAGAAATAGCCCTCCGCGAGGCGACTGGCCGCCAGCGCGAAGAGGGCCAGACCGCCAAACCGGAAGGGCGCATTCCCGGCTCGGACACCGAACCAGGCCGCGACGGCACCCTCCGCGGCCCAGCCAATCACCACCACGCGGCCGTCGAACTGCGCCGCCAGCGCCATCGCCACGAGCGTGAACGCCAGTCCTGCGGCGTTCAGCGCCGCCGCTGGATCGCGTCGCTCGAAGAAGAACCATAAGCCAGAACTGGCCAGGGCGAGGATGGCTGCTGCGCCGCCCACCCACTGGGGATGCGCCGGTCCGAGGATCTGCGACAGCAGGCCGTACAGCCCGATCATCGTCGCGTGCATCACCACGAGCTCTCCGGCGCCCAGCCGCTCCTCGTCGCTGCGGAGCGCTCGTTCCAGGACGGCCAGGATGTGCATCCCGCCGATCGCCACCGCGGTGACGATGTTGGCCCAGAACCAGGAGGGCCCGACCGGTAGTTCGAGGTAGCCGAAGAGCGGCAGATAGGCGGCGAGCAGGATCGCGAGCCTCGGCCATCCGTCCAGCAGCCCGTTGGAGAGAAGGATGCCGATCGCCGTGCCAATCAGCAGGTAGACGTGCAGAGCCGGCGCGTGGTCGAACGTGAGTACGATGGCGGCGACGTGATACGCGGCCGGCGCCGTCCACAACAACGCGGCGACCAGCCCGGCATCGGCGCCGGGGAGCCTACGCACGGACCGGAGCATCGTGACGAACAGGCCGCAAAACGCCGTCAGAAAGCCAAGCACGATCGCCCATTGGCTGGACGTGTAGCTGGCGTCGACCCAGATGACCACGGTGGCGGCTGTCAGCAGGTATGCGAGTACGGGCAGCGCCAGCCAGCGGTGCCGCTGAATGAGAAGAAGGATGCCGGCGCCGAGCAGAAGGTCGTACGAGAACAGCAGCGGCGCGCCCGGGGCCGCACTCGTCACGAGAAATGGCGTGCTGTAGCCGCCAACCGCGGCGATCGTGGCCAACGACTGCGCGCCGGACCGGTCGGCCAGCATCGTCGCCAGCACCGTCACGACGACCATCAGCGCGAAGGCGCTTCCTGGCCCGATCAGCGAGTAGAACTCGAGCGCGGCGTAGATCGAGAGATACAGGGTGGCCAGTCCGGTGCCGGTGAGCGCAAGCCCGAAGGCCGGCAACTGAGAGGCCGTGCGCCAACCGGCGGCAATGAGGGCCACGCCCCCCAGCACGCCCAGACCGACACGCCCTCGTTCGTCGATCCACGCGTTGTCGAAGGCGTACTTGAGGAAGAAGCTCACCCCGATCAACAGGATGGCCACGCCCACGTACAACAGCCACCGGCCTCCGACGCGGGCTTCCAGGTCTTCCGGTTCCTCGATCGTCGGGATCTGACGTGCTGTTGCGGCGGGGAGCGCTGGGGGCGCGGACGGATGAACGCTGTCAGTCCTGGGAATGTCGGCGCCCTCTTCGAAAGACACGGGAGGGCGCACGCCTTGGAGTGGTTCGCCTGCGGACAACCCTGCATGCGGCTCGTGCCGGGAGGGCGCTGGCTCAGACGAGACGGGCGGCGGCGCGGGGGAGGGCGCGTGTGCGGGCGCGGGCGCGGGCGGGTGCTCCGGCGCGACCGAGGGCGCGTATGCGGGAGCCGGGGAGGGACGCACCGCCTCGGAGGCTCGCGAAACCGGGTTCGCCACCCCGGTCCGCTCGAGTTGCGAGAGCCGGGCACGTAGCTGTTCGACCTCCCTCGTCAACCGCAGCACCCGGATGAAGCTCCAGAACGGGAGTACCAGGAGGCCGAGCGCGATCGTCCCAAACATCAAACCCAGCATCTCTAGCACCTGAGCAGTGTGAGGTGGGTTCCGACGGCTGTCAACGGGACGGGTCAGCTGAGAATTTTGAGCATCATCGCCTTCTGCGCGTGCAATCGATTCTCGGCCTGATCGAAGACGACCGACGCTGGCGACTCGATCACGTCGTCGGTGACCTCTTCGCTGCGGTGTGCGGGCAGGCAGTGCATGAACACGGCGTCTGTGGCGGCGAGTGCCATCAGGGTCTCGTTGACCTGATAGCGCGTGAACTTCCGCTTGCGCTCCGCGTACTCGACTTCCTGGCCCATCGAGGTCCAGACGTCGGTGTAGATGGCGTCCACGTCCCGTACCGCGGCCCGGGGATCGGTGAACTCGGTCAAGCCGGCCCCGTCCTGAGACACGCGAGAGGCCTGATCCACGACTTCGTCTTCCAGCTCGTAGCCCTTGGGGGTGGCCACGTGCATGGACATTCCGAGCATCATCGCCGCGTGCACGAGCGAGGCGCAGACGTTGTTGCCATCGCCCACGAAGGCGATTCGTCGCCCCTTGAGCTGGCCATTCCAGCGTTCCGCGAGTGTCTGCATGTCGGCCAGCGCCTGGCACGGATGCTCCTCGTTCGATAGCGCGTTGATGACCGAGAGCCTTGGCGTGGCATCGGTGATTTCGGCCAGCCGGTCCTGGCCGAACGTGCGGATGACCACCGCGTCCACCCACCGCTCCAGATTGCGAGCGACGTCGTGCAGCGGTTCACGGTCGGCATGCATCACATCGGCCGGAATCTCCACGATGTCGGCGCCCAGCTCACGCACGCCGATCGTGAAGGTGACTCGTGTGCGCAACGACGGCTTCTCGAAGAGCAGGCCGACGTGCCGGCCGGCCAGCGCCTGGGCGGTGGGCGCCGACGGTCCCATGGCGCGCTCGCGCTTCACGCGGCTGGCGAGGTCGATGATCTCCCGCAATTCAGCGGGGGTGAGGTCGAGGATCGAAAGGAAGTGTCTCGCCACGTCTAGGTCCGGTATTCCGCGTTGATCTTCACGTACTCCGCCGTCAGATCGCAGGTCCAGACGGTGGCGGTATGCGAACCGCCGGTGCCGAGGTTCACTTCGATATCGAGATTCGTGCCCTGCAGATACTCGGCCGCGAGAGGCGCCCGTTCGTCAAAGGGGCGCCCGTGCTCAAACAGCACGAGAGAACCGATGCGCACGCGCGCTCGATCGAGGACGAACGCCGCACCGGATCGGCCGGCAGCGGCCACCAGCCGTCCCCAATTGGGATCCGCGCCATGCACGGCGGTCTTCACCAGCGGGGAGTTCGCAATCGCCTTTGCGGCCGTCCAGGCGTCTGCCTCGTTCGCCGCGCCGCTCGTCGTGATCGACACCAGCTTGGTCGCGCCCTCGCCGCCTCGAACGATGCCCAGCGCCAGGTGGTGCGCGACCAGGCGGAAACCCTCGAAGAGCGCGGGGTAGAGCGCCTCGTCGATGACGACGCCGCTGGCACCGTTGGCGAGCGCGAGCACGCAGTCGTTGGTGGATGGCTCGCCGTCCACGGTGATCGCGTTGAACGTGTAACGGCACGCATCCGAAAGAGCCCGATAGAGCAGCGAGGGCTCCACCGCCGCGTCAGTCGTGAGATATCCGAGCATGGTGGCCATGCGCGGTTCGATCATGCCGGACCCCTTGGCCATGCCGCCCACCCGGAACGTGCCGATGTCGGTGGTGACCTCGACCGCTCCCTCTTTCGGAAACGGATCCGTCGTCATGATGGCGCGCGCGGCGTCGGCGCCTCCATCCGGCCGCAGGGCCTCTGCCAGTCGTGGCACTCCGGCGCGGATGGCCGCCATCTCGAGGTTCACCCCGATGACCCCGGTGGACGCGATGAGCACTTCTTCCACCGAACACTCAGTCGCGGCTGACGCAAGCGACGCCATCTCGCGAGCGTCGGCCAGCCCTTGCGGTCCAGTGCAGGCATTGGCGCAGCCGCTGTTGGAGAGAATCGCGCGCGCGCGACCGCTCGAGGCCGTCAGATGCTCCTGGCACACCAGAATCGGGGCCGCCTTGGCGAGGTTGGTCGTAAACAGGCCAGACGCCGTGGCCGGAAGGTCCGAAACGACCAGCGACAGGTCCGGCTTGCCATTGGCCTTGATGCCGCAGTGCAGTCCAGAGGCTCTGAAGCCGAGAGGTGAGGTGATGCCGCCGGCGTCGATGAGATCAGCGCGCCTGTTCACTTGGCGACCTCCGAAAGGACCCGATCGAGAATCCCAACCGCTTCGTCGACTTCTTCAGTCGTCACCGTGAACGGGGGCAGCATGCGCACCACGCGCTCCGCTGTCCGGTTCACAATCAATCCTGCCTTCAACGCACCTTCCACTACGGGCTGCGCGTCGATCGTCAACTCGAGCCCACGCATCACGCCCGCGCCGCGGACGCTTTGCACGATGGCATGCTTCTGACGCAAATCATCGAGACGCGCACCGAAGACACCGCCCACCGTCCGGACGTGTTCGATGACGCCGCCGCGCGAGTACGGCACTGCGTCCGCGGTTCCGGTCAGTTGCTCCAGCACGTATAACGCGGCCCTCGTCGCCAGCAGGTTACCGCCATAGGTGGTGCCGTGATCGCCGGCAAAGATCTGCGCGGCCACGTTCTCGGACACCAGCGCTGCCCCGACGGGAACTCCGGAACCGATCGCCTTGCCGACGGTCACCAGATCCGGCTTCCACCCGAACGACTGGTAATGGAAGGCGTGGCCGGTACGCCCCAGGCCACACTGAATCTCGTCCGCGATGAGCAGCGTGCCGGTGCTCTGGGTCACCCGCACAATCGCCGCCGCGAACTCCGGTGAGAGTGGCCGTACGCCGCCCTCACCTTGAATCGGCTCGGCGATGATCGCGGCCGTCTGGTCACTGACCGCGTCCTCGAGAGCCGCAATGTCTCCCGGGGCCACAAACGTCACGCCGGGTACGAGCGGGCCGAAGGGTTCCCTGTAGTGAGGGTTCGAGGTCACCGACAGGGCGCCCATGGTCCGCCCCGAAAAGCCGTGGTCCAGCGCCACAAAGCGAGTGCGTGAAGCGTGGCCCTGCGAATACCAGTAACGGCGAGCGA
>Ga0190275_10000778_pt1 | contig 25336 bp, 26 predicted proteins | sample Popmic550T_FD_133745 | JGI IMG/M metagenome (GOLD analysis project Ga0190275, IMG submission 133745) | Populus adjacent soil microbial communities from riparian zone of Yellowstone River, Montana, USA - 550 T | ecosystem: Environmental > Terrestrial > Soil > Riparian zone > Trees stand | place...
GACGTCGATCGGCGGCGACTACTACGACGTCTTCAACCTCGACAAGTCGCGCCTGGCCGTTGCCATCGGCGACGTATCCGGCCATGGGCTCTCCACCGGCCTGGTGATGGCGATGGTCAAGGCGGCCATCACCACGCTCGTCGAGGAGGGAGCCGACGAGACCTCGCTCTTCCACCGGTTGAACGAGCTGGTGTTCCGCTCGACGGAGCGCCGCGCCTTCATGACCCTGGCCTTCACCATCTTCGACCTCGAGCGCGGCACGATCCGCCACACTAACGCTGGCCATCTCTATCCCTACCTGCTCCGCCGGGGCGAGAGTGCACCGATCTCGATCGAGTCGCCGTCTCTCCCGCTGGGGGTGCGCGCGAACATGACCACCCAGACGGTGGAGTTCGACCTGAAGGAAGGCGACGCCGTGGTCTACCTCTCCGACGGCATCGTCGAGGCGCAGGACGAGAACGGCGACCCGCTCGGCTTCGATGCGCTGGAGTTGCTCCTCGGCGCCCACACCACCGACGGCTCCCCGAACGCGATCCGCGACAGCATCCTCACCGCCGTCGCCCGCCACGCCGGCAACCGCCCAGCCGACGACGACCGGACCATCATGGTGATGCGCTTCGACAGCCTGCTGACCACGATCGAGGTGGAACCGGAACGGGTGGGCGAGCCGCTGCTGGTGAGCTGAGCTCGCGGTCGGCCGCGGGGGAGACGGACGGGGGGCCTCCGGCGGGCCGGCACGGCCGGCAGCGTTTGTGTCCGCGCCGGCCATGTTCCGTGCGAGAAGCGTGCGTTCAGCCTATGGCAACAAACGCTGCCGGCCGTGCCGGCCCGCCGGAGGCCTCCCGGTCGGTCTCTCCGGACCCTACCGCGCGCCGCCCGCGGCCACGACCGTCGTCGGAAGGTTCTCCGTGTCCCGGGGAATCACTTCCTTCTCGATCGCGGTGCGGATGTGCTTGGAGATGCGGTTGATGTAGTTGACCGTCTCGCGGAACGGCGGTACGCCGTTGTACTTCCAGACGTTTCCTTCGCCGGCGTTGTAGGCGGCGACGGCGTGGTCGGCGTTGCCTTCGAATTTGTTGAGCAGCCAGCGCAGATAGCGGGTTCCGCCGTGGATGTTTTCGGAGGGGTCGAACGAGTTGGTGACGCCGAAACGCCTGGCCGTAGCCGGCATCAACTGCATCAGCCCGCGGGCGCCTTTATGGGAGACAGTGCGGCTGTCGTAGTCGGACTCGGCCTTGATGACCGCGCTGACCAGCGCCGCGTCCACGTCGAACCGGCGGGCGGCCTCGATGATGATGTCGTTGTAGCTGGACTTGAAGAGCGGGCGGCTGTGGTCGCTGTAGCGCCAGGAGCGCTTCGGGAAAACGCCCCCTTCCTCCTCCACGATCTTCTTCACTTCCGCGATCACCTCGACGGGCACGACCTCGTCGTCGACGATCCGCTCGATCCGCCCCAGCGGCAGAGACAGCTTCCCCCCGCCTTCCATGGTCAGGTGGATCGTCTCCTCCTCGACCGCATAGGCCTCGATCTTCATGTTCCGGCCGTCGGAAAAGAGCGCAATGCTCGCGCTCGCCGGGAGGGAGGCGATGAGAAGCACAGCTGTCGCGAGGAGGCTTTTCATGCGGTGTCGTACGTAACGACTCTGGTAGGACGATTATGCCTGGGAAAAGGTTCTCGGTTGTCAGTTATCTGTTGTCTGCCACTCCTCGCCCAAGGGGCGGCAAGCCGAGAGCGGTACGTCCGTTCTTTCGCCGCTCCGCGGCTGACAAGGGGGCCGCTCGTTCCCCGGGCTAGCGCCCGGGGCTACATTCTTACGCCGCTCCGCGGCTCCAGGAGCTGCGTCGGATCAGCCGCGGGTGGCGAAAGAACGCGGGGCGGGGGAAACGTCGGCTCCAGGCTACCCGTGGCTCCAGCCAAACCGGTTCGGACAACTGACAACCGACAACTGACAACCACCCCGGACAACCGACAACTGACAACCGCCTCACGCCCTCGGGTGATACGTCTCGTACAGCTTCTGCAGCCTCGCCCTCGACACGTGGGTGTAGATCTGGGTCGTGGAGATGTCGGCGTGGCCGAGCATCATCTGGACGCTGCGGAGGTCGGCGCCGTTTTCGAGGAGGTGGGTGGCGAAGGCGTGGCGGAGGGTGTGGGGGGAGAGGTGGGACTTGATCTCCGCCTCGCGGGCATAGCGGGTGATCTTCATCCAGAACGACTGCCGGGTCATCGGCCGGCCGAGGCGGGAGAGGAAGAGGTGGGGGTCGTTGTGCTTGTCGAGCTCGGGACGGCCGCGCTCCATGAACTGGACGATTACGTCACGCGCCGTATCGCCGAACGGCACGATCCGCTCTTTCGACCCCTTCCCGATCGTCCGGAGGAAGCCGGCGTCCAGCACCACCTCGTCGATCCGGACCTTGATCAGCTCACTCACCCGGAGCCCCGTCGCGTAGAGCAGCTCGAGCATGGCGGCGTCACGGAGGCCGTCCGGCGTCGCGCGGTCGGGAGCGGCGAGAAGGGCCTCCACCTCGAACGGCTGCAGCGACTTCGGCAGCGTCGACCAGAGCTTCGGATTCTCCAGGTTCTCGGTCGGGTCCTTCTTCAGGTGCCGCTCGGAGACGAGAAAGCGGAACAGCCCCCGGATGGCCGCCAGTGCCCGCGCCACCGAGCGGGGCGAGATCCCCGCCGCCCGGATCGACTGAAAGTATTTGACGATGTGGATGCGCTCGACGCGGTCGAGGTCGATCGACTGGTCGTTGAGCCAGTGTCCGAAATGGCGGAGGTCGACGCCGTACGCGGAGAGGGAGTTCTTGGCCAACCCTTTCTCGACCGCGAGATAGTCGAGAAAGATCGGCAGGTAGGTGACGAAGTAGGGGCCGGTTGCTTTCTTGTCGGGGTCGGCGGAGCGGGGCTTGCGGATCACGGTGGTTCAGTTTAGCCGGGCGGGATGGGACTGATAGGTCCTATCCCGCGGCCGCGTGAGCCACCATGTCCGCCATGTACGAGCTGCGCACGAACGGCCCCGAGAACGCTGCCCGGAAGCCGAGGTCCAGGGCGATGTCGCGGTATTCGTCGAAGACGGCCGGGTGTACGTACTCCACGACGTCGAGCTTGTCGCGCTTGGGCTGCAGATACTGCCCCATCGTGACGATCTCCACGTGCGACTCGCGGAGGCGCCGGAGCACCTCGGTGACTTCATCGCGCCGCTCGCCGAGGCCGAGCATGAGGCCCGACTTCGTGACCACCGCCGGATCGACCTCCTTCGCTTCGCGCAGCACCGACAGCGAGCGCTCGAAGCGCGAGCCGGGACGGACGAAGTCGTAGAGACGCGGCACGGTCTCGACGTTGTGGTTGAAGTAGTCGGGACGGGCCTCCACGACCGTCCGCACCGAGGCGAGGTTGCCACGGAAGTCGGAGGTGAGCACTTCCACCGCCGCCTCGGGGAGGGCGGCGCGGAGCTCGCGGATGGTCTCGGCGAACTGCTGCGCGCCGCCGTCGGCGAGGTCGTCGCGGGTGACGCAGGTGACGACCACGTGCTTCAGGCCGAGGCGGCGGGCCGTCTCGGCGACCGCGCGCGGCTCATCCGGCGAGGGAGGGGCGTAGGGACGGCCGGTGGTGACGTTGCAGAAGCCGCAGGAGCGGGTGCAGACATCGCCGAGGATCATGAACGTGGCCGTACCGCGGGAGAAGCACTCCGTGCGGTTCGGGCAGGCCAGCGACTCGCAGACGGAGTGCAGGTCGCGCTCGCGCAGGAGCGTCTTCATCTCGCGCAGCGACGTGAGGCTGAGCTTTTTCTCGCGGATCCAGTCGGGAAGGCGTTCAGTCATCAGAATTGAAAATTGAAAATTGAAAACGCAGCGGGGGCAACCGCAGCGCCGCCATTTTCAATTTTCAATTTGCAATTTTCAATTCAAAAGAAAAATGCCGCCCGAAGGCGGCACTTGCGTTCGTCCCCGTTGGCTCGATCAGTGGCTGACGGCCGCGACGGGCGCGAGCGACTTCTCGAGGCACTTGTGGATGAGCTTCTCGGCTTCCGGCTCCGTGATGTTCTTGACGATCGCCACTTCCGAGACCAGGAGGTACTTGGCGCGGTCGTACATCTTCTTCTCACGGAACGAGAGGCTCTTCCGCTTCTGGACCTCGTTGAGGTTTTTCAGGACTTCGGCCACGTCCTCGAGCTTCCCCGTCTTCATCTTTTCGAGGTTCTCGCGGTAACGGCCCTTCCAGTCCGTGTGGCTCTTCACCAGCTTCTGCTCGAGCAGGCCGAGGAGACCTTTGATCTCCTTCTGCTGATACAGACGGCGAAGACCTACACGGTCCGTGTTCGTGATCGGCACCACCAGTCGCGAGTTATTCGCGAGAAGCCGAAGGTGATAATAGCTGTCTCCCTGAGGCATGATCGGCGAGTCGCCGATATGCTCGACCACCGTCACACCATGGTTCGGATAAACGAGCTTGTCCCCGACCTTGAAACTGAGTTTGACTGACGACAAATTGAGGCTCCTTTCGGAAAGCGCTTAGGGCTACTACATGAGGGACGGGCATTCTACGCCACCCTTCCGTATGCGTCAAACCACCAAAACTGCAACGATCGCGCGGCAGGCACGTGCCGCGAGGCATCGCGCCCGTGCAAGTTTCGCGCGCGGCTGCTCACGGTCCTGTGCGGTTGCACACGGGTGATTTGTTATTAGCGGGCGAGCTTCACCGCATTCTGCGGATGAGTTGATGCAGCCGGTCCAGCCCTTCCCTTCGCTCCGCTTCCGTGCCGGTGAGGAGGTCTTCGATCATCTGCAGCTCGGTGCTCATTTCGAGCCGCGTCGCGCGATCCGAGGGGACGTCGGTGCGCGGCGCGGTCACGCTCACTTCCGACGACGAGGGGCGCGGCGGCAACGTTGCGGCCGTCGTGACGGCGGTCGTAGTGGTGCGCCCACCAACGGCTTCGCGCATCCGCTGCGCGGTCGCGCGCAGTGACGGCACGTCGTTCCGCTCCAGCGCGCGCAAGGCGGCCTTGGCTTGGTTCACCGCTTCGGCGAACGGGCTGTCGGGCAGGTCGACGATCTTGGCCTGCACCAGCGCCACGTCGAGATTGCCGTAGCCGCCTTTCGCCTCGACGGTGGCGATGACTTTCACCGTCGCCTGCCGCGCGATCGCCGGCAGGTCGATCGGACGGACCTCCCCCGGCTGCATCCACGCCTTCACCTCGAATGACTTCACTTCCGTCTGCGTGGAGCCTTCGCCGATGAAATCGACGTCCACCCGTTCGAGCCACACCGGCAGGTTCTTCCGCACCAGCATCCGCCGCGACGGCACGTCGACGATGACGCGGTAGATGTTCGTTCCCCGCATCTCGATCGTGGCCATCTTGTCGGTGCGCGGCTGCACGGAGTGCGAGGCGGTGATGCGCCCTGCTTCGAAGCGCTCGTAGCTGGCGTACTCGTACGTGCCGTCCGGACGCTTGCCGCGCAGCAGGTCGATGTCTTCGTTGACGATCCGCTTGAGCAGCTCGACCGGCAGATCGCGTTTGCTGGCCTCGGCCACGCGATCGATCACCAGGCCATCATCCGCGACGCGCGGCGCGGGCGACTGCGCGAAGGCAGCCGTGGTGGCAAACAGTGCAATCAGGAAAAACCGCTTCATCCCTTCACCCCCAGTTGCGGAAGCACGCTCGTCCCGGCCAGGCCGGACGACGGCAGCTCGAGCAGATCGCAGATCGTGGCGCCGAGGTCGCCGAACGTGGAGCGCGTGCCGAGCGGCCGAGCCCCGGTGATGCACGGGCCGGCGATCACCAGCGGCACGTACTCCCGCGTGTGATCGGTCGAGACGTCGGTCGGGTCGCAGCCGTGGTCGGCGGTGATGAACACCAGGTCGTCCTCGCGCAGCGAGTCGAGCAGCGCCGCGAGCTCGCCGTCGAACGTCTCCAGCGCCTTGGCGTAGCCAACCACGTCGTTGCGGTGGCCGTACTTCGAGTCGAAATCGACCAGGTTGGTGAAGATGAAGTCGGCGTTCGACTGCCGGATCAGGTCCATCGTCCGGCGCATCCCGTCCGAGTTCGACTCGGTACGGATTTCCTGACTGATGCCGACGCGGTCGAAGATGTCTGCGATCTTGCCGAGGCCGATCACCTCGCGTCCCGCCCGGAACGCGCGCTCGACCACGGTCTCGCCGGTCGGGCGCACTGAAAAGTCCTTCCGGTTCGCGGTCCGCTTGAACTGGCCGGCCGCCGGTCCGAGGAAGGGGCGGGCGATGATGCGGCCGATGTTGTGCTCTCCCCGCATCAGTTCCCGCGCCTCGGCGCAGATGCGCCAAAGCTCCTCGATCGGGATCACCTCTTCGTGCGCCGCGACCTGAAAGACCGAATCCGCCGAGGTGTAGACGATCGGGGCGCCGGTACGCATGTGCTCTTCGCCCAGCTCGTCGAGGATGACCGTGCCGGAGGCCGCCTTGTTGCCGAGCGTCTTCCGCCCGATGCGCCGCTCGTACTCCTGGATGATCTCGGTTGGGAAGCCGTTCGGGTAGGTGCGGAACGGGTCTTCGACGATCAGCCCCATCATTTCCCAGTGGCCGGTCGTGGTGTCCTTCCCCGCGCTGATCTCGGCCATGCGGCCGTAAGCGGCGGTGGGGTTGTCCGTGGTCGCCGGCGTCGGGAGTGTGTGCAGCAGGCCGAGGCGGGTGAGCGTGGGGAGATTCGGGTGGCGCGCGTCGATGATGTGGCCGAGCGTGTTCGACCCCGAATCGCCGAAATCGGCGGCGTCCGGCAATTCACCCACACCGAGAGAGTCGCAAACGAGGACAATGGCACGTGACTTCGTCATAGGAGGGGATTATGGCGTACTTGGTGGATCCGGTCTGGGGGGCAATCGCGTCCATCGCGAGCTGGTGGCTGCTCGCGGTTCTGGTGATCCTGATTCTGATCTTCTGGTTCGGGCTGTTCATGCCCCGGCAGCGTGCCTATCTCCCCGCGCGCACGTTCGACGGCCGCAAGGAAGGCTACCGCGCCTCTCAGGTCGACGGCATCCTCCGGGAGTTCACGGATGAAGGACTGCAGACCTACCTGACCCAGGCCAGCGTCATCGACATGATCTTCCCGATCCTCTACTCCCTGGCCGCGGCGATTGCCATCGTCCTCTTCGCGCCACGGCTGGAGGGCTTCCGCTGGCTGGTCCTCCTTCCCTTCCTGACGGCGCTCTCCGATTACATCGAGAACTTCTGCGTCATCACCGTCATCGGCAAACACCGCCGCGGGCAGCAGGCCGGCTCCACAGGGAGCGTCCTGGCGATGGCCACGCGGGTAAAGTTCATCCTCTGGGGAGCGATGCTCGTGGCTTTGGCGGTGCTGGCGGTGGGATGGGTGGTGAGGGCGGTCAGATAAGCGGGAGAGCGCGCCGGTGCCAGTCGCCCGTGCACAGGGTCACGAATGTACTTTTTTGCGGCTGGGCTTCGGCACCGCTGCGGTTTTTGCGCTCACACGCCGGGGGACTTCCGCCGTCAGGCGGACGAGCGTACGGAGCGCCTCGTTCACCGATTCCGAGTCGGGGAACACATCGAGAAGGTCCGGAGCCAGGACGCGCAGGTTGCGAGACTTGTAGTAGTCACGGGCGTAGGGATTCGGACGTGCGTTCGTAAAGTCGATCTCGCGATCGAGCGGGTCGTCAGAAGCTTCGATCTTTTTTCTCATATCTGAGTTTCTCGAGCCGCGCTGCGGAGCGGCTGCTGATGATCCGGACGATGTCCTCGCGGCGGATCACGTATACCGTCAGAAGCATCCGTTCGCGCGCGGACATGCCGATGATGATAAAGCGATCCTCGTGATCCGAATGCCCGATATCATCTTCGATCACAGCGTCATCGTCGCCGAATACCGTCGCTGCTTCTTCGAACGTGATGCCGTGCTTCTGCTCGTTCTCACGCGCCTTCTGCAGGTCCCACTCAAAATTCGGAATCAAGTCAGATGCTCGTGCACCAGCGGCCGTTCCGCCGGCTTCTCATCCCCGAACGTGACAAACGCCAGGAACCGCCTCCGCAGCTCTTCCGCGTCACGCTTCGTCTCTCCTAACTGAATCCGCGCGACCACATCGCCGGCTTTCACCTCATCCCCCGTCCGGCGGTCGAACATCACTCCGGCGGCGTAATCGATGACGTCGTCCGCCTTCTTCCTCCCGGCGCCGAGGTCAACGGTGTACATGCCGGCCTGGTAGGTGTCGATGAAGGTGATGTAGCCGCTCTGGGGGGCTTTCACCTCGATCACTTCGCGGGGCTGCGGGAGGAGGTCGTAGTCGTCGACGATGGCGGCGTCGCCGCCCTGGGCGGTGATCCATTTGCGGGCCTGGTCGAGGGCGCGGCCGGAGGTGAGGGCTTCGTCGAGCTCGCGGCGGGCGGAGGTCTCGTCGTAGCGGCGGGACATGACCAGGAGGCGCTCGGCCTGGGCGCGGGTGACTTCCATGACGTCGTCGGGGCCGTTGCCTTTGAGGCATTCGATGGTCTCGACGATCTCGTTGGCGTTGCCGGCCGCGATGCCGAGGGGGCGGTCCATGTCGGTGATGAGCGCCTCGACGCGCGTTCCCGAGCCGGCGGCGGCGGCGATGAGGCTCTGGGCCAGGGCCTTGGAATCCTGGTAAATGCGCATGAAGGCGCCGCTGCCGGTCTTGACGTCGAGGATCAGCCCCGATGCTCCCATGGCCAGCTTTTTCGACATGATCGAGGCGGTGATCAGCGGCAGCGACTCGACCGTGCCGGTGACGTCGCGCAGGGCGTAGATCTTCTTGTCGGCCGGCGCGATCCCCTCGGTGGACGTGGAGATGACGCAGCCGGCGTCGGTGACGCAGCGCTCGAACTCGTCGCGCGAAAGGCGGGCGTTGAAGCCGGGGATGGCTTCCAGCTTGTCGAGCGTGCCGCCGGTGTGGCCGAGGCCGCGGCCGGAGAGCATGCCGATCGGGACGCCGCAGGCGGCCACCCACGGGGAGAGGACCAGCGAGACCTTGTCGCCGACGCCGCCGGTGGAGTGCTTGTCGGAGATGAAGTCGTAGCTGTCGCGCAGGTGCCACTGCTCGCCGGAGCGCAGCATGGCCTGGGTCAGCGTGGCCATCTCCTCGGCGGTCATGCCGTTGATGGCGATGGCCATCAGCAGCGCCGACATTTGGTACTCCGGGATCTTGCCCAGGGTGAATCCCTCGACGAAAAACTCGATCTCGCGCGGTTCCAGCGGAGCTCCGCGGCGCTTCTTGTTGAGCAGTTCGTACACGCTGTAGGTGGACATAGGGGGGCCATTCTATGGCGAAGACGATCGATACGCGCGGTACGAGAGATGAGAGATGAGCGATGAGAGATGAGCAAGAACCGGGGGCCGGGTGCTCATCGTTCATCGTTCATCGCTCATCTCTCGTCCCGCGCGACTTGTTACGATGAACGCGATGCGCGCTGTCATCCTCTTGTCCGGTGGTCTCGACTCCGCAACCGTCCTCGCCATCGCGAAAAACGAAGGCCGGGAGTGCCATGCCCTGTCGGTCGTCTACGGGCAGCGGCATGTGGTGGAGCTGGAGGCGGCAAAGCGGGTGGCCGGGGCGATCGGGGTGGCCGAGCACGTGGTCTATCCGCTCGACCTGCGGGTCTTCGGAGCGAGCGCGCTGACGGCGGACTTTGACGTCCCGAAGGATGCGGTGGGCGCGCCCGGCATCCCCATCACCTACGTCCCGGCCCGAAACACGATCTTCCTGGCCCTCGCGCTCGGGTACGCCGAGGCGCGGGAAGCGGCGGAGGTGTGGATCGGGGTGAACGCGCTCGATTTCAGCGGTTATCCCGACTGCCGGCCGGAGTTCATCGACGCCTTCCAGCAGGTGATGTGGACCGGCACGCGCAGCGGCGTCGAGCATCACGAGCCCCGCCTCGTCGCTCCCCTGCTGATGCTGAACAAGGCCGAGATCATTCGCCGCGGGGTCGAGCTCGGGGTCGACTATTCGCTGACACATTCGTGCTACGACCCTACCCCCGAGGGCAACGCCTGCGGCCACTGCGACAGTTGCCTGTTACGTAAGAAGGGATTTCTCGACGCTGGCGTGGCGGACCCGACGCGGTATACGAGAGATGAGCGTTGAACGATGAGAGATGAGCAGACTCTGCGCGTGAGGACGAAGCGCTTTGCTATCGCGATCATTCGCATGTGCGTCTCGCTTCCACCGACCGATGAGGCGCGGGTGATCAAGCGGCAGTTGTTGCGCTCAGGGACGTCACCGGGCGCGCACTGCCGGGAAGCGTTCCGGTCGCGGTCCGATGCGGAGATGATCAGCAAGCTCGAAACGTTGCTGCAGGAGCTGGATGAAAGTGTCTACTGGATGGAGTTGTTGGTCGAGAGCGAAATTGCTCCGGCCGCACGGCTGGAACCGCTGATGGCCGAAGCAGACGAGCTGCTTGCGATGGGAGTCGCGTCGGTCCGCACCATCAAACGGCGGCGGCGCTGATGCGCGCTCCCTGTTCATCGCTCATCTCTCATCGCTCATCTCTATATGTTGCGGGTAACTGAGATTTTCTTTTCGATCCAGGGGGAGTCTTCCCACGCCGGGCGGCCGTGCGTCTTCGTGCGTCTGACCGGCTGCAATCTGCGCTGCACCTGGTGCGATTCGGAGTACACGTTCACCGGCGGGGAGCGGATGTCTTTCGACGACGTGATGGCTCGGGTGAAGAGCTACGGCTGCAATCTGGTCGAGGTCACGGGTGGGGAGCCGCTGGCGCAGGCGGAGGCGTTTCCGTTGATCGAGCGCCTCTGCGACGAAGGGTTCGAGGTTCTGATCGAGACCTCCGGGTCGATCGACATCACTCCGGTCGATCGTAGGGCGAAGCTGATCCTCGACGTGAAGTGTCCGGGCTCGGGGGAGGCGGCGAAGAACCGCTGGGAGAATCTCGAGCAGCTGCGGCCGCACGACGAGGTCAAGTTCGTGATCGCCGACCGCGAGGATTACGAGTTCGCGAAGCGGGTCATCGACGAGAGGCAACTGGCCGGCCGCACGCTGCTCTTCTCCCCGGTGTGGGGGAGAATGGACATGAAGGCGCTGGCCGAGTGGATGCTGGCCGACCGAGTTCCGGCGCGCTTTCAAACGCAACTGCATAAACACATCTGGGGAGCGGACGTACACGGGGTGTGATCCAAACGAGAGATGAGCGATGAACGATGAGCGATGAACTGAGGACCGGCAAGGCGCCGCGGCTGGATCACATAGGGATTGCGGTTCGTTCGCTCGATGCGGCGAAGATCTACGAATCGCTGGGCTTGTCCGTACAGCATGTCGAGATGGTCGAGACGCAGCGGGTGAAGACCGCCTTCCTCTCGGTCGGTGACTCGAACCTCGAGCTGCTCGAGCCGACTTCGCCCGACTCGCCGGTCGCAAAGTTCATCGAGAAGCGGGGCGAGGGGATTCATCATCTCTGCTTCAGAGTGGACGACATCGAAGCCCATCTGGCCCGGCTGAAGGCGGAGGGCTATCGGCTGATTAACGAAGCCCCAGTCCCTGGGGCACACGGCTGTCGAGTCGCGTTCCTGCACCCTGCCGCGGGGAACGGCGTGCTGATTGAATTGTCGGAAACGACACACGAGGAGCGATGAACCATGCACGGAGAACGAGCAACCCGATCACGGAATGATCTCCCAGGTACGCTTCCCCGGTTAACGCCGCTCGTTCGTGGCTCCGTGTTCATCGCTCATCGCTCATCGCTCATCGTTCGTTTTGGCCGCCATGATTGAAGGCTTCGAGCCGAACGCGCCGGTGATCGTGAACCTGGTGAACCCGAAGGAGAAGTTCTTCGGGGTGCTGCGGGCGCTCTCGCCGGCGGGGATCACCATGAAATCGGTGAACCTCGACTCGTTCGACGATTGGGTCCGCGAGATCGCCCGCGGCGAGGAGGCGAGCATCGGGATGGTGACGATGTTCGTGCCGCTCTTCCGGGTGGAACGGATTTTTCTGGACGAGCCCGCCGGGGCGGTGAAGTCGTACTCGCAGCGGTTCTGGGAGGTCGTGGGACGCAACGTCCTGGAGTATCTCGGCCTGCCGCCGGACAGCAACAGGGCGGACGCAAACGCCGACCGCTCCGTATAATGCGCGCCCGAACTCGATTCCCGGAGGATTACCGTTTGTCCAAGAAGACCCGATTCCTGCTGACCGCGCTGCTGCTCCTTTCCGCGATTTTCGTCGCATGTAAAGGAGAGGAGGAGCTGGCCGAGCCGGAGGCTTTCAGTTTTGTCGTCTACCCCGGCGCCCGCTACCTCGGCCAGCTGACCGAGACGATCAAGCAGGCCCACAAGATCATCACCCCGCAGCAGGAGCCGCCCCCGACGGCGATCTACGACACCGACGCGCCGGTGGAGCAGGTGGCGGAGTACTACGCCAGGCAGTACGGCTTCAACGAGATCGCCCCGAATCCCCCTGCCCAGACGACGACCATCCCGTCAGCTTTCTACCGTACCGGCGAGATCGCGGCGGATGTGAAGGTGATCGAGCCGATCGCGAAGCAGATGAACCTGCCGGTCGACGCGACCAAGGCCAGCGGGCCGTACAAGGCGGCGGATATCTCGGCGCGCCCGAACCGGCCGCGCGTGACGATCCAGCGGCCGTACTTTGACGTGACGACGTCGCAGGTGGTGGATCGGACGCTGATTTTGATGTCGCGGTAGGGGGCTATGGGACGAATGGGCTCCCCATCCGTCCTATCTGTCCTATAGGTCCCATCTGTCCTATCGGTCCTATCCCGGTAAGCTACACAGGTGCGTACGGTTCTCATCCTCGGCCTCGGCCTGATCGGCGGCTCCGCAGGGATGGCCTTGCGGCGGCGCGGGTGGCGGGTCTCCTTCGCCGACCCGAACGTCTCGCTCGCCGAGGCGCGCAGCGCCGGAGCGGCCGATGATGATGGCGGCGACGCCGAGGTCGTCCTGCTGGCCACGCCGATCGACGTCGCGGTCGCGCAGTTGCGGACGCTCGAGACGCGCGGCGTGGTCACGAGCACCTGCAGCGTCATGCGGCCATTGCGCGACGTCGGTCATCCCGCATTCGTGGCCGGCCACCCGATGTCCGGCTCCCATCTGCGCGGCCTCGGCGCTGCCAGCGCCGAGCTCTTCGAGGGAAAGCCGTGGTTCGTCGACGCCGACGACGACCGGGTTGATTCCTTGATCCGCGACTGCGGGGCGGTCCGCGAGCGGGTCGATGCCGCGGAGCATGACGCCGCGGTTGCGCTGACCAGCCATCTGCCGCAGGTCCTTTCCACCGCCCTCGCGGCGTCGCTGCAACCCGAGCTGCTTCGTTACTCCGGCAGCGGTTTGCGCACCTTCCTGCGTCTGGCCGGCAGCGACGCCTCGGTGTGGGCGCCGATCATCGCCGCAAACCGGGAGAACCTGGCCCCGCACGCGGAGGCGATCGCGGAGCTGGTGCGACAGATCATCGCGGGCGATCCGGCGGACGCTTTCGCCAGAGCACAGGCAGTGTGGCGAGCGTTAGAAGAGAAAAAACGCCCGTGACGTAGAACGACAGCGGCCGGTAGGCGACCTCGATCTCGTGCTCGCCCGCGGGAACGACAAAGCCGAGGAACGCACCGTTCACTTCGAGCTGCGGGAAGCCGGTCCGCCAGCCCGGCCAGTGGGCGATGCTGCTGACGATGAGGGTCGGGCGCGCGGTCTGGACGTGCAGGGTGTAGCGGTCGGCGGCCTCGCGGCGGATCGTGACGGTCGCGTCTTCGCCGGTCCAGGGCGCGGTGAGCTGCGCGTGCAGGTTGCGCGGGAGGCGGGAGACGAGGGCGGTGTAGCGCCAGTCGGTATGCGTGCGCGGATCGCCGCCGGCGAGCACGTTGCGGACGGCGTAGAAGCGCGGCAGGACGGTGGTGTTCTCGTAGATCCGGCCGTCGCGGCCGGCGTAGAGCGGGCGATAGCGCGTCCCGTAAACAGGATCGGTCAGCTCGCGGTCGGCGACGACGTATTTGACGTTCAGGAAGTCGAGCAGCGGCGTGGAGACGTCGTTCCATTTCGCGTAGTAGTCGAGCGGATTCCAGCCGACGGTCTGCGCCAGCAGGTCGACGTAGCGGCCGTACGCCATCGGATCGTGGACGCGCACGTCTTCGAGGCCGTACATCGCCGAGAGGTTCGGATAGAGCTGCCCGCCGGTGCCGACGATGCGGAAGGGCACCTGCTCTTTTGCCCCGAGCTGCTGCAGGGCGGTCACGAGCGGCGTGGGGCGGTACATCTCGCGCGGCGGCAGGACCGGGTTCCAGTGCGCGATGGCGAGCCAGAGCTCGGCCGTCGTCAGGACTGGGAGCACCCATACGGAAAGCCTGGGCCACACCACGGCCAGCAGCACAGCCAGCAGCACGGCGAGGCTGGGGAAGAGGGAGAGGACGGCGGTGGTGCGGTGGGTGCTCGTCGGGAACTCGGTCGTCTGCAGCAGCAGGAGCATCGTCGCTGCGACGATGAGGGCTCCCACCAGCAAAAAACGTCTGTCATCCCGAGCGTCGAGCGAGGGACCTGGGTGGGAGGGGAGGCGCTGCGTGTCCCCACCCGCCCAGATCCCTCGCTCGACGCTCGGGATGACATGGGAAGGGCGGGCCCAGTCGACGACCGCCGCAATGAGCAGCGCCCCGAACCAGCAGAGGCCGAGGCGCATGCGCATCGTCGGGGCCAGTCCGGCGACGGCGTGGAAGAGCGGCGTGACCAGCGGCCAGCCAAGGACCACCGCCAGCGAGAAGAGGAAACCGAGGACGTAGAGCGTCTCCCGCTCCCGCCACCGCCGCTGCACGACGATGGTGATGGCCGCGGCGATTACGGCAACGAGCGAAAGAACGCCGGCGAAGCCGCAGATCGACTCCAGCGTGGTCGGTCCCCAGGGACGCTCGATCGGCAGATGGCCGTAGAACCGCGGCTGGAGCAGCAGGACGGCGGACTGAACGTCGGAGTACGGCGGGATCAGCGATTCCCGCGGCGCGCGCATCTCCGAAAACCGCTGCGATCGCACGACCGCCTCGGCGAAGGGCACGAGAAACGGCGAGGCGATGAAAACGGCAAGCAGCGAGGACAGCGCGACCGCCGCCAGACCGCGCGGCCATCCGACCCACAGCCCATATGCCGCCGCGATCAACCCGACGTGATACACCGTCTCCGGATGCCCGCTCAGCACCGTCGCGGCGAACATCAGCGCCGCGCCGATCACCCGGCGGCGCGTCACCTCCTCCAGCAGCAGGTCGATGCACAACAACACGCCGGGCAGAAACGCCGCCGCCGCGGCGATCGGGAACTGCAGCCAGGTCGTCATCCAGGTCGAGAAGCCGAAGGCGATGGCGGCAAGGATGCTGGCAGGAACGGAGTAGCGGCGCCGGCAGAAGAGGTAGGTCAGCACCAGCGCCAGCAGCAGTTTCATCGCCGCCTCGGCGGCCATGGCACGGGCGAGGGAGAGCGGTTGTGTGAGAACCCGCAGCGGCGACAACGGCGTCGTCTGCCCGTTCGCCAGCAACGGATACCCGCACCCGTTGGCGTCATTCCAGAGCGGCGCCTCGAACGCCCGCCACGACTCCCGCACTTGCCGCCACCACGGCACGATCTGCATCGGCACGTCGTGCAGGTTGAGGTTCGAGACCTCGTACTTCGTCACCGGATCGCGGCCGGGAGCGCGCATCTCCGACCAGGGAGGCGTCAGCCGGATGACGTCGGCCGGAATCATGATCACGTCCTGCGTGAGCGGCCGCCATAGGAAGAGCAGCACCAAAACGTAGAACAGCAGCGCAATCCGGCGGGGAACCTTCGTGAACGCGATGGCCAGCGCGTAAAGCACGCCCACAAAGAGCCACGTCAGATTCACGGGGTGCATTCTGTCCCATGAACGGCGCCCTACCGACTGTCATCCTGAGCCGCAGGAATCTCCCTGTGAGCAGAAAGCATGGCGGCGAAGGACCCCCTGCATGGGAACGAGTCGCGTGCAGCCGGAGGGGGTTCCTTCGCCGCCATGCTTTCGCTCCAATGCACAGTTCCTGCGGCTCAGGATGACAGTTGTTTCTTCTATCACTGTAAGATCCGCCGCCGTGTTCAACCCCACGTGGTTCTACGCCGGTGCCGTCTATGCGGGCGCCGTGGCGCTCGCGCGGCGGGCGGGGATCGACATCCCGAAGCGCGTGGCCTTCTTCTTCTACGCCCTCGTCTTCGTCTTCATGTTCCTCCCTCTGACGAACGACTACGTCAACCTTCCGGTCGACTTCCTCAAGACCCTGCCACCGTGGGCGTACACGCTGCCGCCCGACCAGCGCACCGCGGCGCGGCCGGAGATGAACGACGTCGCGCTGCAGATCGTGCCGTGGGCGCACCAGGTGCGGGAGAGCTGGCGCGCCTTCCGGCCGCCGCTCTGGAACCATCTCTCTGCGGCCGGCTATCCGTTGCTCGCCAGCGCGCAGAGCTCCGCGCTCTCCCCCCTGCGCCTCCTCGGCCTCCCCCTCTCCCTCGCCCATGCCATGACCTTCGAGGCGGCGATGAAGGTGCTGGTGGCGCTGACCTTCACCTTCCTCTGGTGCCGCCGCCGCGGCTATTCGGAGCTCGCCAGCGTCACCGGCGCCGTCGCCTTCGGCTTCTCCACCTTCATCATCGTCTGGCTGCACTTCCCCCTCATCACCACCGCCTGCCTCGTCCCGGCAGTCTTCTACCTGATCGACCTCCTGGCCGAGCGCACCACCTGGCCGCGCTTCCTCGCCGGGGCCGTGGTCTGGACGCTGATGCTGTTCGGCGGGCATCCGGAGACCGTCTCGCACACCTTCTTCATCGCCCTCCTCTACATCCTCTGGATCGTGGCGGTGGAGCGCGGCGCGCCGTGGAGGCTGTTCCTCACGCTCGGCGGCGCGCTGGCGATCTCCGGCCTCCTGGCCGCACCGCTCCTCGTGCCATTCGCCGAGGCGGTGACGAAGTCGAAGCGCTACTACGAGTTGCAGAAGAACCCCCTGACCGCCGAGGTGCCGTTCTCCGACTGGCCGTCGGCGAGACTGCTGTTGCAGCCGTTCGAGTCTTGGGGGCCGTCGCACGCCGAGTCGGTCACCGGCTTTGCCGGCTACCTCGGCGTGGCGGCCTGGATTGCACTCGCGATCCACGTCGTCCGGCGTAAAGCGTGGCGCTCGCGGGAGATGTTCTTCCTCCTCGCCACGGTGCTGGTCGTCGGGATCATCCTCTCCTGGCCGGGGGTGAGCGAGCTCTTTCACGTGATCTTCCGGCTGGCGGCAAACGCCCGCCTGCGGCTCTTCCTGGCGCTCTTCATGGCCGTCCAGACCGCGGCCGTGGTCGACCTCATCCCGCGCGATCGAAGATCGGTGCTGATCGGTGTCGCCATCGCCGCGGCGGTCCTTCTCGGCGTCTTCTTCACCACCGACACCGCGGCCTTTTCGCCGATGATCCCCAGCCTGGCCGTGCTCGTGGTCGCCGCCTCGGCGGCGTTGGTCCGGCGGCACGATCTCGCTGTGCTGCTGGTCCTCGTCGCCGTTACGTTAGAGATGTGGAGCGCCGCGAGAAGCTGGGCGCCGGATATCTCGCAGGAGTGGATGTACCCGAAGACGCCGCTGCTGCGGGCGCTCGACGAGGCGGCGGCCAAAGTGCCGCCGAACGAGCCGTTCCGCATCGTCGGCAGCGGACCGGCGTTCTTCCCGAACGTCTCCGCCGTCTATGGCTACGAAGACATCCGTGCCCACGACCCGATGGCCAACGGCAACTACATCCGCCTCCTCTCCCTGGTCATCGGCTACGACGAGGACAACTACTTCGCGGAGTGGAACGAGTGGGAGAAGCACTTCACCGACTTCCTCAACGTCCGCTACGTGCTGACCACCTGGAAAGGGGAGCTGCCGCCGCGCTTCCGGCTGCTGTATGACGGCGACGACGGCCGCCTCTTCGAAAATACCGAGGTGCTGCCGCGGTTCTATCCGGTCCGGAACGTCATCCTCGAATTCCGCGACGACGAATTCGACCGCCGGCTGCAGACGATGGAAGATTGGTCGCAGACGGCGCTGCTCGACAAGCTGGAGCTCGAGGAGGAGAAGCAGCGCGGCGACTTCTTCAACCCGCGCCCGCTGCAGGCGCCGCTCGCCACGGTCGAGATTCTCGAGGCGAAGCCGTCCGACTACCGCCTGCACGTCAAGGCGCCGCGCTATTCGCTGGTAGCCAGCAGCGTGCCGTGGTGGCCGGGCTGGAAAGTCCTGCGCAACGGCGCCCGCATCGAGCCGCTCCGCGTCAACGGCGGGTTCCTCGGCTTCGTCGTCCCCGAGGGGGAAGTCGACGTGCGGATCTGGTATGACCCCTGGACCTTCCGCTTCGGAGCGATCATCGCCGCCGTGACGATCGCGGCACTCGTGGCGTATGGAGTCTGGCGGAAACCGGAGGCAGAGCCGGCATGAACCTGACGTGGCTTTTCGTGGCGGTGGTCTACGCGGTGGCGGTCGCGATCGCGCGCCGCGCCGGCATCGACCTGCCGCGGCGCGTGGCCCTCTTCTTCTACGCGCTGGTGCTGGTCTTCTTCTGGCAGGCGCTGACCGGACCGTACGTCAACGTCGCGGTCGACAACACGGTCGCCAATCCGCCCTGGTCGTTCGTCCGGCACGACCGCCAGGTGGCGTTTCCCGAGCTCACCGACCATGCCACGCAGATCGTGCCGTGGGCGCATCAGGCGCGGGAGAGCTGGAAGGCGTTCCAGGCGCCGCTCTGGAACCATCACTCGGCGAGCGGTTACTCGCTGGTCGGAGGGGCGCAAAGCTCCGCCCTCTCGCTGATCCGCCTGATCGCCCTCCCCCTTCCCCTCGGCCGCGCCTTCACCGCCGAGGGAGCGTTCAAGGTCCTGATCGCCCTCACCTTCACCTTTCTCTACTGCCGGCGGAGGTATTCGCTCCTGGCGAGCGTCCTCGGCGCGGTGACGTTCGGCTTCTCCGCCTTCATCGCTGGCTGGCTCCACTTCCCCGTGGCGACGGTCGCCTGCTTCGCCCCGGCCGTCCTCTACTGCGTCGACCTCCTGGCCGAACGGATCACCTTTCCCCGCTTCCTCTTCGCCACCCTGCTCTGGTCGCAGGTGCTGATGGCCGGACATCCCGAGGTCGCGGCGCACCTCTTCTGGCTGGCCGCCATGTACATGCTCTGGATCGTCCTGGTCCTGCGCGAGCCCGCCCAGCGCCGCCGCTTCGTGCTCACCCTCGGCGGCGTCGCTACGGTCGCCGCGCTGCTGGCCGCGCCATACCTCGCGACTGTGGCGGAGACGGTCTCGCGCTCCTGGCGCCGGGTCGCGCTGGGGGCCGTCCCGTTCGAAAAGCGGGTCATCCCCCACACTGACCTCAACGCCGCCATCCTCACTCTGCAGCCCCACTTTTTCGGCGAAATGCCGCTCGACGTGCCGTGGGCCCAGGCCAACGTCGAATCGATCGGCGGTTACGCCGGCGTGTTCGGCGTGGCGGCGTGGATCGCCGTAGCAGCCTTCGTCATCTGGCGCAGACAGTGGAGATCGCGCGAAGCCTTCTTCGCCCTGCTCACCCTCTTCGCCATCGGCGTCATCTTCGCCTGGCCCGTCTTCACCCAACTCTTCCACTGGACCATGCCGATCGCCGCCCACGCCCGGCTGCGGTACCTGCTGGTGCTGTTGCTGGCGATCCAGTCGGCCGCGGCGGTGGACTTCGTCAGGGCCGAGGGCCAAGGGCTGAGGGCCGAGGGAGAGAACCATGACGCCGAACCCTCCGGGTTTCCCTCTCGGCCCTTGGCCCTCGGCCCTCGGCCCTTCCTGCTCGCTGGCATCGCCGCCGTCGCAGCCACGCTGCTCGCGCTCCTGCACACCATCCCGTTTCCCTTCGCCTACTACCACGACACAGCAGTACTGGCCATGCTCCCCAGCGTCGCCGTCCTCGGCGTGGCGGCGGCCGTGGCGATGACGCGGCGTCGCGCGGCGGTGCTGTTGCTCCTCGTCGCGGTCATCGCGGAGCTCTTCACCATCGGGATGGCCCGCAACACCCCCATTCACGAGCGGCGCATGTACCCCACCACCCCGATCATCGAGAAACTCCAGGCCCTCCAGAAAGCAGCCCCCGCAAACGCACCCTTCCGGATCGCCGGCGTCGGCGCCCAGTTCTTCCCGAACGCGTCCGGCATCTACGGGCTCGAAGACATCCGCGCCCACGACCCGATGGCCAACGCCCGCTACCTCGGCTTCCTGATGATGACCGCCGGTTACGAGCCCTGGAACTACTTCGCCGTCCTCCCCGACGCCGACCGCTCCGTCTACGACTTCCTGAACGTCAAATACGTCATCCTCGAACCGGGCGCCGAGCTCAAAGACCCCGGCCGCTACACCCTCATCTACGACGGCCCCGACGGCCGCCTCCTCGAAAACCGCAACGTCCTCCCGCGCTTCCACTACGCCCGCAACGTCATCCTCGAGTGGAACCACGAGACGTTCTACAAAAAACTGCGCGAGCACCACGAGTGGAGAACCACCGCCCTCCTCAACGAGATCGAGCAGGAAAACGACCAGCAATACAAAGACTTCTTCTCCCCCCGCGCCGCCAACGCGCCGCTGGCCGTCGTGAGGATGGAGCGTGCCGCCCCCACCGCCTACACCATCCGCGTCACCGCCCCCCGCTGGTCCCTCGTCGCCAGCAGCATCCCCGGCTGGCGAGGGTGGAAGGTCGAGCGCAATGGAGAACGGGTGCAACCGTTCCGCGTCAACGGCGAGTTCCTCGCGTTTGCGGTCCCGCCCGGGGAATCGACCGTGCGGGTGTGGTACGCGCCCGCGTCGTGGTGGGTGGGGGTGTGGGTGTCGGTGCTGACGGTGGTAGGGCTGCTGGTGTGGGGCGGGCTGCTAGCCAGCCGTACCGCGGGCAGCTTGCACGCGCGGACCTGACCTCTGCTGTTTCAATGGCCCGCAGCAGTTGCAGAAAGCGCACCTCTGCGGCCTCAGAAAACCTTCATTGGGCGGCTTGCTACCACCGGAGGGGCGTCTTACACTTTCCAGATCGATAGGAGAAGCACAGATGGCCCGCACGAAAGTGTCACCCAAGTTTCAGGTTGTGATCCCAAAGGAGGTACGTGAGGGCATGGACCTTCGCGTGGGGCAGGAACTGCAGGTGGTTTCAAAGGGCGGAGTGATCACACTCGTCCCGGAACGGCCACTTTCTTCCCTGCGGGGCTTCGCTAAAGGCATCCGAACGGACAATCTGCGCGAAAAGAAGGACCGGATGTGATTGTGATCGACTCGTCGGGCTGGATCGAGTTTTTCACAGACGGTCCCCTCGCCGATGACTACGCGAGCCGGCTGCGGAAGCTCGCCACGGTCATCACGCCGGTGATCGTGATTTACGAGGTCTATAAGCGTCTCAAGCGCGAGCTATCCGAGGATGACGCCGTCATCGCTGTCTCAGCGATGCAACGGTCCCAGGTCGTCCCGGTCGACCAGGAGCTCGCCCTGATCGCCGCCGACCTGAGCCTCGAACATGGTCTTGCGATGGCGGATGCGATCGTCCTGGCGACTGCGCGTAAGTTCGAAGCCGAACTGGTGACGAGTGACCGCGATTTCGAACAAATTTCGGGCGTGACATACCTTCCGAAGAAATCAAATCGCGCTTGACGACCTTCGCGTACGCCCGCAGCCGATTTAAATGCTTCATCACGACCGCGGGCTGGATCGCCGCCGTCTCCGAGCTCGGGGTTACCGGAATTTCCGGTTCAGACGCTCCCGGGCCAGGGTATCGACGCGGGTCATGAGGGGGGCGAGCACTTCTTTCTGCTTCTCCACCAGGGCCGCGATTCCGTTTTTGGCCAGCCCCACCATGGCCTGCATCTCCTCCTCGCTGAAGCTCGCTCCTTCGGCCGTCCCCTGGAGCTCGATGAAGCGGCCCTTCCCTGTGGCGACGACGTTCATGTCGACGCCGGCCTTCGAGTCTTCGGCGTAGTTGAGGTCGAGCATGGGGGTGCCGCCGATCATGCCGACGGAGATGGCGGCGACGTAGTCGATGACCGGCCAGCTTTGCATGTTGCCGTCGATGTAGAGGCGGGCCAGGGCGATGACGAGGGCGCAGTAGGCGCCGGTGATGGAGGCGGTGCGGGTGCCGCCGTCGGCCTGGAGGACGTCGCAGTCGAGCCAGATGGTGCGCTCGCCCATCAGTTCCGGGTTCACCGCTGCTCGGAGAGACCGGCCGATGAGACGCTGGATCTCCATCGTCCGGCCGCCCTGCTTGCCCTTCGTCGCTTCGCGCTCGACACGGTCGGTGGTGGCGCGGGGGAGCATTCCGTATTCGGCAGTGACCCAGCCTTTGCCGCTGCGGTACATGAAAGGGGGGACTTTCTCCTGGACCGAGGCGGTGCAGGAGACGCGGGTGTCGCCGACTTCGATCAGGACCGAGCCCTCGGCGTGCTTGATGAAGCCGGACTGGATGGACACCGGCCGGAGGTCGTGGGGGGCGCGCCCGTCGATGCGCGGCTTCGCGCTCATGCCGTCACCTTCTCTTCCACGGCCGCGCCCTTCGGCACGACCACGATTCCGGAGTCCGTCACGGTGAAGCGCTGGCGGTCGGCCTGGAGGTCGTAGCCGATCGTGGAGTGCGGGGGGATCTTGACGCCTTTGTCGATGATCGTCCGGCGGATCTTCGAGTGCCGGCCGATCTCGACGCCGTCCATCAGGATCGACTCGTCGACGTCGGCGTACGAATGGATGCGCACGCGCGGGTGGAGGACGCAGCGGTTGATCGTACCCCCCGAGATGATGGAGCCGTCGGAGACGAGGGAGTCGGTGGCGATTCCGATGCGCTGGGACTTCGAGTCGGCGAAGACGAACTTCGCCGGCGGGAGGTGCATCGGCGCCGAGATCATCGGCCAGAGGGGGTTGTAGAGGTTGAACAGCGGCGTCACCGCCACCAGGTCGAGGGCCGCCGCGTAGTACGAGTCGACGGTGCCGACGTCGCGCCAGTAGCCCTGATTGATGGCGTCTTCGCCGGGGATGTAGTTGGTGGCGAAGTCGTAGGCTATGACCTTCGAGCGCTCGTACATCTCCGGGATGATCTCCTTGCCGAAGTCGACGCCGGAGTTCTTGAGGGCGTTGCGCTGCAGCACGTCGATCATGACGTTCGCCTTGAAGATGTAGTTGCCCATCGAGGCGAGGATCATGTCGGGGCGGTCGGGGATGGTCTTCGCTCCCGCTTTCGGCTTTTCCACGAAGCCGGTAACGCGGTAGTCGTCGTCGATCTCGACGACGCCGAAGTGGTGGGCCTCGCTGACCGGCACCGGGATGGTGGCGATGGTGAGGTCGGCATCGTTGGCGATGTGGTCCTGCAGCATCTGGTTCACATCCATCTTGTAGATGTGGTCCCCGCCGAAGACGCAGACGTATTCGGGCTTTTCGTCGAAGATCAGCTCGAGGTTCTGGAAGACGGCGTCGGCGGTGCCGCGGAACCAGAACGGGCCGCGGCGCATCTGGGCCGGGACGATGTCGACGTACTGGCCGATCTCGGGCACCAGCCGCCAGGTGCGGGTGATGTGCTCGATGAGGGAGTTGGACTTGAACTGGGTCAGGACCTTGATCTTGAAGAAGCCGGAGTTGATGAAGTTGTTGATGACGAAGTCGACGATCCGGTAGCGGCCGCCGAACGGCACGGCCGGTTTGGCGCGGTCTTTCGTGAGCGGAAAGAGCCGCTCGCCCTGGCCGCCGGCCAGGATCATCGTCAGGACGTTGCGGCGCGCTAGTGTTCCGTACATTCGACTTCCGCCTCAGTGCGAGATTCTTTCCAAGATGAGGCGGCGACGCAACTCCAGTACACTTCGCCGGAATGGCGGAGAAGGACTACTACGAGATCCTGGGCGTGAAGAAGACCGCGTCCGAGGCGGAGCTCAAGAAGTCGTACCGCGACCTTGCCAAGAAGTTCCACCCCGACAAGAACAAGGGGAACAAAGAGGCCGAGGCGAAATTCAAGGAGCTCTCCGAGGCGTATGCCGTGCTCTCCGACAAGGAGAAGCGCGAGCAGTACGACCGCCTCGGCCGCGAGGCGTTCGGCCCCGGCGGCGCGAATCCGTTCGCCGGCTTCGATTTCTCGGAGTTCATGGGCGCAGGCGGCGGGCGCGGACGGCGCGGCGGCTCGCGCCGCACCAGCGGCGGCACCACGACCATGGACTTCACCGACATTTTCGGCGATCTCTTCGGCGGCGGTGGCGGCCGCTCGGCCGGTTTCGAGCCGCAGCCGCAGGAGCTGCAGGCGGAGACGACCATCGAGTTCCGCGACTCGATCCTCGGCACGACCCTGGCCATGCAGGTGGACGGGGAGACGATGAAAGTGAAAATCCCCGAGGGCATCGCCGATGGGCAAAAGGTGAGGGTGCGGCGCGGCAACATGCCGATCCAGATCACGGTCCGCGTCCGCCCGCATCCGCTGTACGAGCGGAAAGGGGACGACATTTACGTCGACCTGCCGATCACGGTCGGCGAGGCCATTCGCGGCGCCGAGGTGGAGGTCCCGACGATCCACGGCACGTCGCGTATCCGCGTCCCCGCCGGGACCCAGGCGGGACGGACGATGCGGCTGACCGGCAAGGGCGTAAAGAAAAAGAACGGCGCCGGCGACCAGTACTGCCGCATCCTGATCGTGATTCCTCCGGAGGCCCCGGCCGAGGCGGTCGAACAGATCGAGGCGGCGTATCGCGATAATCCGCGCACGAACCTGAAGACCGCACTGTGATGCACATCCAACTCCTCCGAGCCGACATCAACTCTCTGAAGGTCGACGCCATCGTCGCCCCGCACGATCCCCGCCACGACCCCGCGTCGGAAAGCAACGGCAGGGCGGTCGTGGTGACGGGCGGCAACCTGCTGGCGCGCTTCGTCATTCACGTCCACGTCCCGAAGGCCGGCGATCCCGACGCCGACGGGAAGCTGCGCGCCGCGACGATCGCCGCGCTGGAGCGGGCCGAGGAGCTGGCCGTGGCTTCCGTCGGCCTGCCGGCCATCGCCACCGGACCGTGGGAGTTCTCCGCGGAACGCTGCGCGAGGGTCATGCTGGCGGCGGCGATCGAGCACTGCTCGCGCGCACGATCGCTGCAGCGGGTCGTCTTCTGCCTCTTCGGAGCGCAGGAGTACGCGGCTTTCGAGCGGGCACTGAAGGAGCTGGAGCCGTGATTCCGGCCAGCCCTGTCGAGGGGCAGATCTTCGTGATCGGCGACTCGCACATCGGGCTCGCGGACGGGAGCGAGAAGCCGGTCTGCGAGTGGTTGGACCGCTTCGTGGCCCTGAAGCCGCGCGCGCTGTATCTGAACGGAGATCTTTTTCACTACCTGATCGCGCACGCGAAGTTCAAAACGAGCTCGGTGGAGAAGGTGATGGCGAAGTTCCGCGAGGTCCGC
>Ga0190275_10000779_pt1 | contig 25327 bp, 23 predicted proteins | sample Popmic550T_FD_133745 | JGI IMG/M metagenome (GOLD analysis project Ga0190275, IMG submission 133745) | Populus adjacent soil microbial communities from riparian zone of Yellowstone River, Montana, USA - 550 T | ecosystem: Environmental > Terrestrial > Soil > Riparian zone > Trees stand | place...
ATCAGCGACCCTGAGGCACTGGAGTTTGAGTTCAGCGTCGGCACTCCTGCTGTGGTGGACTTGGACGGTCTGACAAATTCGACCGCCCTTGCTCTCGCCGATTTTCAAAGAATCGTGAACACTGTGGGTGGCACTCTTGAGATCACCTCGGGTTATCGGCCGGTTGCCTACCAGGAACACCTACAGGATGTTTGGGATAAGTGGATGCTCGAGTTGCGCCGCAACCGTTCCGCCGATTGCAGCGCTTTACGCGCACAGGTGGAAGAAGAGTTCGAGAGTCATCAACTTCTTGTCAGGCAAAGGCCAGCGCCCTTTTCTGATCACACCTTGGGCATCAGCTTCGACGCCCATGTGAGTTTGCCGAGGGGCGCCCGCTACCAGCGACGTCGGGTTAGCCTCGATATACTCGCCAAAAAGGCCGGGTTCAATCGGCCCGCCGTCCGTCGCGATCCGGTGCACTTCCGCCTGATCAATGGCCGGGACATCTTCGGCAGCTAGACAAGCAAACGTGATATTCTGCCTCCGATCATGGAGCGCAGCACTCAGCGAAATAAGGCCACCGACTATCCCCAGGAACTGTTGGATCTTTTCGATCTATATGTTCACGGAGACATTCCCCGCCGTGAATTCTTAGACGGCGCGAAGAAGTTTGCTGTCGGCGGTGTAACCGCGACGGCTATCTGGGAAAGTCTCCGTCCCAACTACGCCTGGGCAGAACAGGTTCCCAAGGACGACAGTCGCATCAAGACAGAACAAGCTACTGTGCCCTCGCCTCAGGGGAACGGAAGTATCAAAGGCTACTTCGTCCAACCTGCCAAGGCTGCAGGCAAGCTACCCGGCGTACTCGTGATCCACGAGAATCGCGGATTGAATCCTTACATCGAGGACGTTGCAAGGCGGCTAGGGACGTCAAACTTCAGCGCCTTTGCTCCGGATGGATTGACCAGCGTTGGCGGATATCCAGGCGACAACGAAAAGGGCGGCCAGTTGTTCGCGCAAGTCGATAAGCCGAAGATGACCGAGGATTTCATCGCCGCGGCGAGATGGTTGAAGTCTCATCCGAACTGCTCTGGGAAGATCGGCGCTGTTGGATTCTGCTTTGGCGGCGGTATGGTGAACAATCTCGCCGTCAGATTGGGCGCAGACCTTGCAGCGGCAGTCCCTTTCTACGGCTCAGCTCCACCGGCCGCTGAGGTCTCGAAAATCAAAGCTCAGGTGCTGGTGCACCTGGCCTCGCTCGACAAGCGGATCAACGACGGGTGGCCGGCTTACCAAGAGGCGCTGAAGGCGAACCAGGTCAGCTACGGTATGCACATGTATGAAGGCGCCAATCATGGCTTTCATAACGACACGACGCCCCGTTACGACGAAGCCGCTGCCAAACTTGCGTGGCAGCGAACGCTGGATCACTTTAACAAGTACCTGCGATGAGTATCTTCGCTCTCTGAAACGTTAGTTCTGAATCAGCATCCTTGAAGAGATGTCCGAACTCTTCACAGCGGAAGCCGCATTAGCGCTTGTTACTCTGACTGCGCTCGAAATCGTCCTCGGGATCGACAACATTATCTTTATCAGTATTCTCGCCGGCAAACTACCGGCCGATCAGCAGAAGCGCGCACGAACTCTCGGATTGTCGTTGGCAATGGGCATGCGGGTCCTTCTTCTGATCTCGCTGGCCTGGATTATGCGCTTGACGGCTCCTCTGTTTGAGATCTTCAATCAGGAGATTTCAGGGCGCGACCTCATTCTGAGTATCGGGGGACTGTTCCTAATTTGGAAGGCTGTCAAGGAAATCCATGAGCGCCTGGAGGGGCCCGCCGAACACGATGATGCCAATCGGAAGGCGCTAACATTTGGCGGCGTACTGTTCCAAATCGCTCTGCTCGATATCGTATTCTCCCTGGACTCTGTCATAACCGCGGTCGGAATGGCGGATCAAATCGAGATCATGATTGCGGCCGTAGTGCTTGCTGTCGCGTTCATGATGTTTACGGCGGGCCCGGTCAGTGGGTTCGTAGAGCGGCATCCTACGGTGAAAATGCTGGCCTTGAGTTTCCTGTTGATGATCGGCGTCACACTCATCGCAGAGAGCTTTGATCGTCACATTCCGAAAGGCTATATCTATTTCGCGATGGCTTTCTCAGTACTGGTCGAAATGCTGAACCTGAGAGCGAAGAAAGTGAGTGAGCCGGTTCATCTCCGACCGGGCTATTTGGCAGAGCGAACTCACCAATCGCAATAGCATCGGATACACTCTGCTGAAGAGGATCTTCCGTGCACAAACGCCTTGTTCTGCTCGCATGCTGCTCCGTGATCTGTTTTGCGGAAACGCACAGAGTGACCGCTACCAAGTTCTACAACTCGTTTCATCACAGGCATCCGGTGCTTCAGAAAATCAAACCCGGCGATGTGGTGATTACGCGTACGATCGACGCTTCGGGTCGGGATGAAAATAGCAAAGTAGTTGGCGAGCAATCGAATCCGCTGACCGGTCCCTTTTACATTGAAGGCGCGGCGCAGGGCGACGCCATTGCAGTTACTTTCCGACGGATACGAATGAACAGAAACTGGGGCTATACGAATTATCGCCTCGGTCTCTTCGCTCTGAATCCTAATTCGATCGAGAAACTATATCCCAATCAATATAAAGATGGCGCTGTTTATGCTGGGCGTTCGAACGCAGTACCTTGGGATCTCGACATCCAGAAGGGTATGGTTCGTCTGCGCGAGCCTGCGAGCAAGGTGCACAAGATGGAGTTTCCCGCTCGGCCGATGCTCGGGTGCGTGGGTGTCGCGGCCGCCGGTGATTTTGGCCCGAATTCCGGTATTTCAGGTGCTTACGGCGGCAATATGAACTACAACGAGGTCGCCGAAGGCTCGACCGTAGTTTTGCCCGTGTATCACGCGGGCGCTCTGTTATTCCTCGGTGATGGTCATGCGCTGCAAGGAGATGGAGAGCCGACCGGCACCGGGATTGAGACCTCGATGGATGTCGAGTTCACAGTCGAATTGCGGAAGCACGCGGGATTGTCCAACCCACGGGTCGAAACGGCAGATTACATCATCAGTGTCGGAAGTCAGCCGGAGTTCGCGAGTCCCTTAGATCGAGCCTTACAACTGGCTACGAGCGATATGGTCGATTGGCTGACTAAGGATTACAAGATGGAGCCTTGGGCGGCACATTTGCTGGTGGGATACCAATCGAAATACGACGTGATTACAGTTGCCGGATCGGTAGGTCTGCGCATTCCGCGCAAGTTTCTTCCAGCCAAGTGATGCCGGGGGTGCTATTCCCAGCACCCCGGCAGCAGCTCTTCATCTTCATGTTTCCGCTCCCACTCTTTCGCTCGTAGGAAGCCGATTTTTTGACGCTTTGAGTCTGTCTGGAGAACCCACGCGATCTGCCTCATGTCCCAAAGGGACGGCTGAGACCGATCCTCGTAGGAGCTGCACTCGATGACGCGGATTTGAACGGATCGTTGAGTCGCTCTGCAGTATATAGACTCGTCGTTTTCAGATGCACCCCGGCGAACGACGCCGCTTGAGCAACTGTCGCAAAGACGGGGAGCATGGGACGAACGCGTCCCACCTAGAACTTTCAAGTTTGTGCCCATTTGTTTGATTGGAGTTGACCGACAACTCACCGGGCGCGTGCCGGCACACGTTCGTTGCGTTTGATGGAGTGCGATGACCTAAGACTGGCTGCCGGAATTGATGGTCCAGAAAGTCAGGCTGCCGATCTTGTCATGCATGGAGTCCAGTCGATTTGTTGTGTGGTTTCTATTTTGCATTCGACACCCTCCTTTCCGTGGTGTTGCGGTGACGTTTTGAAAGATTAGCACGGCAATGCGAGCATTGCAATAGAAAAGCCTCCCGTTGGGGAGGCTCTTGAATCGCATGTATTGACTAAATGTCTTACTTTGGAACCAGTTCGTCTTTGGCGACCTTCCCGTCGCGAACAAAGATAATTCGGTGCGCATGCAGGGCGATGTCGTGTTCGTGGGTGACGAGCACGATTGTGTTGCCCTGTTGATGTAGCCGCTCGAAGAGAGCCATAATTTCGTTGCCGGTGGCCGTGTCGAGATTACCCGTAGGTTCATCGGCGAGCAGGATGGAGGGTCGATTCACAAGCGCCCGTGCTACGGCGATACGTTGACGCTGACCACCCGAGCATTCATTCGGCTTATGCATCATGCGCTTTTCGAGATCGACCGAAGTGAGGGCAGCGCGCGCGCGTTCGATGCGTTCTTCTGCCGAGATACCGGCATAGATAAGCGGCAACTCAACGTTATGTAACGCTGTAGCGCGCGGCAGCAGATTGAACGTCTGGAATACGAAGCCGATTTCCTTATTGCGAATGCGCGCCAGCTCATCGTCAGACATTGCGCTGACGAGATTGCCATTGATGAAGTACTCACCGCGGCTGGGGGTATCGAGGCACCCGATCAGGTTCATCAGAGTTGATTTGCCCGACCCGGAAGGTCCCATGATCGCGACGTATTCGCCACGCTTGATCTCTATATCCACACCGGAGACGGCGTTGATCTCCTGGTCGCCCATGATGTAGGTCTTCCAGAGGTCGTACGTCCGGATGACGACGTTGTCGCGCTTGAGTTGCGCGCCGCGCTCTGCCGCCGATGCTACTGTTGCTGCGTTTGCCATTCTTTACGATTCCGCTTTTACGGGAGCTTGATTGTCTACCTTAATCTTCGTGTCATTTCGCAGCGTACGAATTACTTTGTAGCTGCCTGTGATGATCTGGTCGCCTTCGTTGAGGCCGCTTGTGACTTCAATGTCGGTCATACCAGTTATTCCGGTTTCCACTTTCCGGAACTCTGCTTTTTCCCCGGAAACGACGAAAACGCCCTGCAATTCTTCCTTCCGCGCCTTTTCGAGGACAGGGTCGACCGGCGCTGCCGCCGCCTTGCCCTTCTCATCCTTTACGGGAGCTTCGAGATCGCCCTTTTGACGAACGGTCAGCGCCTGAATCGGAATGCTCAGAACCCGGTTCCGAGTCGCTGTGGTCACCTTGGCCGTGCAGGAGAGACCGGGCCGGATATCTTCCGGAGGATCGTTCAGCGCCACGACAACCTTGAAATCTTTCGCTTCTTGACTGGAAACGGCGCTCTGGGAGGCAGCCAAACCGGTTGAGCGAAGGATCGCGGTATTCCCTATTTCGATGACGCGCCCCCTGAACGTTCTGTTGGGTATCGCATCGATGGAGACATCTGCTGTCTGGCCGAGTTTGACGTTCACGATGTCGGTCTCATCGACCTTCACTTCGGCTGTAATCAGAGACATATCGGCGACGGTCATGACTGTGCTTGCCGGAGAATTCTGGATGCCAGGTACCACCGTTTCGCCAACACGCACGGGCAGATTTGTCACAACACCGTCAATCGGAGAATACACGTTGTACTTGTCCAAGACGTCAGAAGCGCGACGAAGGTTAGCCTGGACCTGAGAAACCCGTCGTTGTTGGGCATTTAGCTGCGCGGCGATCTGCTGACGTCGAGCCTTCTCCTGATCGATTCGCGACTCCCCTTCCTTCAGACCTGCTTCAGCGGCGGCCAAAGCACTCTGACGGGTGTCATATTCCTGACGCGCTACAAGCTTTTCATTCCAGAGCTTTTCCGTACGTTGAAAATCGATGCGTGCACGATCGAGGTCGGCCTTGGCCCGCTCGAGGGAAGCCTGCGCGGTGATGATTGCCTGATCGGCTGCGCGTAAGGATGCTTCATTCGCACTCGAATCGGCTTCGGACGATCCTACGGCAGCACGTTGTGCAGCCACCTCGGCCTCGGCTTGCACTGACTCTAGACGAGCGACAACTTCGCCTTTCTTCACTCGATCGCCCTCTACAACGAGAATCTGAGTTATTCGGGCGGGGCCCATTGTGTTGGCGCCTAAATTAATGTAATTACGAGGTTTTATTTCGCCAGAAGCGGTAACCAGGGACGTCAGATCCTGACGGGCGACCTTTCCTGTCTGGACCGTTACGATCCCGCGTTGGTTGTACTTAATTCCCGCAGTCACCGCGACTGCTGCGATGAGCACAAAGGCGACGGCTAACGCGATTTTCCACTTCTTTTTCACGGATGGTGCGGCTCCCAGTGAGAGATACGCAAACTCCAAGGACTTGTTCGGTGCTTACCAGCTTAGCACGCAAGACACTCCCCTGATCTGCGGTGACTTCGGGTCTATAGTCTAGACGTTACGATGTGGGGAATTGCTTAACAGCTATTGCTCGGCGACGAATACCTTGGAGTCGACGCTGAACTTCTTGAAGTCCGAGTAAAGCGCCTCGTAATCCACGGCCGCAGACAGAAAGAGCAGCGCCTTTGCTTTTGCCTTCACTTGCAGGCGGTCCGGGAACCACACTTCTCCATTCACGAAAGTCTGACGAACGTTGATGTTCGATCCCTTTGCGATGCGGAGAATACCACCGAGACCCGTAATTGTATCGATAGTTTCGGCTTCGACGCGAGCCCATTTGTAGCTGTCTTTGTCAATCCACAGATCGCCCTTGATTTTGGTGAGGATTTTCGCTTCGCCTTTTGGCCGGAAGCCCGGTTTCGGCTCCGCGTGGATGCGATAGCACGACCTTCCCCCTACGGATTCCTCGCCCACAAGCTGAAAATTGTACGCGTCCACCACCTGGTTTCGGAACTCGCGCGCCTCGCGCAGTTCCTTCGCTTCCCGTTTGGCTGAACCGGAGGGGTTCTCGTTCTTTCGCTTTTCAATTTGTTTATCGAGGCGCTTTTGTTCTTTTGCCGCTTCTTTTTCGGGCAGCGGTTGACCGTTTTTCGCCACGAGTTTCCGGAATTGCTCGCCGGCGATATAGAAAATTTCATGGACGGTCTGTTCGTTCTTCTCAACGTTGCCGGCCTTATCGAGCCGCCTCTCATTGGCCGTCTCTTTGAACATGTATTGCCGCCGGAGTTCGAGGTTAGAGTTCTCGCGCTCGGTTGCTCGCCGGACGATCTCGACGGCTGAGGGATCGGCCGCGCTGAGGGATAGAGACACGCATACGGCCGTTAGGAGAAACTTATGCACTCTGTCGGGAGACGGATGCCGGCGGTTGGTGGTTAACACGCAGTGTCCCCAATTCACGCATAAACGCGCTCTTCAGGCTAGGAGCCATCGCCTTGACGATGTGCCTTCGAACATGAAATCGACAAAAATTCTACTTCTATCGGTATTCGCTATGACGTTGCACGGCCAGCAAACCGGCACTATCCAGGTGGGCAGGCCTAAGCTTTGGCCATTTGCTGAAGCACGGAGTCTAATCTTCGATTCACGCAAAGCCTTAAGCACTCTCCAGATAAAGAAAGACAAGGAACTCGATCCAAACGCAATTAATCTTCGTCAACTCGACAGCCTGCGCACAGCGCTTTCGATTAGCGCCGAGTTTGACCAATACGGCTTTTTGAAAGGCCGATCCGACCTCCGGGATTATGCTGCAAACCGCGAGCTTCAGGTGGACAAGAAGACGCGAGCGGATCAACTGACAGCGGAGATTCGCGTCTTGAATGCGCGAAAGGCGGCGGCTTCAGCACAGAAGGCGCGAATGGAAGGCAAGAATGAGATTAACGTCAAGCGCCTCGCAGAAATCGACGCGCTTCTATCGGCGAACTCCGAGACAAACCCGGCTCTAACTGCTGAGGAAAGGCAACGGCTCAGCACGGAAAACATCTCTCGGTGACCTGACGATTGCGCCCTTTCCTGATCTTTCGAAGTCCATTCCGAGTCTCCCTCAGCAGCCGTCGACGGATCCACCGAAACCCGAAGGTACACCAGATAGCGCCCTTAAACAGGCGGTTGCCGCTCGGGCGAAGGGTATTGTCGAGAACGATCCTACGCAAACGCTGTTTCAAACTCTTGAAAACCTGACCGATGCCGAATTGCAACTGCTTTCGCGGAAGCTGACGCTGGGCAAGGGAAGCTCTGATCCGAACTATCGACTGTACTTTATGGAACTCAGCGCCACTGTTCTTCCGGGTGTGATCAGCCGCGGTAGCGCGAGTGCGATGGAAGATCAACGCCTGCCAGGACAAGTCGCAAACGAATGATCGAAAATCAGTCCTTCAGGCAACTCCCGTTGGCTCGACGCGAACGCCTTTCGTTTATGAGCTCACGCCTATTCGCTCCCAAGTTCTCACCTCGGGCGCTTCTCTTCGAGAAGCGAGTACGCAAATCGGCGGAGGAGCAGGGTTCTTCGGGGCACTATTCAGAATCAATTCGTCCAAGGACCGGACGAGCACGCAGCAGTCTCTGCAACGAGATGTACTTGTTGCAGGCGCTGGCAAAGGGCTCGCCGAGTTTGGGTGGGATATCATGCCGGTTTCTCAGGACCACTACGTATCCCCCGGTGTATATACGGCATTTGCAATTCTTGCCGTTCCGGAGATTTGTGGCGCGTCGCTGGACATGGGCCAGAAGTATAGCTGGGAGACCCTAAAGGCCACAATTCCCGATCCACAGACACGATCCACGGCGGACCCCCCGTCGAAATCCGAAGAATTGAGCCAAAAGGAATTCAGAGCGTTTGAAAGCTATTCGAGCACCTCGAAGACAGAGCAAACCGTATATAGCCTGGTTGACCTACCTGTGCTGGTCGATGGGGAACAGAACCGAGCCAATCCGGTTGAGTTTGCATCGTATGTCCCTGCGACGCCCGGAGAATACGCATCCGTCATTTTTAGAAGGACCACTTTTCTCCGATGAGACACAAGTCAATGTAAATGGGGTAAAGCTCATTCCGAAGGAACCTAGCTCCTCGGGACCTGCCAAGGGGACGGATTTCGGCGGCGAATTCGAAGTACCGAACAGCAAGCTGCTGATTTTCCGTTATCAATGTCCGGCCGCAACGGCAAACTATGTCGGTACTCCAGAAATGCTCGTGTACTCTCCGACTTTCCCTACTTTCGACATTCGCAATAGTCAGCTTGCGATCCGATTGCTCGACGGTAGAAAAATGAAAACTTCGTTTGCAGAGCTGCAGAGTGAGTTCCGTGCTGGAAGAAGTGGGGACGTACTATGCCGTCCCCCTTCTCTTGGCCTTGGAGCGACATCAGCAGCCCAGACGATCAAAACCGAGATCGTCAATCGGCGCCTGGACAGCCATTACAAGCGAGAAGTAGTGGATGCGGTGATCAAGACTCCCGGACTTGCGTATGAAACGCTGCACAATAGCCAGATACTTGTGAATACCTTCTCCGGCGCGCAGTGTCGTCCGTTGAGCTGCTTCCGCGGTGAATGTGTTGAGATCACGGAAGATGATGTTGCCAAGCCCATAGGAGAACTGCACAAGCCCGGCATCCCCACCGCGCTCAAATATTTCGTCCTGCCACAGGCGTCCGATACGGTTGCGTACTTCAACTCTTTAGCGCGGATACCTACTCTATTCACCGATTGCGGATTTTCCGTAGTGCTGAAATCCGCCGCCGGATTGACAATGGGCACCGATACCAAGAATCTCTTCTCGTCACCGCGCGCAGACGTCGCCAGAGTTACTGCCAGCTCCGCCACGGATCTACTAATCGAACTTACCGGATCCCATTTAGATCAAGTCCAAGAAGTGAAGGCGAGGGGAAAGACCATTACAGAGCCGATTGTGAATAGCCGTTTTGAAGATCTTCTACGAGTATCGGCGAGGAGAGACCAAGCCAGACCTGGTGACGTCGTTTACCTGGAAGCCAGAATAGAAACTCCTGACTCGCCTCCGACAGAGACTGCAGTTTGGTCATTTGTCATGCCGAAAGCCGTCTCCGATGCCCGGCCGAAAGAATCTAAGTCCTCAAGAGGAACATCGCCATCGAAAGTACGGACATTGAGATAGAATCTTCGGACGGCGTTTTGGAGTGGCCCTTCTACGAAACCGGATTACCGTCGGTATCAATAGTTAGGCACTTAGAAACCTTCGAGGAATACCAAGGCGACTTTGTTCCATTTATGATTCTCTTGGCGCAGGCATTGTATAACAGAGAGCAAATGCGCCGGAGTTCATTACACGAATGATGTCAGCTATCCAGGGCCTTTATGCAGCGGCAGTTACGCCACGCAGACTCGGTACGCAAGACATTAATCTCGGCGCTACGTGGGATTTAATCGACTATCTGGTTGCGCACGGCACACAAGGGATCGTGCTTTTGGGATGCACGGGCGAGTTTCTGCACTTTAGCACCTCCGAACGGATGCGATTGATGGGTGTTGCGGTGAAGCGCAGTCGCGTTCCGGTAATCTTTAATTGCTCGCATTCGTCATTTGACGGTGTGGTGGAGCTTTCGCAGTCCGCCGACGCGGCAGGAGCAGCCGCAGTCCTTGTGATGCCGCCTTATTTCTTCAAGTACAGTCAGCAACAAACTCTGGACTTTTACCGTCAATTTGCCGAGACTGCGCAACTGGAATGTCCCCTACTGCTCTACAACATTCCGCAATTCACGGGACCGATCGAGTTTGACACCGCGGCGGCATTGTTTCGGGAAGGCGTCGCACAGGGGATCAAGGATTCGAGCGGGAATTTGCCATTCTTTCAACAGCTTCAGGAGTTGAGGCGCCAGCAGCAATTTGCGTTGATGCTTGGCAACGATACGCTCGTCGTACCGGCTCGGTCGGGGGGGTGCGATGGCATTATTTCCGGTGTAGCATGCGCGCTGCCGGAATTATTGATCGCTTTAGATCGGGCGGCAGTCGCTGGCGTGACCGAAGTTGCTACCAGACTCGAGGCCCGACTACGTCAGTTCATTGAACAGATCGATCGGCTGCCGACACCCGTGGGAGTTAAGGAAGCCACTGCCGCCCGCGGCTTGAAACTGGGACCTCATTCGCTATCCTGTGGCGGAACCTTTCAAAAGGATATCGATGCGTTTCGCGAGTGGTTCAAAGATTGGCTGCCGGCCGTACTAAACGAGTGCAAACATGTGTAGCGCAAAACTGTGGACCGGCCTTCTGCTGATCGCCTCCGCAGGAAGCGCGCAGTCGCTGGTCCCCGGTCCTCAGGTATTGACGTTCCTGTCAGAAGTCGATGACACCGATCAGCCTTACGGTTTGTATTTGCCGAAGAATTACGATCCCCAGCGCCCATATCCGCTCGTCATAAGCCTGCATGGGGCGTATTCGAACCACCGGCTCAATCTCCGCCGTGTGTTTGGTAAAGGCAATCGGGCCAGCGAAAGCGATGCGGAAGCGACGCGGTACTGGCCTGCTTTGCGAGATGTCGAATACATTGTCGCCAGCCCTTTGGCGCGCGGAACCATGGGATACAAGGGCGTGGCGGAAAAGGATGTCTACGACGTTCTGGCCGATGTAAAGAAGCGATTCTCGATCGATGAAGATCGGGTTTACCTCACGGGTCTATCGATGGGCGGGGGCGGGTCCTTATGGCTCGGGCTAACACGGCCCGACATCTGGGCAGCGATTGCGCCGGTGTGTCCAGCGGCGACTGCCGATACGAATGAATTGGCGCGCAATGGTCTTCATATGCCATTCAAGATCTTTCAAGGAGAGAGCGATCCGGTCGTTCCCGCGACGGAGACGCGGCGCTGGCATAAGCGCTTGCTCGAAGCGGGTGTGAAGTCCACGTACGTCGAGTATCCCGGCATCCGGCATAATTCCTGGGATGTCGCGTACAAAGACGGAGCTATTTTCGATTGGTTCGCGCAGTTCCGGCGTGTTCGATTCCCCGAGCACGTCACGTTCGCGGCACGATCTTATAAGCACGGGAGCGCCTACTGGGTACGGTTCGATGGGTTGACTCCCGGCGCGCTTGCTACCATCGATGCGCGCTTCACAGCGAAGAGAAGGCTGACCATCAAAACCGATGGCCTGGACGCCTTCACGCTCACTCTGAAGGGTCATCCTATGATCGTCGGGACAGGCTTGTTGCGATTAAGCGTGGACGGCGTCGATCTCCAAACAAGGGCGGCCGATTCGGTTTCCATTTCGAAGGGCGCCAAAGGTTGGATGCTGAAACCTGCTGTCGCCTCAGGGAAGGTCAAACGGTTGGGCGCTGAGGGTCCGATAGCAGATGCGGTCGCCCAGCGACATATTTACGTTTACGGTACCGGCGCAACGTCGGATTCGGATGAAGTGCAGCGTCGACGAGCAATTGCCCAACAAGCTGCCGAGTGGTCCACATCCAAGCTGAAGCTGCTGCTCACCTTTCGTGTCCTCGCGGATCGCGAAGTGCAATCCGTGGATCTTCAGAATGCCAATCTGATGTTGTTTGGAACCAAGGAGACGAACTCATTGATAGGCAAGTACAGCAATGAGCTTCCGATGGAGTTGAACGCCGGGGCGGCGGACTACGGGCTGCTGTATGTCTATCCCGTGGATGGCCGCTATGTCGTGATTCATTCGGGTCTACCCTGGTGGACGCGCTTCGATCAGACGGACCGCTTCGAATTGCCCTTCTTAAAAACGCCAAAACACACGCTGACTACACTTGGAGACTATGTCGTGTTTCGCGGTGGGCTCGACAATGTGCTCGCAGAGGGTCGCTTCGATCGCAACTGGAAGCTACCCGCAGACGCGGCGGCGAAGGTTCGCGGTATCGGCGCGATCGAGGTTCGTTAGTCATGTCTGACATGCCGGCGGAGCATTTCCGCCGATCGGGACACGAAGTGATCGACTGGATCACTGATTACCTAACGGATATCCGTGAGTTGCCCGTGCTGCCGCGTGTGAACCCCGGCGATGTTCGCAGCGCGCTGCCATCTTCAGCGCCGGAGAAGGGTGAGCCCCTCGACGCCATACTACGGGACTTTCGAGAGATTATCGTTCCGGCGAACACGCATTGGAATCATCCCCGATTTCACGCGTATTTCTCGGTGTCGGCCTCCGGTCCGGGAATCCTGGCGGAATCGCTCACCGCGGCCCTGAACGTGAACCACATGGTGTGGAAATCGTCGCCGGCTGGATCGGAGTTGGAGCTGGTGACGATGGATTGGCTCCGGCAGTGGCTTCAATTGCCTGATACTTACTTCGGCGCTATCTTCGACACTGCTTCGATTTCGACAATGCATGCGCTGATTGCGGCGCGCGATTTCGTCGACCCCGAGAGCCGGGCCCGGGGATCGCTCGGCAATCTTGTCGTGTATACATCTCAGCACGCGCACTCTTCGGTAGAGAAAGGCGCCATGGCGATCGGGATCGGGCAGGACAATGTCCGCAAGATCGCCGTCGACGATGCGTTTCGTATGCGCCCTCAAGCGTTGCGAGAAGAAATGGTTGCCGACCTTGCGGTCGGTAAAAAGCCTTGCTGTGTCGTACCGACAGTGGGCACGACATCGACCACAAGCATCGACCCGGTCGCAGAGGTCGTCAAGATCGCTAATGAGTACGGCGCTTGGATTCACATCGATGGGGCGTATGGCGCTTGTGCGGCGATCCTTCCGGAGCTACGCTCCATGTTGGATGGAGTCGAGCACGCCCACTCGCTCGTCGTGAATCCGCATAAGTGGTTCTTTACACCTATCGACTGCAGCGTTCTCTATACAAACCGGCCCGATATTTTGCGACGAGCTCTGAGCTTGGTCCCGGAGTATTTACGCACGGGCCAGGATGACTCGGTTGTGAACCTGATGGATTATGGCGTACCGTTAGGCCGGCGATTTCGATCTCTCAAGCTGTGGTTCGTCATGCGGTATTTCGGGTTGGAAGGATTCCAAGGGATTTTGCGGGATCACATTGCTTGGGCGAAGGAGCTCGGCCAGCAGATCGCTGCGCATTCGAAGATGGAGCTCGCGGCGCCGCACCCGTTGTCGCTGGTTTGCTTTCGTATGGAGGGCCCGGACGAACGAAGCCGGGAGCTAATGGATCGTGTGAATGCGGGTGGAGTAGCTTTTCTGTCACACACTGTGTTGAATGGGCGATTCGCGATACGTCTTGCTATCGGAAATGTGCGGACTACTCGCGAGGATATTCAACGCGTGTGGGAATGCATTCAGGCAGAGGCGTGCGAGCTTTAAGGGCTATCGTCGCGTAGCGTCCGTTGCCTACGGTCCTCGCGCCAGCCTGCGTGTGATCAGCGGAACTTCTCACGAATCTCGCAGGTTCAGGCTCCTTGCTATCCTGTTGAGGACGAATGACTTCCGGACGATTGGAAACGCGCTTTTGCGGAATAACGCTGCGCAATCCTGTGATAGCGGCATCCGGTACGTTCGGATACGGCGTCGAGTTCGTCCGCGTAACAAGCCTCACAGCTCTGGGGGCCTTCGTCGTTAAGGGCATCTCCCGCACCCCGATGAACGGAAATCCTGCGCCGCGCGTGTGGGAGGCCGAAGCTGGCATGATTAACTCTATAGGCCTTCAAAATATTGGCGTGGAGGCCTTCATTCGCGACAAAGTACCCGCCTTGGCGCCGATTCCAACTCCCTATTTCGTCAATGTGTTCGGGTATGCGACAGAGGACTACGTAGAAGTTGTTAAGAGGCTGGAGGATGTCGAAGGCCCGGCGGCATATGAGCTGAACGTTTCCTGTCCAAATACAAAACATGGCGGCATGTTCTTTGGAAGCGATCCGGGGCTGCTTTCCGAGTTGGTATCGGCCGTTCGCGCTGTGTCACGCCGAACTTTGATCATCAAGCTTTCCCCGAATGTTGCGCGGATCGAGCCGTTGGCCAAGGCAGCCGAAGACGCCGGTGCAGATGCCCTGTCCCTGGTGAATACAATCGTTTCGTTGGCTGTCGATGCTCGCGCGCGAAGTCCGAGAATCGGCGCCGGGTTCGGGGGGCTTTCCGGACCGGCTATCAAGCCGATCGCTCTGCGCATGGTCTACGAGGCGGCGCAGGCCGTCCGCATACCGGTCATCGGTCTGGGCGGTGTTGCGACTGGGGAAGACGCGGCAGAATTCCTGGTCGCGGGAGCGTCGGCGGTGCAAGTTGGCACGGCCAATTTTTGGGATCCGCGGGCAACAAGCAGGATTGCGCGCGAGTTGGACACATTTCTGAAAGAGGAGAAGATCGCGAACGTGCACGACATAGTCGGAACACTTCGTTTTCCAGGCAAATGAGACAGGTCATCACAACGGACAAGGCTCCCAAGGCGCTGGCGTTTTATTCCCAGGCGATTGTTCATAGCGGAGTCGCTTATGTAGCCGGACAGATTCCTTCGGACCCTGCAACGGGTCAGGTGGTTGAAGGAGACATCAAGGTCCAAGCCACACGCGTGCTCGAGAACGTGAAGGCGATTTTGGAAGCTGCCGGAAGCGGCTTGACCAAGACGCTCCGCGTGAGCGTCTACTTGAGCGATATGAATGAATTCGCCCAGATGAATGAGGTTTACGGCACGTATTTCCCGGTCGATCCTCCGGCCAGAACCACTGTACAGGTAGCAAGATTGCCGCGCGATGTGAAGATCGAGATCGATTGTATTGCCGCGGTCGAATGAACCGGCCTTTAACTTGTGCGCCGTAGTTGATCCGGAGACCCGCAGCGGTGCCACGCTTTCGGACACCTGTCTTATGGGCCCGACACGATTTAGCCGACTGTTTGAGTGGTGAGTCCTTACTTGCGCGTTCTAATACCCGCTTCCCAGTCTTGTACAACTGTGAGGTGGGTAGCTTTGTCCATTCCCGCACCAGGCATCAACACCCGAGAGCCATCCGACGTGATATCAAAGCCGAATGTGGTCGGAAGTATGGTCCTGGATGCGATCGAAACCCGGAATAACGGGACGGGAGAGCGCGGCGCACGCACAGCAGAACTGCCGACCGGAACTCCATAGAGCAGACCGTCCGTACCAAGATAAACAATCTCCTTTCCGTCTCCCCGCCACCTGACATACAGCGCTCCCGCTTTGGACACTCGAATTCGCTCGCCTTTCAGCGAACCGGAATCGAAGGCTTGCATGTAAGCCTCCGGCTGACCGGAGTCATTAGAGATATAGGCAATCCACCCGCCATCGGGCGAAAAGACCGCGTTCGTTTCCTGTGACGAGCTGTTCAGCAACTGCTTGATCTCACGCGTTTGCAAGTCGATCAGGCCTACGTTGCCTTCAAGCTCGTTCGCCGAAGCCGGAAACGCTGTGTTTGTGTAGAGTACAAAACGTCCGTCACGTGACCAGTCAGTGGGCAACTGGAAGGGCGCGACCGGCAGCGGTTCCTCCGGGTCCTGCTCTCCGAGCCCGCGGATGTAAAGTTTGGGCGCGGATCCAAGCGCGCGCGAATACAACAGGCGCTGCGAGTCAGCAGACCAGACGGGAGCGTCCAACACACCGGGGCCGGGTACGAAAACGCGTCCAGCGCCCGTGGATGCATTGAACAGCCACAACTCAGTCGCGCCCGTTTCTCTGTTGTGGACAGCAGCGGCGATCTTGGCGCCGTCGGGCGACAAGCGTACGCATTTGGTGGACAACCGTGCCGGCCCCACCTTGGACACAGATCCTCCCTGACGGTCACGCCATTCCATCTCCGTTCCAGAGGGCCGCGTCTGATACACCAATACCCCGTTCTGGGATACCGAAAAGTCCGCGGCGCCAGTTGGTTGGAAAAAGTGAACGCCGCCCACGAGCGGAACCGCCTCTCCCGCCAGCTTCAAGCTAGCAACGTCAAACGGATGAGCGATCAGTGTTCCGCCTCGCACATACAACAGGTGGCCCGGTCTTCCCGCTGCATTCGACCGGACCCACGTAACCCGTGAGTCGGTCTCGAGTATGTCCCGCGTCGTATCGGGCTTTCCAAACTCGGCTACACGCAATCGGTTCCTATGGAGGCGCTCGTCATAGGCGATCGAAAGTATGTGCTTACCATCCGGTAAAACTTGAGGCCATACATAGGTCTGATCCAAGCGCGTCGGCGTTCCGCCGGACGTTGGTACCAGGAAACTCGCCACTCTGTTCGATAGCAACATGCGATCCGGCGAAAGCCATGTGCCCAAGTGGAGCACCTGCGGCAGCTCAGAGATGATCTGCTGCGCGCTGCCGCCCTGCGTCGCGATACGCCGGACCGTTCCACGAACGGAATAATAGAGCGAATCCCCGCTCGGCGACCAGAACACGCTGTGCAGACCCGCAGTGTCTGGCGCCTCTCGTGGCTCCAATTCAGCAAGATCCCGTACCCAAAGGCGGAATCTACCATCGTCCCCCAACGCCGTAAAAGCCAGTCGGGATCCATCGGGCGATACGGCGAAAGCTTGTCGGCTTCCTGCCGGCTCCAGTCCATAGCCGTCCGGCGCTGGAACAGTGAAGCGCACAACGCGCGATGGTCCGGGCGCTTGGACCTGCTTGTTGTTCCAGATCAGGGTCAGAGCTAGAGCCGTGACCACGGCGCTGCAAGCGGCAATTACTAACCACGAAGGAATCCGAGAACGAACAGTGTGCGTCCGCGCCGCAATCGGTGAAGAACTGCCCGTTCCCACCGTGGGTACAGCCTCCGCAGAAACTACCTCATTGGACACTGGCCCGGCAGTCTGGACGGGCGCCAGAAAACGGTAGCCTCGACCTGGCAACGTCTCGATGTAGCGAGGGTTTTCTGCCGAGTCGCCTAGCGCTTGGCGAAGGCGATTCATTGTCGCATTCAGTCCGTGTTCAAAGTCGACAAATGTGTCGGCGCTCCAAAGCTGCTGCCTTATCTCCTCACGAGAAACAAGCTCACCCGGGCGCTCCGCCAGCATGACAAGGACTTGCCAAGGTTGACGGGCCAGCCGGATGCGAACGCCGTGCTTCCGAAGTTCGCCCTTGCCATAATCCAGCTGAAAGGGACCGAACGAAGCGACCAACATTCTGGCGGGTTGCGAGGCCATTACGCTTGTCCTGAGCAGTGTATCGCACTCCACAATCTTGTGAGATCGCTGCGGATATCTTTATCCTTTCAAGGACTTAGACTGTGAGGCAGTCTTTACCGCCATGTGAGGACTTTTCAATGGACTCCAAGGATTGGCTCGTGCCACGCTGCTCTTCGCCGGGAGAGAGGAATACGATGAAATTCCAATGGAAACTAGCGGCTGCCATATCGGCCGTTGCCTTCGCCAATCCAACAGGTCGCGCCGACGAACCGGCGGTACTCGCGATCACGAACGTGACCATCATCAAGCCGGCCTTGAATTCCTCCCAGGCCGGCGTAACCGTCGTTCTTCGGGACGGTCGCATCGCCGCCATCGGTAAGTCAACTCGAGTTCCTGCGGGATCTCAGGTGATCGAAGGACGGGGGAAGTACCTCATCCCAGGGTTGGCGGACGCTCACGTCCATCCCTACCCTGCGCCGACGACCGGTGACGTCAAGGAAACGAAGGATCTGGTTGCGAGCTTCCTCCCGTGGGGTATAACCACCGCCTTCTCTCCGGCGATGCCTTTGCAAAAGTTCAATGAACTTCGACCGGAACTCCTCACCGAGAACGCAAAGTACCCGAAGTTTTATTCCACAGTTGTCGCCTATCGGGTCGACGGTCCCGGACCGGGCAACGCACTTTCGCGCCCTGACAGCGTAGAGAAAGCCAAGGAGAGCGTACGCTACTTCCACTCTCACCACGTGAACGGAATCAAGCTAATTTACGACGATGCGTCGTATGCGTCCAGTGTTCCGTTGCGCGTGATGAAGCGGGAGATCATGGAAGCGCTCATCGACGAAGCGCATCGCCTGGGCATCAAAGCTTACGCTCATGCGCCTGTGCTGAAACTGGCAAAAGAAACGTTGCGGGCCGGAGCGGATGGCTTGGTCCACGGGATCATTTCAGACCCCGTCGACCACGAGTTTCTTGAGCTGATGAAGAAGAATCGGGCGGTCTACATCTCCACAAGTTCACTCTTCGAAGGGTTGAAAGACTTCCCTGCTTTCCTCCGCCGCCATCTGGAGCTTTACCCGAATTTCCCCGGGGCAGCGCGGGTCAATGAGTTCCTGCGGAATCCAATTCCGCTGCAAGCACCCGGTTTCAACTTCGACAGACCGGATGCCGTTGCGCGGCAGCTTCCTGTCCTTCGAGCGAACTTGCGAAAGATTTATGATTCCGGTGTCACGGTAGTAACCGGCAGCGATTCGGCAGGAGGTCTAACCTCGCTCATCGAAATCATCCTGCACGTGGAGTCAGGCCTGACGCCAATGCAGGCTCTCCGTGCGGCCACCATCAACGCTCAAAAAATGGTCGGCCGCGACAAGGATGCAGGCACGATTCAGCCCGGCAAAGTCGCGGATTTGGTATTGCTTGACGGCAATCCCTTGGCAGACATCCGCAATGTGGCAAAGCTCAATCGCGTGTTCCGTGCAGGCGTTGCATTGTCGCGGGCGGATCAGTCACCCGTTTCCAGCAAGGCAAAAGCGAAGTTCGATCCGAATCCCGAGGGCATGGGCAGATAGTGATCTGGCAGAGTGGGCCACGCCCGTCGCCGGACTCAATGTTCGCCCTGGGCATTTCGCCGAAAAGGAATACTATGCGGCTCCGGTCGACAACTATCGGACCTATCCTCTGTATGTGCCCGACCGGGCACCGGCGGGCTACTGGGAGATGATCCAGAAGGTCGGACCCAAGCCGATCATCGAGCCGGAACAGCTCAAGACGGAAGACGACTGGATCGCGGCCGGCAAAGCTGTCTTCGAACAACTCGACCACATCACGATGCGCAGTTATGACCCGAAGCTAATCGCGTTCGCACGGTCCCGCGCCGCCTTTCCGGGTGGCGGCAATGGGAGCGATGGTACCGTGCCGGTACTTCGATGGGTACCAACGGAACGCGGTGTTGCAATCGGATTTACAAACTGCAGTAGTTGCCATATGCGCGCAATGCCGGACGGCTCCTTCCTACACGGTCCTTCGACAGCAGGCTCAGTCCTCTCCGGCGGCGGCGCCATCGTGGGTGCGCTTGTGTCTGCTCCGCACCACATTGCGGCGTCCCCGATTCGTCTTCTGGAGTCTCCGGGCATGCGATCCTATCGCGCCTACGGAGTTCCTTGGCTTGAAGATGATGTTCACGCCAAGATGAAAACCATGTCTCCCGCGGAGATCGAAGTATTGCGGCGTTCGGGCCTGAGCGTGAGTAACGGTATCTTCGCGCGATGGAACGGCAGCCCGTACTTCCCGGCGAAGATACCAGATCTGATCGGTGTTAGCGACTACAAGTACCTCGACCACACGGGCACTCATCTGAACCGTGGAATCGCCGACCTGATGCGGTACACCGCGTTGGTGTCGGTTGCTGAGTCATCCGACTTTGGATCGCATCATCTGCTCGGCCCGGAGCAACGAAAGGTGGAACAGCGTTTGCCGGATGAAGCGATGTATGCGCTCGCACTCTACATCAAATCGTTGAAGCCGCCGGCGAACCCAAATCCATTCGATGAGTACGCCGCTGCAGGCAAGAAAATCTTCGAGCGGGAAGGCTGCGGCGGATGCCATACCCCGCCCCTGTATACGAACAACAAGCTGACGCTCGCAAGGGGCTTCACGCCGCCGCCCGACGCGCCGAAGTCACTGGACATCATGAATATCTCGGTGGGCACGGATCCGGGACTCGCATTGAAGACCCGAAAGGGGACAGGCTATTACAAGGTGCCTTCGTTGCGAGGCGTTTGGTATCGAGGGCGATATCTGCACGATGGATCCCTGGCTAGCCTGGAGGAAATGTTCGACCCCAATCGATTGAACGAGACGTTCTCCCCAGGCGGTTGGAATCCACCGGCTGTCAAAACCCGTGCGGTTGTCGGGCATGAGTTCGGACTACGTCTGTCCGTCAACGACAGAAAGTCGCTGATTGCGTTCTTGCGGACGCTGTGACCAACGCCTTCAAGAGGTCTCGAGGAGCCGATCACAACGATGCGGAAAATCAATTCTTCAGTCCTATGCCTGTCGGCATGTTTGACGGTAAGCTTTGCGCAGAACCCGGAGAAGATAGTCGTTAAGTCCTCAAACGGCGTCGACATTGCCGTTTATAAGAGCGGCGCCGGGCCGGCTCTGCTCCTGGTTCATGGTTCGGCAAAGGATGGCCCCTCAGAGTGGGGCCGTGTGCAACCGCTGTTGAGCCGGCACTTCACTGTCTATGTCATGGACCGTCGAGGACACGGATCGAGTGGGGATGGTGCACAGTATTCAATCGCTGAAGAGGCTGCCGACATTGCGTCCGTCTCACGAGCATTGGGAGATCAGGTCATTGTTGTCGCGCACTCCTATGGCGCCTTATGCTCGCTTGCGGGCTTGCCACAGTTGAGCCGGCTGTCGCGGCTGATCTTGTACGAACCACCGCTTTTCATCGGGCCCACTCCCCCAGCAAAGGCCGAGCTATTTACTGCTTACGAGCAGGCGCTTGAGAGAAAGGACTTCGACGAGGCTAAGGTAATCGGCATGCGGATAGCCGGCATGCCGGAGAGCGTCATCGCCGGATTACGCGCATCGCCAACGTGGGCTCCATCCGAGCGTATCGATATCAATACCAGGGAAGGCAGGACAGTAAACACATTCAGATTGGGTCGTGAGGAGCTCTCCGCGTTCAAGGTACGAACAACCATGCTGCTGGGCACGCGAACACAAGGGTACTTACGCGAAGGCGCCGCTTTCGTTTGCAACTCCCTTGCTGCCTGCGAGATGGTGGCACTTGAGGGACAAGGACACGTGGCGCACAAGGCCGCGCCGGATCTCTTTGCGGAGTCCATCCTGAAGGGCGCCGGCCGGATGAATTCAAAGTGATCAACGTGACTCTCGGAGCTTTCGCGGAATATCCTTAGGAAAGGATCGGATTCCTGATCCGCCGATACCAATGGATTGAATTATGACAACTAGACGAGCGATTCTCAAAACCGTGGCGGCGCCGATGATTGTTCCCAGTCTCGTGCTAGGTCAGCGCGCGGGGGCGATCGCGCCCAGCGACAAGATCGTCATCGCGGGAATCGGAATAGGATCTCGCGGCGCTCATGTTCTGAGCAAGTTCCTTCCTCTGAAAGAGGCGAAGTTCGTCGCAATCTGCGACGTTCGCAATGAACGCAGGGAGACCATCAAGTCGATAGTTGATAAGCAGTACGGCAATCGCGACTGCCAGATGTACGACGACCAGTACGCGCTCTTGGCACGTCAGGATATCGACTCGGTACTGATCGCGACCGGTGACCGCTGGCACACACCACTCGCTATCATCGCCGCGCAGCACGGCAAGGATGTTTATTGTGAGAAGCCATGCTCAATGTCCATTGAGGAGAGCTGGGCGCTGGCGAATGCATTTCGCCGCTACAACCGCCTCTATCAGGCTGGTTGTCAACGACGGAACGGCGCCAACTTCGTTCTCTGCAAGGAACTGCTAAAGTCCGGCGCTCTTGGACAATTGAAAACCCTCTACGCCAACGTTGGTCCTTCTGTGAATTGGCCGCCGCTTCCCAGCCGTGACTGGCTGGCAGCCGAAGAGCTGCCCCCCAAACAAGTACTCGATTGGGATCGTTGGCTGGGGCCGGCTCCCTGGCGGCCTTATCACTCCTCCTATGTCAGCGGAGGCTGGCGAAACTTCTATGATTTTCATGGAGGCGGCATTCTCGAGTGGGGCTCCCACACCGTGGACCTGTGCCACTGGGCGGCTGGGCTGGATGACACACAACCGGTCGAGTACGAGCCCGTTGGCTCCAATACCGGTCCCTACAAAGTGAACTGCCAGTACGACAACGGTGTGAAGCTTGTCATGCGCGACAACGGTTGGGAAGGCGCGCTAAACACAGGTTCCTGCAGCTTCCGGATCGAAGGAGATCAAGGCTGGGTAGAAACCGGCGATCAAACGCGTATCGAGTGTTCCGACAATATCCGCCCCCTGCTCCGACCGACAGAATCGGCCCGGCTGGCGCTTGAGAATCACGTGAAGGAATTCGTTCGCTGCGTCCGGGATCGTCAGACTCCCAGCGCCAGTGCGGCCGCCGCTGCGAATTCGCACGTGACTTGCCATGCGGCGTTTATCGCATATCAACGCCGTAAAACTCTGCGATGGGACACGACAAAGAAACAGTTCACCAATGACGAGATCGCGAACCGGATGCGATCCCGCGCCTTGCGTGAACCGTGGCAAATCTGAGGAGGATCCGGAAATGTCGCAAACAACAACAACCACTCCAGCGCCCCAGCCAGCCAAGCCAAAGCCGCCGATGCCGCCGGCCGAATTTCGGGAAGGTGACATCGCAACGATGGATGCATCAGCACTCATCGCCCTTCTCAAGGATCCGGCCTCATCTGAATTCAGAAAGGCAAAGGCGTGCGTCCGGGTCGGCGAACTGGGCGCGAAAGAAGCCGTGCCCGCCTTCTCGATCTTGCTTTCCGACCCTCATATGAGCGCGTATGCTCGTTACGGCTTGGAACCGATTTCCGACTCATCCGCAGACGAAGCCCTCCGAGCGGCGCTACCCAAGTTGAAGGGCAGTTTGTTGATTGGAGTCGTAAACTCGATAGGAAAGCGCAGAGACGCGAAGGCAAGTCAGGCGCTCGTCAAGATGATGCTCGGTTCAGATTCTGACCTCGCTCGCGCTGCAGCCGCTGCCCTAGGCAACATAGGGGGGCCTTTCCTCGGCCAAGAATTGCGAGCGGCCCTAGGCAGAACAAACGGTGCGACCAAGGCAGCGGTGGCCGATGCGTCGCTCATTTGCGCCGAGCGTCTGCTGGCAGACGGCAATCGCGCCGAGGCATTGGATCTATATGCGGCGCTGACTGCCCCGGAGATTCCCAAGCCCATGCGCTTGGCCGCGATGAACGGTATCATTCGCGAAGAGACGTCAATCAGTCGTCCGCGATAGATTCCCTGCGGTGGTCGAATGTGCTTATAGCGGAAATGAGCGGAATAGAGGATCATGCATAAGGATCCATGTTCAATCGCAACCGCGCACGCGACGCAAGCTTCGCCCGCTGCCTGAAAACGGCAGCCATACTACTCTCGATCGGAATGACCGCTTTGTTGGCGGCGCCCGAGCAGAACCACAAGCAGTGGTCCGACTACGGCGGCGGACCGGACTCATCCCATTTCGTCGCGCTTGACCAGATCAACAAATCCAATGTGAGCCAGTTACAGATTGCATGGGTCTATCCCACCGGCGATGACAAAGCTTACCTGTTCAATCCAATCGTCGTCGATAACGTCATGTATGTGTTGGCCAAGAACAGTTCGCTTGTTGCGCTGGACGCAACCACGGGAAAGGAAATCTGGGTTCATGAGAACCTTCCCGGCTTGTCGAACCGCGGCATTGCTTACTGGGAAAGCAAGAATCGCAATGACCGACGGCTGATCTTCGCAATGAACGACTACCTCCAACAGATCGACGCCCGGACTGGCAAATCCATTCTGACGTTCGGGAAGCGTGGACTGGTAGACCTGAGGCAAGGTCTGAGCCGCGATCCCAAGACCATCAATCGCATTCAAACCGACACGCCGGGGCGCGTGTTCGAGGATCTGCTTCTGTTGGGCTCAACGCCTGGTGAAGCCTATCTGGCGCCTCCCGGCGATATTCGCGCCTATAACGTAATTACAGGCAAGCTGGTCTGGACCTTTCATACTATTCCGCATCCTGGGGAGTTCGGTTATGACACTTGGCCCAAGGATGCGTGGAAATACTCGGGCGGAGCGAACACGTGGGGCGAGATTACGGTGGACACTAAGCGGGGAATCGCCTACTTCCCAACCGGATCTCCGACCTACGATTACTACGGAGCCGACCGGATCGGGGTAAACCTGTTCGCCAATGCTCTCGTGGCGCTCGATGCGCGCACGGGGAAACGTTTGTGGCATTTCCAGTTGGTCCATCACGATCTATGGGATTACGACACCACGGCGGCGCCGCAGTTGCTGACGGTGATGCACAACGGAAAATCGGTGGACGTTGTGGCGCAGTCCAGCAAACAGGGATTTCTGTATGTCTTCGATCGCGTAACAGGCAAGCCTCTGTGGCCCATCGAGGAACGGCCGGTTCCCAAGAGTCTGATGCCGGGTGAACAGGCATGGCCTACGCAGCCCTTCCCGACGGCTCCTCCGCCTTTCGCACGGCAGAAAATCACCGCTGACGATGTGAACCCCTATATCCTCAGACCCGACGAGCGCACTGCATGGAAGAAGCGCATTGCCGCTATGAGGAACGAAGGTCTGTATACTCCGCCGGGATTAACGGAGACCATCTCGATGCCCGGGGCGCGCGGAGGATCGAATTGGGGCAGTGGCGCCGTGAATCCAAACAAAGGCTTCATGTACCTCAACACGCAGGATTGGCCAACCATCTACAAATTGAGTCTTGAAGATCCCCTCGCGAAACCTGCCGTAAACACCAGCGCAAAAGCTGTCTACGAGGCGCGGTGCCAGGCGTGTCATGGCGTGAATGGTGTGCGCTCCGGAGCCGGTCCACCCGCACTCGCCGCTATCAGCAAGCGTGTTCCCTTGGATTCGTTCCGCCTCTCAG
>Ga0190275_10000780_pt1 | contig 25313 bp, 27 predicted proteins | sample Popmic550T_FD_133745 | JGI IMG/M metagenome (GOLD analysis project Ga0190275, IMG submission 133745) | Populus adjacent soil microbial communities from riparian zone of Yellowstone River, Montana, USA - 550 T | ecosystem: Environmental > Terrestrial > Soil > Riparian zone > Trees stand | place...
ATCCCGATCTACCTCTACACTTATTATTCGCTGATCCGGAACGCCGAGAGCGGCGAGACGATCAGCGACGCCCAGCTCTACGCCAACAAAGCGGGCGGGATAATCATGAGCGTGGCGGTGGAGGAAATGCTCCACATGTCGCTCTCGTCGAATATCCTGTTCGCGATGGGCGTCGCGCCGCAGCTCTACGGCAAGGCGCCCGGCCAGTATCCGACGCCATTGCCCTACCATAATCCGCAGGGCCCGCCGGGCCCCGACGGGTCGACCGCGGTGCTGATACCACTGGAGAAGCTCAGCTTCGAGCAGCTCTGGCATTTCCTCCAGATCGAATATCCGGAGCAATGGGACGCGCTGCCGCAGGATCGCGACTGGCAGACGATCGGCCAGTTTTATTCGTACATCCGCTGCCTGTTGCGAACCCGCTTCGTGACCGACGCGGACTTTCAGCTGGGTGCTTATGCGCACGGCATTCAGCCGTACAATTATTCACCGAACAATGTGGACACGGTCTATCCGGCGCAGGGCTTCGATCCGTGGAAGCCCGCGCCGCCGGCGCCCACACCGGGCTGGGCGGACGCTCTCCCCGGCGCCGCCGAAATGGCGCAATTTCCCGACGACGCGAACAGCCACGCCGGCCAGTCCGAGCTCCTGTGCGTCCGCTCGCGGCAGGATGCCGCCGAGGCGATCGATACGATCTGCGACCAGGGCGAAGGCTGCCCCGTACCCGAGGTCGGCCCGAGCCCCGACGACGATCCGTCGAAGGACGAGGAATCCCATTATGTGAAATTCCTCACCCTCCAGGCCCAGTTCGCCGACTATGCCGGGTGCAGCGAGCAGCTCCCGCCCGAGCCACCGCCGCCGGCGCCGATCGCGCCCGCGATCACGCAGGCCGATCTGATCGCGGCGGGGCTGCTCTGCGACTTCCCGGACAATCCGGTGAATGCCGATTATCCCGACGGCTACCGCGCGATCGCCGCGTTCAACAGCGCCTTGTTCCAATATATGCTGATCATGATCGAGACGATCTATCTGGTCCCGCCCGACAAGCAGAAAGTCTTCTTCAACGAAGGGCTGCACCGCTCGATGATCTGGGTGATGGACAAGTATATCCGGACCATCCGCGGCATTCCGATCCCCTCGGGACCCTATCAAGGCAAGGTGATGGCGCCGACGTTCGAGAATGTCGATCTCGGGCCGCCCGTCGCTTCGTTCGCCGGTCTGGCCGATTTCGGCAGCGCCGCGATCGACGCCGCCAACGCCATCGCCGAGGCCAACCCCAATACCGATCTCGCTTATTCGATGAGCAACGTCGTCTATTATATCGGCGTCGCGCTCACCAAGACCGACGGCGCGGCGCCGATGCACCTGCCCGATGTCGGCCCCTATTGGAGCAACGCCGAATAACGCTCTGCCTTTCGCCAAAGAGGAAGCCGCCATGCCTTTACGCGCAACCGAAAAGACGGCCGCCGGACCCGCTCCGGGCGAGCCCGTGCCCACCCCCTATCCCTACGCCGCGGCGCCGGCATTCCCGACGAGTATCGGCATCGGCCCGCGCGGCATGCCCGCGCATGCCTGCATGGGCCTCAACAGCTGCAAGGCCTCCGACCGGTTCGGCGTGGCCGGCCCCTCGACCCAGGCGCCGAACGACTGCGCCGGCCAGGGCTATTGTTCGACCGCGAACGACCACACTTGCCACGTCCAGAATTCGTGCAGGGATCAGGGCGGCTGCGGGCTCTACGGCACCGCCGAGGAATTGAACCGGCCGGGCGACAACGCATGCCGCTCGCAAGGGTCCTGCGCCACCCCGATCAACGCCGAGCGGTTCAGCACCAACGGGCCCAATCAGCGCGAGAGCGTGTGGCTGCGCGCGCGCGCGGTGTTCGAGGAAAAATGGCCGGCGATGCGCGCCGAGCTGCTCGCCAGGCAGGCAAGCGCTGAGCTCGACGCCAACCAGCCGCTCCCCCAGACGCCCGGCCCGCCGCCCGCTTTGTTCGCCGAGACCGGGCCCACCTATCTGTGGATCGCCGACGACAACAAGGCGCGTGGCAATATGACCGCCTGCGGCTCGAGCGGGATGAGCGGCGCTGGTGGCTGCAGTTAGAGACGCGCTGGCGGACCTGCCGAGGCTTGGCCTCGGCCTTGGCCTGCGCAACGTCCATTTCGCCGAGATTTTGGCCGAGCGGCCGGCCATCGACTGGTTCGAGGCGATCTCAGAGAATTTCATGGATTCGGGCGGGCGCCCGCGCGCCATCATTCGGGAGGTGGCGGAGCGTTATCCGCTGGTGCTGCACGGCGTCTCGATGTCGATCGGCAGCGCCGACCCGCTCAACATGGATTATCTGCGCCGGCTGAAAACGCTCGCCGACGAGGTGAAGCCGGCGTGGATCAGCGATCATCTGTGCTGGACGGGCGTGCTCGGGCTCAACTCGCACGATCTGCTGCCGATGCCGCTGACCGAGGAGAGCCTCACCCATGTCGCGGCGCGGGTGCGGCAGGCGCAGGACGTGCTGGAACGTCCGCTGATCCTGGAAAATCCGAGCAGCTATGTGCGCTTCGCTCAGTCGACGATGGAGGAGCCCGAATATCTGCGCCGGCTGGCCGAGGCGACGGGCTGCGGGCTGCTGCTCGACGTCAACAACGTCTTCGTCAGCTGCTTCAACGCCGGCACCGATCCGGCCGCCTATATCCAGGCCTTCCCGTGCGACCGGGTCGTGCAGATGCACCTCGCCGGCCATCAGCATCGCGGCACCCACATCATCGACACCCACGACCGGCCGGTGCGGCCCGAGGTGTGGGAGCTGTTCCGGCTGGCCTGGGCGCGCACCGGCGGCGCCGCCACCTTGCTGGAATGGGACGATCACATCCCCTCCCTCGCCGACTGCCAAGCCGAGCTGATGAAGGCGAAGCGCTATATGAGCGGACGATTCGAGCCGGCGGGCGGCGGCCCGCGGGACGGCGGCGCGGCGGACGCGGTCTCCAATCCGGTCGGCTTCCTGGTGCCCAGAGTGATGGACAGCATTTTGATGGAAGAAGCGTGAGCAGCGTGCCGGCGTCCCTCCAGTCCGTCCAGGGCTGGATGCAGGATGCGCTCGTCTTTCCGCGCCGGGTCGAGCGCGAGCGGATCGAGATCATGCTCGCCCCGTCGCCGGGGTTGAGCGGAGCCGAGGGCCTCGCCATCTATCAGCGCGGCTATTTCCTGCGCATCGCGAGCTGCATGCGCGAGCAATTCCCGGCCTTGTGCCACGCGCTGGGCAAGGACTTGTTCGACGATTTCGTCGCCGATTATATCCGCGAATGGCCGCCGCAGAGCCATACGCTCTACGATCTCGGCCGCCGCTTCCCCGCCTTTCTCGAGGAGAACAGGCCGGATCGGGAAATGGCGCCCGCAAAGCGCGAGAGCTGGATCGACTTCATGACCGATCTGGCCCGGTTCGAACGGCAGGTGTTCGCGATGTTCGACGCGCCCGGGCACGAGGGCAAGGCGTTCGCCGATCCCGCCACGCCGGATGACCGGCTTCGCCTGCAGCCCTGTTTCGAGCTGGGCGCCTACCGCTTCCCCGTCTTCGCTTATTATCACGCCGTGCGCCTGAATCAGCCCGCTTTGCCGCCGCCCCCGCAGGAGAGCTTCGTCGCGCTGGTGCGGGTTGACTATGTCACCCACACCATCCCTTTGAGCGAGCCGCATTACCGCTTCTTGAAGGCGATGATCGAGGGCGGGGGTGTCGAGGACGGGATCGATCGGGTCGCGGCGCACCTCAAGACGAGTCCGGAGGAGGTTCTGCGATCCTGGCGGGCGGAACATGGTGGGCGGGAGCGCTGGATCGGCTCGGGCTTTTTCATTTCCTGCGAATGAGGCTTTGCACGCCCGCGGTGGAACGGCGCCTTGAGGCCACCGTCCGGCGCGCGAGTTTTTTCCGCCTTTGGTCCGCTTGCCCGCCCCTTAGGGCGTCGCGTAGAGCTCCGCCTCGGCCGCCCGTCGCCGCACCAAGCCCTTCATCACTCTCCCGGCATTCTTGTTCCAGCGCGCGAATTCGGCCTTCGCGCCCACATAGTCGCGATTATTGTGCTTCTTGGTCAGGGTCGCCTTCGCGATCGCGCCCGTATTGTAGTGGAACGATACGAGGGCATCGAACTGGTTCTGGGTCGTCGGCGTGGTGCCGATCGCCTTCGCGACCGCGTCGGCATAATGGCGGATTTCCTCCTCGAACCGGGCGTCGCACTGCGCCTGCGTCCAGATCGTCCCCGGCTTGACGTCCGGTCCGGTCGATCCCCAGCCGATCGTCCATGGGTGACCGTCACTGCTGCCGGGATCGGGATAGGCCTTGAAAGTGCCGTCCGGCTGATCCTTTTCACAGCCTTCGAAAGATTTGATGAGGTCGAGGCCCTTTGTACCCACCTTGCGGCCGCCGCCAGCGGGCGGGGGCGAGCCCGCCGGCGGCGGCGGAGGCCGTACGCCCGCAACGCTACCGGCGACCGCACCCTGGGCGAGGTCAAAGGCGTCGTCCAGCGCAGCCACCTCAGCAGGCGTAAATCCGCGGCCCAAGATCTTGCGTACCGCGTCGAAAATCGGCTTGCGATTCATCCCCCATCTCCCGGATTGTTTCGCCCAAGCAACTATTGCTGATTTACACTGGCGAGTCCACAGTCGCAGGCGGATTCATCGGGGAAAGGCATAATCCCGCTGCCCCACAGGGCAAGTTCACGGCGAGCACTAAGCTCCGATCCCGCGACTCGCCGATGAAGCTCAGGGCATCGACGGCAATATAAGACAAGCGCGAAGTCGACGGCCCTTCAGTGCCGCCTCAAGGCACCTCGTCGGAGCGGTGCCGCACTACACTTGCGTGGCGGTCGAGCGTGCCGGCTACATACGGGCGCTTGTCCTGCCGATCCAGAAGGGGAACGTCGCAGCGTCGATCTCGGCGAGGTTGGCGCACTCCTCTTCGGGCACCGTTTCCACTCACTAGCGCCGCTTGAGCGTGATCCAGGTGGGCGCGTGGTCGCTCGCTTTTTCGCGGGCGCGCAGCCAGCTGTCGACGCCGGCGGCTTTCAGGCGCTTCGCCGCTTTCGGGTTGAGCAGCAGATGATCGATGCGGATGCCGGCGTTGCGGGCGAAGGCGTTGCGCCAATAATCCCAGAAGGTGAAGATCGTCTCGTCGGGATGGAGGTGGCGCAGCGCGTCGGTCCAGCCCTGGCGCAGCAGCTTTTCATAGTGCGCGCGCGGCTCGGGGTGGAAGAGGGCGTCGTCCAGCCAGCGCTCGGGCTTGTAGACGTCGGCCTCGGTCGGGATGACGTTATAGTCGCCGGCGAGCACGACCGGGCTTTCGAGCGCAACCAATTCGGCGGCGCGCGCCGCGAAGCGCTCCATCCATTTGAGCTTGTAGGCGAATTTGGCGGTGCCGATGGGGTTGCCATTGGGCAGGTAGAGGCAGCCGATCAGGATGCCGTTCACCGCCGCTTCGAGATAGCGGCTCTGGACATCGCCCGGATCGCCGGCAAGGCCGCGCTGGGTCTCGACCGGCTCGGCACCGCGGGCGAGGATGGCGACTCCGTTCCAGCTCTTCTGCCCGTGCCAGATCGCGCCATAGCCGGCTTTCTCGATCGCGGCCGCCGGGAAGCGCTCGTCGGGCGCCTTCAATTCCTGCAGACAGGCGACGTCCGGCTGGGCCTCTGCCAGCCAGTCGAGCAGCAGCGGCAGCCGGCCGTTGATCCCGTTGACGTTGAAAGTGGCGATCTTCACGCCCGCTCAGACCGCCGAGCCTAGTCCTCGGTTCCTTCGGCGTCGCCCGCTCCATCATCATCCCGCCACCAGGTCTCCACCTCGCCGTTCAGCTTGACCGTCACCGGCATGCCGTGGCGATCGACCGCCTTGCCCGCGGCCACGCGGATCCAGCCTTCCGAGGCGCAATATTCCTCGACGTCCTCGCGCTCCTTGCCCTTGAAGCGGATGCCGACGCCGCGCTGCAGCGCGTCCATGTCGAAATGCTCGCTGCGCGGATTGTTGGAGAGGCGGTCGGGGGGAGGGGTTTCGTCGGCCATTATGAGCTCCTGCGTTGCGCGATCCAGGCGTCGACCAGCTCTTCCAATATGTCGAGCGGCACCGCGCCGTTCTCGAGCACCACGCCATGGAAGTCGCGAATGTCGAAGCGGTTCCCAAGCGCTTCGCGGGCGCGGTCGCGAAGCTCGATGATCTTGAGCTGCCCGATCATGTAGCTGGTCGCCTGTCCGGGATTGTTGAAATAGCGCTCGACCTCCTTGGTCGCGTCGCGGCGCGAAAGCAGGCCGTTTTGCATGAAATATTCGATCGCCTGTTCGCGGGTCCACCTGTGGTGGTGGATGCCGGTATCGACGACGAGGCGGATCGCGCGCCACAGCTGGGTCGAGAGCATCCCGAACTCGCTGATCGGCTCGCGATAGAAGCCCATCTCCTTGCCCAGCCCCTCGGCATAGAGGCCCCAGCCTTCCGAATAGACGCCATAGCCGCCGAAGCGCCGGAATTTGGGCACGTTCGGCAGCTCCTGCGCGAGCGCGATCTGGAAATGGTGGCCGGGCGCGCCTTCATGATAGGCGATCGCTTCGACCTGCGGCTTGAGCACCTGGGTCATGTCGGCGAGGTTGACGTAGAAGATGCCGGGCCGCGAGCCGTCGGGCGAGGGCCGGTTGTAGAAGGCGACCGGCGCGGTCTCCTGCCGCCAGGCCTCGACCGCGCGGACCTCCAGCGGCGCCTGCGGCAGCCGCAGGAACCAGCGCGGCGCGGCCTGCATCACCTGGGCGATGAAGGCGCGGGCGTCGGCGAGATAGGCTTCCCGGCCCTCGGCGGTGTTCGGATATTTATACTGCTGTCCCTCGTTCAAATGGACGAAGAATTGCTGGAGCGTGCCGGTAAAGCCGACGCGCGCCTTGATCGCCTCCATTCGGCCATGAATTTCGTTGACCTGGCCCAAGCCGAGCCGGTGGATCTGCTCGGCGTTGAGATCGGTCGTCGTCGATTGCGCGAGCCGGTGCGCATAAAAATCGGCGCCGTCGGGCAGGCTCCAGGCGCCCTCGATCGTGGTCGCGCGCGGCGCGATTTCGGCGAGTGTGGTCAGCATCCGCTCATAGCCGCGGCGGAACGGGCCGGTCAGCGCCTCGCGGGCGCGCTCGATCAGGGCGGCCTTGTCGGCGTCGGGGATCTGCAGCCTGCCGACCTTGGTCTTGAAATCGGCGAAGACCGGCGTGTCCGGACCGTCGGCGAACGGCGCCCCGGCCATCACCCTGAGCCCGTCCTCGCGGACCGGAGCGAAGTTGAACGCCGGCGGCATGATCCCGCGCTCCGCCTGGGCGGCGATGTTGGTGCTGATCTCGCCCATCACCCGCTCGACCTCGCGCAGCCGGGCGATATAGGCGTCGGCGTCGGCGGCGCTGTCGATCCTGTGATTGTTGATCAGGAAGACCGGGATGGCGCCCATCGGGCTGCCATTGTTGGTCGCCGGGAAGCCGTGCCAGCGCCAGCGCCAGGCGGCGCGCTCGTCCTGGACGTCCTTCTCGAACATCCGGAAGGACAGGCGCCCGGCCGGGCTCAACCGCTCGGGATTGAATGCACGGCGGAGTTCGGCGAGCTGGTCCTCCTGGAGGGCAAGTTCGCGCTGCCGATGCGCGTCGGTGTAATTGTTGAGCCGATCATATTGCTCGCGGCTGCCCAGGCTGGTCAGCAATTGCGGGTTGAGCGCGGCCTGCTCGTCGAAGGCGCGGTCGAGAAAGGCGTTCAGCCGCTGATCCTCGGTCACGGGAGCCTCGGGGCTCGGCGCCGGTGGCGACGCCTGCTGGGCGAGGGCGAGGCCGGTCGAGGCAAGCAGGAGAGCGGCGAGCGGGAGATGGAGTTTCACGGGCACATCCTTGGACAAATCGGATGCCGGCGTGTTTAGCGCCTCGGCCCGCCTCGTCCACAGAGTTTCGCGAGCCTAGAGCCGGGTCAGCACCTTGATGACAAGCAGCCCGTAGGCGATCAGCGCCAGCGCCTTCAGCCATTGCTGCGCCTCGCCCAGCCCCCAGAGAATGACCAGCGGAACTCCGACCAGGAAGGTCGCGATCAACAGCAGCCAGACCGCCACGGTGACCGGCCACCGGCCAAGCAGCCTCGTGAACCATCCCTGATGTTCGCGCGCCAGCTCAGGCGCGATTTCGGGCAGCGTTCCATCGAGCACGAAATCGGCGATCGCCGACCAGTTCTGCTCGGCCAACGCGGCGCTATGGCCCCCGGCGATATAGCGAACCTGCTGCACCTCGGATTCTCCGACGAAGCCGCTGTGGCCGGCGCTGCCGAGCCGTTGCGAGCGCCACAGATACTGGAACAGGTTCGGGAAGACCGCGACGACGATGTCGCCGGTCGCGACGAAGTTCAGAACCTCGCCGACGGTGCCGTAGCGGCGGCCCGCATCGGGATGGTCGCGGTTCCGAAACCGCGCCCAGTCGAAGCCTTTGCGGACCACGCTGCCGGCGAACACCACATTCTCGAACCGGCAGCAGGGATAATCTTCGAGCGCGGTCGCCAGGCAATAGGTGCCGTTGCTGTGACCGACAAAATGGAATTTCTCCGCATCGGGATAGAGCGCTACGGCTTCGGCATATTGGTCCATCAACCACTGGACCTTCTGGCGTCGCTTGAACGAGAGCAGGAAGGGCAGCATCGGGAAATAGCCGTAGCTGGAGGTTTCGGTTTCGAAGCTGCGGCCGCGGCGCGTCGCCTCCCGACGGACCTGTCGCGCGATCCGCTGGGTCCAATAGCCCCGGTCTCGGATCCCGTGGATGACGAAGACGACTTCCTTGATGCCCCTTGTCGGCCGCAACAGGCTGGTGAGATCGTCGGGTACGACCCCCGCCTCGCCGAGCGCCTCCCGCGTGCCCTGGAGCGCGAGCTCAAAGGCGGCGGACCGGAGCGCGCCTTTCGACCTGCCGTCCAGCCCGGGGGCATCGTCCTCCATCTCGATGACATCGGCGTGGCCCGACACAGGCACGTCGAGGTAAAGGAAATCGCCACCGGACACCAAATCGACATTGTCCTGCGGCGAGACCATGTCGTCGACGGTGCCCAGCAGCTGAATGGTCAGCGCGCCACCCGGTTGCTTCCCATCGGCCTGTGAACGGCGGCGCATCCACAGCCATTGCAGCCGGAGCTGGGTGAGGAAGATCGAGCCCTGCTCGATATGAAAGATCGTGAAGGGCCGCCTCTTGAAACGGCAAGCCAGCCGCGCCGCGGCGACGAGGAGGGTGCCGACTGCAGCGCGCAAGATGCCCAGGTGATGGGTGACCCGCCAGCCGCGGTTCATGCCGGCGAGCAGGACAATGCGCTCGACTTTCCACGCCCAGGCGGACGGTGCCCGTGCGCCGATCTCCGGCTCGAGCAGGGCGCGCGGGTGCTCGCCGCAGGCGATCACATAGATTTTCCGCGCGAGCAGCGCGCCGAAGCTGTGGCCGACGAGAATCACGGCATCGAACGGCGCGCCGCGCTTGCTCGCTGCGCCCCAGGCGGCATCGATCTCCGCGATCACCCCAAGCGCGATCAGGTTCGGGTCGCTGGTCGAACGCAGGCCGATGTCGAGCGGGGGGACTAGGGGCTCGACATCGGGGCCATAGGCGCGCTCGACAGCCCGTCGGACCGCGTCAAGCGCGTCGGGGCTGGAATTATAAGCGTGGAGGAGGACAACGAGCCTCCTCCTCCGGTCGTCGCCTGACGCCATGCTTGTCCCCGCTCCCCCCGGACGGGCTATCACTTATCCTCCGCGGGTGGCAAATCAGATCCAGCAAAAATTCGAAAAGACAGACTAGCGGCCCTTCTCCGCCAGCCAGCACGGGTCCCAGGCCGGCTCCGGCCCAAAGCGGGCGACCAGGAAATCGACGAGCGCGCGGACGCGGGCGGTGGCGGCGCGGCCGGGGGGCATGACCGCGTGGAGCGCGCCTTCCTCGACCGGATAATCGCGCAGGATCACTTCGACGCTGCCCGCCTCGATCGCCGGAGCGGCGATGAAGCTCGGCAGCATGCACAGACCCAGGCCCGCTTTCGCCGCGGCCAGCAGCATCTCGCCATTGTTGCTCCTCAGCACCGGCGCGACCCGCACACTCTCCCAGCGCCCGCCGACCTGGAAGCGCCATTGTTCGTGGGCGTAGAGCAGGATGGCGTGCCCGGCGAGATCGGAAGGCCGCTCGGGACGGCCGCGGCGTTCCAGATAATCGGGGCTGGCGACCACCGCCTTGCGGACCGGCGCGATCCGGCGGGCGATGAGCGCGCTGTCGGCGAGACGGCCGATGCGGACCGCCAGATCGTAGCCGCCGGCGACGAGATCGACGGTCCGGTCCTCGAACTCGATGTCGAGCTCGACCCTGGGATGCAGGGTTGCGAACTCGGCCAGCGCCGCGGCGAGGTGCTCCACCCCGAACGACAAAGGCGCGGTCAGGCGGATCGGCCCGGCGATCTGGGTCACCGCCTCGGCGACCACCTCCTGCGCCGCCTCCAGATCGGCGAGGATCGCGGAGGCGCGCGCATAATAGGATTGCCCGATCTCGGTCGGCTGGGCGCCGCGCGCGCTGCGGGTGAGAAGCTGAGCGCCCAATTGCTCCTCCAGCCGGGCGACCCGGCGCGAGACCGCCGGCTTGCTCAGGCTCATCCGTTCGGCCGCGCGAGCGAAGGAGCCGGTGTCCACCACCCGCACGAAGGCGAGGACGTCCATGAGGTCGGGAGCCGAGCGTTCCATAATGAACAACACCATGATGTGCGAAGCGAGTCTTCTGACAACACCTGTACGCCCCTAGATGGTCGGTATGCAATCACTCAAGGGGATTTTCAGATGAAAACCGCACTCATCGTCACCAGCAGCGCCAATGGCGACGCCTCCGTTTCGAACGGCCTCGCCGCCACCCTCGTCGATCGCCTGCGCGAGAGCGATCCGGGGCTGCACGTCGTGCTTCGCGACGTCGGCGCCAATCCGCTGCCGCATCTTACCGCCGGCACGGTGGCGGCGATCAAGGGCGAGCCGAAGAGCGAGGCCGAGCTCGAGGCGCGCGCGCTTTCGGATGCGCTGGTCGCCGAACTGGCCGCCGCCGACATCCTCGTGATCGCCAGCCCGATGTACAATTTCGGGATGAGCTCGACGCTCAAAGCCTGGTTCGATCATGTGCTGCGCGCGGGCCTCACCTTCCGCTACACCGAGAGCGGCCCGGAAGGGCTGATGACGGGCAAGCAGGCGGTGGTGATCGAAAGCCGCGCCGGCTTCTACAGCGAGGGCGCCGCCGCCGCGATGGACGGGCAGGAGCCGCATATCCGGATCCTGCTGGGCTTCATGGGGATCGACGAAGTCAGCTTCGTCCGCGCCGAGAAGCTCGCTTTCGGTCCCGAAGCGGCCCAGGCGGCGATCGCCGAGGCCAGCGAGGCGCTGGGCCTGTTCGCGGACGAGACGTTGAAGCTCGCCGCCTGACGCGTCCGTCACCAGGTGAACAAGAAGCTGGATTCCCGCTTTCGCGGGAATGACGGCTGTGGAAGGGTAGAACGATGATCGACATCCGCAAATTCTCGACGCTCGGCCATGCCGACCATGGCTGGCTGAACGCGCGCCACCATTTTTCCTTCGCCGATTATCACGATCCGGCGCGGATGGGCTGGGGGGCGATCCGGGTCTGGAACGACGACGAGATCGCCGCCAAATCCGGCTTCCCGCCGCACCCGCACCGGGACATGGAGATCATCACCTATGTCCGCTCGGGCGCGATCAGCCATCAGGATTCGATGGGCAATCAGGGCCGCACCGGCGCCGGCGACGTTCAGGTGATGAGCGCCGGCACCGGCGTTCGCCACGCCGAATATAATCTGGAGGACGAGGCGACGACGCTCTTCCAGATCTGGGTGCTGACCGACCAGCCCGGTGCCGAGCCCGGCTGGGGCGCGATGCAATTCCCCAAGGCGGACCGTTCGGGGCGCTTCGTCACCCTCGCCAGCGGCTTTGCCGAGGATGCGGACGCGCTGAAGATCAATGCCGCCGCCCGCGTCTCGGGCGCGACCCTTGGCGCGGGCGAGACGGCGACGCTCGATCTCGATCCGGCCCGCCACGTCTATCTGGTGCCGACCCAGGGCGCGATCGAAGTCAACGGCGTCCGCGCCGAACCGCGCGACGGCGTCGCGGTCACCGGCGAGGCCAGGCTGGAAATCCGCGCCGTCGAGGATGCCGAGATTGTCCTGGTCGATTCGCGCTAAGGCTCTGGAACCCTCTCCCCGGCGGGGAGAGGGCAGGGTGAGGGGGTACTGCCCCCGAGATTACTCGCCGAATCAGAGCCCCCTCACCCCAACCCTCTCCCCCCTGGGGAGAGGGGGCACGCCCAAACCTAAACCCGGTCGTCCTGGCTGCGCTCACGGACGACGCGGCGCGGTTCGTCGCGCTCGACATAGACGGTGCGGACCGCGCCGTTGCCGCGCAGGAGCGGGATCAGGCCGAGCAGGCCGAGCAGGCCGAGCAGGCCCCAGGGGAAGCCCTGCTGCTCCTCGCGATAGGCGCGCATCTCGTTGGCGAACGGGTCTTCGGGGTCCTGGAAACCATTCGGATAAGCGGCGTCGGGCTGGATCGGGACGGCCTGGATCGGCGCGGGCTGGGGAGGCGGCGCCACGGTCACCGGCGCGGGCTCGGCCGGCGCTGTCGTCGCGGGCGGAGCCGGCTGAGTTCCGGCGGCGGGCGGCGCCTCGATCGGTGCCGGCGCCACCTGCGGCACCGGCCCGGTGCTGTTCTGGGCCAAAGCAGGCGCCGCGAGGGCGAAGGAGACGAGGATCGCGGCGTGACGTAACTTCATGGCGAATCTCTCCATTTTCATGACGCCTCCGCAACGACAGGGTCAGACGGGACGCCGATATCGACCGCCATATTCCGCCCGTCGCCCGCGGAAAACAAGTCGTCGCAGCGCGGCCCGGCAGGCGCTTTCCACGCCTTGTCTCTTGCTTCACATCAAGCGGGACGGTCGCGCCTCGCGGCCGCTCCGGTGGGTGGGGTATTTCCGGCGTGACCATGTATGTCTATTCGACCGACGGCGAGCCCGTCGGCTTCGTCTTCGAAACCGCGATTTACGATCTCACCGGCGCGCCCTTGGGCCGGATCGTCGGCTGCCGGGTGCATCGCTTCGACGGCACCTATGTCGGCGAATGGTTTCGCGACATGGTCGTTCGCCGCCCCTCGGGCCGGCCGCGGCTGATCCCGCCTGCGCCGCCGCCCGCGCGGCGCCTGCCGATCGGCGCCTCCTATCGGCTGCGCGCGGTCGTCGATTACGGCTATGCCGACGCCTTTCCGTCGCTGCGCGAGGGCGCGCCGGCGGACGGCTATCGCGAGGCGGCCGAATAGCCGGTTGACGCGCCCACTCGCGATCACGAGAGAGACAGCCATGATTCTGGTCGTCGACGACGATCCCCTGGTCCGCGCGACCATCGTCCGCGCCGTCGCCGAGCTCGGTTACCAGACCGGCGAGGCGGTGGACGGCGAAGCCGCGCTCGCTGCGATCGAGGCCGAGCGGCCTTTGCTCGTGATCCTCGATTATGTGATGCCGGGCCTCGACGGTGCCGAGACCGCACGCCGGATCGCCGAGCTCGATCCCGATCTGCCGGTGATCTTCTCGACCGGCCACGCCGCGCTCCGGGCGCTGCGCGCCGCGGCGGGCGAGGAGGTGTCGGTGCTGGAAAAGCCGTTCACGCTCGATGAACTCGAGCAGCTGCTGCGCGAGCGCCTCACCGAAGCCCGCCGCGCTCGCCTCGCCTGACTTCAGAGGCAACGGCAGCGGCTGGCGAGGGTCTGCTCGACGGTGCCGTCGTCGTAGCGAATGGTGAGATGCGGGCCGTGCGGCTCGATCTGCGTGATCGTCGCATCGTACCAACGCTGGTCGGCCGCCCAGAAGGCATGGATGCGGGTGCCGACCGCCCAGTCGCAATGCCGCACCTGGTTGGCCGGGCGGATCTCGCTGGTGCCGTCGTCATATTGAATCGCGACCCCGTTTCCGGCGACGCTGTGGACGACGCCCGGGAACCAGTGATGGCCGCCCTGCCACTGGCTGAGCACCCGGTCGCCGGGAAGGAAATCGAGCGCGGGAGCGGTCATGCCTTGGCGTATATCCTCCCGCTCTCGCCCCTTTCAATCCCCGCCGCCGCCGCCCCCATCTCCACCGCCGTCCGAGGCGCTGCTGTCTCCTCCGCTGGTGAAATCCCCAACCGCATCGAGGCTGTCGAACAGCGAGTCGAGATCGAAGGCGAGCGCCATGTCGCCATATTCGAGCACCTGCTCCCATTCGTCCTCGCGCTCGCCGTCGATGGACAAATAGGTCAGCGGCGCCAAATCGTCGCTGCGCTCGGCGAAGAGCTTACGAAGCGCGGGAATTTGGCGGCGAGCCTTGGGCGACATGACGAGCAGCACGCCCGCCGAACGCGCCAGGCGCAGGGCCTGCTCGGGATCGCTGCTGAGGAGCGAGGGGACCTTTTCGACCGCAAGCATCAGGCGTTCGAGCGGCGCCGCGAGGGCGTCGCCACGGGCCGTGCGCTGATAGCGGGTGCGCGGAAAGATCCCCAGCCACTTGCTGTCCTGGCGCGCGAGCAGGCCGCGTTCAATGAGCCCGGGCGCGACCGCTTCATGCAAATAGCGCCCAAAGCCGTAGCCAAAGCGCTTCTGGAGCGCGTGGAGCACCTGCGAGCGGACGAGCCGGTTACCCTCGCCGTAGCCGATCAGCGCCTGTTCGAGCGCGAGCAGATGGCGGGGAAGGGGGGCTGCAGTGGGGAGGAGCGGTAAAGCGAGCAACAGCGCCGGCTCCTTCAGCACGCTTGGCGCCGGCTCGATCGCGATCCGCCCTGCGCCCAGCAGGCTCAGCAGACCGGCTTGCAGGCACTTGCCAGCGGTGCCGCCCGCAGGCGCAATCAGCAGCGCGGCTTCGGCCGGAGTCAGTAGCCTTCGATCCATTCCGCTCCCCTTCAGCCCGGGTCACGCGTTCGTGAGATGACAGCGTAGCGCAACCCCGGCGACGATCAACGGCCGCCTTGATCGCGGGCGGCGATGTCCCAGATAGAGCGCACGAGGCCACGTCCTCTCCCCCGCTGGGGGCGCAAGCCCGGGACGGCCCGGCTCCGAAACACAAGGAGCCTGTCATGCCCTGGATTCTCCTCACCCTCGCCGGCCTGCTCGAGATCGTCTGGGCGGTCGCGATGAAGCAATCGGCCGGCTTCACCCGTCCGGGGCCCACCGCGCTGATGCTCGTCGCGATGAGCGGCAGCTTCGCGTTGCTGGCGATGTCGATGCGCACTTTGCCGCTCGGCACCGCTTATGCGGTGTGGACCGGGATCGGCGCCTTCGGAGCGTTCGTGATCGGCGTGGCCGCGCTCGGCGAAGCGCTCACCCCGATGCGCGCCGGGGCGGCGGCAATGATTCTCGGCGGCATCGTCCTGATGAAGCTCTCGGCGCCCGCTTAAGTGTCGGCCTTGTCCTTGGCGAGGATGTTGCTTTGGTGGCGGTGGTGCCAGGCGAAGACTGCCGCTGCGCCGCGATGCGGGCGCCAGGGTTCGGCGAGCGCGCGCACCGCCTTTTCGGTCGGGCGTTCGTCGAGGCCCATGATCGCGCCGATCTCGATCTGCACGGCGAGGTCGCCGGCCGGAAAGATGTCGGGCCGCCCTTCCGCGAAGAGCAAATAGATTTCGGCGGTCCAGCGGCCGATCCCCTTGACCGCAACCAGATGGGCGATCGCTTCCTCGTCGTCCGCCGGCAGCCGGGCGAAATCGAGCCGGCCGCTGAGCACCTCCTCGGCGAGGCTTTTGGCATAAGCGATCTTCTGCCGCGACAGGCCGGCGGCGCGCAAAGCCTCGTCGCTGGTCCTGGCCATCTTGGCCGGATCGTCGGCGCCGCCGGTGGCGGTCTCGACCCGCGCCCAGATCGCCGCGGCCGCCTTCACCGAGACCTGCTGGCCAACGATCGCCCGCAGCAAGGTGACATAGCCAGGCTCGCCGGTCCTGGGCTCGGGCAGGCCGACCCGCGCCAGCGCCGCGGCGAAGGCCGGCTCGATCGCGCCGAGCGCGTCGAGCGACGCCTTCAAATCCTTGGCATCGATCCCCACGTCATCCTCCGCCTTGCGCCTGGGCCGCCGCCTAGCATAGGGCGGCGCCGACGCCTCCCATTTCTTGCCTTCAAGGACCCGCATGCCCCGCCTCATCATCGTCACCCGCGACGGCCAGGAGCGCACCGTCGAGGCCCGCGCCGGCTGGAGCGTGATGGAAAACATCCGCGACAATGGCATCGACGAATTGCTCGCGCTCTGCGGCGGCTGCTGCTCGTGCGCGACCTGCCACGTCCATCTCGACGAGGAATGGACGGGCAGGCTCAAGCCGCGCGGCGCCGACGAGGACGATCTGCTCGACACCTCCGACCACAAGCTCGCCGGCAGCCGCCTGTCCTGCCAGATCCTGATGACCGACGAACTGGACGGCCTCAGGGTGACGATCGCGCCGGAGGATTGAGGCCTTTCTAAATCCTCCCCGTCCCGGGGAGGAATTTAGCTTGCGGTCGCCGCCGCGTAGAGGGCGATGGCGGCGGCGTTGGAGACGTTGAGGCTCTCGATCCCGGAGATGGGCAGCCGCGCCAGCGCGTCGCAATGCGCTTCGGTATTGGCGCGCATGCCCTCGCCCTCGGCGCCCAGCACCAAAGCGACGCGCTTGGGGCCGAGCGCGTCGGCGAGCGTCGTTTCCGCCTCGCCGGTCAGCCCGATCCGCCAGAAGCCCGCCGCCGCCATATCCTCGAGCGCCCGGGCGAGGTTGACGACGCGGACCCAGGGCAGCGTCTCCAGCGCGCCGGACGCCGCCTTGGCGAGCGCGCCCGATTCGGGCGGCGCATGCCGGTCCTGGGTGACCAGGCCGAGCGCGCCGAAGGCCGCGGCCGAGCGCAGGATCGCGCCGACATTGTGCGGATCGGTGACCTGATCGAGCACCAGCAAGGGCCGCCCGTCCTCGGCCACGTCGAGCAGATCGGCGAGCAGCAGGTCCTCGAGCCGTTCGACGTCGGCGACCACGCCCTGATGGGGCGCGTCGCGCGGCACCAGCCGGCCGAGATCGGCGACATCGGCAAAGGTCACTGGCACGGTCGACGGCACTTCGAACGCCGCCGCGGCCTCGCGGGTCAGCCACAGGCGGACGACGGCGCGCTCCGGATTGGCAAGCGCCGCGCTCACCGCATGGCGGCCCCAGAAGCGGGGACGGTTCTCGGGCTTGCTCGCCTGACGTGCCTTGCGCCGCATCGATCCTCCTTTGGGGCGTTCGAACGGAGGCCCGTCTAGGAGGGCGGTTGCCTCGCTGGCAAGCGCGTTGACAGCCAAGGCCCCTTTCGCCATGGCAGCCGCCTTCCATAATTTGGAACGCTCCCACGGACAGGTGGCCGAGTGGTTAAAGGCAGCAGACTGTAAATCTGCCCGGGTTTCCCGTACGCTGGTTCGAATCCAGCCCTGTCCACCATCCTCTTCTTGAGCGCCTATTGCGGCTCCGCCTGAGGCGCGGCCTCTGGCTCAGGCGCCGGCTCGGGCGGCGCCTGGGCCGCGATCTCCGCGTCGGTGAGGAACTTGATCGCCTGGCCGGTGGCGCGGCGCGAGCCCCAGCTCATCGCGGTGACCCGGGCGTCGCCATAATTGGCGTTGATCACGGCGTCGGCGCCGAGCCGTTCGGCCCGCTCCCAAAGTTCGCGGAAGACGTGGTTTTGCGTCGGCGAACGGCTGAACACGGTGGCCTTGCGGACTTCGGCGCGAACCTCGCCCACGACCCGATAAGGGCGGCCGGTGACATCGCCGGCGGTGACCGGCGGGGTGAGGTTGCGGATCGCTTCGTAGCTGACCGGTTCGGTGGACGGCCGCGGCGAATCCTGCGCCAAAGCGGCGGTGCCCGCGGCGAGTGCGACCGCCGCGATCATGGCGAACAGCTGCTTGCTCTGCATGGCAAATCTCCCCTTTCCCCGAGCGCCGGGATGCGCCCGCGGGAACAGGGGAGTCAAGCCGACCGCCTTAGCGTTCGCGCAGCGCCGTCTCGCCGAGCTTGGTGATCGGGGAGAGGATGTACTGCAACACGGTGCGCTGGTCGCCGATCACGTCGACCTCGGCGACCATGCCGACGCCGATCGGCATCCGCCGGCCGCGCTGATCGAGCAGGAAGTTCTGATCGGTCCGCACCCGCACGGTGTAGAAGGTCTCGCCGGTCCGCTCCTCCAGCACCGCGTCGGGGGAGATGCTGACCACCGTGCCCTCAAGGACGCCATAAACGGCGCGATCGTAGGCGGTGACCGCGATCCGGGCATGCTGGCCGAGACTGACGAAGGCGATGTCCTGCGGCGTGACCCGGGCCTCGATCAGCAGGCTCCCGTCCGTCGGCACGATCTCGACCACCGGCTCGCCCGGGCGGATCGAGCCGCCGACGGTGGTGACGAGGACGCGGTTGATCCGCCCGGAAAGCGGCGCGCGAAGCACGGTCCGCTCGGCGCGATCGGCCAGAGCGGGCAGGGCGCGGCCGCGGGCGGACCGCTCGGCCTGCGCGGTGGCCAATTCGGTGGCCGCGGTCGCACGCCATTCCTGCGCAAGCTGGGCGAGGCTCGAGCGAGCCTCGGAGACCCCGGCCTGCGCCCTGGAGACCGCCTCGGCCGCCGCCGCCGCTTCGCTGCCGGCGATCGCCGCCTGGCTTTCGGCCTGGACGAGGCTGAGCCGCGGCTCGATGCCGCGCTCGACCAGCGGGCGCAGCAGCCGCGCCTCGCTGTTGCGCTGGGCATAGGCTTCGCGGCGGGCGCGCAGGGCCGACTGCGCTTCGCCGACCGCCCGTTCGGACTGAAGCAGGCGGGCCCGGGCGCCGCTGAGCACCGAATTCAAATCGGCAACCCGCGAGGCGTGGAGCGCCTGCTCGATCCGCAATTGCTCGGCGGCCAGCGGATCGCGCGCCGCCGGGTAGACCGGCTCGCGGCCCAGGATCTCGGCCTGCAGGCGGGCGATCTTCATGTCGAGCGCGGCCACCGTCGCCTCGCCGCTGCCGAGCTCGGCGCCGGTCGAGGTCGGATCGAGCCGGATCAGCTCGTCGCCGCGGCGGACCTGCTGCCCGCCCTTGACGAGGATGTCCTGAACGACTCCGCCCTCGAGATTGGAAACGACCTGAAGCTGCGCGCTCGGGATCACCCGGCCCATGCCGCGCACCGTACGGTCGAGCTTGGCGAACGCGGCCCAGACGAAAAACAGCACCACGAAGCCGATCACGAACCACAAAAGCATGTTCGACGCGGTGCGCGGTTTGATCCTCGTCGTGAGGTCTTCGAGATGGGTCTCGCTCAAGGGTCAGGCCGCCTTCGGTCTCATGATCTGCTTCAGCACATTGTCGCGCGGCCCGTCGGAGACGATCTTGCCCTTGTCCATCAGGATGATGCGCTGAACGAGCTGGAGCAAGGGCGGCCGGTGGGTGATCAGGATCAGCGTCCGGCCCTTCAATTCCTCCTGCAGGCGCTGGATGAACGCCCCTTCGGTCTGCGCGTCGAAGGCGCTGGAGGGCTCGTCCATGACCAGCACCGGCGGGCTTCCCGCGATCGCGCGGGCGATGGCGATCGACTGGCGCTGGCCGCCCGAGAGGCCTTCGCCCCGGTCGGCGAGGCGCAGGTCATAGCCGTTGGCGATCTGGCCCATGAAGCTGTGCGTGCCTGAAATCTGGGCCGCGCGGATCATCTCCTCGTCGCCGATCCCGTCGCGGGCCAGGCAGATATTCTCGCGCACTGAGCCGGTCAGCAGCACGCTCTCCTGCATCACCGCGCCGACGTTGCGGCGCAGACTGGCCGGATCGAGCTGGCGGATGTCGGAGCCGTCGAGCATGATCAGCCCTTCCTCGGGCGGATAGAGCCCCAGGATCAGCCGGGCGATGGTCGATTTGCCGGAGCCGACCCGGCCGAGCAGGGCGACATGCTCGCCGGGCTCGATCGTGAAGCTGAGCGCGTCGATCGCGCGCTCCGGCGCGCCCGGATAGCGAAAGCCGACATTGCGGAATTCGATCTTGCCGCTGCAGGTCGCGATCTTCAGCGCCTCGCCCTCGGGACCCTCGGGGGGCTGCTGCATCATCTCGTTGATCTGGCGATAGGCGGTTCGGGTCGAGGTAATCCGTGAGAGCAATTGCGAAATCTGCGCGAGCGGGGCGATCGCCCGGCCGGCGAGGATCGAACAGGCGATCAGGCCGCCCATGGTGAGCTCGAGATTGGCGATCAGATGGACGCCGACGATGACCACGCCGGCATAAGAGATCGTTCCCGCCGAGGTCGCGAAGGTCATCCCGATCGAGGCGACCAGGCGCTGGCGCAGCGAACTGTCCGAATGCTGCTCGACCGCGTTCAGCCAGCGCTTGTTGAGCAACGGACCGGCCCCGGCAGTTTTCACCGTCTCCAGCCCGCCGATCGCCTCGACCAGCACCGATTGCTTCAACAGGCCCTCGCCCATCGCCCTGGCCGAAAGCCGCTCGAGTGCCGGATGGGTAAACCAGCCGACCGCGACCACGAGCGGCACCATCAGGGCAGGGACGGCCACGACCCAGCCGCCGATGATCCAGACGAGCAGCAACGTGAGCAGGATGAAGGGCACATCGACGATCGCTGTCAAAGTGGCCGAGGCGAAGAAATCGCGAAGCGCCTCGAGCTCGCGCATCATCCCGGCGAGCGCGCCGGTCGAGCCCTTCTTCAATTCGAGCCGCATCGCCAGCAGCCGCGCGAACACGGTCTCGCCGATGTCGCGGTCGATATGGGCGCCGGCATGGTCGACGAAATAGGAGCGGAGCATCTTCAGGATGAAATCGAAGACGATGACGATGGCGAGGCCGATCGACAGAGCGACCAGCGAGGACATCGCATTGTTGGGGACGACTCGATCGTAGACCGTCATCGTGAACAGGGCGGTGAGCAGGCCGAAGATGTTGATGAACACCGCCGCAAGCGCGACCTTCCAATAGGTCGCCTTGTTGCGGCGCATCGGTTCTGTCAGCCACGCGGCGATGCGCGGCTGGGGCACCTTGATCAGTTGCTCTTCGCTACTCAACCTTCACCCCTCAGCCGCTCGCCGTCAATGTCCAGGGCGTCCAGCAGGCGCCCCATTCGCGACAGCAAGACCCAGCGCGCGGCGTCTAGCTCGGCAAGCGCCTGAATGTAAGCGGTGGCGCTCTCGAAATAGCTGTCTTCGGCGGCGACCACGTCGAACAGGGTGCCGCGGGCCACCCGGAAGCGCTCGACGATGACGTCGCGCGAACGCCGGCTGGCGATATAGGAGGCTTCGAGCGCCTCCAGCTGCTGCTCCAGCGCGCGCACGTCGCTCCAGGCGATGGCGGCGTCGCGCTCGGCCTCTTCGCGGGTCCGGTCGGCGCGGGCGGAAGCGGCGCGGGCGCGGGCCTCGGCCTGCTCGGCGCGGGCGTCGGCCGGCCCGAAGATGCGGTAACGCAAGGCGACCCGGCCGCGAATGTCATAGTCGCGGTCGTTTTCGATCGCGCCGTAGCGGCCGGCGTCGATGCCGGCGCTGAGGATCGGCAGCCGGTCCGCGCGGGCGGCACGGGCCTCGCGCCGGCTGGAATCGGCGATCGCCGCGGCACTGCGCACGGCCGCCGCGTCGGCCGCGGCGAAGGCGGCGTCGTCCCGGGTGGCCGCCGCGAGCGGGGGCACCGGCGCCCGCCCCAGATCGGGCGGCGGCGGCGTGCCGGTCAGTTCGGTGAAGCGCGCCTCGGCGCTGGCGAGCTGACGGCGGAAGCGGGCGATGCGGGTCTCGCCCTGGGCGATGTAGCTATCCACCCGGGCCAGATCGCCCTCGGCGGAAACGCCCTCGCGGATACGGATCTGCACCGAGGCGCGCAGATCGCGTTGGCTGTTCAGGAACGCCTCGGTCAGCGCGACCAGCGAACGAAAGGCGAAGAGGTCGTACCAGGCCGCGATCGCGCCGAGCGCGACCCGGTCGGCGGCGGTCTCGATGTCCGCGCTCGCGCTGCGCAGCCGGGCGCCGGCGGCGAGGACGCGCTGCGTGGTCGCGCCGAAATCGAAGATGGTCTGGCTGACGTTGACCAGCGCGTCGGTGCGCTGGCGCGGACGCGAGCGCTCAACGATGTTGAACGGATCGTCCGAAAAATCGCGAGAGATGACGCGATAGGAGGTGATGCTGAGGTCGATCGTCGGCAGGCGCCCGGACCGGGCCTCCTCGAGCGCGCCCACCGCCTCGTCCTCGAGCGCGGCCGATTCGAGCGTGCCGGGATGCCGCTCGACGGCGGCTGCGATCAGCGTTCGAAAGAATAGGTCGCCGGTCTGCTGACGGCGCAGACGAAGCACCGGATCGGCGCTGAAGTCGATCGCCATCGGCTCGCCGGCGGCCGGCGGCAATTGCTGCGGCGCCGGGGTGGGCGCCCGAACCGGCGGTGCGGGCACAGGCGCAGGGGCCTGGGCGAGCGCGGATACGCTTACCGAAGCACAGGCGACCGCCGTCGCAAGCCGAAACACTCTACGCACCATTCCCCACTTCATGTTGAAGCGCGGCGATGTAGTGGGCCGATTGCGCTTTGGCCAGCCTTAACTCGGATCGTCGGGGCCAATTCGCGAGGGAGGTCAAACGGTTGCGACGGACCGTTGGAGAGAAGGGGCCGGTGCCACAAAGCGAAGCACCAGAAAGCCGCAAATCGCCGACAAAGCGGAGCCCGCGAGGATGCCGAGCTTGGTCTCCTCGACCAGCTCGGGCCGGCCGGGGAAGGCCAAGGTGGCGATGAACAGGCTCATCGTGAAGCCGATCCCGCAGAGCAGGGCAACGCCGTAGAGATGGCGCCAGCTCGCGCCGCCCGGACGGCCGGCGAGGCCGAGCGCGACCACCAGCCGGACCGCGCCGAAGATGGCGAGCTGCTTGCCGGCGAACAGGCCGAGCGCGACTGCAAGCGGCAGCGGCGCGAGCAGATCCGAGAACGAGAGCCCGGCGAGCGACACGCCGGCATTGGTCAGGCCGAAGATGGGCAGGATCGCAAAGCCGACCCAGGGAGCGAGCCCATGCTCGAGCAGATGCAGTGGCGAGTCCGGGTGATCGGGGGCGGCGGGGCTGCGGACCAGCGGCACCGCAAGCGCGGCGAGCACGCCGGCGACCGTGGCGTGCACACCCGAAAGCAGGATCGCGTACCAGAGCAGGACGAAGCCGGCGAGATAGGCGGAGAGGCGCGTGACCCCGAGCCGGTTCAGGGCGAACAGGACGAGGAGGATCGCGGCGGCCGCGGCGAGCGCCCCGAGGTCGAGGCTCTGCGTGTAGAATAAAGCGATGACCAGGACCGCGCCGAGATCGTCGGCGATCGCGACCGTGGTCAGGAAGAGCTTCAACGAGGTCGGCACGCGCGAGCCCAGCAGAGCCAGGACGCCGAGCGCGAAGGCGATGTCGGTCGCGGCTGGGATCGCCCAGCCGCGCTGCAGGGTCGGATCGCCGCCGGCGACGGCCAGGTAGACGAGCGCGGGGACCGCCATGCCCGCCGCCGCGGCGATCAGCGGCAGCCGGCGCCGGCTCGGCTCCGAAAGCTCGCCGTCGAGGAACTCGCGCTTGATCTCCAGTCCGACCAGCAGAAAGAAGAGCGCCATCAGCCCGTCATTGACCCAAAGTTCGAGCGTCATCGGGCCAAGCTTCGGGGTGAGCGTCGGACCCATCTCCAGGTGCAGCAGATGCCGATAGGAATCGCCCAGGCCGCTATTGGCGAGCAGCATCGCCGCCGCCGCCGCCCCCATCAACAGCAGGCCGCCCGCCGCTTCCGTCTCGAAGAAGCGCCGCAGGGCGGATTTATTTTCGCTCTTCGCCCCGTTCGCCATCATCGTCGCCCATTCAGCTTTTTCAGGCCTCTAGCGACGCGCGGGAGCCGAGGGAACCGGACATAAGCGGGGTTTTCCAGGGATCCGGGGCCGGACTGCGAAAGATTCAGGGTTAACGCGAGACTATCCTGTGCAGGAGGGCCACGCCTTGAGCCGCTATCGCTACCGCACGACCGCTCTGACCGGCCCCTGGCGCGACACGCGCGAGGACGCGATGCGCGATGCGGCGCGGGCCAAGCAGGCGGTGATCGACGAGGACGATCCGGAGGCGATCAGGTGGATCGTCCCCGGCCGGATCGAGGAAATGCGCCAGGCGGCCACCCGCTCGTCCATGCGCGGCTAGGCCAATCGGGTCTTTAGGCTGCTTCTATCCAGCCACGGCTCGCTTGCGTGCGGGCGATCTCTCTCTCGCTCATCGCCGCGACATAGGCGTCCGCGCAGGCGGTGCCCCGGCGCAGGCGCTCCAGCCCAGCGTCGACGCTCTCCTCGGCACCGGCGAGCTCGCGCAGGGCGGCGAACTGAACGCGATCGCAAGGATGGCCCGCCGCGAAGCTTTCGACCAGATCGCGGCCGTTGCCGCCATGATTGGCGGCCAGCGCGAGCAACGCCTCGGTCGAGGTCCTGGTCAGGATGCCGGCGATCTCGCACCTTTTTACGTCGAACCGATACTGGCTGAGGAACGGCAGCCGGTTCGACGCTTCCATGATGTTGATCGAGATCGACATCTCGTCCGCGGGCAACTGATTGTGGACGTCCTTGTGGGCGCGATAGAGCATCACCTTGCCCTGATCGAGCTTCGCTTTCTCGATGAAGCGAAGGTCGACCGCCTCGCCGGGGACGCCGACCACCTTCTCATAGTCGTACTCGTAATATTCGCTCCAATAGCCGGGGCCGAGATAGCCGACGGTGAGGAACGAGAAATTATGGTCGTGCGGGACGTGGTAGAAGAAGGGCGAGGTGCCGCTCGCCTTCAGCACGCTGTCGCGCTCGGAGGGCCAGAAATTGGCGCGGATGAAATATTTCTCGCTCGCCCGGTGGAGCATGATCACCTGGCTCGAATAGCGATTTTCCAGGCTCTGCCTGGAGCAGCGGTCCTTGAGTTCTGCGATGGCGATCTCGGCGAGGAATTCGCGATTGTTGGCGAGTCCCTTCAGCAAAGCCGCGCAGGCCGCGAAGCTCTCCTCGTCGGCGGGATCGAAAGCCTCGTCGTTCAGCGCCTGGACGACGTCGCCGAGCGAGAGCCTCCTGGTCTCGTTGCAGGGGATGACTCGCGCCATCAGGCGGCTTTCCTTTCAAGCTGAGCGAGCACGGCTGCGGCGGTGGCGCGCGCTTCGGGGTGAGGATCGTGCGCCGCCATGTCCCGCAAATGGGGGAGCGCGGCCATGGCGTCGAGGCCGAGCAACTCCTTCATCACGTGCCAGCGCACGAAGAAATTGGGATGATCGACAAAGGCCGCGATGACCGGGAAGGCCGCCGCGCAATCGAGCTTGCGCA
>Ga0190275_10000781_pt1 | contig 25295 bp, 25 predicted proteins | sample Popmic550T_FD_133745 | JGI IMG/M metagenome (GOLD analysis project Ga0190275, IMG submission 133745) | Populus adjacent soil microbial communities from riparian zone of Yellowstone River, Montana, USA - 550 T | ecosystem: Environmental > Terrestrial > Soil > Riparian zone > Trees stand | place...
AATCGTCGTGCCGGTGTTGATGACCAGCTGCCAGGTATCCGAAAAGTCGAATATTGGACCACATAGCGCCCAGACAATAATCAATGAAAAGGCAATAACGGTGGCCGCAGGTCGGCCTGCAGCTCTTGTGGTGGCGGTGGCAATTCGATCGAACAAACTGTCCCGGGTATGTGGTACCCTTTTATTAACGCGTGACTTTGAGCCATTGTCATTGCCTCCATTCTCTTTGGTTTTCATAATGTAATAAATTGGTTGGTTGACATTACAATAGAGAAAACAAAGACAGGGCAGCGAAGGATCTAAAGTTTTTTCAGAATCTTCATCAGCACTTTTTCTTCCTGAGTGAGATCGCTAACATCATCGGGCTTTTCAATAGCATCTAGTTCGTTCAGGTACCTTTGGAGGTTATCTTCCTCGTATAGACGAATAATCTGGGGATGTACATAATATTTTTTGCAGATGGTACGCGTATTACCCAGCTTCGAACTCACCTCATCTAACGCAGAAACTATATTTTTCCTTTTTTCTGCCAGTGTTTTGGCCGCACCCAGCGCTTTGAAAGAACTAAGAATTGAGAGAGTTCCAGCCCACGTCCTAAAATCCTTCGCTGAAAAATCTTTGCCTGTAGCTTCCCGGATATAATTGTTGATCATGCCGGAATCAATTGAACAGCGCACCCCGTTTTCGTCAAAATATTGAAAAAGTTCTTTTCCGGGAATGTCTTTACATGCCTGCACAATTTTAGCCAGTCGTTTATTTTTTAATGTTACGGAATGGTAAACGCCTTTTTTTCCTTTGAACGCAAATTTAATAGTCGCGCCATTGATGTCGACATGTCCATCTTTTAGGGTTGTCAAGCCGTACGATCCGTATAGTCTTTCATATTCGCTATTTCCTATCCGAATGAAAGTACGCTCCATGAGGCTTACGACTGTCGCCAATACCTTTTCTTTCGACAACATGGAGTGTGTAATGTCATCCTCCATCTTCCTTCTCATCTGCGGAAGCACCTTTCCAAACTCATATAGCCTGTGAAATTTCGTTTGATTCCGAACGGTGCTCCAACTGGGATGGTACTTATACTGTTTACGATTTTTTATGTCATAACCTGTCACCTGAATATGACCGTTGATACTTGGGCAAATCCAAACTTTTGTCCACGCCGGTGGAATGACAAGCCGTTTTATTCTATTAAGAATTTCTTTGTCCTTAACTGTAATTCCTTTAAAAGAGTAAGTGAAACCTGAGCCGGCCTTAGCGCGAATTATACCTGGACTGCCATCGGTAACGTATTCCAAACTGGCGATTGCAGCCGTGCGTTTATAATTCCGATGCATTTTGACTGACTCAATCCGGCTTATCTGCACAGCTTATACGAATAATGTTATCTTAATACTTAATATTAAGATTATTATTGAATGAAAGCAATAGCATAAAAAGCGTCGTCGCTAAAGTACAGCAGGAGGAGATTACCATCACCCAATCGTTGTTGAGGTAACTATAGCACAATCTGTTGAATGTTATGGTAGGAATTTCGGGTCTTGGTTTGACGGTACTCAGCTTGTCCGAAACTAACTTAATAGTGGGGCGCATGACTTTATGGTTAACGTTTGGTTTCTATTCAAACTATTTTCGCTTCTTCTGAATATCTTCCACTTCACGTATAAAGTTGTTAACCTTTACATCGGCATATGCGCCGTATGCGTCAACTAAAATTCCCTTTCGACCGTCTGACGTCTCAATCCAATAGAGGATTGCATTGTCTTGTGGATCTGAGTATCCTTCAAACCGATGAAAGTTAGGAATATGAATCTCAGAGGCTGAGTAAAATTTGCCACCCATTTCATCTGTAAGTCCACGGGCAGTTACTTTAAAATTCTCAGTAAAACCGTGTTGCAATGCGGTATTTATCTTTTCAGATAGCGTTGGCATTTTTTCGGTTGAATCAAATTTATCTCTGTCGTTCGCAGTTGTTTTCATACAATTATCTTCTTTGAAACTAACTGATTAAAAATCTTGCCAAACTCAAAATCACTTACTTTTCCTCAAAAATCGTGTGTAAAATGGGGCTGGCTTACCACAAAGTTTTATGTTTGATGCTATTGTCTACACCTAGTGTAAATAAATGCAGTAATTCCAGCGCCTTGAAAATCATTTCCAGCGTTTTTAGATCCGTCGGCATAGGTCAAAAAAAAAGGCCACCCGAAGGCGGCCTCTTTTCTTTTTACAGGTTACTAATTAAACTTCTTCTTCATCGACTTCACAGGCAAGCTGATTAATCTTATCCGCCAACTCTGTAAGCTTTACATCGGTCTCGGCTTCCTCGTCCTTAATTTCTTCTAATATTTCTGCGCACTGTGCCATGCCCAAGACATTGGCCATCGTTCGAAGAGTGCCATATGCTGAAATCTCGTAGTGTTCGACCTTTTGCGCAGCGCCAATAAGTGCAGCGTCACGCGGGTGGCCTTCATCATGCTCTTCAATTTGCTCTTCACCTTCTTTGATCAACCCTTCCATCGCCTCACATTTTTTCGCTACAGCTTTTTTCCCCAGAAGCTCAAAGCATTTTTCTAACTTTCCTATTTGCCTTTCGGTTTCTTCCATATGGGTATTAAAGGCATCTTTTAGTTCCTCATTATATGCAGCCTTTGACATCTTGGCGAGGGCTTTCGTAAGATGTTTTTCAGCCCAATAAATATCCTTTAAGGTATCTTCAAATATATCTTCCAACGTTTCCTTGGAATTTTTAGAACTACGCGATGAACTTTTCGCCGCGTTAGACCCATTGGCACGGGCATGTGTTTTCGTTTTCATATCATTTTTTTAAGAGGTGGTAATTTTGTTTTGAGCAAGTAATTAAAATCAACGATGCAACTGTGATATGGCGAAAAATATACCAGTATGTTCATAGGGTAAACAGGACCAAAATATTTAAAATTTGAGGTAGTTATTCTACAATGGGAGAAATCGTGTACCCATCAGGCGTTCACTATCTCGCCACCGTTTGGATGTAGTACTTGTCCTGTAATATAAGAAGCATCGTCGCTTGCTAAGAAGACATACGCATATGCTATCTCCACCGGATCGGCCGCCCGTTTTAGCGGCGTATCAGAACCAAAAGTGGCCACTTCCTTTGCGCTGAATGTAGTAGGAATGAGTGGTGTCCATACAGGTCCGGGTGCGACACCATTTACTCTAATCCCTTTATCTGAAAAATAAGCAGCCAACGATCGAACCATCGACACGATAGCGCCTTTTGTCGCGGCATAGTCGATAAGATGAGAGCTCCCCCGATAGGCAGTGACCGACGTTGTATTAATGATCGTGGCACCCTTCCGTAAATATTTCTCCGCTGCTTTTATTAAATAAAGCTGGGAAAATACATTTACCTCAAACGTTCTCATCAATTGACGAGCTGTGATTTTTTGCAGTTTCTTTTGGGGGAATTGAACAGCTGCATTGTTTACTATAATATCGACCTTCTTCCAGCTTGTAAGCACAGTCCGGATTATTTTTTTACAATGATTTTCCACGCTTATATCGCCGGCGATTAGTAAACATTTTCCGCCCAGCTCTTTTATTCTTTTCGCCGTTTCTTTCGCGTCTTTGTGATCACTGCGATAAGATATACAAACCAGCGCGCCTTCCTTTACGAAAGCAATCGAGACGGCTCTTCCTATCCCGCTGTCTCCGCCAGTTACGATAGCAACCTTCCCCTCAAGCCGTTGATAGGTTTTTTCCTTTTCATAAATGGGTTCTGGTTCCATCCGCGCCTCTTTACCTTGTGGTGCCCGAACTACGCGTGATGGACGGATTTTCCGTTTCGGATTCGATTTCTGCATGGTTACTAGATCACTACTTTTCCATGGTCTCCAACTGACGGTTGTGAACCAGTAGCTGCCGCCACCAACACCTTTAAATAAGTCAAAACTTTGGAGTCATCATTTGACCAATATTCCATTTCTTGAGGAAGCACTTTTAGCAATGCGAGCGAGGGATCCTTTAATCCCTTTGGAAACCACGCCTTTACAAAAGGATTAAACAGTTCCTTCATCCGTTGGGTATCGTATGAGAGTTGTGCAGTACCTTCAATGCTGAGATAAAGGCTATCCCCTTCGTTAACGTATATTAGCTGTACCGTTGGATTCCGTTGAATATCTTCAGCTTTCCATGAATCCCTTGAAGTAAAAAACCAGATATTTCCGTCATCGTCGATATCTACGTGCGACATCGGCCTAAATCGAATAAACCCTGCTTCCACTGTTCCCAACATTCCAACCCGTGAGCGGCTAACCAACTCCTTTACCTTGTCTTTATTATTCAGTTCCATACCTCTAGCGTTTTATTTATCTCCTAAACTTGAAATACTCTAAAAATTTGTTGGCTTTACCCGCAATTGCATTGGACAATATTTCCATTCCCATAACGCTGAAGGTGATTCCGTTTCCGCCAAATCCCAGCATGAAGTAACTATTCGGAAAATCAGGATGCGGTCCAATATACGGAAGGGAGTCCTTCGTTGCTCCAAACGTACCCGCCCAACTAAAATCCGGAACAAAGGAAGTACCAGGCATTAGCTGTTGAAACTTATCGACAAGAGCTATTTCCTTTTCTTCGATAAGCGAATCCCGCCGTTCAGGGTTTTTGAAATTTTCGTCCTCGCCACCAATTAGAATCCTGTTATCCATTGTCGTTCTGAAATAGAAATACGGGCTTTCTGTATTCCAAAAAACTGTTTGTGAAAGAATGTTCGGAACGTTGTCAAAAGGTTCACTGATGCAAGCATAAGTACTAATCAATTTTCCGATACCGTTTTGGATTAAGTCGTGAGACTCATAACCAGTTGTATATACCAAAACGTGACATTCGATGACAGCGCCACTATCGACCACAGCTAAATTCTTGGTTTCTCGGTATTCCACCGACTCCAATTCTGTATGATCATATACTCTCAATCCAAAATGTTTAATACAATACTGGAACAACCCGTCCGTCATTTGATAAGCATCCATGCTCGCCGCAATTTCAGATAACATTCCGCCCTCGCTTATTATGCCATAATTCGAGAAGACCTGATCTTTGGACAACCATTTGACCGGTAAACCAGCTGTTTTTTGGCACGCGAATTCTTTTAACAAGTTCCCAGCATCCTCCTTGCTGCTCGCAAAATGTAAACTGTCCTTCGTTGCGAATCCACATTTTATCGCTAGTGAGTTTAGGAGACGTTCTAGTTTTTTGACGGCATTCGCTGCACCGATGTAAATCTCAAATGCACTTTCTTTACCCACCTGCTCGCTTAGCAAATACAATGGTACATCCAGCTCAAATTGTACCATTGATGTCGTAGCACTAGTACTTCCCGTCCCAACGTCCCTCTTGTCGATCACTATAGTTTTATAACCCTCACTAGAAAGTTGATAAGCCATCAACGCTCCTGTTATTCCCCCTCCCACAATCAATACATCACATCCAATATTTTCTTGTAGCGATGGATAAGAATTAATAATTCCATTTTTTAAGAGCCAATACGGCTCCTTAGATCTTATGTTCACGTTTATCTTTTAAAGAAACTGTAGTGTCAATGACCATATAGCCATTGACACTGTTTCAGTTTTATATCGATGTTACTGGCCCAACTCTCCGTTTTCGGCTAGCTTCTTCATCTTTTTGTTCGCATAGATGGCCACTTCAACACGACGATTTTGTTGACGGCCAGCCTCTGAATCGTTTGAGCCTAGCGGTTGACCTTCACCATATCCTTTGGTTGTTACCCGGGAATTCTCAATACCCTGGCTTACTAAGAAGTGTTCCACCGCATCGGCCCGGTTCTCAGATAGTTTCTGGTTATACGTGTCCTCGCCAGTGTTATCGGTGTGACCTTCTATCAAAATATTGGTATCGTCATATTTCTTCAACGTCTCGGCGAGATCCGTAAGATTAGTTTTTGTCGCCTCACGCAACGAATAAGATTCAGTATCGAAAACTAATCCCGACTGAAACGTGATGAGTATTCCTTCTCCTACACGTTCTACCGTCGCATCTTCCAGATCTCTTTGAAGTTCTTCTGCCTGTTTGTCCATTTGCCGCCCTATTAACGCTCCGGCCGCCCCACCAACAGACGCGCCGATGATAGCCCCTATTACAGTGTTGTCGGACCGGTGCCCTATAGCCCCACCGATGGCACCTCCGACGCCAGCTCCGATCGCGCCACCCTTTGTGGTATTTGTTGCGTTACATCCTGTAAGAATTTGTCCTACGACAAGTAAAAGGATCGTAAACGCAGTTGTACAGGTTGTTACTTTCGTTTTCATATATCCTCTATATTATTATTATTTTTTCTCCTCGTCATTAACGTCGTCACGGACTCGCTCTAAGGCCAGGTCAATTCTTTCACCCAACTTTTGAAATTCGAGTTTTACTTCCGCAGCGGTATTTCGGGAAGCCTGCTGAATATCGTCCCAGGTTTCGTCCGAAGAATTACTGATTTGATCCAATGCTGTTTCAACTTTATCTCTTTGTTCTGTCAATCTATTCTTCACAGAAGTGAGATCCTCTTTCGCCTCTATATTCCCCTTTTCCAATTCTTTTGACACTTTGTCCAACTTCGCGTTGATATCATCCCTTAGGGTACGAAGATCTTTTGCCACTTCCTCTTTCTGGTCTTTAATATCTTCCACCACCGCTTCCTGTGCCTCGTCCACTTTATTCTCCGTTGACTGGCGACACTGCATGAAGGTTACAGCACTCGCGAGCGCTACCCCTAGAATTAACTTGTTCATATCCTGCGTTTTTAGTTTAATACAAATAGCGCCATCCTTTCGATGGCGCCTTCTTTAAAATTCTATAATTCTATTCACTGCTTATACTTCTTCAATGTCCTTTAAAATTTCCTCTTTTGTCTTACCCAACTTTTTTTGCAAGCGGCCATACATTTCTTCCTCTTTACCTTTTGCAAATGTTAAGTCATCATCAGTCAGGTCGCCGTATTTCTGTTTTAGCTTTCCTTTAATTTCATTCCAGTTACCTTCTATTGTGAGCTTGTTCATAGTCTTTTAGTTTTTGTTGATAAAATTTATTTTGTTTATACCTTAATCTTCTCGCTAGTGTAATCGGCTTTTTGTTTTCCTTCTTTAGCGAGCTGATCAATCTTTGTATTGAATTGATCTTTTAGCTTTTCAATGGACTCATTAACACTGCCCACTAAATTGTCTTTAAGCTTTGTGGACCCGTCAACAATTTTTTGTCTTGTTTTCTTGCCTTCAGTTGGAGCCAATAGCATCCCGACAGCAATGCCTACGGCCGCGCCAGCGATAAAGCCTCCAATCAGATTTTTAGGATCATTGAGATTCATAATTTTTAGAGTTTTAGTTTTAATTATTAAATAGTTTTTGAAAACCGATCTGCTGTTAATGGAGAAAACATTATGCCAGTCTGAAAAAAAAATTGAAAGGGGGTTTTATTTGACACCGGTTTGGCTAACGTGTAACAAACTCCACAAGGTTGGCCCAGAACGCAACATTAAACCGACCTGGTGAAGCCGAGCAAAACCTTTGACCTTCGACATTCGTCGATTGTACTTTTTAAACAACAGGTTGGGGATTTTTAAATGGCGAATCGTAGACAATACTCCACAATACAATAAAAAAAAATAACGATTTCAGTGAGAAAATACAGTTTTGAGTCTGGTACGAGATTCATAAGTTAAGGGAAAAGACTAAACCAAACTTTACTTATGACATCCACCACAAATTACCTATCGATGGAAGAACTTGCGGTCAGGTTCTTCGGAGAAATAAAAAATGAATTAGGCTTTACTTCGACACGCAAAATTGTTTTCCTGGTACGATCAGTGATGTCCCAGTTAAGGAGAAATTTTTCGCACGAACAAGCGTCGCACATTATTCAGAAAATGCCTTCTTTATTTCAACTTCTCTTTATAAGCAACTGGAAATACAACGAAAAGGAAACTTCGATAAATCATTTAGATGAAATTGTCGAAGGGGTGTATCAAGAAGGTTCTCAATCCCTTTTTTCGTCAGAGATTGAGACCTTAAATGCAGTTATTGTCGTACTTAAAAAACTTGACAAGTTTTTTAAGATGTTAGGATTGGACATTCTGCATTACTCATTAAAGCAAGAGCTCAAACAAGTAGCTATGGAAGATGCTGCATAGCCCTTCCATGTATTTGAATTAAATAAATTTTAAACCATTAAACTTAAATCTTATGTTACGCTGGACAGTGACTTTCCTTATTATTGCAATTGTTGCCGCTATTTTTGGATTTGGCGGTATAGCTGCCGGAGCAGCTTCGGTTGCAAAGGTTTTATTCTTTATCTTTCTAGTGCTTTTTGTACTTTCACTAGTCTTTGGTGCTAGCATCTTTAAAAGGTGACGGTAAAGAATATTTAAAATCCCGGTTTTTTTGTTAAGGCCGGGATTTTTATTTTATAAACGTTGTTGAACGGGTATGCTTGGCGAACTTCAAAAAATTCTGCTATACCGAGCGCTGTAAAACAATAAAAAGCTGTTTCCGTCCTTATTCAATAAGGACACTTTAAATTACCAGATGAAATTTCAATGGAAACCAAAGAGATACCTGATTTCAATGTTAAAAGTCATCGGGTGGATATGCCTTTCGATATTGGGTCTCCTGGTTGTTATTTCCCTGTCCATTCAAATTCCCTTCGTTCAGAATAAGCTGACTCAAAAGGCAATCAATTTTTTAGAAAATAAGATTGGGACTGACGTAAATCTTGAACGAATCAGCCTATCGATACCAAAAAAAATTGTACTCACTGGACTTTATCTTGAAGATCAAAAGCGTGATACTCTGCTATATGCTGGCGAATTAGCGATTGACACCGATCTGTGGCAACTCACGCAACACACGATACAGCTGGATGACATAGAACTTACAAACTTTAAAGGCGTCGTTAGTCGCGCAGCAAGCGATAGCTCCTTCAACTTCTCGTACATTCTCAGTGCTTTTGAATCGGAAACACCGAATACCCCAATTGACACGACCCAAACTCCATGGAAATTTTCTGTTGGCACAATTGCCCTAGAGAAAATCCGGGTTCTATTCAAGGACGACCTGATGGGGAACGATGTTGCTTTGGGATTAGGAAAATTAGATATCGATTTAGATGAATTTGATCTTGAAAAATCAATCATTAAAGTCGATGAAATAAACATTGAGAATGTAACGGCTGATATTGTTCAGAGCAAATTTTCGATTGATACGGTCGACACAGGATCCGATTCCGCATCCGCTGAAGGAAAGGCTTTCGATTTTGCTGTTAATGAAATAACCCTAAAAAATATTCAGGGTCGATACAATCACCGCGCTATGGGCCAAACAGCTTCAATCTCTTTGGATGAACTTTTTTTGGCGGCTGAAAATATCGACCTGAAAAATCGTTCGATCAAGTTAAACGAATTTCGCCTTCATAATACTATTGCTTCGTACCACCAGTTGGCAGGTTATCAGGTCCCCGCCACACAAACCGCAGACACGACTTCTAATCCAGCGAACAAGCCGTGGAGTATAACACTGGGCGAATTGGATTTGTCAAATAACAGTATTCAGTATTATAATTTTGACAAGCCATTTGAGCAAGGCATATTCGATGCTAATCATTTATGGATAACAAAACTCAATCTGCAAGCCGACGACCTGGCATGGGAAGGCCTTACAATGAAAGGTGATTTATCCAATCTTGCTTTCCAGGAAAGAAGCGGCTTTATCGTCGAATCGTTCTCGGCAGCATTTTCGATTACGGAAAAATCAATTGACCTCAAGAATTTCAAATTCAAATCTCCTAACAGTAAAATTGCGATTAGTGCGGAAGGAAAGTTTGAATCATTTAAGACAATCTCCGAAACGTATGACGATGCATTCATCGACCTTCTCGTCCAAGAATCTGAGATTGGACTCACTGACGTTTATTATTTCGCACCAACGCTGTTCGATAGCCTGCCCGTCCGTATTCCATCCAACACAACTTTACGCCTGGATACAAAAATCAACGGACAGCTTAAAAACCTGAACATTGACCGTTTCGTCCTGCAAACATTGAGTAAGACCTACCTTAGCGTACGAGGTAAGCTTCAATTGCCAAGGACTTCGGACCCATATTTTCAACTGGAGCTGGAAAAATTTTACACCACGAAAAATGATATAGAATTAATTGTCCCTGACACCTTGATTCCACCCTCTATCTCGCTGCCGCAATGGCTAAATATTAAAGCCAAGGGAAACGGAACTGCCGCGTCCCCTACTATCGACGCTTCGATTTCAACTGATCTGGGTGATATCGCTCTTAATGCGGCCCTTGAATCCCTGAAAGCCACTGGAAAAAAAACGAAATACAAGGGCACCCTCAACATCAATGGATTTCAAACGGGAAAACTTTTGAAGCAAGAAAAAACTTTAGGCGCGCTTACGATGGGTCTATCTGTAGAAGGCTCTGGCCTGACAATGGATGACCTGGACACAAAAGTAAAACTTCGAGTCGACAGTTTTGCTTATCAAGGTTATACCTATAAGAGTTTCACTCTGGATGGAACACTCAAGCAATATTTTTTCTCGGGGAATGCGGCATTTGAAGATGAAAACCTAAAATTTAAGCTCGACGGTGACCTCGATTATAATGGAGAAGTCCCCAAATACGCGTTTACCTTCGCGCTGGAAAATGCAGATTTCAAAGCATTGCACCTTAGTGATCGTGCACTAAAGGCCCGAGGAACGGTCGATGTAGATCTGGCGACATCCGACTTTAAAGTCATTAACGGGCGACTGGATATTCGGAAGTTCGCCATTTTCAATGGAAAGGATATGTATGCCGTCGATTCACTTTTATTTGCGTCGATTGATCAGGAAGGACAAAGTGAAATCGAGGTCAGATCTGACATCGTTGACGCAGATTTTCAAGGCACGATTAACTTGTACAGCCTTTCGGAAGTTGTAAGAAGGCATTTCAATAATTATTTTTCATTGCATGATACCACGTATAACCAACCGACTGCTCCTCAGAACTTCAAGTTTAGTCTTAAGATCAAGAACACGGATTTGTTAACTGAGATAATACTGCCTGATCTTGATCCGTTCGTCCCTGGCGAAATTAAAGGCGCGTTCGACAGCAACGACTCCCGTCTGGACTTAAATATTGATCTGGCAAAAATACGTTATGCGGGTGTGGGAACCGACTCGATCTCCTTTGATGTTACCTCGGATGAAAATGCACTATCCTATACGTTAGCAGTTAGAAAAATTCAAATGGATTCCATACGGATAGAGGCTGTTAAGCTTCAGGGCGATGTGGCGAATGATTCAATTCGGACGAAGTTCGTTATCCTTGATTCATTGCAAAAAGACAAGTATGTCTTTGGCGGCGTTTTCAATAGCCTTGAAAAGGTATTTCAATTCCGGTTTTTGAAGGACCAGATTATTATGAATTATGCCCCCTGGTCTGCTCCGGCCGATAACACACTCCAATTTACCTCGAAGGGTATTCGAGCCCATAATTTTTCGTTTACTAACATCAATGAAAATATTTCTTTGAAAACCACCAATGACCAGGACTCAATTGTCACGTTGCAGTTTAAAGATCTAAATCTCCAAAACATTACGAAGCTTGTAGAAGGTGCCACGCCGGTCGATGGATTGGCAAATGGAACTTTGAATATGATGTCTTCTGAAAAAGGCGCATTCAATTCTGAACTTCGAATTGATAGCCTCAGTATCATGGACCATACCTGGGGGAACCTTGCGCTCGCGTTGGGGAAGACATCCGCCGGACCGTTGAACATAGATCTAAACCTGGAAGGCAAAGGAACATCGTTAGAAGCTGGCGGGTATTACTCGTCGGATCCAACTGCCCCGGAAATTAATTTCACGGCAAATATTTTGAGGTTCGACCTGGTTAACATAGAACCTTTCACGATAGGGCAATTGAAAAATACCAAAGGCCAACTAAAAGGAGATCTTAAGGTTAGTGGAAGCCCCGCCTCACCAGACATAGAGGGGAAATTGAATTTCGAAAAGGCATCTTTTACGCCGTCGATGGCAAATACCGAATTTACGTTGAATGACGAGTCCATTACATTTTCCAATAACCAAATATCAATAACGGATTTCGAGATCACAGACAAACATAATAATACCGCGAAGATTGATGGAAAGATTTTGACTGAGGGATTTCAAAAGTTTAACCTGGATCTTGGCCTAACGGCAACAGATTTTCAGGTTCTCCACTCAACAGAAAAAGACAATGAACTTTTTTACGGTAGTGTAAAGATTACCACCAAAGCTAAGGTGTCAGGTGATCTGAATCAGCCGGTCGTAGATGTGAACATTAAGTTGAGCGATGATAGCAACTTCACGTTCGTCGTGCCACAATCGGAGAAAGGAGTTTTAGAACAAAAAGGGATAGTAAAATGGGTTGACCGAGATGCAAAAAATGACCCTTTTCTTGCGTCCCTAAAACCTCAGGATACTATTAAGTCAGCTTTCAAGGGAATTGACCTTTCCGCTAATGTTGAATTAAATGGGAAGGAAACTTTTAATATTATAATTGATCCGCTGACGGGAGATAAACTTTCCGTAAAAGGAAATGCAACTTTAACTTTGGATCAGCACCCCAGTGGTGATATGGTGCTGACAGGACGATATGAAATCAATGAAGGAACTTATGATTTCTCATTTTACAAAATTATAAAACGGAAATTTTCAATTGAAAAAGGAAGCACCATACTTTGGTCGGGAGAGCCCATTGAGGCCTCGCTAGATCTTCGAGCGATTTATGAAGTTGAAGCCTCGCCAATTGAATTAATCCAGACAACCGATGAGGAAACCTTGAACAAGTCCAAGCAGCGACTTCCTTTTTTGGTATATCTTCAAATTAAAGGAGACATGCTTGCTCCTGAAATAAGTTTTAAGATCGACATGAGGGAGAGCGAACGCAATGCGCTCAACGGGGCTGTCTATGCAAAAATTCAAGATATCAATACACGAGAATCCGAACTCAATAAACAGGTTTTTGCACTTTTGATCCTGCAGCGTTTTGTTTCCGAGAATCCATTGGAGAACCAAGCCGCTGCTGATGTTTCAAACACCGCCAGGCAAAGTGTAAGTCGCATTATGACGGACCAACTCAACCGTCTTTCTGAAAATGTTAAAGGAGTTGAACTTACCTTCGATGTAAAATCATATGAAGATTACTCATCAGGAAGTGCGCAAGGACAAACTCAGGTGCAACTTGGTGTACAGAAAACCCTGCTCGACGATCGCCTTATTGTAAAAGTCTCCGGAAACTTCGATGTGGAGGGTGAAGCTTCGAATCAAAATTCTGCCAGTGATTATATAGGCGATCTCGCCCTGGAATACAAGTTAACAGAAGATGGAAGATTCCGGATAACAGGATTTCGAAATAGTAACTACGATTTGATCAGCGGTGAACTCATTGAAACGGGTGCCGGACTTATTTATATTAAAGATTACAATACGCTGCGCGAACTTTTCAAGGCAAATGCAAAAGAAAAATAACATACCGCGCAATTTTTTTGCATTAGTTCAACGGTGCAGGATTTTCAAGGGAGTTTCTCTTTTGATTGTCAGTCTTGTTTTAAGTAGTTGTACAGGCGCCAAATTCTTGAAGGAAAATGAATCCTTTTATGGCGGGGCAGAGATAAAGTTCGATACGCAAGGAAAACGTGTAGGGCGAAAAAAAATATTAGAGGAAGAACTGCAGGAGTATATCCAACCAAAACCCAATAAGAAATTTTTGGGAATGCGGTCCGGGGTGTGGTTCTATTTCATTGCAGGCACTCCTAAAAAAGAAAAAGGCGGATTGCGAAATTTTATAAAAAAGAAATTGGGTAAACCGCCGGTACTATTCTCCGAGGCAACTCCCGACCGGACGGCAAAAACCTTAAACGGACAATTGCATAATGAAGGCTACTTTCAGTCTAAAGTCAGTTTCGAAACAAAAACAAAAAGAAAGGAAACCAAGGTTATCTACAAAGTTATCCTGCCACGGCCTTATCGACTGGATACCATACGATATCCGCGGGGACGCGACAGTGTATACGCCTCTATTCTTACGTCGCTGAGGGAAACGTCGTTGTTGAAAGAAAAACAACGGTACGATCTTGAGCGCATGCAAGCAGAGCAGGCCCGCATAGAAAAAGAGTTGGAAAATGAAGGCTTCTATTATTTTGATGACCGCTATCTGATCTTTGAAGCGGATAGCACGGTAGGAAAAAGGAAAGTTCACCTGCAATTAAGGCTGGAAAAAGGGATTCCTCGCAAAGCAAGGAGAATTTATAAAATCAATGACGTCAACATTTACGCCAGCAATACGCTTTTGCTGGACTCCACTCAAAAGTCGTCCTTTACGCAAGTGGTAGATGGATATAACATTGTTGATAGCGCGAGAAATTTCCGTCCCCAGGTTATCACCCGATTAATAAACTTGAAAAAAGGTAATATCTATCGCCGCGCCGACCAGGAATTAACCTTGAGCCATCTTATGGGGCTTGGCGTCTTTAAGTTCGTGAACATAAAATTTTCTGAGGTAAATGAAGATTCTTTGCTGCTTAACGCCGATATCCATTTGACGCCCCTTAAGAAAAAATCCTTGCGCACCGAAGTACAGATGGTTTCCAAATCAAATAATTTCGTCGGCCCTGGTCTTTCCTTTACGTTCAGCAATCGTAACTTCTTGAGAGGTGGCGAAATGTTCCAACTTCGGTTAAATACTTCGTACGAAGTACAGGTCAGCAGTCAAACCGAAGGAGAGCCTCTGAATGCTGTTGAAGTGGGTCTGGAGTCAAGTCTTACGGTGCCCCGATTTATGACACCGTTTTTTGATATTGACTACAACAACAGCAGATATATTCCAAAGACGGTTTTCAGAGTTGGAGTGAACGTGCAAAATCGGGTCGGTTATTATAGGTTGAATTCCTTTTCTGTCGGATATGGATACAACTGGTTAGAAACTGCGTCGAAGGCGCATGAACTATACCCCATCGATATAAGTTATGTTAAGACGGATAAAAAATCTGAGGAATTTGAGAAGGAATTGGATAAAAATCCGGTATTGGAAAATTCGTTTCAAGATCAATTCATAGTTGGAACACGGTACTCCTACACGCTGAACACTCAATTAACCGAAAATACCATACAAAAATTTGAGGATCGAAAGTACAGGCCTCATAATTTCTATTTTAATGGAACTGCTGATGTAGCGGGTAATTTTCTTTATTTGTTACAAGATGTATTCGGCCAGCCGGTGGAAGGGCCCCCCGAACTTTTGAATTCTCCTTATTCTCCCTACGTCATGGGGAGCATTGACGTGCGCCATTATTGGACGTTCGATCCAAGAAATAAACTTGCCTCAAGAATAATCCTCGGCGCAGGCTATGCTTATAAAGATCTAACAACCCTACCCTATGTGAAACAATTTTCCATTGGAGGTTCAAACAGTATCAGGGCTTTTCCAGCCCGATCTCTTGGACCCGGCACCTACAATGTAAGGGATGAATTTGCAAGCGACACGGTAACGCAATTTATCGACCAGCGGGGTGATATTAAGCTGGAGGCCAACCTCGAATATCGCTTTGATATCACAAAGATCTTTAAAGGAGCCATTTTCCTTGATGGAGGCAATATCTGGCTGTTGAAGCAGGTTGACCCACTGGACTCAGGATATCGGGAAGGGGGAAGTTTCAACCGAAAGACATTTCTTAAAGAGCTTGCCATAGGAACGGGATTCGGATTACGTCTCGACTTTAGTTTCTTCGTACTGCGGCTTGACACGGCATTCCCATTGCGAAAGCCATGGCTGGCAAAAGATGGTGGCGATCCCTGGGTCATTGATGACATCAATTTTGGTAGCTCTACCTGGCGAAAAGAAAATCTTATCTTTAATATCGCGATCGGATATCCATTCTAAGATTTCAAATAAAGGTTATATTTTTTATGATGGCTTATGAATCTTCCTGAATTTCATACGCAACATGTTTTACTAGGTTACTCATCAGAAATTGATCGTTCCCTTTTTCAACAAGTTGTAAATGATATGCCTTTTCTTGTGCACCTTTCAAGTGCCAACACTTGCAGTGATATCAAAGACATGCTAGACCGACAAGGAGCGCTGCCTGACTTACTCGTACTTGATTTGGAGTTATCAGATAGCAATGGACTGGAGTGCCTGCAAGAAATTAAAGGAAATAAAAAATGTGTATCGCTGCCTGTCGTAATATACGCTACGACATCATACCCAGCAGCAATAAATCAGCTTTACGAAAATGGCGCACACCTTTACATTTACAAAACCAAAGATGCGTTCGCCTTCAAAAAATCCATTCAACATTTGTTGTCTATTAATTGGAAGGTAAATATCGGCCAGCCACCGCGAGAAGAATTTGTTCTCGCCGTCTAGTTGCGATAACACATAACCAGTCGTTGCAAAGTGAATAAAATTCAAAAGAAGGTTGCACTGACTTTAGTGCCTTCTGCATTTACAATACCGTTACAACTTGTTTTTCTTCTTGTTAAAAAAAGGACCCTCGCACGACCTCTTCCAACAAGAGGGAAAGTCCCTTCATTGCGTTGGACAACAGCGGTCGCGAGTTTAGTTCCTTTACATATTTAAAGAGTTTTAAGATTGGATATAAAAGTGGGTATAAAATAAGAATAACGACCCAGGATGCCAGGAATACGAAACTTTTTTTCAACAGCCGTGATGTTTTCACAAACGACATGAAAGAAAAATTTTTCACCAGCAACAGCAAACGAAAATTCAAGCTTACCAAACCCTGAGCCCAACAAACTGTCACTTCTTTGAACAGTTTTAAAGGTTGATTCCTGAAAGCTTTTTTTCGGTGCGCGAGATGCATTCGAAACAGGTAAAGGAATTCTTTGATCAGGTGATCATCGAACAACCTTGGTTGAAGAGTTTTGTTAGGACCTGTTATCAACGTATCGGCACAATAATAGGCATCCTTTGTATGCAAGAGTTCCATCCACAAATCTACATCTGCATAAAAGCCGTAACGTTTTTTCAAAAAGCCACGTTGTTCTACCAAATCCTTTCTTACCATCGCTTCGCCCCACACGGGCGATCCGAAATACCAGTTTCTAAAGAAAATTTTCTTTAATAAAAAATCTCCAGGAATAACGCCTTCTTTAAATGAGTCGTCGAAATGGAGAAGATTGTCGTTCTCGTCAGTAGTACCGATTGAATTAAACACAAATGCAACCGAATCATTTTGAGATATCGCATTGTACCATTGTTCGATTAAATCTGACTTGAATCGATCTCCATCATGAAGGATTGCAATGTATGGATAAATTGATTTTTGTATCCCAAAGTTACAATTGGCGGGCATCTGCAAATTGCTGGAGTGACGGTAATATTTTATTCGCTTATCCTGTGCAACAAATTCCTGACAAATTGCTTCAGTGGAATCCGTGGAACAATCGTCACAAATAATCAACTCAAAGTCTTTAAAAGTCTGATTCAAAATATCCTGAATGGATAATTTTAAGCGTGCGGCCCGGTTATATGTCACTAAAATTATGCTTACCATTCAAGAGTTGCTTAAAGTTGATATATAAAAATCACTAGTCCTTGCGTTGCTGTAGTCTTTCAAATTGAGAAAAGCGGCATACAAAATCGCGATAAGCTGCAATCGGTAAAAGCTCTTAGCCAAAGAGTGATACCCCGCCTCTTGATATCAGACCCTATAAAAACAGAAGGTCATTAGAATGGTTACCGAAATATCGGAAAAAAAACGGAAAAACTCCGCTAACGTTTTCGGAATTGGCCAGTTTGCGGAATATCATTCGGGAGGCAATTTAAAGGAAATGGTGAACGTGGTTCCCTCTCCGATGGTGCTGAGTACCTCAACATCAGCGTTATGGCTGTTCAGAATATTCTTGGTTGATGTGAGTCCGAGTCCCATGCCACTAGGCTTATCTGTATAAAAGGGGTCAAATAATTTCTCGATATCCTCTTGTGCAATGCCTTTCCCATTGTCGCTAATAAGGGCCACAACGGCACCATTTTTCAATTCAGCACTTACTTTTAGCACGCCTTTGCCCGGCTGCATGGCCTCAAGGCCATTAATAATTATATTAAGTAACGCGATTTTTATTTTTTCCTTATCCACGAGGACTCTGGGCAAGTCACTTTGAAAACTTTTCTCGAGCTTGATCTGATTTAGGTTGATCCGATCCGTGGACAATGAGAGCGACGAATCGAGAATGTCCGTGATCGGTGTTAACTCAAGATTTAATTCCCTGGGTTTTGATGAATTCAACATCTCGCTGATGAGCTGTTCGATACGATTTGCATTTCTCTCAATGATCTCACTGTACAGCGTAACATCGGCATTCTGCGAAGAAATTTCTTCTTTTAATTGATCAAAGGCCAGTGTTAGATTGGTTAAGGGATTTCTTACTTCATGGGCAATTGTTCGTGCTATCTTACCGGTCATCGACAGCCGTTCTGCAATCAACATATCACGTTCAGCTTTTTTGCGCATAGTCTGATCGTGCATAATCCCCTGATAGCAACAAAATTCAGATAGCTGATCCGGGATAAAAACACAATTTACCAGACATCCTTTTTTTGTTCCATTCTTACTCAACAAAGAAGCATCGAAATCTCTCACCTGCTCAACTTCCTTCAGGATGGTATAAAACCTGTCGTACTCATCTTCATTTGCAAAGACGTCGCTGATCCTAAGTAGAAGTGCTTCTTTCTTCGTATAATTAAAAAACTTTAAAAACGACTCATTAACATCCACCAATTGAAGGTGTTCATTTGCAAGAAATATGGGATCAATAGAACGTTCAAAGAGCGAGCGATACCTTTTTTCTTTTTCATCCAGCTCACGAATAACTTTCGCCTGACTTATCGCATATCTGATACTCCGTTCCAGAATAGGGCCATTTAGTTCCGTTTTTATAAGATAATCCGCAGCGCCAAAACGGGTGGCATCCAGATCTACTTTCAAATCTCCCTGGCCCGTCAATAAAATACTCGGTGTGATAACTCCTTTTTGTTGTGCAAATTTGATGAGATCTAAACCAGTTTCACTTCCCAAACGATAATCAATAAGGAAAACATCGTGGCTTCCCAAGACCATTTTTAATCTTGCCTGCTCTGGCTTCGGCTCCCATTCGAGCTCAAAGTTAAAATTCTCGCTTTCTGCAAGGTATTCCCTAACCAATAGTACATCATCTTCATCATCCTCAATCAGCAAAACTTTGACCGGTGTAGTCTTCATAATATGAAACAGATAACGTTTTTTTACCCTGTAAGTTTATAATTTATTTTATTTTAGCTGACTGGCAGCACCACAAAAAATTCAGATCCAACATTTTCCTTGCTTCGCGCCGTAATGTATCCCTTATGGTTGGCTACAATTTTCCGGCAGATTGCCAACCCGATGCCCGTACCCTCATATTCAGCCCTACCGTGCAGGCGTTGAAAAATGTTAAAGATTTTTTCGTTGAACCTTTCTTCGAAGCCAATGCCGTTATCTTTTACAGTAATCATTACGTATGGAATATCAGCTAATGCCACACCCAATACTTTTTTTATTTCCGACAATTTTACGTTTTTTCCAGAAACTTCAACATTTGGAACTTCATTAGGCTTATGAAATTTAATTGCATTATTTACTAAGTTTTGAAAAAGGCGTCGTATCTGCATTTTCTCCCCGCTCAAAAAAGGCATTTTGCCGACCTTAAGCACCGCCCCTTCACGCTTAATTTGAATATCCAAATCCTCTACAACTTCTTCCATGACTTTATTCATATCAACGCGTTGAAAGGCGTCGTTATTCTTTGCCAACCGTGAAAAAGCAAGCAAGTCTTCAATTAGCCCCTGCATGCGAACCGATGCCGACTGCATGCGATTAATATAATCTTCGCCCTGGTCATCCAGTTGTTGTTTGTACCGCGAGGAAAGTCGATCGCCAAAAGCTCTGATTTTCCTAAGAGGTTCCTGAAGATCGTGCGATGCTACATATGCAAACTGTTCTAGGTCCTCATTCGATCGCTTTAATTCAGCAGTGTATTGTTCAAGTTGCGCTTCGTACATTTTTTGATCAGTTACATCAATAACTGTCCCCAATATGTCTAACGTAGACTTAGAATTTGACTGCCTGGGTTTTGACGTTAGAGACAGATACCTTAGCGTTCCATTTATTTCGACCCTGTATTCAAAGGACGTACCTTCTCGGTCCGCAATCGCATTTCTCAGAAGATCATCTAAGCCCGTCCGGTCTTCTGGATAAACATTTTCGAAAAAAGAATTCCAGGACGGCGTAAATGTTTTTGGATCCTTGCTCAATATCTTATACAATCCATCTGACCAGACTAACTCTTTTGTCGATCCGTCCCACTTCCAACTACCCATATTGGCAAGTGCCTCGGCCTCCTTCAATAACAGTCCCCGCTCCTCTAAAATAAGAAGCTGTCGTTTTTGATTGGTAATATCAGAGAACGTGACCACAAAACCATCTTCCAATTTCACAACGGTTACGTTATACCAACCGTTAAAATATTCATCCTGATAAAACCGTTCAAACTGAGCAGGCTTTCCAGATTCCACAACTTCTTTAAACGTATCAAATAAATCTTCACTTTCAATCGGAAATATAGACCTCAGTTCATTGCCGATAAGTTCACTCTCTAGCCGGCCTGTCGATTTTGAAGCAATAGTATTTGATAAAATCAATTCGAAATCTACTATCGCATTCGTTTCACGATTTCGTTTGGCCCTGAATGCCATGATACCGTCGAGCGAGTTATCCAAAACGCTCCGCAATGTTTTTTGCGTAAACTCCCTGGTGCCTACTTCGCTTCTTAATGCGAGAATATTTTCATTTAGCCGGCCTTCTGCAATTCTCTGTTTGTCTAGTGCATCATTAACTTTAGAGAATAGTAAAGAAACTCCAATTAAAGAAGTCAAGGTAAAGAGGAGCAATGCTATTGGCGCAATATCCCGAAAGTCGCTTTCGCTGCTGAGGCTTACTTCAAAAATTTTGCTTTCAACATCCCTTATCCTTTTTATGATTGAACGAATCTCGTTCATATTATTTCGTCCTGCCAATAGCAAGGCATTTTCTTTGGAACTAAGCGGACCGGAATTTTTTAATGGCAGTATTTTGTGAATGATATTAAATTGTCGGTTAATTAAAATCTCCAGCGTATCAACTTTTCTAGATACCACGACATTATCCTTTACCAGACTGTCCAACGTGCGAATCTCTGCTGTTATTGTATTTACTGAATGATAATACGGCTCAAGAAAAATCGTGTCTTTCGTCAGTTCAAAACCTCTGTATCCGATCTCTGCATCTTTGATCGTAGATAAGGTCTGATCAAGAGCGCGGAATACATCGCGCGAATGTCTTATGTGATTTACTTCAGCTATATAGTTGTTTAGGTTACGATACGTCATAAGACTCACAGCAACCAGGACCATCACAATAACCAAAAACATTAATTGAATGTAGAAATTTTTCATAATGTGGTTAGCGATCTACATCTGTAGAAAAAAATCTATTGAGTGCATACTTAAAAATCAATCTATCATTCATTTTCACGAGTCATCTACTTTGGCTCATTATTTTATACAATAACAATAAATAAAACCAAATAGATTATGACTAAGATATCAAAGATTTTAACAGTATGCTTCGTAGTGAGTTGTGCAGCCGTTATTTCCAACGATTTATTTGCACAAATGCGCGCAGGCGTAAAGGGGGGGTTGAACGTCAGCAATCTATACATTGACGACGTGAGCGACGAGAACGCAAGGTTTGGATTCAATTTGGGTGTCTATGGACAAATTTTATCTTCTGACGCTTTTGCTATTCAACCAGAGTTGTTGTTTTCAACGAAAGGTTCCAAAATCGAGTATGGCGGAAGTTTGTTTGATCAAACTGTGAAATACAATCTCAGTTACCTAGACCTACCGGTATTGGCTGTCTTTAAATTAGGAGAATCGGCAGAAATTCATGTCGGCCCATATGTTGGATATCTCCTTGGCGCTAACATCTCGCACGACGGCGATTTGGGGAGCGGCGTCGATGACATTGATAAGGATAATCTAAAATCTTTCGATTATGGATTGTCGGGAGGTTTCGGATTGAATTTTGGAAACTTGCAGGTCGGTGCAAGATATAACTATGGTTTGGCAGAGCTTGCTGACAGTGATGCGGCCGATTTGTTAATCGGTGGCGCGAAAAATTCTTTAGCTCAGATTTATCTTGCCCTAAATCTCAATAATCAAAAAGACAATTAAATCACACCACACGGGAGAACTTGCATGGAAAAGTTATTCGTCGTAACGAATAACTTTTTCTTTATGCATGAATATTATAAAGCTTCAATTTATTGTACAGCGTTTTGCGGTCGATTTTTAGTAATTCAGCTGCTTTGGATTTATTGTAATTTACTTTTTCGAGCACATCGATAATTGCTTGACGTTCGGCCGATCCTGCGATAGATTTTAGTAACCCGATGCTATCATCCACCATGTCGGCTGGCAGAATAAGGGAAGAGTGCGCCTGAATTATTTCTTGGGGAAGACTGTCCGATTGAACTTCATCACCGACGGTTAGCAGAACCGCGCGACGGATCACATTATTCAGTTCGCGCAAATTGCCGTACCAAAAATAGTTAGTGATTTGTGTAAGTACCTCAGGAGAAAATGCTTTTACATTCTTGTGCAACGCTTGATTCGCTTTCTCTAAAAAATAATTCGCGAAAATCAATATATCGTCTTTGCGTTCCCGTAGTGGTGAAAGCTGAATCTTGAATTCATTTAATCTATGATATAAGTCTTCCCTAAACCTCCCCTCCTTGACAGATTTGGTTAAGTCTTCATTTGTGGCTGCGATAATCCGGACGTCTATCGGAATATCCTTAGTAGCACCGATGCGTTTTATTCTGCGTTCCTGAATTACGCGAAGCAGTTTGATTTGATTCTCGTAAGTTAAGTTGCCGATTTCATCAAGGAAAATTGTTCCCCCATTCGCAACTTCAAAACTTCCTTGTTTATCGCTCACAGCCCCCGTGAACGCTCCTTTAATATGGCCAAACAATTCACTTCCTGCCAATTCCTTTGGCAGTGCACCACAATCTATAGCGACAAACGGATAACTGGCGCGCTTGCTGTACCGGTGGATGGACTGGGCCACAAACTCTTTCCCGGTTCCTGTTTCACCATTGATGATCACTGACATGTCCGAAGGCGCAATCAGTTCGATGTACCGTTGAACCGTCTGTGATTGAACACTTTTTCCAACAATGAAATCTATTGGAGCTGAATTTACTTTATTTTTCCTGACTTCGGGAGAAGTTACCTCCGTTTCAACAGAATTGCGCTTTTCGTTTTTAGCGATAGTCTCTTTTATCGTTAATAATAATTCATCAGGATACAACGGCTTGGTTACATAATCATTAGCTCCATATCGAAATGTCTCCACGGCCGTCCTCACGTCGGAATAACCCGTAATAATGATTACAGCAACCGATGGCTGCAGTAGTTTTATTTTGCGCAACATTTCGACGCCGGTAAAATCAGGTAGTCTGTAATCGCACAAGATCAATGTGTAGTCGTGAGTCCGCAATAATTTTAATCCGTCATCACCCCGGTGTGCTACATCGACCTCATAACTATTCTTAGTAAGGAATTTTGATAGTACTAAACAAATGTCTTTATCATCATCTATAATAAGTAATCTTAACATGGCAATTGGTTTGAGCAGATGGTTTTATTTGGTTAAAAAATTCAATTTTTCGAGTGAGTCTGAAATTGACTTTTTCGTGAAGGGCTTCGCTATAAAAAGCGCCGCTCCTTTTTGCAAAGCCTTTTGACGTTCACTATCATAAGCGCTTATAATTATGATTTTTGACTTGACATTTGAATGTTGTAATGTATGGATTAGGTCGTAACCCGATCCATCGGCCAAATTTAAATCCACAAAAAGAAGATCGTAAGATACCATTGAAGTTTTCGATAGCGCTTCCGCAATTGACAAAGCATACGTAGCGTCAAATCCCATTTTCTTCAGATATTTCGTAACTAGAAGACAAATCTCAAGTTCATCATCGACTACCAGGATCTTATTCATGAACTAATTTTTACCAAATCTCTCTTTCCACTTACAGAGAACAACGGAACTTTACTTTTAGTCGAGGTATTACGCCATTTATTTTTATTGGCGGTAAACGTGAGCTTGCCAGCTTCAAGGGACTTAGTTTTTAATGGAAAGAATAGCCTAAATAACAAGATCGCAAATCCAGCGCTGCACACATAAGTCCCAGCGATCAGAAAAATACTCAAAATTAGATCACGCATATAGAATAATTTCCTCATTTGTGGAAAAAATCGTGCCATCGGCCTCCCTTTGCCATTTGACGTGCTAAGCTGGGTTCCTGGGAAAGTAATTACCCAAAAAATGTGGAGTTGATTGGACAGTATACTCTGAAACATGCCCATTAACGCTTATTATACAGAACTTTCTATGGCATGAATTTTTTAATTCGTTGCTGAAACTAAAAATAAATTTTATGAGTAACCTTCTTTATGCCATTGCAGTAATATTATTAATTGCTTGGGCTTTGGGATTCTTCGTTTACAGTGTGGGATCAATCATCCATATATTGTTGGTGATTGCCGTCATCGCAATAATATTCAGATTGATTCGTGGGGAACGAGTTTAGCAAAGGGGCATCTTAATGATGAAGAGATTTAAGGTGCCCACCTTTGGATCTGTACGCCTGCGCAATCGGGTTATTATTTTTATATCTATCTCGGTATGTGTTCTGCTTCTCGGGGCCGGAATTTTATCTCACTATGCCAGCCAACAAATCGAGAAACGGTTGAAAGCATTGGGCTGGAATGTTGGCTCGGTCAACGTCAACATTTTCTCTCAAACCATTGGCCTATCTGCTGTCGAGATAATACCCGGGCCTGATAGTGCTGAACATATTTCCATCAGAGCACAGATAGAAGATATAATCGTCAAAAACATCGGCCTCTATGACCTCCTGGTAAACAAAGAGCTAACGGTTGACGAAATGTTTGTAGGGGACGGTGTGATACACATCGTCCCTAAAACGCACAACGAAGATCATGACCGCCAACCCCTGGAAACTTCCATAGGGAAGATCACGATCGCCCGGATCGTGATCAAAGATTTGAACACATCAATTGCAACTGATTCGTTGACACGATATTCGGGGCGACTTAACATAACAATA
>Ga0190275_10000782_pt1 | contig 25294 bp, 24 predicted proteins | sample Popmic550T_FD_133745 | JGI IMG/M metagenome (GOLD analysis project Ga0190275, IMG submission 133745) | Populus adjacent soil microbial communities from riparian zone of Yellowstone River, Montana, USA - 550 T | ecosystem: Environmental > Terrestrial > Soil > Riparian zone > Trees stand | place...
AGGTCTTGAAGGAGAAGACCTGGATCGCGACCGAGAGCGCCTCGATCACGAAGATGCCGCCGATGATGATCAGCAGCACCTCGGTCTGGGTCATCACCGCCAGGGCCCCGATCGCCCCGCCCAACCCGAGCGAGCCGGTGTCCCCCATGAAGATCGAGGCCGGAAAGGCGTTGTACCAGAGGAAGCCGATGCAGCCGCCGACCAGGCAGGCCGAGAGCAGGGCCAGGTTCTGCTGCTCGTTGGCGACGAAGGCGATCGCCGTGTAGGCGAGCAGGACGATCGCGCAGGAGCCGGCGGCAAGGCCGTCGAGGCCGTCGGTGAGATTGACCCCGTTGGAGGTGCCGGCGATGACGAGGAAGACGAGGACGAAGTAGAGGACCGGGCCGAGGTCGATGCTGCCGTCGCCTATGCGCAGGTGGAGGACCGGCTCCAGCCCGACCTCGTGCCGCGCCACCCACCACAGGCCGAGCGCCAGGAACAGCTGCAGGAGCAGCTTCCAGCGCGCCGAGAGCCCCAGCGAGCGCCGTTTGACGATCTTGATGAAGTCGTCGGCGAAGCCGATCGCGGCGCAGCCCATGGCGACGCCGAAGACCGCCAGGCTCTGGGGGTCGCGGTCGGAGAGGACGAGGAACGGCACGCAGATCGCGGCGAAGATGATCAGCCCGCCCATCGTCGGCGTCCCCGCCTTGGCGTGGTGCTCCTGCGGACCGTCCTCGCGGATGTGCTGCCCGAACTCGCGCACCCGCAGGTATTCGATGAACTTGGGGCCGAGGAAGATGCAGATCAGCATCGCCGCCATCCCCGCGATCAGGACTTCGCCCATCAGTCGCCCTCCCGCACCAACTGCGCCAGCTCCTCGGCGACGGTCTCGAGGCCGGCCGAGCGCGAGCCCTTGACCAGGACGGCGTCGCCGGGTTCGAGCTTGGCCGCCAGCAGCTCCGCCGCCTCGCCCGGATCGGCGACCAGCTCGTCAGGGTCGTAGTCGCGCGCCGGCAGCCCGACCCCGAGCACCAGGTCGAGGCCGGCGGCGCGGGCGTGCGCGCCGACCTCGCGGTGGAAGCGCGGGGAGTCGGGGCCGAGCTCGCCCATCTCGCCGAGCACGGCGACGGTCCGCGGCGCCCCGAGGGTGGCGAGATGGTCGAGCGCCGCGCGCATCGACACCGGGTTGGCGTTGTAGCAGTCGTTCACGAGGACGATCCCGTCGCCGAGCTCGATGCGCTCGCCACGGAAGCGGGAGAATCCTATGTCCGCGGCGCGGTCGGCCATCGCGGCGAGCGGCGCGTCGAGCGCCACGCCCGCCGCGATCGCCGCCAGCGCGTTGGTCAGGTTGTGCCGCTCGGCGAAGGGGAAGTGGAAGCGCTGGCTGCCCGCCGGGGTCGCTATCAGGGCCTCGGTCACGCCCTCGACGACCTTGACCTCGCTCGCCTCGACGTCGCCGCCGGGGCCGAAGCGCAGCAGCCGCGGCGCCCGCGCCAGGTGCGGCTCCAGCTCCCCCGCGTCGACCGGGGCGACGGCGATGCCGGCCGGTGGGAGCCGGTCGAGCACCTCCGCCTTGGCGGCCGCGATCGCCGCCACCGACCCGAGCAGCTCGACGTGGACGGGGCCGACGTTGGTGATCACCGCCACCTCGGGCTCGGCGATCGCCGCCAGCTCGTCGATCTGGCCGCGGCCGCGCATCGCCATCTCGAGCACCAGGAGCTCGGTGTCGTCGGGGGCCTCGAGCACGGTCAGCGGCAGCCCGATCTCGGTGTTGAGGTTCTCGCGGTTGGCGTGGACCCGTCCCGGCAGCAGCGCCCGGGCGATGTCCTTGACCGAGGTCTTGCCGACCGAGCCGGTGACCCCGACCACGCGGGCGCCGAGCGCCTGCCGCCAGGTCCGCGCCAGCGCCTGCAGCCCGCCCAGCGGGTCCTCGACGGCGAAGACCCAGGCGCCGTGGAGACCGGCGGCGTGCTCGGGCCGGGCGACGACGCCCCAGGCGCCGGCGTCGATCGCCGCCGCCGCGAACTCGCCGCCGTCGCGGCTGGCGCCGCGCAGGCCGAAGAAGAGGTCGCCGACGCCGCTGGCGGCGGAGTCGATCGTGGCCCGGATCGGCGGCGCCGGGTCGCCCTCGCAAGCAACCCTGGCCCCCAGCGCCGCCGCGATCTCCTCGGGACTCAGGTTCACGCCGGGCTGCCCAGCTTCCGCAGCTCCTCGCGGGCGACCTCGCGGTCGTCGAAGGGGACCTTGAGCCCGCCCTCGAGCTCCTGGCCCTGCTCGTGCCCCTTGCCAGCGATAACGACGGTGTCGCCCGGGTCGGCCCGGCCCAGCGCCAGCGCGATCGCGGCCCGGCGGTCGGCCTCGACCTCCAGCTCGGCGGCGCCGGCCGCCCCGGCGGCGACTTCGGCGACGATCGCCTGCGGATCCTCGGAGCGGGGATTGTCGGAGGTGATCACGGTCAGGTCCGCCAGCTCCGCCCCCGCTCGGCCCATCTTCGGCCGCTTGTCGCGGTCGCGGTCGCCGCCGGCGCCGAAGACGGCGATCAGGCGCCCCGCGGTGAGCCGGCGGGCGGCCCGCAGCACGTTCTCCAGCGAGTCGGGCGTGTGCGCGTAGTCGACCAGGACCGCGAACCCCTGCCCCTCGTCGATCGGCTCGAAGCGCCCCGGCACCCGTGCCGCCCGCGCCAGCCCCGCTGCCGCCACCTCCGGCCCGACCCCCAGCGCCGCCGCCACCGCCACCGCCCCCAACGCATTCGCCACATTGAAATGCCCCGGCAACCCCGTCCGCACCCGAACCTCCCCGCCGATGGGCCTCAAACGTCCTCCATCTGGACGTTTGAGGCCCATCGGCCCGGTTTTCACGGTGAACTGGGCGCCGCTGGCGTCGAAGGTGATGTCTTGGGCGATGTAGTCGGCATCGGCGCCCTCCGCGGAGAAGGTCGCGCAGTCGAATTCTTCCGCCAGCCGCCGTCCATACGGATCATCGACATTGATGACCCTCGTCCCCACGCCGGCCTCGAACAGCTTGCGCTTGGCGAGGAAGTAGTCCTCCATGTCGGCGTGGAAGTCGAGGTGGTCCTGGGTCAGGTTGGTGAACAGCGCCGCCTCGAAGTGGATCGCGTCCGCCCGCCGCAGCGCCATCGCGTGCGAGGAGACCTCCATCGCGCAAACCCGGTCGCCGGCGTCGAGCATGCGCCGGAACGTCGCCTGCAGCTCGATCGCCTCCGGCGTCGTCCGCTCCACCGCCTCCTCGGCCCCGCCGACCACCTGCTTCACCGTCCCCAGCAGCCCGCAGGAGACACCGGCGGCCTCGAGGATCTCGCGCAGCAGGAACGCCGTGGTCGTCTTCCCGTTCGTCCCCGTCACCCCCACCACCCGCAGCTCCGCAGTCGGATCGCCCCAGAACCGCGCCGCCAGCGGCGCCATCGCCGCCCGCGCATCGGGGACGACCACCTGCGTCACATCCAAATCCAGCTCATGCTCGACGACAAGCCCCACCGCCCCAGCCTCCACGGCCCCAGCGGCAAACCCATGCCCATCGACCTTTTCCCCCCGCACGCAGAAGAACAGCGTCCCGGGCCCAACCTTCCGGCTGTCATAAGCAAGGTCGACCACCCCAACGGAGCCGTCCCCCACGACCCGGGCCTCCTCCACCTCCGCGGCAAGCTCCTCAACCCTCATCAGATCCCGAGTCTAGATCGGAGGTCGGGTGCCCCTGTAGCGCGCGGCGTCCTGATTTTCGCCCCTTCAACTCGGCGAGAGACACAAACCTCCCGGCGAAAATCCCAGCAAGCGGAAGGGGCACCCGACCTCCCCCCTGCTATTCGGGCGCCACACCAAGGTAAGGAAGCGCAAACCCCGCGATCTGCCCAAACGCCGGCCCCGCCACCGACCCTCCGTAGATATCCCCCTGCGGCTGGTCGACGATCACCGCGGCCAGCAGCTTCGGGTCGTCGGCCGGCGCGAAGCCGATGAAGGAGGCGACGTACTTGGTCTCCGAGTAGGTGCCGTTTTCGGCCACCTCCGAGGTGCCGGTCTTGCCGGCCAGCGCGTAGCCGGGGACGCTCACCTCCGAGGCGGTGCCGCCGGCCGCCAGCACCCCCTCGAGCATTTCCCGCACCTGCGCCGCCACTTCCTCCCTGATCACCCGGCGGCCCTCCGGCGCCTCGACCTCCTCCTCGCCGATCCGCTCGATCAGCCGGGGCTGGGTGAGGACGCCGCCGTTGGCGATCGCCGCGTAGCCGGCCATCATCTGCATCGGCGTCACCGCCAGGCCCTGCCCGATCGGCAGGTTGCCCATCGAGGAGCCGGAGTATTCGTCGAGCTCGGGAACGATCCCCTGCTCCTCGGCCGGGAACTGGACCCCGGTCGGGCGGCCGAAGCCGAAGCGGCCGATCCAGCGGCTGAATTTCTCGGCGCCGGTCTCGAGCCCGATCGTCACCGCGCCCACGTTCGAGGAGTGGGAGAGGATTTCGGCGACGCTGAGCGTTTCGGTGCCCCGCGGGTGGGAGTCTTCGATCACCCGGTCGGCGACCTGGATGCTCGGCGGCAGCACGAAGGAGGAGGCCGGCGTCACCGTTCTTTCCTCCAGCGCGGCGGCGACGGTGAATGCCTTGAAGGTCGAGCCGGGCTCGTAGGTGAAGCCGGTCGCCTTGTTGACGAGGTCGTCGTTGCTGGCGCTGGAGAGGTCGTTGGGGTCGACCGGCGGCCAGTTCGCCATCGCCAGGATCTCGGAGCTGCGCGGGTCCATCACGATCGCCATCGCGCCCTTGGGCGCGTAGGTTTCGCCGACTTCGGCCAGCACCCGCTCGGACTTCTCCTGGATCAGCGGGTCGAGCGTCAGCTGGATGTCCTCGCCGTCGCTGGCTTCGGTCACGGTTTCGAGCCGGATCGGCTCGCCCAGCGCGTCCTTGACGATGCTGCGCTCGCCGTCGCTGCCGCGGAGGACGTCTTCCTCGCCGGCCTCGAGCCCGGTCAGCCCCTGGTTTTCGGAGCCGACGGCGCCCACCACCTGTCCCGCCATGTCCCCCTGCGGGTAGATGCGGCGGCTGTCGGGCAGCTCGCCGATCCCTTCCAGCCCCAGCCGTTCGATCCGGCCCGCGGCTTCGAGGCTGACTTTCTGGGCGATGTAGGAGAAGCCCGAGTCGGCGGTGAGGCTCTCGAGCACGTCGGCCCGGTCGAGGTCGAGGATCGGCGCCAGCTTCGCCGCTGCCTGCGCCGGCTTCTCCACCTGGTAGGGCGTGGCGAAGATCGTCGCCGCGTCCTCGGAGGCGGCGAGCTCGTTGCCGCTGCGGTCGAGCAGGCTGCCGCGCAGGCCCGGCACCGTCACCGTCTCGGTCTGCTGCGAGATCGCCTGCGAGGCGAGCGCCCCGCCCTGGACCCCCTGCAGCCAGAAGGCGCGGCCGACGATGATGAGGAAGCAGAAAAGGAAACCGGCGAAGAGGAGACCGATCCGGCGCTCGATCAGGCGCATCCGCAGCCCGTCCCTACCCTGGGCCGGCGGCGGCGAGCCGCTGGGCCGCGGTGGCCACGGCCTCGGGGCCGGCGTCGGTGAAGTGGATCTCTTCGCTGGCCGGCATCGCCAGGCCGAGCGGGCCGGCGGCGTTGCGAACGGCGGCAGTGCCGGAGACCCGCGCGTCGCGGTTCTGCAGGATCGAGTTCTCCTGGTCTAGGGCGGTGATCTGCTGGTCGATCTGGCCTGAGGAGGCGGCGAAGCTGAGCGTGATCACGTTGAGGGCGACGATCCCGGCTAGGAGCACGCCGAGCACCCCGATCCAGGCCCGGCCGCGGGTCAGCCGCACCACCAGCCCCGAGTCGGGCAGCTGACCGACGGCGACCGCGGTGCGGCCGGCGAACGGGATCAGCTGGCCGCCGACGGCGGCCGCGCGGCTTGCCGGCGTTGCCCGGCGCGGGGCCCGCGCCGGCGATTTGCGCGCGGGCGACCTACGAGCCGGTGCCGGAGCGGCGGCGGCCCGTCCTTTCGGTTTCGGCCGGGTGCGCGGACGGCGAGCGGGAGCGGCCTTCTTCTGCGGCGCCGGGCGCGCCGGCGCGGCTTTGCGGGCGGGCGGTTTCGTGCGCGAGGGCGCAGGCGCCGGCGCCGTCTTGCGGGCGGGAGCGGCGACGGCCATCAGGCGCTCTCCCCCAGCGGCGCTTCCTCGAGCTTGCGGGCGACGCGCAGATGGGCCGAGCGCGAGCGCGGGTTGGCGTCGATCTCCTCCGGCCCGGGCGAGACCGCGCGCCGGGTCAGCAGCTCGGCCTCGGGCTCGTGGCCGCAGACGCAGACGGGAAGCTCGGGCGGGCAGAGGCAGCCGCGCGCCTTGGCGGCGAGGAACTGCTTCACCGGCCGGTCCTCGAGCGAGTGGAAGGAGATCGCGCCGAAGCGCCCGCCCACCGGCAGCATCTCCCAGGCCAGGGGCAGTGCCTGCTCGAGCGAGTCGAGCTCGCCGTTGACGGCGATCCGGATCGCCTGGAAGCTGCGCTTGGCTGGGTGGCCGCCGCCGAAGCGCGCCGCCGCCGGCATCCCCGCCTTGATCGCGGCAACCAGCTCCGAGGTGGTGCTGAGCGGCCGCCGGCGGGCGATCTCGCGGGCGATCCCACCGGCGTAGCGCTCCTCGCCGAAGTCGCGCAGGGTCTGGGAGATCCGCGCCTCCGGCCACTCGTTGACAAGGTCGGCGGCGGTGAAGCCCTGGCGCGTGTCCATGCGCATGTCGAGCGGCGCGTCGTAGGAGTAGGAGAACCCCCGCTCCCATGAATCCACCTGCAGCGACGACATTCCGAGGTCTACATAAATCATCTCTGGGCGCACCCCTTCGCCGTGCAGGGTGCGCAGACCTGCTGCAAAATCCACATTTAGGAAGCGGGTACGGCAGGGTGCTTCGATCGCGAACTCGGCGAAGCGGCGCTCGGCGGCCGGGTCGCGGTCGATCGCGATCAGGGTCCCGCGCGGCCCCAACTGGGCGGCGACCGCCCGCGCATGGCCGCCCGCCCCGAAGGTGCAGTCGACCGCCGTCTGCCCCGGCTCGGGAGCGAGCAGCGAGGTCAGCTCCGGCGCCAGCACCGGCTCGTGACTCATCGCGTCGAGGTCGATGGGCCGACTTCCCACGACAGAGGTGGGATTTCGGCCCGTCGGCGGGCAGTTGTGGTGGGCGGGGATGCGGGCGGCATGGAGTCTCATGGTTACGCGGTGGCCGCTCCGGCCAGGCCCTCGGCGATCTCGGGGGCGGCGGCGTCGAGCTCGGCCTCCTGCTTGGCCCAGGCCTCGGCGTCCCAGATCTCCAGGTACTCCCCGGCCCCGATCACGACGCAGTTGCCGCCGAGGCCGGCGTGCTCGAGCAGCGGCTTCGGCAGGCGGATGCGGCCGGCGGAGTCGAGCTTCTCGTCGAAGGAGCCGCCGTGGAAGCGGCGGCGCAGCTGGCGCGCGTCGCGCCCGAAGGGGCTGTGCGGCGAGAGGAAGGTGTCGGAGAGCTGCTCGAACTCGGCGGTGGTGTGCACCCAGACGCAGGGGTCGAAGCCCTTGGAGAGAACGATGCCGTCGGAGAGCGAGGCGCGGAACCGCGAGGGAACCGTGAGTCGATCCTTGGAATCGAGGCTGTGCTCGTAGAGACCCCGAAAAGCCACCTCGGCGAGTCCTTTCTGAGCGGGAGGGCCGGAAAGAGTTGGGACCGGAGTGATGAGGTGGGAGGAGCCTCACCACCCCGGTCCTGGGCTTCAACTCGAGCGCCACAATAACCCACACTCCCCCACTTTGCAACACGACCTTCCATTGCAAGCCCATTTGCATCCGCGCCGGCGCGCTAGGTTCAGCCCGTGAACGCGTCGGAGGAAGCTGCGGTGGCGACGGCGGTGGCGCCCGACGACGCCGACGATCTGCGCGGCTTCCACTTCAAGCAGCTGCTGGGCAGGACGCTGACGCTGGTCCTGATCGTCGCCCTCGCGCTCGCCGCCGGAATCGCCGGGGCGGTATTCGTCGGGCCGGCGATCGGCGCGGCAGCCGCGGTCGGCGCCTTCCTGCTGGGCCTGCTGATCGTCTTCGGGATCGCCGACTCGCGCGCCGAGGACGCCTTCTTCCAGCACTACGCCCAGCAGCAGGGGCTCGAACTGGGCGGTCGGGCGCCGCTGCCGCCGACGACGCCGCTGCTGCGCAAGGGCGACGACCGCTACGCCGAGCGCACCCTCTCCGGTCCCTTCGACGCCGGCGTCGAAGGCATCCTCGCTCTCTATACCTATGAGGAGGAGACGACCGACAGCAAGGGCAACCGCCAGACCAGCTACTACCGCTACACGGTCGGCCTGGTGCCGGTGCCCGAGTGCGCCGAGCTGGTGCCGGAGCTCTACTGCCAGCGCAAGTTCGGCCTGCGGGCACTGGAGGGATTCGAGGACGCCTTCCGCACCAGAAAAGAGCGGGTCGGCCTCGAGAGCACCGCGCTGGGCGATCAGTACGAGATCTTCGCCGGCAAGGGCCAGGACGCGAACTGGCTGCGCCAGCTCTTCGCTCCCAGCTTCATCGTCTGGCTGACCGACGCCGCCCCGGAGAAGTTCGCCTTCGAGCTGGTCGGCGGCACCCTCTGCTGCTACGTCAGCGGTCACATGAAGACCGCGGCGCAGCTGGACGAGCTCAGCGCCGCCACCGCGGCGGTCGCGCAGCGCCTGCGCGAGGAGGCGGCGGAGTAGGCGGGCGCATTACTCGACCATAGGTTGAGAAAGTCGCCCCGCCTCTCAGAACCCCGCCAGCAGCGAGCCGGCGTTGGCAATCAGGGCGGCGGCGATCATCAGCAGGACCGAGGGGACGAGGACGAGGGCGACGACGAGCTGGATCTTCGGCGCGGCGCGGGCGGCGCGCTCCTCGACCGCGCGGCGGCCCTCGCGGCGCAGGGCGCCGGCCTGGCGGCGAAGCTGCGCCGCCAGCGGCGAGCCGAAGCGGCGCGAGCGCTCGATCGCGGCGACCAGGGTCGCCAGCTCGCTGCCGGGGACGCGGGCCCGCAGCGAGCGCAGGGCGGCGCCGAGCGGCACCCCGCAGGAGAGCTCGGCGACGGTCAGCCGCAGCTCCTCGGCCAGCGGCCCCTCCCCCGCCCGCGCCAGCTGCTCCAGCCCGGCGGCCGGGCCGCGGCCGGAGCCGGCGCTGACCGCGAGCAGGTCGAGCGCATCCGGCAGGGCCGAGAGCAATCGCCGCTGCCGGCGGCGCGCCTCGCGCTCGAGCAGCGCGTCGGGGACGAGGAAGCCCGCGGCCGGCAGCGCCAGAGCCACCAGCAGCGCCGTCCTGCCCGGCGCCGCCGGCACTGCCGCCAGGGCGGCGAGCCCACCGCAGGCGGCGCCGGCAAGCTTCGCCAGCAACACGGTGAGGAGCGACAGCCGCGACTCCAGGCCGCTGCGGCGCAGCCGCTCCGGCAGCCCCAGGCGCAGCGCCGCCCCGGCCGAACGACCGCCGAGGCCGAGCGGCAGCGCCAGGGGGCGGCCGCCGGGCCGGGCCGCGAGCAGCTCGCGGACAGCGACGGCGGCGAGCAGCACCGCCAGCGCCGCCAGCAAACCGGCCGCGCTCACCCGGCCACCCGCGAGAGCCGCTTGATCGCGAAGAAGCCGGCGACCTGGAAGCCGGCGGCGAGGGTCAGCAGGACCGCGGCTGGCGGCGAGTCGAGCAGCCTGGCGAGAAAGCCCGGCCCGATCAGCTCGGCGAAGAGGGCGCCGCCGCTCGGCATCGCCACCACCAGCAGGCCCGTGAAGCGGGCCTGGGCGGTGGCGGCGCGGGCATCCTCCGCGGCCCGGTCGCGCTCGGCGGCACCGGCGGCGAAACGGCGCAGCAGCCCGGCCAGGTCGCCGCCGGCCAAGCGCTGGCTGAGCAGGGCGGCGGCGAAGGCGTCGACCCGCTCCGAGCGCATCCGCCGCCGCCAGGCCTCGACCGCGACCACGGTCGCCGCCCCGAGGTCGAGCTCGGCGCCGAGCCGCGCCAGCTCGGCCGCCGGCGGACCGTCCAGCGACGCCGCCGCGGCGGGCAGCGAAGCGCGCAGCGAGCGGCCGGCGCCGAGCGAGTCGGCGATCGCGGTCGCCACATCCGGCAGCGAGCGCTCGACCGCCAGCCGGTAGCGGCGCCGGCGGCTGGAGATCGCCCAGGCGGCGGTGGCGGGCCCGGCGACCGAGAGCGGCAGCGCCAGGGCGATCCCGGCCAGGAACCAGCCGCCCAGCACCGCCGCCCCGGCACCGAGCAGCGCCAGCCGGCGGCGCTCCATCGTGGAGGGCGCGTAGCCCTCGCGGCCGGCTCGCCGCAGCGGCTCCAGCGCCAGCCGCAACCAGCCCAGCGCCGCCGGGCTCGCCAGCAGCGCCTCCCGCGCCGCCAGCGCCGCCAGCCCGCCGGCCGCCGCACCGGCGAGGACCGACAGCCATCCGGGGCCGGCGATCACGAGACGGGAGTGGCATCCAGCGTGCGCACCGCGGTCGTCCCCGCCGCCCGCACGACCTCGGCGATCTCGGCGACGACCCGGGCGCCGTCGGGGCGGCGCTCGAGGTGGACGACGAGGTCGATCCCCCGCTGCACCTGTTCGGCGACCGCCGCGTGCGGCAGGCCGACGCCGGCCATCAGCGCCAGCGTCTCCAGCCGGCTCAGGGCATCGGCGGGCGAGTTGGCGTGGACGGTCGAGAGGGCGCCGTCGTGCCCGCTGTTGAGGGCGGTCAGCAGGTCGAGAGCCTCCGCCCCCCTGACCTCGCCGATCACGATCCGGTCGGGACGCATCCGCAGGGCGTTGCGGAGCAGGTCGCGGATCGTCACCTCGCCCCGGCCCTCGACGCCCGCCGGCCGGCTCTCGAGCCGGACCACGTGCGGCTGCTGCAGCCGCAGCTCCGCCGCGTCCTCGATCGTCACCACCCGCTCGCCCGCGGCAATGAAGCTGGAGAGCGCGTTGAGCAGGGTCGTCTTGCCGGAGCCGGTGCCGCCGCTGACGAGGATGCTGCGGCGGGCGCCGACCGCCGTCGCCAGCGCCTGCCGCTGGGGGGCGGACAGGGTGCCGAGCGCGACCAGCTCGTCCGGGCCCGGGCGGCGAGCGCCGAAGCGACGGATCGAGACCAGCGGGCCGTCGATCGCCAGCGGCGGGATCACGACGTTGACCCGGGAGCCGTCGGCGAGCCGGGCGTCGACCATCGGGCTGAGCTCGTCGACCCGCCGCCCCAGCGGCGCCAGGATCCGCTCGATCGTGTTGCGCAGCTCCTCCTCGTCGGCGAAGGCGACGGCGGTCGCCTCGAGGCGACCGCCGCGCTCGACGAAGACGGTGCCGGGCCCGTTGACCATCACCTCCTCCACCCCGGGGTCGGCCAGGAGGACCTCGAGCGGCCCGAGCCCGACGCTGTCGCGGACGATCCGCCTCACGACCTCCTCGCGATCCCCGGCCCCGAGCAGAACCGCCTCCGCGGCGACCAGCTCGCGCACCGCCTCGCTCAGATCGCCACCCACCCCGTCGCCGCGCGCGGCCTCGGCGCGGCGGCGCTCGACCAGCCGGGCGCGCAGGGCCGCCGCCAGCTCGGCCAGGTTTTCCTCGCGCGCGCCCACGTTCAGCCGCTCGGCAGCAGGGTCAGCTGGCGGGCAAAGCTCTCGGCGGCGATCAGCCGCAGGGCCTGCGGCCGGGTCAGGCCGAGGGTCGCCGCCGCCACGCCTTCGGTCGCCGCCCCGGCGGCGGGGACGAGCGCCAGCAGCGGCACCGCGGTGGCGGCGACGTAGGTCCGGCCCGGCCCGGAGCCGCTCGGTTCGCTCGTCACGACCACGTCGACCCGCTCTCCGACCGGCTGCGCCCCGGCGACCAGCAGCGCCTCGGCGCCGCTGACCGAGATCTCGACCGGATGGCGGCCGCGGCCCAGCCCGGCGGCGGCACCGGGGTCCACCCGCGGCGGCCGCAGTTGCGAGGCCAGCAGATAGGAGCCGGCCGGGATCGCCGCGGCGGCGACCAGGCCGATCGCCGCCGCCGGGCTGACGAGGGCACCGGGCGGCACGAACCGCGCCGGGATCCGCCGCTGCTCCAGCTCCGCCAGGGCGTGGCGCGAATCGATCGCCTCGCCGGCGCCGAGACCGGTTCGGGCGACGACGACCGGGCGCAGCTCGCCGTAGCCGCGGACGACGCTGTCGCCGTAACCGTCGGCAATCGCGGCCGCTGCGGCCGCCGCCAGCAGCGCCGCCAGCAGAAAGGCGAGCGAGCGGGCGCGCCGGCTCACGCGCCACCCCGGCTCACGAGGGGCAGCTCGAGGACGGCCCTGGCTCCCCGCCCCGAGGCGCGCAGCCTGAAGTCACCGCCGTGCGCGGCGGCGGCCCGCCGGACCAGGCGCAGCCCGTGACCGTGCAGGCGGCGGCCCGAGAGCCGGGCCGCCAGCGCCGCCCCGCCCCGCCGCCGTGGCCCCGGGCGCGGTTCGCGACCGCTGTCGGTCACCGCGATGCGGAGCCGGCCGGGACTGGTGCGCGCCGTCACCACGATCTCGGGCCCGCCGTGCTCGATCGCGTTGACGATCAGGTTGTCGAGCGCCTGCGCCACCGCACAGCGATCGCCGTCGACGATCGCCTCCCCCGCTTCCCATCGCAGCGACAGCGAGGCATCGACCAGGGCCGCTCGCGCCTTCCAGCGGCCAACCGCCGCGGCGAGCAGCGGCCGCGCCGCCAGTGGCGCTCGCCGCGAGGCCACCGCGCCGCCGTTGATCTCCCGCTCGAGCCTTTCCAGCGCGACGGCGGCCAGCTGCACCGAGCCCTGTAGCGCGGACGGCTCCAGAGGGGCTCCCGGCCCGGCCAGAGCGAGGGCCTGCAGCGGGCGCCGCAGCTCGTGCAGAGCCTCGTTCAGCGCAGTGCGCCGTCGTCCCACCCACAGCCCCCGCGCCAGCGCCGCCGCCGCCAGCGAGGCGGCGAACGGCCAGGCCGCGACGACCTCTCCCAGCTCCATGATCACCTGAGGCCAGCCCCGGTGGCGAGGATCTCCATGGACCGCCCAAGGCCCCAGCGCCCGCGATCTCTCCCCCGGGCCGGAGCGAGATTTTGCGCACCCGCCATCCCAAAGCGGTCTCGGCCAGGCGCCTCGGAGCGGCGGATGCGCATGAATAAGACCGCCGGCCCGGTGAAACAGGTTCGTATGTGCCGTCGATCGCTGTAGCGATCGGAACCCCCGCTTGGAATTTTTCGCATTGGAAAAGGCATTTGACCGTGGAAACGACGGAGCGCTTTGGAATACTTGATCCAGAAACCGGGATGTAAGGCATCCCGAGCCGCCCCACTCCCGGCCCCCCCAAAAGATCGGAGAATTTCCCCGTGGCCCAGACCCGAACCTCCCCCGAGGGCATCACCCAACAGCTCGCCAAGGCGCTTGCCCACCCGCTGCGGGTGAGGATCCTCACCTCCCTTCACAAGGGCGTCTCCAGCCCCAACCAGCTCTCACAGGAACTCGGCGAGCCGCTCGGCAACGTCAGCTACCACGTCAAGACGCTGCTCGAGTACGACTGCGTCGAACTGGTCAAAACCGAGCCCCGCCGCGGCGCCGTCGAGCATTTCTACCGTGCTACCGAGCGAGCCTTCTTCAGCGCCAGCGACTGGGAGAAGATCCCGGCCTCGGCCCGCAAGGGCATCTCCGGATCGATTCTCGAGACGGTCGGCCAGGACGCGACCGCGGCGCTGATGGCTGGCAGCATCGACGCCCGCAGCGACTCCCACGTCAGCCGCACCCCGCTCGTCCTCGACGAAAAGGGCTGGACCGAGATCACCGCCCTGCTCGCCGAGACCCTCAACCGGGCGATCGAGATCCAGGAGGAGGCGGCAACCCGTCTCAGCGACGAGAAGTCCGACGCGATCGCCACCAAGCTGGCGATCCTCCACTTCGAGTCGCCGGCCGGGGACGACTCCAAGTAGAGACCGCAGTCAGACCCGGAGCTCAGCCGTCGATCAGGCGGTAGCCGATGCCCCAGCAGTTGACGACGTAGCGGCTGTGCTCCGGGTCAAGTTTCCGCCGCAACCGGCTCGCGTGTGAATCCAGCGTCCGGGTCCGGCTGGGGCTGCGGAAGCCCCACACCTCCTCCAGCAGCTCGACCTTCGAGAAGACGCGGGTCGGGTCGCTGGCGAGGACCCGCAGCAGGGTGAACTCCTTCTTCGCCAGCGGCACCTCGCGCTCGCCGACCAGCACCTTGCGGCGCAGCGGGTCGATGACCACCTCGCCGACCCGGACGGGGCCCTCGCGGCCAGCGCCGCGACGGCGCAGGACAGCGCCGATCCGAGCCCGCAGCTCTTCCGGGTTGAAGGGCTTGACGACGTAGTCGTCGGCGCCGGCGGTGAGCCCGCGAACCCGGTCGGCCTGGGCGCCGCGGCCGCTGAGGACGATCACCGGCAGGTGCGGGTCGAAGCGCGAGTCGATCCCGTCGGCCGCGCGGATCTCGCGCAGGACGTCGAGTCCGGAGGCGTCGGGCAGGGAGAGGTCGAGAAGCAGCAGGTCGGGATGGTTGAAGCGGCAGAGGCGGAGCGCGTCCGAGGCGCTCGGCGCCGGCAGGACGCCGAAGCGATCGGCCGCGAGGTGGTCGCAGAGGAGCTCCAGCGTCACCGCGTCGTCCTCGCAGACGACGACGCGGGCGATCTCAGTCCTCTGCGGCAACATGACCGCCCAAGTCCTGAGGGGCGGCAAACTCTCCCCCCTGCCCGGAAGGAATCTCGAGAACGGCGGCGGCGCCGCGGTGCCAGGCCAGGCGGCGCGCCGGCACCCGCCGCCGGATCGCCAGCGGCCGCTGGCGGCGATCGAGGAAGACCAGATCGAGCTCGAAGCGCATGCCGAAGGTGTGGACGCTGGCGCAGCGCGGGATCAGCAGGCCCGGTCCCGCCTGCTCGCAGGCCAGCCCGGCGAGCCCCAGCAGGCGCGCCCGGAATCCGGTCGCCACCGGCACCGAGCGGCCGCAGACATCACACCGGGGCAGCGGCCGCAGCCGGGCAGCGATCATCCACCGGCAAGGGCCCGGCGCCGCCAGCTTCTCCCCGCGTCGCCGTTCTCGCTGTCTGTACGAAGCCCTGCAAGGTGCAACCGGCCGTTCAGCGACCGCCCCGAACAGGCACCTGCGTACGATGATCGGCAAGATCATGCACCTGCTTCCGCTGGGCTTATGGGAGCAGTTGGGCTACAACTCACATGGATAAGAAAACGACCCGCCGAGGGAATTACGAGTCTGGCTCCGATTACGTATTGGAGTACGGAGAGCTTCGCTTCGCCTTCAACGAGGGCGACTTCGGGCAGCGGGTCGAGCAGGCCGCGGTCAAGCTCGGCTTCGTCCACCAGGGCCTCAGCCAGGAGGAGCTCGACGACCTCCTCGACCTCGCCGTCAGCGGCGAGATCGCCGAGCCCTCCTCTGCCCTCGGCGAGCACATCAACGAGAACTGGGAGGACCTGGTCGGCCCCGCCAACCGCAGCCTCGTCCACTGGATCCGCCGCCTCGTCTTCCGCGGCGCCTGGCTCGACCAGCGGGTCAAGGAGGGTGAGCTCGACGTCGTCTTCGACGAGCGCACCCAGACCTTCGGCTACGTCCAGCCAGAGCGCAGCGCCGATCTGATCGAGCTCTCCAAAGAGCCGAGCTGGCGCCGCATCGCCTACCGCAGGTAGGCGCGCACCCGGGGAGACCGGGGAGGGGTTTCGCTTAACTTCTTTCGAGGATCGCTTGCGACCGTCCGAGAACGCCGGTCGCGAAAAAGTGCAAGACGCTTCACCCCTCCCCGGTCTCCCCGGGTGGGTGTCAGGTTGACGCTGGGCGCTCTAGCGCGGCGACAACGGTGAGGGTGCCGCTGCCCGTGGCGACGCGGCCGGCGTCGAAGAACTGCTTGGCGGCGTCGGCGTCCTCGTAGGCCTCGCCGAGGCGGGTGAGGGAGTCGACCAGGAGGATCACGTCGTCGCCGGCAGCGGCGCGGGCGCTGGCCTGGGCGAGGGCGTCGCTGGCGTGGCGCGCCTGGCCGGCGGCGACGATCTCGGCCTTGGGGGCGTCGCGGCGCCACTCGGCCAGCTCCTCCGGGCTCGGGTCGATCAGCAGCGCGACCGGGTCGGGACCGTTGTCCTCGGCGGAGAGATCGGCGGCGATGCCGCGCAGCAGGGTGGTGGCCCCCTCGCGGGTCTCGGCGCAGAGCAGCGCCTGGCGCCCCGACTCGGGCGGCAGCAGCAGGCCCTGAAGGGTCACGCCCTCCTGCTTGCCACGGCGGCCGAAGCGGCGACGGCGGCGGCGTTTGGGACGGGATGAGGACTCTGGAGAGGTGGCGGGCGGCGGGGTGGCGGCCGGAGGCGACGGGGTGGCAGCAGCCGGTTTGGGGGCACGCTCGCGATCGCGCGGAGCCCGCGGCTCGCGACCCGAGCCCTGGGGGCGGCCCTCGCCGCCGGAGTCGGGCCGGGCGCCCGAGCGGCGACGGCGGCGCGGCGGACGCTCGCGCTGCTCGGAACCCGAGCGGGGCTCGGACTCCGACCGGGGGGCCCGTGAGGACGACCGCTGCGAGCCCTGGGAGCCGCCGCCCGCGGAATCGCCGTCGGCCAGCTTCGCGATCAGCTCCGCCCGCGGCAGCATCCGGTAGCGCTCGACACCGGCCGCGGCGGCCAGCGTGTGCAGCTCGGCGATGTGCTTGTTCTCCAGCTCGGCCTTCGTCATCGAAGCGGCAGGTTATTCAACCGGCAGCAGCGGGGTCGATGCCCTCCAGTGCGGCGGCCGCCGGCCAGGCCTCGGCCTCGCGCTTGACCTGGCGCCGCGACCAGCCCAGCTCGGCCCCGAGCACCTCGGCGAGCGGCCGCACCGAGGCCGCGTCGCGCAGCTGCGGCGCGGCGAGAATCCCCAGCCGGGTGCGGCGCAGCAGCACGTCGGCAACGCAGCGGGCCTGCTCGTGGCGGGCCGCGATCGCGGCCTCGGCCAGCAGGTCGGGACGGCCGGGGACGATCGGCCTGGCCAGCTTCGGGTCCTTCCAGGCGAGGTCGAGGACGGTGCGGGCGGCGTGGCCGTAGCGAAAGGCGAGCTGGGAGATCGCGGCCTCCCCCACCCCCTCGGGTGCCTCCAGATCCTCGGCCCGGGCCTCCATCCCCAACGGGATCTCGGCCGTGTGACAGGGCGCCGCGCGGCCCTCGCGCTCGACCAGGCGGTCGACCGTCTGCTTCGCCATCCGCCGCCAGGTGGTGAGCTTGCCGCCGGTGATCGTCAGCATCCCCGACGAGGTCTCATACAGCTCCGCCCTGCGCGAGATGTCCACCGACTTGCGCGGGTCGCCGCTGGAGATCAGCGGCCGCACGCCGGCGTAGGCGCCGACCAGGTCGGACTGGGTCAGCGCGGTGCCGAAGAACTCGTTGGCGGCTTCGAGCAGGTAGCCGATGTCGTCGGAGGCCGGCCGCGGGTGGGCGGTGTCGCCGTCGAAGTCGTTGTCGGTGGTGCCGATCAGGGTGCGTCCATACCAGGGCAGCGAGAAGATCATCCGCCCCGATCCGGCCGGGACGATGCAGGCAGCGCGGCCCATCGGCAGGTCGGCCTGGTCGAGGATCAGGTGGGTGCCGCGGCTGGGGGCGATCCGCGGCACGTCCTCCTCGCCGACGATCTCCCCCGGGCGGATCCGGTCGGCGAAGACGCCGGTGGCGTTGACGACGTGGTCGGCGCCGACCTCGGCCCGCTCGCCGCTCCCGGCCTCCTCGAAGGCGACGCCGGTAGCGCGGCCGTTGGCGGCGAGCACCTCGGTCACGTTGGCGCCGTTCAGCATCACCGCGCCGAAGCGCTCGGCCTCGCCGAGGACGGTGAGGACCAGGCGCACGTCGTCGGTCTGGCAGTCGTAGAACATGTAGGCGTCCTTCGGTTCGCGCGCGGCCAGCGCCGGCACCAGATCCAGGACCTCGTCGCGGTCGATCGTGCGGTGGCGGTCGGGGGACCAGTAGAAGTCCTCGTCCTCCTCCTTCGAGGAGCGCAGCTCGCGGCGACTGCGGCCGACCCGCGTGGTCGCCATCACGTCGTACATGTTCAGCCCGAGGCCGAGCTTGCGGTCGCGCCGCTCCTCGCCGAGGGCCGCGACCAGGAACGGGGTCGGGTAGACGAGGTGGGGCGCCAGCTGGACCATCAGCTGGCGCTCCAGCAGCGCCTCGCGGACCAGGCCGAGGTCGAAGTTCTGCAGGTAGCGGAGGCCGCCGTGGACCATCTTCGAGGAGCGGCTGGAGGTGCCGACGGCGTAGTCGCCGCGCTCCAGCAGCGCCACGGAGTAGCCGCGCGAGGCGGCGTCGAGGGCGACCCCGGCACCGGTGATGCCGCCGCCGATGACGACCACCTCGAAGTGGCGTCCGGCGATCGCCTCGATTGCGCTGGCGCGGGTCAGCATCGGCGGCTCAGTCGAGGAAGACGGTGGTCTGGGTCTGGGGACGGGGCGGCACCGGACGCTCCTGGCGGGGCCGGCCGAGGTGGAGCAGGCCGACGAAGCGCTCGTCGGCGGGCAGTCCGACGGCGGCGCGCCCCTCCTCCCCGCGCAGCAAGCCGGGGCTGCGCCAGTAGCCGGCGAGGCCGCGGGCGTGAGCGCCGAGCAGGACGATGTAGGCGGCGACGGCGGTCGCGTGCAGATCCTCCTCACTCTGGACGGGGTCCGCGTCAGGCGCGGCGGATACGACGACCAGGGTCGGGCAGCGGTCGAGCTTGGCGGCGCCCTCGGGGCCGGCGGCGTCCTTCAGCCGCGCCAGCGCCCGCGGCCCGACGACGCGGAAGCGCCAGGGCACGGTGAGGTGGTGGTTGGGCGCCCAGCTCGCCAGCTCCAGCAGCTGCTCGAGCTGCTCGCGCGGCAGCGGCTCCGGCGCGAAGGCCTTGTGAGTGCGACGGGTGCGTATCGCCGTCTCGACGTCCATCGGTCGAGGGTATAGACCGGGGGCGGCGCTATAGGCCGTAGCGCCAGCGCATCCAGAGGCGGCGGGCGCCGAGGCCGGCGGCGGCGATCAGGGCTCCGGCGAGCAGGCCGAGGGCGATGGCTCCGGCCGGGCTGGACTTCGAGTCGCCCTCGGCGGGCTCGTCCGACGCCGACGTTTCCGTTGCGGCGGAGGGGGACCCCTCCCTCTCTCGCCCCGCGGGAGGGAGGGATTCGGCTGGCCCCTCGGGGGGCTGTTGGCCCGGGGGGCGCAAAACGTTCGGGAGGGGTCCCCCTCCGCCGCTCTCGGGGGTGGTTGGGGAGGCGGACGAGGGTGCGGGCGTCGTCGGTGAGGCCGTGGCCGGGGGCGGCGTCACGGGAGCTGGCGTGGCTCCCGGGGTGATGCCGCCCGTGTCGGCTTGGCTTTGAGCTGGGGCGGGTTCGCGCGCTGGGGGCGGGACGGGGAAGTGGTGGCTGGTGGCCGCGACGAGGACCTGGCCGGTTACCCAGACCGGGGTCTGGTCGCTGGACTTGGAGTAGCGGTAGTGGCCGTCCTTGGCCTGCTGGTTGGCGAGGTAGTCGAGGGCGCTCTTGCCGCCGCGGCGGAAGGAGTCGGGGTCGGCGCCGGCGGCGAGGATGCCCTGGATCGCCCAGGCGGTCGATTGGGTGTTGACGGCGCCGTTGCCGCCGAGCGGGAAGCCGCCGCCCGGGCGCTGGGCCTCGCGCAGGAACGAGAGGCCGCGGCGGACCGGCTTGGAGTCGCCGGCGAGCGCCTGCATCACGGCGCCGGTGCCGTCGGCGGTGCTGGGCGAGCCGGGGACGTCGCCCCAGCCGCCGTCGGAGTTCTGCACTTGGCGCAGCCAGGCGAGCGAGGGGCTGAGGTCGGCGCTGGCGCCGGCGGTGCGCAGGGCGATCACCGCGAACGCGGTCGAGTTCGGCCAGCCGACGTAGGAGCCGTCGTCGCGGCGCTTGGCCAAGAGGCGGGTGAGGAGATCGGTGCCGCCGAACTGGCGCGGGTCGGCACCTGCTCCCTCGAGGGCGAGGATCGTGCGGGCGAGGTCGCCGGGGCTCTTCAGCTCGTCGACGTTGGCGCGCAGGAAGTCGACCGGGTTGCGGTCGCCGCGGGCGACGTCGTAGGGGTTGTGGCCGGCGGCCTCCAGGCCCAGCATCGCCCAGGCCGTCATCTCGGCGCCGGACTCCTCGCCGGGAGCCGAGCCGAAGCCGCCGTCGGGGTTCTGCGCCGACTGCAGCCAGGCGAAGGCGCGGCCGGCCTCCGAGGACTCGGCCGGAGCCGGGGCCAGGGCGGCCAGGACCAGGGCGAGCGCGAGCAGGATGCCGACCGTGCCGCCACGCAGCCTCGGGCCGAGGCCGGCGCTCGGGGCGGCCGGCGAGCGGCCGCCCCTGCCCCACTCGAAGCGCTCGCGAAAGCGGATCAGCATCCGCACCATCGCCGGGCCGGCGACAAGGGCGAAGACGACGTTGCCGGCCGCGTGGGCGACATCGAACGGCACCGCCCGCGCCTCCAGCACGAGGAACCGCTCCAGCGACAGATCCCCTCCGTAGGTCGCCATCAGGGAGAAGTTGAGCAGAGCGCCGTAGGCGATGCCGGCCAGGCCGCAGACCGCGGCGAGGCCGAGGCGGCCGACATTGCGCCCGCCCAGGGCCAGAGCCGCCCCGAGAATCCCGCAGAGGCCCCAGCCCGCCATCTGCCAGGGCGTCCACGGCCCCTGCCCGAACCAGAGGTTGGAGACCAGCGCGGTCAGGGCGCCGACGGCGAAGCCGGGCGCCGGGCCGAGCGCGTAGCCGGCGAAGATGACGATGTCGGTCGTCGGCTTGACGTTGGGGAAGGCGGCGAAGGCGATGCGGCCGGCGATCGCCAGCGCCGCCAGCGCCGCGACCAGGGCGACCACCTGCGACGGCGGCCGCGAGCGCTCGTACCAGGCGAAGCCGCCGACGATGACGGCGGCGAGGATCAGGAAGCTGGTTAGCTCCCAGCTCATCCGTCTCCCTCCCCCTCTTCGCCACGCAGGGCGGCGGCACCCTGCTCGGGGGTGACGACGCCGGGCAGGTCGAGGACGCGGGCGACCTCGGTGGCGAAGTACCAGCCGCCGGAGAGAACCTCGCGAGCTGGCCCGTCGGCGATCACCACCCCGTCGCCGAGCAGGACGACGCGCGCGGCGAAGGCCGCGGCGAACTCGACGTCGTGGGTGGCGACGACGACGCCGGCGCCGCGCCCGGCGAGCTCGGCGATCAGGGCGACGAGATCGTCCTTGCGGGCGCGGTCCATGCCCCGGGTCGGCTCGTCGAGGGCGATCAGCCCGGGCAGAGCCTCGCCTTCCAACTGCCCGGCCAGCGCGATCGCCAGCGCCAGCCGCTGCCGCTCCCCCCCGGAGAGGTCGCGAGGGTCGGCGTCGACGGCGTGCTCGAGGCCGACGACGCGCAACGCAGCCAGTCCAGCTTCACCCGGTAGTTCGTCCCCGACCCTCTCTCTGACCAGATAGTCGCTCGGGTTCTGGGTTAGCAGGGCGATGCCACCAGGGGTTTCGAGCTTCCCGCGCGCTGGATCAATGAGCCCCGCCGCCGCCTTCAGCAGCGTGCTCTTGCCGGCGCCGTTGCGACCCATCAGGGCGACGGGCTGGCCGCGGGTCAGGGTTAGGTCGATGCCGCGGAGGACGTCGTGGGGGGCGTCGGTTCTCGTCAGCTCTACCCATAGGTCACGGGTGAGCAGGGCCGGCGTGGCGGGGGCCGGTACCCCCTCCTCTCTTAACTTGCTCGGGTGGAGAGCTGGCGGCTGGCCGTGGGCGCCTCGGCCGAGAAGTTGAAGACGTTCGGAGGGGGTACCGGCCCCCGCTTCGGTCGGGCTGCTCGATGCGAGGAGTTGGCGGGCGGCGCGAACGCCGATTGGGAGGGGTGTGATTCCCGCGAGGGAGAAGAGGCGGGCGGCGGGGGTGGTCAAGGCTGGGTCGGAGGCCTGGGACCAGGAGAGGAAATCGCCGGGGGGGCCGTCGAAGGCGATGCTGCCGGAGTCCATGGCGATGACACGGTCGGCGGCGGCGAGGCAGCGCTCGAGACGGTGTTCGGCGAGGAGGACCGCTACCCCCCACTCCTCGTTGAGTCTTCTCAGCAGCCAGATCAGCTCGTCGCCGGCGACGGGGTCGAGCTGGGAGGTGGGCTCGTCTAGAAGGACCAAGCTGGGTCGGGTGACCAAGGCTGCTGCGAGGGCCACGCGTTGGAGCTCCCCGCCGGAGAGGGTGTCGACGGTGCGGTCGAGGAGGTGCGGGATGGCGAGGGCCAGGGCGACCTCCTCGATGGCGCGAGCGCGTGAAGCAGCGTCGTCGCCTCGCATCTCCAGTGGTAGCTGGATCTCGGCCGAGACCGTGGTCGAGACCACCTGGGTCTCGGGGTCCTGGGCGACGTAGCCGACGGCGCTGGCCAGCTCGGCGGGGCCGGCGGCGAGGGCATCGAGGTCGGCGACGGCGATGGCGCCTTCGATCTCGCCGCCGTGGAAGTGCGGGACCAGGCCGCAGGCGGCTTTGAGCAGGGTCGACTTGCCGGAGGCCGAGCGGCCGGCGAGGAGGACGAACTCGCCGGGAGCGATCTCCAGGGAGATGTCGGCGAGGGCGGACCCCGGGGCGCGGGGGTAGGTGTAGCCCAGGGCCTCGATCGCGAGAGCGGGAGCGGCACCGCGGCGGATCGCCAGCTCAGACACCAGAACCCCCCAGGGGGATCGCTGCGGCCCCGGGCCCACGTGGCACCGCCGGCTCGGTGGGCCTCGAACGTCCACTCCTTGGACGCCGTCGGCCCATCGGCCGGCTGCTACGTCGGTAGGGAGCGAGGCCACTGAGGACGAGGAGGGCCGAGAGGGCGACGGTGGCCGGACTGAGACCGAGCTGGATCGCCGGATAGGCGTCGAAGCCGTCGGCGCCGAGCAGCTTGCCGACGATCGCGGCCACCAGCACCGTGACGCCGACCAGGTAGAAGCGAGGGTCGAACCGGGACGCGCGCCTGAAGGGTTTTGGCCCCCCTGGGGTCCACAACCCTTCGGCGACCCGACGACGAAGCGGGGTCCGCGGCGGCTCGAGGCTGTAGCCGCGCAGCTCCAGGGTGGCGGCGACGTCGACAGCGCGGTCGAGGGAGCCGGCCAGGAGGCGGCGGGCCAGCGGCGCGCGGCCGACCGCGGCGGCGCCGGAGCCGCGCAGGCGGGCGGCGTCGCGCAGGCGGGCGGCGTCGGCGGCGGCGACCGGGACCAGGCGGGAGACGAGGGTCGCGGTCAGCGCCGAGCGGGCGGCGAAGGGGCGCAGGGCGCGCAGCACCCGGTCGGGGTCGACGCAGGCCGAGTAGACGGCGAAGGCGATCATCACCACGACCGCGCGCAGGCCGAAGACGGCGCCGTCGGCGAGCGCCTCGGCGCTGACGTCGACCTGGCCCAGCAGCGGCCAGTCGCCGAGCCGCGCCAGCACGGTCTCGCCGCGGTTGACCACGAGGGCGTTGACGACGACGATCGGCAGCGCGATCGCCAGGCCGAGGCGAATCGCGGCCCGCACGGCCCCCCAGGCCCCGGCGAGCCGGCCGGCGAGAGCGAGGCCGGCGCCCAGCGCGACCAGCACCAGCGGGCTCGAGAAGAGGAAGGCGACGGCGACCAGGGCGCCGAGGTAGGCCACCGCGGCGGCCGGCGAGGCCGCCTGCAGCGGCCCCGGCCTGGGGATGTAGGCAAACGGCGATCTCATCGCGACACCGGCAGCGGCGTCTCCTTCCCGTCCTCGCTCGCCACCGCGTAATGGTCGCGCAGCTTGGCCGCGGAGAGCAGGCCGGCGGCAGCGCGCACGGCGACTGGCGTCGCTCCCGTCACCACCCAGGTCGGCGGCGCTTCGTAGCGCCGGGTCGCGGCGACGAGGCCGGCGGCGGGGCCGAAGTCACCGACCGCCGCGCCGGTTTGGTCGAGGCCGCTCAGGACCCAGCCTCCGCGCCGCCGCTCGAAGTCGGCGAAGACGCCGCTTTCCTCCGGCCCGGCCTCGATCAGCGCCGCCGCCGGATCGCTGCGCAGCCGCTCCCAGGGGCCGACGAGCAGGCGGATCGCGCCGGCGGTAGAGCCGCCGGCGACGGCGACGCCGGCGCCCTCGAGCGCCTCCCGTGCCAGCGCGCAGGCCACCCCCCCGCCCCGGCACTCGACCACCACCGGGCGCCGGCGCCCTTCGTAGCCGGCGACGAAGGGCGCCGGCCAGGAGCCGACCACGGCCGGGACGTGGTTGGTCGTCACCCAGTCGCGGTAGTCCCACCAGATCCGCTCGCCGCCCTCGAGCTCGTAGTCGGCGGCGCCGACCGGCGACTCGACGCCGTCGACGAAGAAGAACCAGTCGCTGGGACGGCCGCCGCGCTGGGCTTCCTCCACCCCTTCGATCGACTGCACGTAGCCGCCGCCGTAGCGGGTGGAGATCTCGGCGCTGCCTTCCAGCACCCGCATCACGGTGTCGGACTCGTTGGCCTCGACGCTGCGCTCGAGCATCGGCACCGCGCCGTAGTCGCGGGTGACCCTCAGCTCGACGGCGCCGACATCGGCGCCGGGCCCAAGGCCGCAGCCGGCGGTCGCGAGCGCTGCGCAGAGCAGCGCCGTCGCGACCGCCGTGCCGCGGCTGCGGATCACTTCGGGGCGCAGCTACCGGCGACGCAGACGAACACGGGCGCCGCTGGCGAGGGTATGTCCTTGCCGTGGGTGGCGTACAACGTTTCGTACTGCGGGCCGCTCGCGGCGAGCGTGACCGTGGCCCGGCCGTCGGCCGCGGTGACGACGCCGGGGGCGCCGGCGATCTTCGCCCCGGCGACCGGCTTGCGCTTGCCCTTTTCGTCGTAGGAGAAGACGCGGACCTCGAACGGGACGCCGGTCTCGGCGCGTTCGGGGGCTTCCAGCGCCAGCTCGTTCGGGTACGGGTAGGACGGCGCCAGGTTCCAGAGGACTTCGTCGCCGGGCTTCAGCTTGACCGCGTCGCCGCTGACGGTCGCACCCTTGTGGTTGACCTTCAGGTACCAGGAGGCCTTGCCGGTTACGACGCTGCCGCCGACGCCGCAGATGCCGAGACCGAAGTCGAAGGCATCGGTGATCAGCAGCGGCCGCAGGGCCGAGCTCGACTTCGACGCCTGACCGAGCGCGCCCATCGCGGTGGCGCCTTTGAGCGTCACCGATTTGCCGCTGCCGGCGCTGCCGGGACCGAAGCAGTTGGCCTTGGGGCTGGTCTTGATGGTGGTCGTGCCGGCCTTCAGATCTTCTTCGGCCAGCACCTTGCCGCCCTTGCCGACGACGCGAAGGTCGACCGGCACGCCTTTGGCGACCGCACCGGCCGTAAGCGAGAGAGCGAGAACGAGAGCCAGTGCGCACGCAGCGACCAGCCGGAACGGAATGAGTCTTGGCATTTAAGCCACCCTTTCCTCGAGGGTTGTCTTGGCTGGTCGGAGGACAGGTCTCCTGGCTTCCGGGGTGGTCGGCCGCACCTTCCCGGGGACTCTGTGTCGTCCCCAG
>Ga0190275_10000783_pt1 | contig 25293 bp, 21 predicted proteins | sample Popmic550T_FD_133745 | JGI IMG/M metagenome (GOLD analysis project Ga0190275, IMG submission 133745) | Populus adjacent soil microbial communities from riparian zone of Yellowstone River, Montana, USA - 550 T | ecosystem: Environmental > Terrestrial > Soil > Riparian zone > Trees stand | place...
CGATGCGGGGGTTACTTTCATCCGTGATCCAGCGACCGTACGGCATATTTCCGTTGTTCGCGACGGTTGCAGCGACGCGCGCCATCTGGAAGGGGCTCGCGACGACCTGGCCTTGTCCGTAGGCTGCCTGCGGAAGCGCGTCCTTCAACTTCTGCGGAGTATTCGGGCTCGCTACCGAAATACCAAACAGATTTGCAGTTGCGTGCAGTGCTTCCGGTCCAACTTTATAGGTCCCGAGCTGCGCAAAGTATGCGTTGCAGGAAACGACGACCCCCTTCTGCATGTTGACATTCCCATGGGCAGACCTGTCGGCGACATCATCCCGAATTGGTCGCCCCCATCCACGAACGTAATTGCCCACCCGGCCATCAGGCAGTCCCTTGCATTCATACGTCAAGCTTGCCGAGTTCGGATCGGCGCGTAATGCCGCAGTCGCTGTGACGATTTTGAATGTTGACCCGGGAGGATACAGTCCATACCTAGCGCGATCCAACATTTCATCGATTCCGTCATCGGGTCCGAGCACGGGTGGCATCTGCGCCGGCCACGGGTATGTGACCGATGCGAGTAGATCGCCCGAATCTGCGTCCATGACGACAACGGCGCCCTTCTGCTTCTTCAACCGCTGAAGATGATTCTGAAGAATCTGGGACGCCTTAACCTGCAACCGTGAGTCTATTGATGTCTGGACGTTCCGCTCTCGCGTCATCACCTTGACTACGTCGGGATGCTCGGGCTGATAGCGGTGGCGAAGCAGCGGTAGTAATTCACGATAATCATGGCGAATTGTGTAGGTCGCTTTCCCGGTACGTGGGTCCGGCACTTCCACGACACGCGCACGATCATCATATCCCTGCAATCGGACCGTGGAATCGCGTTCGATGTAAGAACTATTGCGCGCGCCCCAATTCGAACGCGTTCGCGTGTCACCAAGCAAATGCGTTGTGTAGGCGCCGAATGGGTAGTGGCGTGAATCGTCGGGATCTGCGTTCTGCGCAATATTGTGCTTCTTCAGTTCCTCAAGATCGCTGGTCGCCAGCGGAACGCCATTGCGGTCGTAAATTGTTCCTCGCGGAATGGATCGCGCAATCGTCATGATGCGCGGATTATAAAGATAACGCCGGAAACCATCGGCCTGGAGCGTCAATGTTCCGGCTCCGGTCGTAACGTCGGCACGAATGATCTGAATCCACGCGGCTTTTCCGACGACGACAAACGCGAGCACGGCCAAGACTTGCGCTAGCCGTCGAACGGGCGCGCGAAAGGGTTCGGTCTGGTCCGACACGCCATGCTGTCGCGAGATCCCCAGCAATACTCCGAAGATCGCGAAATTCGCAATCATCGCAGTACCGCCGTAGCTCAAGAATGGAGTGACAACACCGGACAGAGGCGAGAGATCGAGAACTCCACCCGAAATCAAGAGCGTGCTGAACGCAATCAGCAAGGTGAACCCGAGCGCGAGGAAGAACGAGTAATCATCACGGGCTCGCATCGCGATCCTCAACCCAAGCCAGATGAGAACTCCATACAGAACGTATACTCCCGCAAATCCGATCCAACCCCATTCCTCGCCGAGCACCGCCAGAATTAAATCTGTATGGGCTGCGGGCATGAGTTCCGGATCCCCGAGCCCGAGGCCTGCGCCGAACATTCCACCACTCGACATCGCCCACAGCGCCTGAACTACCTGGTCACCGCCGCGGACATGGTTGTCCCAGGGTGAGAGCCACATGTCCACGCGTTGATACACGGTCCGCGGATACTCTAGGAAGTACCCGCCGAGAAACCCGCCGAGCATCAGCGCCAACCCCGCTCCCGCAAGCAATGCGCGATTGCGGGCCACCGCATACAAAGCAAGGAACACGCACGAAATCAATAACGCCGGTCCCAGGTCCTTCTGAAGGAAGAAAAACAGCAACAGAACACCAACGGCGAGCACAATAGGGGCAACATATTCGAGACGGGGTATCTCGACATGGCGAGCCAACTTTGCAAGCTCCGGACGGCGCTCTTTTAGTACGCGCAGAAATTCCCATCGCTGAGCGAAGTATCCGGCGAAGAACAACACGATAAGAATCTTGATGAACTCTGCCGGTTGAACACCAAACAAATTCACCTTCGCGTCGCTGACTCCCGGCCCAGTCCCGAACGTAATTAAGGCGACCGACAGCGCCAGCGCTCCAATCAGCGGCACAAAGCTCAGCTTGCTGAACATCCTGCTGACATCAAGCACGCTGACAGCAGCCATAACGACACATGCAATCGCCACCGACTGCGCGTAATCGACAAATCCCAAAGTGTCCCGCAAAGGATCCCGAAGACCAATGAGCAGCGCGATACCGACACCGGTCAGTAGGTGGATGATCGGCAATATCGCTTGTTCGCCATCAAAACCCTGGAAACGCCAAAACAAATGCACCGCATAAAAGGCAACAAAAACCACGACGACCCAGAGAACCGATTGACTACGAAAATCAGAAAGCGTTCTCACCGCAAGCATCGGTTTCAGCCGCGCAAGTTGACCCTGGGTGAGCAGCGGCTTCTCGCCAACGCGCAGACGGCCAGTCGCTCCTACGTTCGGCAAATAACCGTTGTTGGACTGAATAAGGTCATAAATCTGACGAGCCGCAGCTTGACGCTCGCGCGGCGACGGAAGGAATTGCAAGAGTGGCTGAAGCTGCTCGGCGCGCGATACCTCACTTAGGTACAGAGGCTTGGCAGCATCCATTTCACTAGTCTTCGCGGTATAAGTCAGCAGTATGCCGGCGACCGCGAGAATCGACGCCAGCACGAGTGCCACCAGTTCGAACGATCGGGAATTAGGCGGACGGATGAGCGGCGGCGCGCTCTGCCGGTCGGCGGCTGTACTTCGCGTTACCGCCATGGCCAGATGCTGTCCTTCATGGCATCTCGTCTGGCTGCGATCACGTCGAGATTCTCCAATACACGCCGCAGGCTTGCGCTTGATCCGCCATACGGGATGATCTCGCGATAAATCTCCTCGGCTCGCTCCAAGTCCTCTTTTGCGCGCTTCAGAAGGTCCTTTTCTTCCGGCAAACCGGCAGCACGAACACCTTCTCGCATCAATCGATCGCCGCGATCGCGGTAACCATCAGCAAGCTGCGCGCGTTCGCGCCGACCCTTCTCGTGACCACGCTTTTCGGCAGCCTTCAATGCGTCTTCCGCACGATCGACGTCCCGAAGTGAGTAGACATACAAACGAGCAAGACCTAGATACGGATCCGGCAGGTTTGGCAGCAAGTCCGCCGATTGCTCGAATTTCGCACGAGCTTCCTGCAACAATTTCGTGTTTCCTCGTGCGGTTCCCCGAATGCGAGATAGGTGTCCTTCTGAGAGATACAGCTTGCCGCGAATGTCCCGGTTCCCCGGATCTGCCTGCAGAGCTTTGCTCAAGACTCCATGTGCTCTAACCCAATCATTCTCTGTGACAGTTGGTGAGTCGGACGTACGGTACTCCCGTATAATGCCGTCAGCAATAGATACGAGTCGGGACTGGATCGTGTTCCGTGGATGCGAAAGCACACCGGGCACGAAGTTGGTTTTCGAAAGCGCCTCAAAGCGTTGCCAGGCGAGGTCCATGTCTTTAAGACGCTCCGACTCCACTTCCCGGGCTAGACTTGCGCCCGCACGCCATACGGAAATTTCGTTGAAGATGAGTAGGCTCGCTGCGATCACTAAGCCCACGACAACGAAGAAACGGATTTGTCGTTGGCGCTGCGTGAGTTCCTTCTTCCGCCTCAGTACGGATTTGAGAACCTGCGGCGTCTCGCCCTTCACAGTCCGCCGAGTCGCTGCCTCATCCGTCTCCGCCGGCTTACTCGAACGCCGGGTGGCCTCGGCATCCTCTTCGAGCGGCATCGACTCGGCCACGGTGGACTTTCCCTCAAGGAACAACGTGAGGTCAGAAGCGAACTCTTCTGCTGACAGATATCGCTTCTGGGGATCGACCGCGAGGGCCTTTCGCAACACCGCACGAAAAGGCTCGGGCAGCGATTCCGGCAACGGATGTACTGCGGAGTAGTTTCGAATGGCCTGTTCTGTCTTCACCGATGTCGCGCCATCGAAGTAGGGCTTGCCAGTAACGATCTCATAGAGAACGACGCCCACCGACCACAAGTCGGAAGCGATATCCACTTCGCCAGTGTTTAACCTTTCCGGCGACGAATACTGAGAGCTGGCAAACTGGTTCGTCGTGAACTTGCGCGTCAGAGAGAGCGCTTTGGCAATTCCAAAATCGAGGACTCTTACCTGACCGGACGGAGTGATTCGAATATTGCGAGGCTTGATGTCGCCGTGAACGATACCGTGATAATCGTGCCCCTCGATATTTGCCGAAAACGAATGGGCATGCGCTAAGACATCGCAGATGTCGCGTCCGATGCGCGCTGCGAACGGCACCCCAAGGGGAGATTTCGCGAGGACCTCGGACAGGTCCTGCCCTTCGATGTACTCCATCTCGATGTAGAAAAAGCTATCGAGATCGCCATACTCGAGAATTCGTGTAATGCGCTGATCGATGCCGCAGAGCCGCGCCTGCAGAATCGCGCCCCGCCGCTCCGCTTCAACGATCTCCTGCCGTTCCGGATCAGTCCCATGATCGATGAGCTTGAGCGCAACAGTCTCGTTAGATACCGAATTGAACGCGAGATAGACGCGGCCCATGCCGCCGAGAGGAAGTAGTTTGACGATCCGGTACTTGCCGAACTCGCGTGGATGCATGCTTAGCGGGAGCCGAGCCTGAGTCTCGGCTTAATGAGGGGAGGTTCTCCAATAAAATTTTGTTTTAGTATTTCTTGCGTGTTGACCTTCGGTGGAGCCGAAAGCGGCTCGCCTGCATTTTTCCAAATCATGTTGCCGGTCAGGTTGGGTTGCGCAGTTCCGTGAATCTCGATGGCTGCGCTCTTACTATCGTCGCCATTTCCGGTAATCGTGTTGTGGACGACGCGCGGTCTCGCTGCATCCCGCAAGATGATTGCTGCGCCCGGATTTCCATAGAGCGCATTTGCCCGAAACACACCGCGCGATTCGCCCAGGCATTCTATGGCGGCGTTAATTGCGCCCGTTATTTCGCTATCAACAATTTCGACATTCGAATCGTTGAGCTGAATCCCGATCGCAAGGTTGTTCTGATCCTCGCCTGTGATTCGGAATCCATCGAAACGTCCGCTGCGTACATCGTTCGCCTGGACCGCGATGCCGGCTGCGTGAATCGTCGCCTTGCGAGGTTCTTCGCTAATCAGGTTCACGCCCTCTTTCAGGATAATTTGCTCGTGATACTGCCCAGGAGCTACCAGGATGGTGTCTCCGGCTTTCGCGTTCTGTAGAGCGGCGCTGATATCCCCGTTAATGCGCCAGACGCGAGGCTCGCGTACGGGTCCAAAGCCGAGCGTTTCCCCGCTGCCGGTGAGCAACCAGTGGGGTTTGAGCACGTAAATCGCAAGCGCTCCCCCGGCAAGCAACCCGAGCAACAGAAAGAGCAACCGACCCGTCCAAGGGTTTGCCGCGGCGCTACGCGTAGGAGCCGGAACTTTGCGCGTCGCCGATGATCGCCGGCGCACACTCGCCGCGAAGCGGTCTCCCTCAATAAAAACGACAGTGATGTTGTCTTTTCCGCCGGCGTTATTTGCCGCGTCAATCAGAGCTTGCGTGGTGATTTGGGGATCGCCGGCCGTCTGCTCAATGATGGCGAGGATCTGCGCTGAAGAAATTAAATCGCTGAGGCCGTCGCTGCACAGTAGGAAAGCCGCCACGGAAGGAAACTCGACGGTCGTGATCTCAATGAAGTCGGGATCGTCGGGAGCGTGCTCTTCTGAGCCCACATCGCGATAGACTTCATTGCGCCGCGGATGGCGCATCGCGCTGAGCTCGTCGATTTCCCCGCGGTCTTCCCGCTCCCCGACCGGTGAATGATCGTGAGTGACTTTCCGAATCTCGCCCGGCTCGACGATGTACAAGCGGGAATCGCCAACCTGACCGATGGTAAGTTGTCCATGCTCGAGTACCGCGACCGTTAGGACGCACGCCATGCCTCGCCAGGCGTCGTGCGTTAGAGAAAGCCGGTAGATCTCGTTATTGGCAACGGCTATCGCTTCCCTGACGCGGTCAGCAGGTTCTCCGGTGGGCCGCTCCAAACGATCGCGGAGGAGGTTGTATGCGGTGTCAGCCGCCTTTTCGCCGGCTGCCTGTCCGCCTACGCCGTCGATAACGAAAAAGATGCCGCGCTCGGGATCGGCGTGGAAGCGATCTTCATTGTTTTCGCGCTTTTTGCCGGGGTCGGTAAACCCCGCGCAATTCTGTGGCGAAATCACAGCCATTTGTTTTTCCCGGAACGCGTGAAGAGGACGTAAGCGAACCACACTATTAACGCGAGAAAGATGATTAAGAACGGGTACCTAAGCCACCAGAGTGTCGTCATAGGACAGTACCCTCATTTGCGACTTCGAAATTGAGGAATACCGTGTCAGCCAAGCCGATTACTGCCCGGGACGGAATTGCGGCTTCTCGTGTCGAATCTTCCACACTGGATTCGACCCGTTTCCCGTCAATAGTCGTACCGAATTGACTTAAATCTCGCAGGAAAAAGCGGCCTGTAGCGGCGTCACGCCTTATGCGGCAATGCTCGCGCGATACATCATTCGGTCCGTTCACCTTCAGGTCGATCCAGAAGCTCTTGCCGCCGCGCCCAATGACAATCTGATTTTTGGTAACCGGGAATACCTGTGATCCCGTTGCATCCTCGTAGCGGATATACGCAAACACGGGTGATCCTGCCCTCGGTTGTCCCGAGGCGGTTACCTCGGATGCGGGTGCTGTTGCTGAAGAAGTCGCTCCTGATACTAACCGTTTGGTGACGTGCCTGGTCATCGCGCCATCCCCAAATTCAGGTCTTTCGGCAGACGCAAGCTCGGAATAGATCTCGATGTCTCCACGGTTGAGGCGGTCTTCGACATCGGGATGAAACTCGATGGTCCAATCCGGATCGAGGATCTTGTATTCGATCTGTTTTCCCGAATCGAATCCAAGCGTGCGGGCGATAGAAGAGGATTTTCCTGAGCGGTTGAGTTCCTGGACACGCTCGACCAGAGCCGTGCGGGTTTCCGCCGCCAGCGCTTTTACAACGGGTTTGACTACATCGAAATCCGCGGGATGGAGATAGACGCGATAAATGGACGGCAACACTGCTGTATAGCGAATCTTGAAAACACCTTGCTCGGCATTGCGGAGGATTTCCGCGATGATGTCATCACCGGTGATTTGCCTGGCAGTCGTCGGCTGCTGGTGCCCCATTCGTTACTCTTCCCTCATGGTAGCGAACCCACAAGAGACTAGTGCGTCATAGAGTAAACGATATAGTTGAGCCCGATGCGGTAGGCGAGCGAGGCAAACTTTTCCGGGTATTCCGGATGATCGGCCCACTCCCATGAGTCGCCAAGGTCCATATTGTGGCAAATCGCGACTTGGACGCGGCCCTTGTCATCGAGAATGCCTCTCCAGCGCGGCTCAACGCCGTCCCGCTCGTAGGTGCGGCCGGATCGAATGAATTGCCTGCCAGGAACCTGGACGCGCTGCTGCAAGTCGTAGATAATACTGAAGATCGGGTCGCTATCCTCCAGGTCCACTACTGGCCTGTCAGGGAAGATTCGCCGGAGGCTCGTAACGAAAGCTTCCCACTCGTAGGTCCCGTGAAAGTCGTCCACCATCAGGAATCCGCCGCGATCGAGGTAATCTCGCAGCCGCTTGGCCTGGGGTTCGGAGACGTCCCAGTACCCGACTTCTACGGCATAAAGCCAGGGCCAGTCATACATGTCGGTGGAATCGATATCAATGATTTGCTCGACTGAGCGGGTGTGAATGCGCGACAGTCGCCGCACCCCTTGTACGAATTGCCGCTCTGCCTTGTTGGAGTCAGTGCCCCAACTTCCGCCGCGCCATCCTCGACCGCCGGATCGATAGCGTAAGCGGGCAAAAGCGAACTCGGTTTTCTCGTCGGCGTTTGGCGGGTCGACGGTGGGATTCTGCATCTCGTACTCATACGCTCCACTGCGCTGGTATGCGAGCATCGTGCCGAAAACGGTCAGTCCGATGGCAATGAGAACCAATCCGGCCTTCATTCGAGCCGCCTCTCGGCTTTCACCTTATCACGGGGAAGACGAACGATGTATCAGCCTATCGGAACCACTCGAAACTTGAAGCTTACAGGCGATTAATCAAACTGGCGACGTAGCCCGCTCCAAAACCATTGTCGATATTCACGACGGTTACGTTGCTCGCACAGCTATTCAACATGCCGAGCAGGGCTGCTAATCCGCCAAAGCTCGCTCCATACCCGACGCTGGTTGGGACCGCAATCACAGGGCAGGAAACCAGACCACCCACGGCGCTCGGGAGCGCGCCTTCCATCCCCGCGCACACGACTACGACGCGAGCCTCACACAAACGCTCGCGATTATTCATCAGGCGGTGAATGCCTGCGACACCTATGTCGTGAATGGTATCGACGCTGTTGCCCATTACTTCCGCCGTCACTTGCGCTTCTTCGGCCACGAATAAATCACTCGTGCCGGCGCAAACCACGGCAATCTTGCCTTTTCCGTGAACCGTCTTGTCTCGCCAGACACGAATCGCCCGTGAAAGAGGAAAATACTCCGCCTCGGGAAATCCGGCTCGAACGGCGTCCCAGGCCGTTGGATCCGCGCGAGTGATCAGCACGTTGGGGGCGCGGTCGAGGAGACGTTCCGCGATGGCCGCGATCTGCTCCGGCGTCTTCCCCTTGCCGAACACCACCTCAGGCATTCCGTGACGCAACGCCCGATGATGATCGACCTTGGCGAATCCCAAGTCCTCGAAAGGTAAATGCTTCAACCGGTCGAGAGCCGACTCGATCTCTATGTTGCCCGAACGCACTTGCTCGAGCAATGACTTTAAGTTATTTCGATCCATTCGAATTCAAAAGCGGAGAGTTGCGCCCTCTGCAACACCATGTTTGCGGCCATATCCGGCGGGCAATTCCACCACGTACATAGCGATTCGATTCCCACCGTGCTGGACGCAGTCGCTCGATTTTGTCAGACAAGGGGGAGCGTTCTCGACGACCTCGACTACTATTCGCGATTTGTCCAACCACACAATATCGAGCGGCAGCTTCACCTGGTACATCCAATAGGGATACCGCCCGGGCGTGTTGTGGATGAATAACATCGCGCGGCCTTCCGGGAATGAATCGCGAAACATCATGCCGCGAGCCATGTCTTGTGGATGCGTCATCACCTCTGCTTTGACAACTACTCCATCCGGAAGAGTAATGCTGCGAGCATTGAAATCTTCCAGCGATGCCGCGGGTTCGCGATCGCAGGCAACCAAAAACAGGCAAGCGGAGACAAACAACAGTGCGCGCATGAGAGAATGTGAGTTACACCTCTAGTATCTGTCATGACTGCAGCCGCGGGCTTTTGGCGAAAACTCCGGTTAACTCTGGAGATGATCCGGTTCGAACATTCCGTGTTCGCGCTGCCTTTCGCCTTGACGGGGGCGCTGTTGGCGATCCGTGAAGATGCCTTTGCTACCGAGGGGCTGATTCGAAAGCTTGTCTTAATCGTGCTCGCCATGATTGCAGCGCGGTCCGCGGCGATGGGATTCAACCGGATTGTGGACTCGGACATCGACGCCAGGAACGCTCGAACGAAGACGCGTCATCTCCCTGCGGGTTTGCTGACCCGGTTCTTCGCGTGGTCCTTCATCGCAGGGTGCGCGTTCGTCTTTCTACTCGCGGCGGCGGCGCTGAATCCGCTCTGTTTTCAGCTCGCTCCTTTGGCGCTGGCGGTGGTGCTCGGTTATTCCTATACGAAGCGATTTACGTCGCTTTCGCATATGGTCCTCGGATTCGCGCTTGGAATTGCCCCGGCGGCGGCGTGGATTGCTATTCGTGGTTCGCTCGATGCTCGAATTCTTTGGCTGACCGCGGCAGTCACCTTGTGGACAGCGGGCTTCGACATCATCTACTCATGTCAGGACTATGAGTTCGACAAGAGCGCAGGCCTGTTCAGTCTGCCGAAACGGCTTGGAATCTCAGGCGCTCTCTGGGTGTCGAGGCTTTTTCACTTCGGGATGCTCGCTTGCCTGGTGGCGCTGGTACAGGCGTTTGCCCTTGGGTCAATGGCACTCGCGGGCGTTGCTGTCGTAGCCGGATTGCTTGTCTGGGAGCACCGCCTGGTCCGCGCCGACGACCTCTCTCGCATCGATGCCGCTTTCTTCACGGTGAACGGATGGGTCAGCGTGCTATTCTTCCTGTTTTGGACCGCCGACGTTTTCTATGCAGTTGCAGCCAATCATTGACGATCCTCGTTTGAAAGTTATCCTCGAAAAAGTCCAGCAAGGAACACGGCTGAGCTTTGAAGACGGGGTGACCCTGTACCGCTCTTCCGACCTCCTCTCGATCGGGTACATGGCGAATATCGTTCGCGAACGGTTGCATGGCAACGTCACTTTTTATAACGTCAATCGGCACATCAATCCCACCGATGTCTGTGTCGCGAGCTGTCGTCTGTGTGCATTCGGTAAGAAAGCGCGCGACCCCAAAGCGTACACGATGACCTTCGAGCAGGTCTGGGAAACGGCGGGACGCGGCTGGTCCGAAGCAGTGACCGAGTTTCACATCGTCGGCGGTTTGCATCCCGAGCTGACGCTCGATTGGTATTGCGAGATGCTTCGTGGACTGAAGCAGCGATTTCCGCAAGTGCACTTGAAAGCCTTCACGATGGTAGAGATTTCCTACCTTGCGCAGAGGCAGAAAATTTCCATTCGTGAGACGCTGCAACGGCTAAAAGACGCCGGTATGGATTCGATGCCCGGCGGAGGCGCTGAGATCTTCTCCGATCGCGTACGCCGCATCATCTGCGATCACAAGATCGACGGCTCTGAGTGGCTCGACGTGGCGCGCACCGCGCACAAGCTTGGTTTGAACAGCAACTGCACGATGCTGTACGGACACGTCGAAACGGAAGAAGATCGCGTGGATCATCTCGTCAAGCTACGCAGTTTGCAGGATGAGACAAAAGGCTTTGTCACGTTCATTCCCCTCGCGTTTCATCCCGACAACACATCTCTCGAACATGTTCCTCGCACCTCGGGATTTGACGATTTAAAGAACATCGCTATCTCACGCCTGATGCTCGATAACATCCCTCACATCAAGGCATATTGGATCATGATGACTCCGCGAATCGCTCAGATCGCGCAGCGCTTCGGCGCCGATGACGTAGATGGCACGGTCGTCGAAGAGAAGATTTATCACGACGCCGGCGCAACCACATCGCAGTCGTTACGGCGCGGCGAGTTGTTACGTCTCATCCGGGAAGCTGGACGCGAGCCAGTGGAGCGCGATACCCTGTATCGTCCGGTGCAACGTACTGAAACTGCCTTTACTGTTCTGGTTTAGGTTTCGGGACTAAGATACCCGGTTGGTTCGATCCGCGATAGCTACCCTTCAACGGTTTTTATCTGTCCTGGCCTCACAGCCCTTGAGAGCGTCAACGACAAAGGGCATGAGAGCGATGAGATCGTCAATGTTTGTAGTACGACTCTTGACTACGATAATCGCCAAGGAGCGATTCCTGAAGTTCTGCTGGTGAGGAATATTCTGGTCAACCGTAATCAGCACTTCAAAGCCTGTATTCTCCGCCGCGGCGATGAGTTCCCCGTTGGAGAGGCCTTTGAAATCCGCGAAACGACATGTTTGGTTCTGTGAACTGATGACGAAACGACTCGTCTATACACTCGTCCAGAAGGATTCGCATTCAACGGCTAGCAAGTAACGTCTCTTTCGCTTCTTCCAGAACTTGTACAGCCATCTCTCGTTGAACCGTCGGGAAGCCCTCCAGAAATTTCTCCAGGCCATGGCCGGCCTCGAGATACTCGAACAGCGTGCGCACCAGAACTCGAGTGCCTCGGAACGTTGGTTCGCCAGACATGATCTCGGGGTTCCGAACAACGACAGAATCCATGTCTACAGTGTCTCTCAATTGAGAGCGCGACGGCCGGCGCAAGGCTCCTAAAATGTGATACGTTTCCCTTGAGGAGTGAAGCATGTCCCATTATTCAAGACGTGATTTCTTCAAGACGACCGCGGCCGCAGTCGGAACTCTCGCTACCCCTGCATACGCAGCAAAGAAGTCGGCCACCGACCTGGTTCCTCTAGGGGATTCCGGCGTAAAGGTGACCCGACTGGCCTTTGGCACCGGGACATTCGGCGGCCGTGTGCAGCGCGAATTGGGACAGGAGCAGTTCACGCGCCTGGTTCGCCACGCCTACGACAGTGGGATTCGCTTCTTCGAAACTGCTGACGCCTATACCGGTATGCACGAGATGTTGGGCAACGCGCTTAAAGGCGTTCCACGCGACTCGTACAAGCTCATGACGAAATTCCGTCTGCGTGAGGCCGAGAATCCGAAGCCTGTGATCGATCGTCTGCGCACCGAGCTGAAGTCCGAGTACTTTGACATCCTGCTGATGCATTGTCTGCGCACGCCGGACTGGATGGAGCAATTCAAGCAATTGCGCGACGAGTTTTCGGAAGCGAAACAGAAGAAGATCATACTCGCTCATGGCGCGTCGTGCCATGGTCTCCTTCCTCTGCGCTTGTTTCCTAACAACGACTGGCTCGACGTTGCTCTCCTTCGCGTGAATCACAACGGCACACGCATGGACACGCTCGCGGGTCAGGACTCCAGTCCGGAAAAGGGCGATGTCCCCACCGTCGTGTCCCATATCAAAAAGGTCCGTTCCAACGGCACCGGCGTTATCGGCATGAAGATCATCGGAGAAGGCGCCTTCAAAACTCCGGAGGAGCGCGATGCATCCATCCGGTACGTCATGAAGCTGGGATCAGTCGACGCGGTAACCATCGGCTATAAAAATACGGCCGAGATCGACGAGGCGATTCAGCGCATTAATACCCATCTGAACTCTTAGCTCAGGTCTCATCGGCGGACGGACCATATAGAGCCGGAACCGGCACATCATTGAGCCGCAGGTAGACCGTGAGCTGAGCGCGGTGATGAATCACATGGTTCATCACGAAGCTACGCATCACCGCTACCTTTGGAAGGGTCATCACGGTATTGCCTCCCTTCAAGAGGGTCCAGTTTTTCATGAACTCCGCGTCCGTAGCACTTTCGAGCGCCGCTCGGGCTTCAGCGAGGTTTTTGTCGAAAACTTCCAGGACACCTTTCGTATTCACAGCCATATCCGCCCGGTAGGGCGAGCCGCCAGGAGGCTCAATATCGAGCGATTCCGTCTGGAATGTCACCTTCGTCCAACTGACGAGGTTTGCGAGATGATTGGCCAACCATCCCATCTCGGCGGACTTCGGGTGCGGCTTGAAGTTAAACTTGTCATCCGGGACGCGTTCCAATGTCTTTCTTGTATTCGCCATTTCCGCGTCGAACTCTGGGAGCAGTGATTGACTGATGCTCATGACTCTCCTCTCAACTGGATTTACCGCACCGCGGCAGTGAAAACATTACTGATGATTTCTTGGGCCTCGCGCTGAATGGCTCGGAGGTGTTCCGCGCTCACGAAGCTCTCGGAGTAGATTTTATAGACGTTTTCTGTACCAGAGGGTCTGGCCGCGAACCAACCATTGCGGGTACTTACCTTCAGGCCACCTACGGAGGCGTTGTTGCCTGGAGCCTTCGTCATCATGCTTTCGATTGGATCGCCGGCCAGTTCCTTCGCCGGCACCGATTCGGGTGAAAGCTTCGATAGGATTGTTTTTTGGTCGGGCGTAGCGGGCGCATCGATCCGCTCGTAAACAGGCTCTCCGAATTCTTGCGTCAGCGCGCGGTAGTGCTCGGACGGATTCTTTCCTGTCACCGCGGTAATCTCGGCAGCGAGCAGCCCAAGAATGATGCCGTCTTTGTCAGTTGTCCAAACCCGTCCGTCCTTGCGCAGGAAAGACGCGCCGGCGCTTTCCTCGCCACCGAATCCCAACGAGCCATCGAGCAGACCATCGACGAACCATTTGAAGCCGACAGGAACTTCGTACAACCTTCGACCAATACTCTTCGCCACTCGATCGATCATGCTGCTGCTAACGAGCGTCTTCCCCACTCCGGCATCCTCTCGCCAGCCTCGCCGATTTCGGTAGAGGTAGGCAATCGCTGCCGACATATAGTGATTTGGATTCATCAGGCCCGCGGTAGAAGTAACGATTCCGTGGCGGTCATGATCCGTGTCTGACGCGAACGCCACGTCGAAGCGGTCGCGCAGCGCAATCAAACTTGCCATTGCGTAGGGCGACGAACAATCCATCCGAATTTTCCCGTCCCAGTCGCAGGTCATGAAACGAAATGTCGGATCGACATACTTATTCAAGATCTGTAGCGACAAATTCAGACGCTCATTGATTGCGCCCCAATATGCCACCCCGGCTCCGCCGAGCGGATCCACCGCCAATCGTAAGCCGGAGCCGCGTATCGCATCGACATCCACAATCTGCGGTAGTTCGTCAACGTAAGCGGAAACATAATCATATCGGTGCGTTGTTCCGCCTTTTAGCGCCTTCTCATACCAAGTTCGCTTCACACTACGCAGACTATCGGCCATCAGCTCATTAGCGCGGTCTTCGATGGCTTTCGTGGCTCCTGTATCTGCTGGCCCGCCGTGTTGCGGATTGTATTTGAATCCACCATCCTGCGGCGGATTGTGAGAAGGGGTGATCACGATGCCGTCAGCAAGCCCGATGTTACGATTCTGGTTGTATTTGAGAATCGCGTGGGACAAAGCCGGGGTGGGGGTATAACCCATGTCCGCATCGATCATCACTTCCACATCGTTAGCCGCCAGAACCTCGAGGGCGCTTACGAAGGCAGGCTCCGAAAGCGCATGCGTGTCCTTTGCGAGAAACAACGGACCATCCACTCCATTTTGTCCTCGATACTCACAAATCGCTTGCGTGATCGCAAGAATGTGCGCCTCGTTAAACGAGTTCTCAAACGATGTGCCGCGGTGTCCCGAAGTTCCGAAAGAGACCTTTTGGGTGCGTTCCGCAGGATCGGGATGTCCCGCGTAGTACGCCGTTGCGAGGCATGGGATGTCAGTAAGGTCGAAAGGGTCGGCCGGCTTGCCGGCGTTGGGATGAATGCTCATGGCCGTCTTGGACCATTCTCCACCCTGCTATCGTAGACAGTCATGATCACTCGGAGAGGAGTTTTGCTCGGCCCTGCCGCGCTGTCGAGCTCCGTTGCGTTTCAAGGCGGCGGCAAGGAAGTTGTCGTATCGAGTTCGAACGGCCTACGAGCCTGCGATAAAGCACTCGAGTTGATGCGAGCGGGCGCCGATACGCTCGATGCCGTCGTCGCCGGCGTGATGATTCAAGAGGATGATCCGGAAGACAACTCCGTCGGCTACGGTGGCCTTCCAAACGAGCAAGGCGTCGTCGAACTAGACGCGTCCGTGATGCACGGCCCCACCAATCGTTGCGGCGCGGTGGCATCGGTTCGCAATATAAAAAACGTTTCGAAACTGGCAAAGCTGGTAATGGAACAGACAGATCACGTCATGTTAGTTGGCCAGGGCGCGCTCGACTTTGCCAAGCTTTGGGGCTTCAAGGAAGAAAATCTACTGACCGAGAAGTCGCGCGTCGCTTGGATAGTTTGGAAGCAATCCCTGCGCGACAAGGCCGATCACAACAATTGGACAGATGGCCTCGATGCTCCGGCTCAACCGCTGCGAAACCGCTTTCCCGATGTGGATCCGGCGGTTTTGGCATGGGCCAACGAGATGGCTCTTCATCCCCCCACGGGTACTATCAACTGCCTTGCCTTGAATCGCAAGGGTGAGATGTCGGGATGTACGACCACCAGCGGACTGGCCTGGAAAATTCCAGGACGGGTTGGCGATTCCCCGATTGTGGGAGCAGGCGTTTTCGTCGATAGCGAAGTGGGCGCCGCTGGTTCTACCGGCCGGGGCGAGGAGAACATTCGTGTCGCGGGCGCGCACAGCGTCGTCGAAAACATGCGTCACGGAGCTAGCCCTAAGGACGCCTGCCTGGACGTTTTGAAGCGTATCGCTCGTAACTACAATAACGATCCCAAGCGGCTCGAACGCTTCGACATCAACTTCTATGCGATTCGCAAGGACGGTGAGTTTGCGGGAGCTTCGTTGTGGAATGGAATGCGCGGTCGCGACGGCTTGGCCCCCAGACAATTTACGGTCACCACAGGCGGCAAGGCGCGGCTGGAGAACTGCGTTTATCTATTCGAGAGAAAGTGAGCTCACTAATGACATCAGAGGATCTCGAACTTGACCTCTTCGAGTTCCGCCTCGGCCCGATCGCTGCGATACACCGATATGCCGAAAAAGAACGGTCTCGTCGAGTCCTGATTCTGGCGGTATCCTTTGTAGCCCGCGATCTGCCTTCGTCCGGCCACAAATAATTCGCACGTCCGCGTCTTGGGATCAAACACGAGTTCGAGACTGCGGCGACTTGCTCCTTGATCCGGCATTTCATAGCGAGGACCGTCAAACGTTGGGACATGTTGCGTGCAAAGCAACGCCAGTGCCCTGCCATCCGGCTCGCGATAGTAACTCAGGTCATACCGCGGCTCACCCAGGCTGTGAAAGTCGGCGACTGCCCAGAATCCACCGATCACCGGAGTGCCTCGTAAAGTAATCTTCCAGCCGTACCGCAATGCATCCTTCATGTCCTCCAAAGCGATCGGCTTGTAGTACGAGCCTTGCTCGGGAGAGCGCAAATCCAGCCGGTCAAAACCTGTGCGCTCGGCATTGCGAAGAGGCGTTTTCTCCAGCTTGTCTCGCAACAGGAAGCCCTGATCGGCAGGGTCGAAAGCGCCGGAGGTGTGGGCCAGTACTTTGCTTCCAGATCGAGGAACACTTTGCTTCCAATACCAGAAGCCTGCCCCGGCAGTGGCCAGCGCCGCGGCTCCGCCAATCGAGGCCCCCAGCCATCGGCGGCGTGTTGGAACGTTGGCGGCCGACCGGACCACTTCCGTCTCGAGCGAAAGACCGATTGTGTCGGAGAACTCCCGCGCGTTCGATGGACGATCCGCAATATTGAACTGCAGCGCGGTGCGAATTGCATCTTCGACGTTCGGTGGAACCTCCGGACGCAATGCTCGGATGGCGCCCTGGGCGACTCCCTCTTTGTGTTGATGGCGGAGAGCAAATGGTTGCTTGGCGGTGAACGGCCGTTTGCCGGTCAGCATTTCGAACGCGATCACACCCAAAGAGAAGATGTCGCTGGCAGGAACAGGCTTGCCTCCAATGTGCTCGGGCGCCATGTAACTGGGAGTTCCCGCTACTCCAATGACGGCCGTATCGCCGCTAACTGCGGAAGCTTCCACCCGCGCGATCCCGAAATCGATCAGCTTGACAATGTCGCGACCATCCCCCAGATGTTGGAGCATGATATTTTCCGGCTTCAAGTCACGATGAATCACACCCTTGTTATGAGCGGCCTCCAATGCCGATCCGAGTTGGCGCACGATGGAAGCAACCTGATGAAGCGGCAGGGGCCCTTGGTCAATTTGCGAGCGTAGCGTTCCCCCGTCAACGTACTGCATCACAAGGAAGTGCGCTCCGTCGGGCGTTTCATCGGCGTCAAAGGCGGCTACGATACCCGGATGGTCCAGACGCGCCAGTGCTTCGGCTTCCTGCAAAAACTTCGTTAGCCGTCCGGGTTCCGAACGCCCATGCTCGTGGAGAAACTTCACCACCACATGGCGGGACATCAAGTGGAGATCCTCAGCCAGGTACACGACACCGACACCGCCGCTGCCCAGACGAGACTTAATACGATAGCGATGCTTCAGTGTGTGCCCGATACGTGGATCCACCTGGGTGTCGACGGGTAGCGTGTCCGCGCCGCGGTTCAAATGCTGTGGGCTATGGGACGTGATAAGGTCGGTTACTTCAGCGTACAGTTCGGCATCCCCGGAGCAGGCCTGCCGAAGAAACTCCTGGCGCTCGTGTTCCGGTCGTGCAAGCGCCTTTTCAAGCAGGTTTTTGACCTGGGACCACCGCTCGGGCGACATTCGCGCTGGAGCCTGTTCTGACACTCAGATAGTTCTATTGTGACACTGTCTAGTCACGTGTCCGGTCAACTCTTATCCCGCCAAGATCGAGAGCGCGTTTGCGGGCGCCGAGACTCGGATTTTCCCGTGAACATCGGGGGCAGGATTCGCTCACCCAATGTGAGTTTCAGGCGGTATTTTGTAGGGAGTACTTTATTGACTAGTACTCCTATACTCAACCGATTGTTTCCACACCTGTTCGGACCTATCATCGAATAGACGAAAGCAGTCGCCGCCGATATAAATAATTCATACGCGGCTTAATCTATACCTTTCATAAATGGTTTGCGGCGCTTTTAGCGCCTTCATAATACCCGCGCCGCAAACTTTGAGATCATAAAATGGCCAGGAGCGTATTCGCCCTGGCCGGTTGTATTTTACGGACGCGGCATCGGTCCACTGTACTCGTACGTGACGCCACGTTCAAAAAGCGGAACAACTTCCTTCGACAGCAGCACCCACAATCCATAAAATCCCAAGGCCGTCCCGAAGGGGACATGAATTAGCTCCAAAACGGATAGCACAATCGTCAGAATGCGGGACCAGGGACGGTGGGAAAGAAGTCCGATCCCGGCGATAATGCTCGGAATCGAGAGCAGCAATGTAGTCAGCACAAGAAATGCGCCGACTCCGCCAACGATCGGGATCGCAATCAGCGCCTCCTCATCGGGAGCGTTCATGCCGATCAAGGACGTGATGCCGCCGAACAGCGCGAGCAGGAAGAGCGCGCCCAACACTCCTAGGGCGCCGAAAACGAGATGCAAAATCGCTAAGATACGTACGTGACTCACCATTGCGTCATCTCCTAACTTGGAGCATAATTGAAATATCAGATTTCTGTATGCAACGCCGCGACTTCCTTTACACTTTAGCCGTTTTCCCCGGCGCAGCTCAGGGCCAAACCTCAGCCCAACCCATTGATATCACAAACGAGATCCGTCGAAAGATGGACGCTCTTGTGCCCGATGAGCCTTCTCGAAGCCCGGGTCGCGAACCGCACATGACGCAAGTCGACATGGAAGCCGACGTCCTGGTGGCCGGAGGGGGTGTCGCGGGTGTTTGCGCGGCGGTTGCTGCGGCTCGAAACGGAGCCCGCGTCATCCTCATGCAAGATCGTTCCCGGTTGGGAGGCAACTCCTCGAGCGAAGTGAAAATGCACATCGTGGGGGCGGACAGCCATCGTGGACGGCCGGGTTGGCGTGAATCGGGGCTGATCGAAGAATTTCGCCTCGATGACGCTGCAAACAACCCGCAGCGCTGCTGGGAGCTCTGGGACTTGCTCCTTTATGACAAGGTCGTGAGCGAGCCCAACATCCGGTTGCTGCTCGAAACGACACTATTCTCCGTGGAAATGAAGGGTAGGTCGATTCAGCGAGCCTGGGCTCGTTGCGACAAATCGGAGCAGATGTATCGTATCGACGCCAAGATGTTCGTCGATGCGACAGGCGATTCCCGCCTGGGACTAGAAGCCGGCGCGGACATGCGGACGGGCCGGGAAGCGCGGTCGGAATTCAACGAATCGCTCGCGCCTGAAAAACCAGATCAGGAAACGCTGGGGTCGAGCATCCTTTTTACCTCGAAATTGAACCGCCGAGCTATGCCCTTCAAGGCTCCCGCATGGGCGCGCAAGGTCACCAAAGAGCAGTTGAAATTCCGCAAAGTGGGGCCCGAGAACTGGGAATACGGGTACTGGTGGATCGAATGGGGTGGCGATAAGGACATCATTCGCGACAATGAGCGCATCCGGTTCGAACTTTTGTCCATCGTGCTGGGGGTGTGGGACTACATCAAAAACAGTGGAGACTACCCCGATTCGGCCAACTACGCCCTCGATTGGGTGGGTATGATGCCCGGCAAACGTGGCAGCCGGCGACTGATAGGAGATCATTTGTTGACGCAGCACGATCTGCTGGGCACAACATTCGCGGATTCCGTTGCGATCGGGGGGTGGCCGATGGACGACCACCCGCCAGGTGGATTCGACCGCGCTGACCTTCCTCCGAACACCGTCATCCGCACTCCGGAAGTCTATGAGATTCCGCTGCGATCCTTATACAGCAAGAACGTTCCGAATCTAATGATGGCGGGCCGCAACATCAGCGCCACCTACGCTGCCTTCACGTCGAGCCGCGTGATGGCGACCTGCGCCGTCATCGGACAGGCGGTGGGAACCGCGGCGGCCCAGTGCGTCGAGCGGGGCATCGCGCCGCGTCAACTCGCGAGCGACAAGAAGCTGGTATCCGACCTCCGACAGCGTCTCCTGCGCGACGATCAGACCATCAAGAACGCGCGCAACGAAGACCACCTCGATCTCGCTCGTACATCGAAGGTGACAGCTTCCGCGGAAGAACCTCAGGCCAAGGCTGCGCTACTACTGGATGGAATGGTAAGAAACATCCCCAACAAGAAAGGCGACCCGCAGGAATGGCATTGCTGGTCCGCGCCGATGACTGGGGATGGAGCATGGATAGAGCTCACCTGGGACCAGCCCAAAAGACTGCGCCGGATCCAGATCACGTTCGATTCCGGTTTTCAGCGGCAGCTCATGTTGACAGCGTCGGACAGTCATACGCGCACGGTCATGCGGCAGCCGCAACCGGAAACCGTTAAGGATTACGATGTCGAGTACATCGATGCCGGTGGAGTTCGCAGACAATTGAAGCAAGTGAAAGATAACCATCAGCGGATGAACCGGCACACGTTCGATCCTGTCGAAGCCAAGTCCGTACGTGTTCACGTGAAAGCGACCAACGGTCTCGAGTCGGCGCGGATCTTTGAAGTCCGCTGCTACGCCTGATCACGGTTCATCGTTGTCTAACGAATTGATACGCTAGAAGGTACATGCTTTCCGTTGCTCTGTTGCTCGCCTTGCGGCTGGCTCCGCAAACACCGGATGTACCCTTGAAGCAGCCGCAGATCGCAGCTTCCGGCCAGACGATCGCGCTGACGTACGGCGCCGGTAACTCAGTCTATTTCGCTCGGTCTACGAATGGCGGGAAAAGCTTCACGACACCAGTGAAGGTCGCCGAAATGCCCTTCCTCGCGCTGGGTAACCATCGAGGTCCGCGAGTTGTCACAGCAGGCAAAACTCTGGTTATCACCGCGATCGCCGGAACGGTCAAGTTCAAGGACGGCAATCTGATGTCCTGGCACTCCACCGACAACGGCAAGACTTGGTCGCAAGGCGTTCGCATTAACGACGTTCCCGACTCCGCGCGAGAAGGACTCCACGGCATCGCGGCCGCAGAAGACGGAAGGGTGTGGACGGTCTGGTTGGACTTGCGGGAAAAAGGCATGCGGCTGTACGGATCGCTGTCGAATGACGGAGGGAAAACCTGGGCGGCAAACCAGGAGATCTACGCGTCTCCCGACGGTCACATCTGCGAGTGCTGCCATCCGACCGCATACATCGGACCGAAAGGTGAACTCTACGCGATGTGGCGCAACTGGCTCTCGGGGTCGCGTGACATGCACTATGCCGTATCGACCGATCGAAAGACGTGGAAGGTCCAAAAACTCGGTACTGGCACTTGGCCTTTGAACGCTTGCCCAATGGACGGCGGGGGACTTGCAATCGATGGCAAAGGCGCATTCCATTCCACATGGCGGCGCGACGGTGTAGTCTACGGAACCACGGCGGGAGGCGCCGAGGTAGCTCTCGGTAACGGGAAAAATCCCGCCATCACGGCCGGAAAAGACGGGCGGTACATCGTCTGGACCGAAGGCATGAGAGTGATGCTCTCGAAGCCCGGCGCTGAAAAACCGGTCGATCTCGGTATGGGAGCGTTTCCAGTTCTTGCCGGATCCGGACCGATCTACGCGGCATGGGAACACCACGGATCCATCACAGTCGAGCCCATAAAATAATGCAATTTGTCTCGGTTCTCCTTCTGAGCGCCTGCATGGCGTTCGCGCAGGGACGCTCGGGTTGGGCCGAACCTTTCCCCGCTCACCGCATCATCGGACCCATCTACTACGTCGGAACAGCCGACCTGGCGTGCTTTCTGATCACGTCTCCCAGCGGCCATATTCTGATCAACACCGGCCTTGCCGAATCGGCTCCGATGATGAGAAAGAGCATCGAATCGCTCGGCTTCAAGGTCGCCGACATAAAGGTCGCGTTGACCAACCAGGCCCATTTCGATCACGTCGCCGCGCTCGCCGAGATCAAGAAAATCTCTGGAGCAAAGGTGATGGTCACGGAAGGCGACAAAGCTCTTCTCGAAGATGGCGGCCGCGGCGATTTTTTGCTCGGCGAGAGTTCCTGGTTCACGCCAGTAAAATCTGACGGCATTCTGAAGGACGGCCAAACCATCTCTCTCGGAGACATTAAGCTACGAACTCACTTGACGCCCGGTCACACAAAGGGAAGCGTGACCTACTCGATGGCTGTGCGCGAAAACGGAAAAGAGTACAACGTTGTCTTCGCCAACATACCCACGGTAATCGGCGCTCCTTTGGTCGACAACAAAAAGTATCCGAACATCGCTAAGGATTTCGAGAAGAGTTTTCGAATCATGAAAGCGCTTGCCTGCGATGTATTTCTCGCCGCCCACGGCTCCCAGTACAACTTGGCGAAAAAGTACAAACCGGCGTACGATCCGAATGCTTTCGTCGATCGGGAAGGCTACAAAGCCACCCTGCTCTCCGCCGAACAGCGATATCAGGGGCAATTAAAACAGGACCGGGAAAAACTTCGATAAGATGTCGAGCATGAACCGAAGGTCGTTCGTTCAAGCCGCCAGCGCTGGCGCCAGCGCTGCGGTATTGTCATCGGCGGCGCAAGTAAAGCCGGTGGAGCGCAAACTCCGAATCAAGCAATCCGTTTGCCGGTGGTGCTACGCCAAGATTCCGGTCGAGGATTTCGCAAAGGAATGCGCTCGTCTCAACGTGCAGTCGATTGATCTGGCCGATCCCAAAGAGTGGCCCGTCTACAAGAAGTACGGTCTCGTGCCCACGATGATCGGCGGCGGAACGACAATTCCTGACGGATTCAACCGCAAGGAGAATCATGACGGGATCGCCGAACGTTTTGCCGAATCGGTCAAACGAGGAGCAGAGAATGGCGCTCCCAGCATCATTGTCTTCTCAGGAAACCGTAAGGGTATGTCTGACGAGGAAGGTCTCGAGAACTGCGTCATCGGTGTGAAGAAGGTTATCGCGATGGCGGAAGACAAAAAACTCCTCGTCTGCATGGAACTGCTGAACAGCAAAGTGAACCATCCCGACTACATGTGCGACCACACCAAATGGGGCGTAGAACTGGTCAAACGCGTAGGGTCACCGAACTTCAAGCTGCTTTACGACATTTATCACATGCAGATCATGGAAGGCGACGTCATTCGCACCATGAAAGACAATCTGCAATACATCGGCCATCTGCACACGGGCGGCAACCCCGGTCGTAACGAGATCGACGAGACGCAGGAGCTGAACTACAAAGCGATCTCACAGGCAATCGTCGATATGGGCTACAAGGGCTACATGGCGCACGAGTTCATTCCGAAGCGCGATCCGATGACGTCGCTCTCGCAGGCGATGGACCTGTGCGACGTCTAATCAACCGACCTTGGGCCGCTGCAAATCAAATCGATCCGTTGTGCGCGCATAAGTCGGGCCGCCCATTCTTCCTATCGCGCGCAGCTTATCGGGATCGATGCGATAGTCTTCGAACAATTCGTCGTCGACGTGAAACCGCAGCACTTCCCCGAGCACCAGGTTGCCACCGAGCGGTTTCTCGCTGACTGTGACAATCTCGACCAGTTTGCATTCCATCTGAAACCGCGATTCCGCCACACGGAGCGGCTTCACTAACTCACTTGCAACCGGTGTCAAACCCGATTTCACCCACTCGTCAATTTCAGGCGGAAACTCGGCCGAGCAGATGTTCATCTTCTCGGCGAAATCTTCGGAAACGATGTTCACTACGAACTCGCCTGTCTCGCGGACATTCCGAAGCGTATCTTTCTGCTCGCCGTCACTGGCGCGCACCATAGGCGCAAAGCAGATGACCGGAGGGTTGGCGCTAGCCGCAGTGAAAAAACTGAATGGCGCCAAATTCCGAAGCCCCTTAGCGCTGAGCGTAGATACGAATGCGATCGGCCGCGGAACAATGGCGCCAATCATGAGTTTGTAGACGTTCGCTGGCCCTGCTTCGGCGGGATTGACGGTCATGGACCAAGCCTAGCGCAGGGTCCGAAGCGATTCGTGGGACGGGTGAGTCAGAATCAATAGAGATGAGAATCCTTATAGCCGCCTCCGAGGCTACGCCGTACGCAAAGACAGGTGGTCTGGCGGATGTGATCGGCGCCCTTCCGTTCGCATTGAAGGCTCGCGGAGAGGACGTGGCTGTTGTCCTGCCGCTGCACCGGAGCGTTGCGCCACACGTTCTGCACGCAGATCGTGTCTACGACAAGATGCCTTTGGTACTAGGCTCAACCACATGGGAGGTCAGCATCCGGCGCATCAGCGATCGTGGTGTGCCGATCTACTTTGTCGATTGTCCGCCTCTATTCGATCGTCCCGGCGTCTATGGCGAGGGCGGTAAAGACTATCCCGACAGCGACATCCGGTTCGGCGCGTTCTGCCACGCAATCCTCGAAATCGTGCGCTCGTTATTCAGACCGCATGTAATCCATTGCCACGATTGGCAAACCGCTTTAGTCGCCCCGTTGATCCACTCTAAATTCAAAATGGATCCGACGTTCTACGGGATCAAAACCCTGCTTACCATTCACAATCTGGGCTATCAGGGTCTTTTTCCCAAAGAGACGCTCACCGAGCTTGGCCTGCCAAGAGAACTGATGACCGTCTCGAACATGGAGTTCTTCGGCCAGCTCAACTTTCTCAAAGGAGGAATCGTTTTCAGCGATGGGCTCACTACCGTAAGCAAAGCCTACGCTCGCGAAATTCAGACACCCGAGTACGGCTTTGGTCTCGACGGCCTGTTGCGCGACCGCGCTGACGTGTTGACCGGCGTCGTTAATGGAGTTGATTACGCCGTATGGAGCCCCGATCATGATTCCTACATCGCGGCTCGTTACGATATCGACGATCTGAAGGGAAAGGAAGTCTGCAAGCGCGATTTGCTGGAAACGTTTGGTCTGTCGCCGGATAATGTCGACCGCCCGGTTATTGGCATCGTCTCGAGATTTGTCGGCCAGAAGGGCTTCGACCTCATCGC
>Ga0190275_10000784_pt1 | contig 25278 bp, 22 predicted proteins | sample Popmic550T_FD_133745 | JGI IMG/M metagenome (GOLD analysis project Ga0190275, IMG submission 133745) | Populus adjacent soil microbial communities from riparian zone of Yellowstone River, Montana, USA - 550 T | ecosystem: Environmental > Terrestrial > Soil > Riparian zone > Trees stand | place...
AGGGTCGTGTTCTGTCGCCCGCTCCGCGGGCTGGAAAAAATGGCCACGGTTGACCCGGCCTAAAGGCCGGGCCTACAGATCTTTCACCGCCTTCGGCGGTTCCCGCAAGATCAACGGCCACCTATTTCCAGGGACCTGTACTTAGGTCGTAAGACTGATAGGACCTATGGGACCTATAGGTCCTATTCGTCCCATAGGTCCTATTCAGTCCTACGTCACAAACTGCAGAAACTCCCCGGCCGGCACCGGCGGCGTGATCAGGAAGCCCTGCATCTGGTCGCAGGAGTGGCGCCGCAGGAAGTTCGCCTGTTCGGTGAACTCCACCCCCTCCGCGATCACCTTCAGCCGCAGGCTGTGGGCCATGGCGATGATGGCGGTGACGATGGCGGCGGTGTCGGGGTCGCTGGTGATGTCGCGGACGAAGGACTGGTCGATCTTCAGCGTGTCGATCGGGAAGCGCTTCAGGTAGCTCAGCGACGAGTGCCCGGTCCCGAAGTCGTCCAATGAGATCCGCAGTCCGAGCTTCTTGAGATCGTAGAGCGTGCGGATGCTCGTCTCCGGACTCTGCATCGCGCTGCTCTCCGTGATCTCCAGCTCCAGCAGGCGCGGCGGAAGCCCCGTCTCCGCCAGGATCGTCCGGACGCGGTCGACGAGATCGGCCTGCTGCAACTGCGTCACCGACAGGTTCACCGCCAGCGACAGCGAGCGGTGCCCCGCGTCGTGCCATTCCTTCGCCTGACGGCAGGCCTCGCGCAGCGCCCACGTGCCGATCGGAATCATGCTCCCGGTCGCCTCGGCGAGGGGGATGAACACCGCCGGCGGGATGGAGCCCATCTGCGGGTGGTTCCAGCGCAGCAGCGCCTCCATGCCGGTGATGCGGCCGGTGCGGAGGTCGAAGATCGGCTGGTAGTGAACCTCCAGCTCGTCGCTCGACATCGCCTTCCGGAGGCCGTGCTCGAGCGCGATCCGCTGCAGCGCCTTCGCGTTCACCAGCGCGTTGAAGAGCTGGTAGTTGTCGCGGCCGACTTCCTTGGCCTGGTACATCGCCGTGTCGGCATTCTTGATCAGGCTCTCCGCATCCGTCCCATCCTCGGGGAAGAGGCTGATGCCGATGCTGGTGGTGATGAAGAACTCCCGTCCCTCGATGTGGAACGGGTAGCGGACGGCCTCGATGATCTTCATCGCCACCGGAGCCGCGTCGTCGGAGCGGTGGAGGTGGGGGAGGAGGACGGTGAACTCGTCGCCGCCGAGACGGGCCACGGTGTCGCTCTCGCGGACGCAGGCCTGCACGCGCGCGGCGACGGCCTGCAGGAGCTGATCGCCGATGTTGTGGCCGAGGGAATCGTTGATGACCTTGAAACGATCGAGATCGAGGAAGAGCACCGCCAGGTGCGAGCTCTCCCGCTGCGCGTGCGACAGCGCCACGGTCAGCCGGTCCTTGAACAGCAGCCGGTTCGGGAGCGTGGTCAGCGCGTCGTGGTAGGCGAGGTGCTTGATCTGCTCCTCGGCGTACGTCCGCTCGGTGATGTCGCGGACGACGCAGACCATCCCGCCGCCGGAGATCGAGGTGAGGGAGATCTCCTGCGGGAAATTCACGCCGTCGCGGCGGAACCCCGTCGCCTCGCCGCGCCACCGCCCGCGCTGGTGCACCAGGGGGACGATGGTGGTGATGAAGCGGACCTGCTCCTGCGGCTCGTACAGATCGCAGAGCGAGCGACCGAGCAGCGACTCGTTGTCGAAGCCGAACAGCTTGGCCAGGGCGTCGTTGAAGTAGGTGAACTCGAGACGCTCGTCGAGGATGCCGATGCCGTCCATCGACGCGGTCATGGCGGTCGACTGCTCGCGCAGCATCTCCTCGGCGCGCCGTCGCTCGGTGATGTCGGTGGCGACGTGGAGGAAGCCGGTCACCGCGCCGTCGTCGGAGCGGAGGGCCGTCACCGAGACCGCGACGGTGATCTTCGCCCCGTCGCTCCGGACGTAGGTCCACTCGTGCTCGCCGACGTCGTCGATGAGGTGCGGGCCGCCGTGGACGTCGGAGAGGAGGCGGCGGCCGATCATCTCGGCGGCGGTCTGGCCGAGCATCCGCTCCGCGCCGGCGTTGAAGACGGTGATGACGCCGTTCGGGTCGGCGGCGATGATGGAGACCCGCGTGGCGGCGTCGAGCACGGCCTTGCGCTGCGCGTTCGCGGCGCTCACCGATTCCTCGGCACGCTTCCGCTCGGTGATGTCGTAGACGAAGCCTTCGAAGTAGAGCGTGCCGTGCGACGAGCGGATGCCGTGGGCGTTGAGCTGGACGTTGATCGGCGAGCCGTCCTTCCGCCGCCACCGCAGCTCGACGCTGTTCGCGTAGGCGTACGGCTCGAAGCGGCGGGCCAGCTCCTCGCGCTGGTCGGCGTCGTGGTAGATGTCGCGCTCGAGGTTTTTCGTGAGCAGCTCTTCGACCGAGTCGTAGCCGAGCATGCGTGCGAGCGTGGCGTTGGCGGTGACGAGGCGGCCGTCGCGCGTCGACTGGTAGATGCCGACCGGGGCGTAGTCGAAGATGACCCGGTACTTCTCTTCCGACTGCTGCAGCGCCAGCTCGGCGCGCTTGCGCTCGGTGATGTCGTGGACGATCGAGTAGAGGAGATGGCGCGAGCCTGCTTCGATCGGTCCGGTGTGGACCTCCACGTCGCGGATCTCCCCGTTCGCGCGCATGTGGCGGAAGTGGAAGTAGGTCCGCTCCTTCGTGGAGGCGCGGGTCAGCTCCGAGCGTACCTGGTCTTCGCCCCGGATGTTGATGTCCCAGATCCGGAGGGCCAGCAGCTCCTCGCGCGTGTAGCCGTAGAAGTCGCAGGCGGCCATGTTGGCGTCGACGATCTCGCCGGTGGCGGGATCGATGAGCAGCTTCACCGCCCGGTTGGCCTCGAACATCTGCCGGTAGCGGCGCTCGCTGGCCCGCAGCGCTTCCTCGCGCCGCTTGTGCTCGACCGCCGACGCCACGTGCTGCGCGACGAAGACCAGGACCTCCAGGTCCTTCTCCGAGTAGCGCTTCGTGTCGTCGTAGAGCTGCATCCCGATCATGCCCCAGGTCGTGTCGCCGGTCTTGAGCGGCGCGCCCATCCAGTCGACGCTGGGAGTGCCGACCGATTCGACCTCGCCGGCCTGTTCCAGTTGCGCGAACACCTCCGGCGGCGCCAGGAGCGGCCTGCCGGTGCGGAGGACGTACGCGGTCAGGCCGCGGCCGGGGTTGACCCACTCGACCTTCTGGTCGAACTCGTCGACGAAGTAGGGGAAGAAGACCCGGTGCGCCTCCGGGTCGTAGTCGGCGATGTAGAAGTTCTTGGCGTGCATCAGCTCCGAGATGACGCCGTGCACCGACGCATAGAACGCGTCGAGGCTTTCGCCCTCGCGGCTGAGCTGCGCGATCCGGAAGAGCGCCGACTGCAGCTTCTCCCCCTTCACCATCTCAGTGATGTCGCGGAAGTACCAGGCCCGCCCGCGGATCGCCCCTTCGACGATGATGGGGACCGTGGCGCGGGAGAGCGTCCGGCCATCCTTGAGCAGGACCCGGTCGTCGCTGCGGACCTCGCCCGGATGCTCGTAAAGGTAGTTCACCAGCTCGATGAACGACGACCAGTCGGCGACCGCGTCGGCGGCATAGCCGAGGAGCTCGTTGTCGTCCGCGTTGTCCGCGACGGCCTCGGGGATGCGCCAGATGTCGAGGAAGCGGCGGTTATAGGTGAGGACGTTCCCTTCGGAGTCGACCACCAGGACCCCTTCGAGGGTCGCTTCCTGCTGCGCCCGCAGGATGGCCACGCTGGTGCGCACCTCCTCGGGGGAGACCGTCCTCGCTCCCCGCACCAGGCGCGCAAGGGCACGCTTCGCCCGCTGCAGTCGAGACAGGCTGGGCGGATCGATGGTTACTTCCGAAGGGAGCGTCATTCCGGTTGAGGTCGAGGGATTTTATCAGTCGCCCGGAGTGCCGTGTTCCCGGAAGTACTGCCACTGCTGGAAGGCGAGGTAGACGAACCAGGCGATGTAGAACGCCGGGAACAACCAGCCGATCGTGAAGGCGTAGATCGCCACTCCCGCCCCGACGATCATGGCGATCCAGATCGCGATCACGAAGGCGGTCTTCTCGCTGAGGAACGTCCGGAGCAGTTCGCGCGTGGCGTGGCCGCCATCGAGCGGCGGGACCGGCACCAGGTTGAACAGGGCCCAGAACTTATTCGCGGCCAGCATGAGAGGGAAGAGGACCTGGAGCATCCGGTCGGTGTTGCCGAGCTCCGTGCGCATCAGCAGGCCGGAGAGGATCATCAGGAGGAAGCTCGCGGCCGGCCCGGCGATACTGATCAGGAAATCCTGCCACGGCTGCGCGCGGCGCTGGTTGACGGTCACGCCGCCCATCCCGCCGAGGATGATGCTGCTCGAGCCGAAACCGAGCACCGCGATCATCGCGGCGTGGGCCAGCTCGTGGATCAGGACGCTCACGAACAGGATCGGAATCCAGATCAGCGCGTACTGGATCCCCAGGCCGGGGTTGTAGTTCAGCACCACGAACAGCCCGATCAGGATGAAGAAACTGAAGTCGATGTCGATGGACGTCTTGCCGATGGAGCCGAGGTGGAGCATGCGTCCCGGAGTATCGCACGGGGGGCCATGAGGGATTGAGGATTGAGAATTGAGGATTGAGGATTGGGGATTCCCGTTGTCATCCTGAGCCCGAGGAATGCTCCCACGTGCTCAAAGCACGGCGGCGAAGGACCTGGGCGGGTGGGGGAGCGCTGCGTGCCCCCACCCGCCCAGGTCCTTCGCCGCCATGGTTCCCGTTCTTGCGGCAATCCCCTCTGGCTCAGGATGACAAGGGGAATCCCTAATCCTCAATCCTCAATCCTCAATCCCACGAGCTCTTCCCACGGCGCCGGCCGGGCCAGCAGGTAGCCCTGGCCCTCGGTGATGCCGAGGTCGCGGCAGACGCGGAGCTGTTCCTCGGTCTCGATGGCCTCGGCGATGGTGCGGGCGCCGATGGTGTCGGCGCAGCGGGCCACCAGCTCCACCAGGCGCCGGCGGATCGGGTCGTTCTCCACGCCGTGGAAGAGCGAGTGCCCGACCTTCAGATAGTCCGGCTGCAGCTCGGCCACCGCCTCGAGCGTCGCGTAACCGGAACCGCAGTCGTCGATGGCGATCTTGAAGCCCATCTTCTTCAGCTCGTGCAGCGTCCGGCGGAACGTGCGGTAGTCGCGGATGGCGCTCCGCTCCGTCACCTCGATCACCACCTGCCGGTTGCACTGGAAGAACGGCTCGAAGACGTCCGTGCCGCGGTGCTGGATCTGCTGGATGAAATGCGACTCCAGGTTGAAGAAGAGATAGCCGCGGGCGCAGACGTCGTTCAGCCACGGCACCACGTTCTCGATGCAGAGCACCTCGAGGTCCCACACCAGGTCGAAGTCGCGGGCCAGCTCGAACAGCACCTCGGGGTTCTCCAGCTCCGTCCCCGAGGGACCGCGGGACAGCGCCTCGTACCCGATGATGGCCCGCGTTTCCAGATTCACCACCGGCTGGAAGACCGTCGTGATCAGGCGGTCGTGGATGGTGCGCAACAGCCGCTCGCGCATGGAGTGGTAGTAGCGCGTCTCGCGGCGCTCGGCGACGTCCTTCGCCTCCCGGACCGCGTTGTAGAGGATGCGCGAGGCCAATTGCGGCTGCGGCTGCGTCGTCGAGCCGCCGGCGAAGACCACCACCTCTTCCTTCAGCGACGCCTCCACCGGCAGCGACTTGAGCGACGCGCGGGCCATCCGCTCCAGGTCGCGGGCGATCTGGGCGATGTTCTGCGACTTCTTCTCGCGGCTGAAGCAGTAGAAATCGTTCGCGCCGGAGTGGCTCGTGCCGATGACGACGTCATTGCCGAGGACCGGCGTGACCATCACCCGCAGCCCGCGCACGAACTGGCGGCGCAGCTCGTCGAAGGCATCCCAAAGATTGCGCTCGCCCATCCGGAACAGCGGCTCGACCTCGATGCAGAAGACGGTGAGCGTGTCCCCCTGCTCGACGATCTTGCGGAGGTCGTCCACCACCACCGCGAGCGTCGGCACCTCGGTGGTCGAATCGAAGAACAGCTCGCGCAGCCGTGCCGCCTGGTCGCTGCGCAAAGACATCGTCCACCACATGTCGTCGCGCGCGGCCAGCATCTCGTCGACGATGCGGCGGAGGGTCTCCAGCCCGACCGGCTTGATGAGATAGCGGTCGGCGCCCATCCGGAGCGAGCGCTCGCGGTTGAGCGTGTCGGAGGAGCCGGTGAGCATCACCACCGGGATCTTGGCGGTGAGGGGATTCGCGCGGAGGGCGCGGATCATGTCCCAGCCGTTGTCGGCGGCGCCGAGGTCGATGTCGATCAGGGCGAGGTCGGGCGGATCTTCCTCGACCACGGCCAGCGCCTCGGGGACGCTTCCCCGCCAAACCGTACGATAACTGCTCTCCGAAAGAGCGGCCTGCACGAACGTCCCGACCGACTCGTCATCGTCGAGGATGAGAACGACTGCTTGTCTGCCTCGGGCCATACGCCTCGCCCGGCGCTATCCTATCGCGCCATGCATTTCGAAACCAAAGCTGTGCACGCCGCGGCCCAGGTCGACCCCGAAACCGGTGCGATCGCGCCACCCCTCCATCTCTCCACCACGTTCCAGCGCGACGCGCAGGGAGAAACGCCGCGCGGCTACGGCTACATCCGTGAGGAGAATCCGACACAGGACCGCCTCGAAGAAGCGCTCGCGGCGATCGACAACGCCGCCGCCGCGCTGGTGTTCGGCTCCGGCATGGCCGCCGGCGCCGCGCTCCTGCAGGCCCTCCCGCGCGGCTCGCACGTCCTGCTGCCCGACGACTGCTACTACGGCTACATCGCCCTGGCGAACGACTACTTCGAGCGCTGGGGCCTCACCTTCGACACCGTGGCGATGGAAGACCTCGACGCCGTGCGAGGGGCAATGAAAGGGGAGACGCGCGTGGTCTGGGCCGAATCGCCCTCCAACCCGCTGCTCAAGGTCGTCGACCTCGTCGCGCTGGCGAAACTCGCGCACGAGAGGGGAGCGATCCTCGTCGTCGACGGCACGTTTGCCTCGCCCGCGCTCCAGCGCCCGATCGGTCTCGGCGCGGACGTCGTTCTGCACTCCACCACGAAGTACCTCGGCGGCCACAGCGACGTGCAGGGAGGCTCGCTCACATTTGCGAAAAAGGACGCGCTGTATGACGGCACGCAGCACGTGCGCAAGATCGGCGGCGCCGTCGCGTCACCCTTCAACTCGTGGCTCGTCCTCCGCGGCATCCGGACGCTCGCCGCCCGGATGCGTGTCCACAGCGAGAACGGCATGGCCGTCGCCCGGTTCCTGGCATCGCACGAGCGTGTCGAAGCCGTCTACTACCCGGGGCTCGAGACGCATCCCCGCCACGACGTCGCCCGCCGCCAGATGTCCGCCTTCGGCGGCATGCTCTCCTTCCTCGTCCGCGGCACCCGTGCCGACGCTCTCGCCGTGACGACACGCACGAAACTCTTCCTCCCCGCCACCTCCCTCGGCGGCACCGAAAGCCTCATCGAGCACCGCCAGTCGAGCGAAGGCCCCGGCAGCCGGACGCCGGAGAACCTCCTGCGCTGCTCCGTGGGACTCGAGCACCCGGAGGATCTGATCGACGATCTGCAGGCGGCACTGAGGTAATCGGGATTCATTCAGAAGACCACCGCCAAAGCCATCATGCACTGTGCTGCCGTAGGCAGCTAAAGATCTGTAGGCCCGGCCTTTAGGCCGGGTACAGCGCCGATGGAGTTTCGAGCCCGCGTAGCGGGCGACAGAGGAGAAAACACGCGGACGTCTTTTCTACCGCCCGCTACGCGGGCTCACCTGATGACCCCGGCTGTACCCGGCCTGAAGGCCGGGTCTACAGATCTTTTGCTGCCTACGGCAGCAGAGCAGCCTCCCACCCGGAGATGAAAAGAAAGCTCTGGTAGACCCGTGGGCGGCCTCCCTGGCCGTCGTGCGGCGATACAATCGCCCCATGAAGAACTTCGAGATCACCTGCCCCTGCTGCGAGGCGACGCTCGTCGTGGACCGGCTCAGCGGCGAGGTCCTGCTGCACAAGGCGAAGGAAGTGCGCGCCGGCGGCTCGCTCGAGTCGATGGTGGCGGGGCTGGAGTCGCAGAAAACCGAGGCCGCCAAGCGCTTCGACCGCCAGCTCGAAAGCCAGAAAGACCGCGCACGCATTCTCGAGGAGCGCTTCAAGGAAGCGCTCCAGCGCGCCGAGAAGTCGGACGAAAAGTACGTGAATCCGCTGGACATGGACTAGAAGCGTTGGCTACCAAAACTCGCAAAACCTCCGTTCTCCCCTCCAACTTCGACCCTGACGCTCCCGGCGGTGCCGAGAGCGGGATCTACGGCCTGCCGTTCGCCCCTGAAGACTCGAAGGTCGTGATCGTGCCGGTGCCGTTCGAGGCCACCACCTCGTATGGCGGCGGGACGTCCAAAGGGCCGGAAGCGGTCTTCGAGGCTTCGAAGCAGGTCGATCTCTTCGACCAGGAAACGGGGAAACCGTACACGGCGGGCATCGCCATGCTCGACGTCCCGAAGAACATCGTCCGCTGGAACAGCGCCGCCAAGAAGATCGCCAAAGCGGTGATCGACAAAGGCGGCGCCGTCGACCGCGCCACCCGCAGCGCCGCGGCGAAGGTCAACGAGTACGGCGACCAGGTCAACGAGTGGGTGTACGAGACGACCGCGGAGCTGCTCGCCCAGGACAAGCTGGCGGTGATCCTCGGCGGCGACCACTCCGTGCCCTTCGGCGCCATCCGCGCCTACGCCGAAAAATATCCCGGCCTCGGCATCCTCCACCTCGACGCCCACGCCGACCTCCGCGACGCCTACGAAGGCTTCACCTGGTCCCACGCCTCGATCTTCAACAACGTCATGCGCAAGATCGGTGAGGTCGGGAAGCTCGTGCAGGTCGGCGTCCGCGACCTCGGCCAGTCCGAGCGGGCCATGATCGACGAGTCCAACGGCCGCATCGTCTGTTTCTACGATGCCGATCTTGCCACGCGGAAAGAAGAAGGCGTCCCCTTCGCCCGCCTCGCCGACGAGATCGTCGCCGCTCTCCCCGACGACGTCTACCTCTCCTGGGACATCGACGGCCTCGACCCCACCCTCTGCCCCGGCACCGGAACTCCGGTTCCGGGCGGCCTCTCGTGGAACGAAGCCATCGGGTTGTTGCGCGCCTTGAAACGTGCAGGCAAGCGGATCGTAGGGCTGGATCTGTGCGAAGTCTCCCCCGGCGAGACGGAGTGGGATGCGAACGTCGGGGCCCGACTGCTCTACAAGATGATCGGGTTCGCGCTGCTGACGCGGTAGACCAGCCGCGGAGCGGCGAAAGAACGTAGCCCCAGTGGGGGCAACTCTAGGCAAGTGGCGCGGCCCCTCACCCCGTCCGGCGCCTGAACTGCTAACAAACGCACTCCAATTTGGATCATGACGCATGTGCCACGCGCAGGCGCCGAACATCCCTCTCCCCGGCGGGGGGAGAGGGGCAACAAAACGGCGAGCTCACGTTATTTTTCAGGCGGTTGGCGTGGGGTGTTGCCCCTCGCCCCTGTATAGGGGAGAGGGATGCCGGGCACCTGCGCGTGGCTGATTCGAAGGCGTAGAAAATTGACGTGGATGATGTGAGAAGACCAGGTGCCCGGCGGGGTGAGGGGTCATGCCACTTGCCTAAAGCTGCCCCCAATGGCGGCTCACGCGCTGAGCTACATTCTTTCGCCGAGACCTACTTGCCCGCTTCGCGGGTCGCCTCGACGATCTTCCCGATCGCCTCTTCCAGCGTCCCCGTTCCTGACAGGAGATAGGGATACCAGTGCGTTTCGATCGGCTTGCGGTACTCCGGCCAGGCGCGGGTGAGGAGATCCTCCGAGGAGGGGACAAAGTCGGCGACGCCTCGCTGCGCGAGGGCGCGGCGGGTGAGCTGGCCCGTCGTGGCGAAGAGGATGGCGTGCCAGAGGTCGCGTGGCGGCGGGATGCCGAGGCGTTTCGCGGTGGAATGGATCGCGTTCGCGACGGTGCCGTTGTTCGGGCTCACGATCGAATGCGAGCTCTCGTGGAGGATCATCTCGAGGGCGCGCAGGCCCTGGTACCCGTCGTCGCGGCTGGTCATGGTGACGACGAAGCCGGGGTCGTCGAGCCAGATCGAATAGGCGCCGAACATCCCTCCGTACGCGGCAATGTCGACCCGGATCGATTTCGGGTATTTCTCGCGATACACGGCCTCGTGGGCGCGCGCGAGCTCATCGCCCGCGTCGCGCAGCATCGCCGCGGTGTAGCCGAGATGGAAGCGGTTCGCCGTGTCGTCGGCTTGCCACCAGTGCTTCCGATAGACCGGCGCCGCCTGACGCACGGCCGCCGCCAGCGGGCCGCTCAAGCTGGGAGCGACCGCATCGTCGGCGACCTGACTGAGCTCATTCTGCGTGGCCAGGATGTCGCGAGCAAAGGCCATGCTGCGCCCACTGGCCGTCCGGCACGCCGCCACGGCTTCCGTCCACGCCGTCCGCTCTTCGGCGGTCAACGCGCCGAGGTCGCGCGGCGTCTTCGAGATCACATCGTGGAGCAGATTCTGGTGGAGGTTCATCCAGAAACTGCTGTGCAGCTCCCACATTCCGGCGCGCGTCACCTCCGCCGCATTGGCCAGGGTTGCCACAAACAGGATGCACAGAAGTCTCATGCGGTCCTCCTTCTACGCGCCTTCGTCCTACGCACCGTCATCAGTGCAGAGCGCCCACGATCCGCGGCACGTGCACATGGCAGTCTTCCACGATGATCCGCACCCGCTCGACAGGCGATCCGGCAATCGCCGTTCCAGCCACGAAGACGCCGGGCACATTCGTCTCCATCGTGCTCTCGTCGAACCGCGGCCGGCAGTCGGCGCCCCGGAGGTCGATGCCGAGCATCTCGAAGAGCGTGGTGTCCTGGCGATAGCCGGTGAGGGCGAGAACGAAATCGGCCGCGATCTCGCCGGTGTCGAGCAACACCGAGCGCTCGCGGATCTCCAGCACCGTCGTGCGGGGGAGGAAGCGCACCCGCTGGTCGCGGATCATCGAGCGGATCTCCGGCAGCAGCCAGAACTTCACCGACGTCGCGTCGAAGTCGTCGCGGCGATAGCTGAGGGTCACGTTCGCGCCGGCGCGCTGGCAGCGTACCGCGGCCTCGATCGCCGAGTTCCGGCCGCCGACGATCAGCAGCTCCTTACGAAAGTACGTATGCGGGTCGCGGAAGTAGTGAGTGACGTGCGGGAGCTCCTCACCCGGAACGCCGAGGAGCTTCGGGGCGTGCATCGCGCCGATGGCGACGACCACGTTGTCCACGACGTAGAGACCGCGCGTGGTCTGCAGCTCGAACGTCCCGTCGTCGAGCCGGCGCGCCGCGACGACCGGCTCGTATGTCCGCACCTGCAGGTCGAACTGCAGGACCACGGCGCGGAGGTAGGCGAGGAACTCCTCCCGCTTGATCTTCTGCTGGTCCGGCACCTGGATCGGCACGCCGGCGATGGCCAGCCGCTCGGCGTTGGAGTGGAAGAGCATCTCCTGCGGATACCACTGCATCGTCGCCCCGACCTGCGCGGCGTCGAACTGGACGTAGTCGACGCCGGCCTGCTTCAGGGCGACGGCGAGCTCGAGGCCGATCGGGCCGGCGCCGATGACGGCGGCGCGGTGGCGGCTCACTGCCCGATTTCTCGGAGCACCGCCGACTTCGCCTCGATCATCACGTGATGCTCGAGGCCGAGGAGGTCGGCGAGCTTGCGGACCAGATAGGCCTCGTACTCCGTCAGCGTGCCGTCGCTGTAGACCAGGCGCCACATGGTCTTGACGATGTCGATCCGGTCGGCGAGCGGCGCGTTCTTGCGGATGTAGTGCGTCAGCGCGAAGTGGTCGACGGTGTTCTTGCGGATCTCGCCGGCCGCTTCCACCAGCTCGGCGGTGTCGCCGGTACTCAGGGCGAAGCGCTCGGAGAGGAACGCCGCGACGTTGCCGTCTTCGGCGGGGGTGAACGTGCCGTCCGCGTAGGCGATGTCGAGCAGGACGGCGGCGGTGGCGAGGCGGAGGGGGTCGTGCTGCTGCCGAGGCTGCACCGTTCCGTCTGCAGGGGAGGTGCGGCCGGCCAGCATGTCGAGGATCTTGGAAATGCTCACGATGCGAAGTCTATTAGAGTGCGTGTCATGCGCGTACCCATCGAACAGCTCAGCAACGACGCCCACATCTGGATCTTCGGCATTTCCCCCTCCCTCGACGAGCAGCAGAGTGGCGTGCTCCTCCGCCAGGTCGACGCCTTCCTCGACGGCTGGGCCGCCCACGGCGTCCCGATCACCGGCGCCCGCGACCTGTACGAGGGGAGCTTCCTGGTCGTCGCCGCCGACGAGCACCGCGAGAAGTCGGGTTGCTCGATCGACCGGATGTTCGGCACGCTCCGCAACCTCGAGCGCGACCTCGGCGTGCAGATCCTCGACTCCACCCGCGTCTTCTACCGCGATGCCGAACAGGTCCGTGCCGTCCCGCGCGGCGCCTTCCGCACCGCCGCCAGCGGCGAGACTCCCGTCTTCGACGTCACCGCCGAGCGCCTCGGCGAGGTGCGCAGCGGCGGCTGGGTGAAACGGGCCGCCGATTCCTGGCACCGGCACCTCCTCGGGTGATTGGTTGTCAGTTGTCAGTTGTCAGTTGTCTGCCATTTCTCGCGTTGCTGGAACCGAAGCCGAGGACTGCCAGATAACCGACAACTGACAACCGACAACATCCCAGTTTCCGTAGTCAATCGCTCACGCATTCTTTACATCCGGATGGGCCGTTTTCGTTGGCGCGCGAGTCGAAATGGCCGATGATGCTTCATGCGAATCGAGATTCGTCGCGCGACTCCCCATGACTCCCAACGCGCGACCGAGCTCGCGCGCCGCGCCAAGGCCCACTGGGGATATCCGGCCGAATGGCTGGCCCTCTGGCACGATGACCTCCGCATCTCCGAACACGACATCACCGCGTACCCCACCTTCGTCGCCAGCGTCGGCGGAGAGGTGGTCGGTGTCTGCCAGTTGAGGGCGGGGGACGTCGGCGCGATCCTGGAGCACGTCTGGGTCGACCCGAAGTCGCACGGCCAGGGCGTCGGCCGCGCCCTCGTCGAGCACGCAACCTCCGGCACTCCCGGCGTTGTCGCCGTGGTCGCCGACCCGAACGCGGAGCGTTTCTACATCCGCCTCGGCGCAAAACGCGTCGGCGACGTCCTCGCCCCCATGCCCGGCGCCCCCGACCGCACCCTGCCGCTGCTCGAGTTCGACCAGCGTTAGCGATGCACCAGCTTTCCGTCCTTCGCGTCCACCCGCACCGGTGCGTCCGGAAACTCTCCCACTTTCACCTTTCGCACCGTGTCGTCCAGCGGCTTGGTCGGGTAGTGCACGACCACGGGCGCCAGTTTGTAGATCTGCGCGTAGGTCTGCTGGAAACGGGAGTGGTCGTACCAGGTGGTGGCGGCGCCGAAGAGGATCGGGAGGAGCAGGATGGCGATGACGAACGTCCGCCGTTCCAGCGCGAGGAGGAACAGCATCAGCGCGACCGGGACGAGGTAGAGCCGGCCGGCGAAGTTGAGGTGGTGCATCAGCACGCCGCCCTGGTGGATGCCGAACATCCCCCAGTAGATGACCGCCGTGGCCAGCAGGAACGCGACCGCGGCGGCGATCAGGCGGGGGCGCACGAGCGCCGCGAGCGACAGGACGAGGAAGACGAAGCCGAAGATCCCGGGGCCGTCGCCCTTCAGAGTCTGCCGCCAGAAGCTCTCGCTGAGATTGACGAGGGTCGGGACGAGCTGCGCAGGGTCGAAGCCATGGACGTCGCCCGTCGAGCCGAACGGAACGATCTTCGAGCGGAGCACGAAGTAGATCGCCCCAAGGATCGCCGCCGGGATCCCGGAGCGAAGCGCCTGACGGAACGTGATGCGCCCCGCGGCGAAGAGAATCAGCAGGAAGGGGAGCCCGAGAGCCGCCGTCTCCTTGCAGAAGAAAGCCACGCCCAGAACCACCCCGGCCGCGAGATCGCGCCCCCGCAGGAGCAGCGACATCGCCACCGCGATCAACAGCAGCGCCGAGGCATCGAAGACATTCGCATACCACCCGGCCGTGATGATCGCGGAGCCGGAGAACAGAAACGCCAACGTGAAGATAAACCCGGCAGGGCCGGCCGCTGTCCTATAGGTCCTATAGGTCCCATAGGTCCCATAGGTCCCATCCGTCCCATCCGTCCCATCGCTCCGGCGAGCCACCGCCCCCACCAGCACCCTCGCCGCCGCCAGCAGCAGCACGATATTCACCACCCGCAACACCCGCCACGACACGTCAAAGTCGCGGACAAAGTGCAGCACCACCGTCACAAACAGCGTCGGCAACGGCCGCCAGAACCCGAGCGACTGCGTGAGCACGAACTGCAGCTTCTGCCCGAGAGACATCGCGTCGCTGCTGAAGGCGAGCATCCCGTTCGTCTCGTCCCAGACGTCGGCGACCATCAGGCGCACCGCCAGCCCGATCCAGAGAGCCACCGCGGCCAGCGTCGCGTACCTCCAGCGCTTCGATTCTTCCATCCGAGTTGTACCGTATCATCCGCGCGACGATGACGGCACTTCTCCGCTCGCTGCGGCCGCTGCACTGGACCAAGAACGTGCTGGTCTTCGCGCCGCTGGTGCTGGCCCATCGGACCGGCGACGCGGACGCCCTCCTGGCCACCGCGCTCGCGTTCGCGGCCTTCTGCCTCGCCGCGTCGGGGACCTACCTGATCAACGACGTCCGCGACCTCGAATTCGACCGCCTCCATCCCAACAAGCGCCATCGCATGATCGCCTCCGGCGCGATCTCCCCCAAGGCCGGCATCGCCTTCGGCGTGCTTTTGATCGCGGCCGGCATCGCCGTCGCGTGGAGCGTGTCGCTGGACGTGGTCTGGTACCTCGCCGGCTACGGCCTGCTGTCGCTGATTTACTCGCTGCTCTTCAAGCGCCGGGTGTTCCTCGACGTGCTGGCCCTCTCCGCGCTCTGGACCATCCGCGTGCTGGCGGGCGGCGCGGCGGCGCGCGTCGAGGTGTCGGACTGGCTGCTGGCGCTCTCGGTCTTCCTCTTCGTCGGCCTGGCCCTGCTCAAGCGCTACGCGGACCTCGGCCTGCTCGCCTCGCAGGCCACCGATGCGGCGCCCGGGCGCGGCTACGTCACCGCCGACCGCGACCTCCTGCGCAGCATGGGCGTGACCAGCGGCTACATCGCCGTGCTCGTGCTCGCGCTCTACCTCACCAGCCCGCAGGTCACGCGGCTCTACGAGTCGCCGCGCCTGCTCTGGCTCGTCTGCCCGCTGCTGCTCTACTGGATCGCCCACATGTGGTTTCTCGCCCATCGCGGCGAGATCCAGGACGACCCGATCGTCGTCGCGGCGCGCGACCCGGCCAGCTACGTCGTCGGCGCGCTCATCGCGCTGCTCGTCTTTGCCGCGATATGAGCGCCTACGAATCGTGGGGGAGATCGATTCCGTCGCGCCCCGCGCGCGTGGTGGAGACCTCCTGGACGTCCGCCGTTCCGCCGCAGGATGATCTCGTGCTCCCGTATGGTCTCGGCCGGAGCTACGGCGACGTCTGCCTGAACAACGGCCACACGCTGCTCGACACGGCGCGCCTGACGCGCTTCCGCCGCTTCGACGCCGGGACGGGCGTGCTCGAATGCGAGGGAGGGACGACGCTCGACGACATCCTCCGCCTGGCGGTCCCGCGCGGCTGGTTCCTGCCGGTCACGCCGGGAACGAAGTTCGTGACGATCGGCGGCTGCATCGCCAACGACGTCCACGGAAAGAACCACCATCGCGCCGGGACGTTCGGGCGGCACGTGCGGTCGTTCGAGCTCGTCCGCTCCGACGGCACGCGTCTCCGCTGTGCCTCCGACGAGAACGCCGCGCTCTATCGCGCTACGATCGGCGGCCTCGGGCTGACCGGTCTGATCGTCTCGGCGGAGATCCAGTTGCGGAGGATCGAGTCGCCGTCGATGACCGTCGAGCGGGTGCCGTTCCGGTCGCTCGCCGAATTCGACGCCCTCTCCCGCACCTCCGACGCCACGCACGAGTACACCGTGGCCTGGTTCGACTCCTTCGGCGGACGGGATTCGCGTGGGATCTTCTTTCGCGGCAACCACGATCCTGCCCCTCCGGCTCCGAAGATGCGGCGGCCGACGGGCGAACCGCTGCCCCTGCCGGTCGCGCAGTTCGCGCCGCTTCTCCATCCGCTCACCGTCCGCGCGTTCAATACCGCCTACTTTCACGCCAACGCGCGGCCGAAGCCGCAACGCGTCGATTACGATCCCTTCTTCTATCCGCTCGATGCCATCGCGAACTGGAACGGTATCTACGGCCCCCACGGCTTCCTCCAGTACCAGTTCGTGATTCCGGAAGAAGCGGGGCTGGAGCCGGTAGGGGAGATCCTCGATCGGGTGGCGAAGACGCGGCTGGCGTCGTTCCTCACCGTCATCAAGAAATTCGGCGCGCTCCCGTCGCCGGGGCTGCTGTCGTTCCCGAAGGCGGGGACGACGGTCTGCCTCGACTTCGCCGCGCGCAACACGGACGTCCTCCTGCCGATGCTCGATGCCTGCGACGCGGTCGTCGAAGATGCGCGCGGCTCCGTCTACCCCGCCAAGGATGCGCGCATGGCGCCGGAGCGCTTCCGCCGCTTCTTTCCGCAATGGGAGGAGTTGCGCGCGCAGGCCGATCCGCGGTTTTCTTCGTCGTTCTGGAGGCGAGTCACCTCATGAAAGTTGCGGTCATCGGTGCGACGTCCGCCATCGCCCAGGAAGTGGCGAAACTGTATGCCGAGGCAGGGGCATCGCTGTTTCTCGTCGGACGCGACGAGACCAGACTGCTCGCCGTCGCCGGCGACCTGCGCGTCCGCGGTGCGAAAGAGGTGGAGACCTTCGCCGCCGACCTCGCCGATCGCTCCCGCGACGCTGCGCTCGTAACGGCCGCCGGAGCCGTCGACGTCGTCCTCATCGCCCACGGGTCGCTTCCGGACCAGCGCGCGATCGACACCGACGCCGCGGCGCAGGCCGCGGCGTTCGAGCTCAACGCAACATCGTTCATCGCCCTGGCGACGGGTTTCGCCAACGTCATCCGGCCGGGCGGCGTGCTGGCGGTCATCGGCTCCGTCGCCGGAGACCGCGGCCGCCGCAGCAACTACGTCTACGGCGCGGCCAAGGCCGCGGTGCATGCCTACTGCGAAGGCCTGCGCGCGCGTCTCGCCGAGTCGGACATCGCCGTCGTCCTGATCAAGCCCGGCTGGGTCGACACCCCGATGACCGCCGGGATGAAGAAGAACCCCCTCTTCGCCGGCGCGAAGAGCGTCGGCCGCGGCATCCACGACGCCATTCGGAAACGCCGCGCCACGGTCTACCTTCCGTTCTACTGGCGCTGGATCTCCCTCCTCGTCCGGATGCTCCCGGCACGCCTGGTGAAGTTCTGATGCAGCACCGGCAACCGACACCGGCAACGTACTGCTACGTCGCCGTGACCGCGTCTTCCTCCGCCTCCGGCTTCTTCCGCATATCCAGGAACAACAGTCCGATGCCGATGCAGATCGCGGAGTCGGCCACGTTGAAGGCCGGCCAGTGGTGGTTGCCGACGTACACGTCGAGGAAGTCGACGACGTAGCCGAAGCGGAAGCGGTCGATGAGGTTGCCGATGGCGCCGCCGAGGATCAGGTGGAGGCCGGTCTGGAGGAGGCGGTCCGTCGCCGCGGAGCGGAGGGCGTAGACGACCACGACGCAGAAGACGGCGATGGCGCCGACGTTGAGCAGCAGCGGGACGAGCTTCGACGACGCATTCGCGCCGATGCCGAAGGCCGCGCCGGTGTTGCGCACGTGCACGAGCTGGAAGAAGTTCGGGATCACCTCGATGGCCTCGTGGAGGTCGATCCGGCGCAGCACGAGGGCCTTGGTCCAGAGGTCGAGGATGATGACGGCGGCAGAGAGGAGGATGTAGTAGAGACGATTCATACCGTGGCAGTGCTCTTCTCTTCGATGAGCTTGTCGAGCTCGGCGCGCAGGCGGCCGAGGATCTCATCATACGTGTAGTGTCCGAGGGACTCGGGACCGCGCTTGAGGTTCACGTAGCTCGGGGCGCACCACATACCGAGGTCGGCATCGTCGGTCTCACCCGGCCCGTTCACCCGGCAACCCATGACCGCGATCGTGATGTCGTGCTCTTTCGCGTACGCCGTCATTTCGCGCACATTCTGCGCCAGGTCGATAAAGGCTTCGTTCTCTACGCGCGAGCACGACGGGCAACTGATGATGTTCAGCCCCTTGTGCTCGAAGCGCGGCACGGAGCGGAAGCGGCCGGCGGCGATGTCGTCGAGGATGCCGCGGCCGACCGTGATCTCGTCGCCCTTGCGCTCGAACGGCAGGGTGAGGGAGACCCGGATGGTGTCGCCGATACCCCGGGTGATGAGCTGTTCGAAGGCGATGCGGGTCTTGATGATGCCGTCCGGCGGCATCCCCGCCTCGGTGACGCCGAGGTGGAGCGGGACGTCGGGGCGCGCCTCGGCGAAGCGGATGTTCGAGTCGATGACCTTGTTCGGATCGGAGTCCTTGAGGGAGACGCAGTACTGGTCGAAGCCGAGGTCGTCGAGCAGCGCGCAGTGGTCGAGCGCCGACTCCAGCATCGGGGCGATCGAATCTTCCTTGGCGTACTTGGCCAGCTTCTCCGGGTCGACCGAGCCGGCGTTGACGCCGATGCGCATGGCGCAGCCGTGCTCGCGGGCGACGTCGACCAGGTACTTCACCTTGGCTGCGATCGGCTTGTCGCGCTCGATGTGGTAAAGGTGGCCGGGGTTGTAGCGGAGCTTCTGGACGAGAGGCGCCACCTTCTCGGCCAGCCGGTAGTTCTCCTGCAGGTCGATGGAGAGGTTGGCGTTCGGGCGCGCGGCGCGGATCTCGGCGAGCGCGGCCACGTCCTTGGGGTTGTCGACGGCGATGCGGATGACGTCCGCGCCGGCCTCTTCGAGCAGCTCCACCTGCCGGATCGTCGCAGGGATGTCCTGCGTGCGCGTGGCGGTCATGGACTGCACGGCGATCGGGTTGGAGCCGCCGATCTTCACGTTGCCGATGCGGATCTCTCGCGTCTGACGGGTCGTCACGCGCCTTCCTAACGCGAAGGCGTGCGAAAGATTTCCGGAAACGTCAGTTCCTGCGGGCGTCGGGGGGCACGCGCCAGGATCGATGCCTGCACGGTCCGGGGTCGATTCGAGGCGGGTTACGCTTCATCGCCCTGGTTTGTGCTTTACGCCGTGTCCCCGGCGGGGAGCCTCAAACGATCAGCCGTTTTCTCACCGCGTACAAGACGATCTCCGCGGTACTGTGCAGATTCAGCTTCTGCATCAGATTCGCGCGATGCGTCTCGACCGTCGACAGGCCGACCTCCAACAGCACCGCCACTTCCTTGTTCGACCGCCCCTCCGCCAGCAGTTGCAGCACTTCTTTCTCGCGGTCGGTCAGCAGGTCGTAGGAATCGGTGAGGCCGCGCTGCTGGAGATGCTGCATGTATTCCTCGGCGAGGACGCCGCTCACCGCGGGGCTGAAGAACGACTTGCCGGCGGCCACGGCGCGGATGGCGGGCAGCAGGTCTTCGTCGGTCGCGTCCTTGAGCAGGTAGCCGCGCGCGCCCGCGTTGATGGCGCGGATCACGTACGACTCGTCGAGGTGCATGCTCAGCATGATCGCGATCGGCGGCGGCTGCATCTTCTGCGAGCGGGCCGCGACGTCGATCCCGTTCAGCTTCGGCATCGCCACGTCGAGGATCAACAGGTCCGGATGATGCTCCTCGCAGAGACGGAGTGCTTCGAGACCGTCCGCCGCTTCCGCCACCACTTCGACCGATTCCTCGGTCTCGAGCAGAGAGCGCATCCCGCGGCGCACGATGGAATGGTCGTCAGCCAGCAGCACGCGCAAGGGGCGCCTCCTCGAGCGGTACGGTGACGGGCATCGTCACGTGCAACGCGGTTCCACGGGGTTGACGCGGGCGAACGTCCAGCGTTCCGTGGAGCTCGCGCACGCGCTCCTCGATGCCGAGGAGCCCCATCCCGCGCGCGCGGCCGCGCTCGATGCCGATCCCGTCGTCGCTGACCGTCAGGTCGAGCGTGTTCCCGGCGAAGCGCACGGCCACGTCCACGTTTTTCGCGTGCGCGTGGCGCGCGCAGTTGGTGAGCGCCTCCTGGACGATGCGATAGATGCACGTCCGGTATTGATCCGGCAGCGTGTCGAGGTCACCGTCGAGCGTCAGGTCGACCGGAATCACGAAGCGGCGCTGGAAATCGCGGACGTGCCACTCCAGCGCGGGCTGGAGCCCGAAGTCGTCGAGCATGCTGGGGCGAAGGCCCATGACCAGGTCGCGCACCGACCGCAGGATCGTGTCGAGCAGCCGTTTGGCCTCGGCGATCGGTTGCGCGAGCTGCAGGTCGGATGGGCCGCGGGCGCGGTCGGCGCGGCCGATCTCCATCCGCAACGCGGTCAGCATCTGGCCGACGTGATCGTGCAGTTCACGGGTGAGCTTCTTCCGCTCCTCTTCCTGTGCGGCCACGAGCTGCTGCGACAGGAGCCGCATCTCGCTCCCGGCCTGCTCGGCCTGCAGGCGCTGCTTTTCCGACCGGCGCTCGAGCATGCGCAGACGGACGACGGCGACGAACGCGACCAGAAAGCCGAGCAGCAGGGTCCGCCAGAGCCGGCGATCGTGATCCTGGCGGAACGCGACGAGACGCCGGGCGACCTCCGCGCGCTGGGCGCCGAGGTTCGCGTTGTTGAGCTGCTCGATGTCTTTCGTGATGTCCAGGACGGCCTCGCGGCGGGGGAGGACTTCGAGCCGGAGGAAACGCCCGCTGCGCATGATCTTCTCGTAGACCGACCATTCGAACAGCGGCTCGAACGCCTGCCAGTACTCGTCCAGCCGTTTCTCCAGCACGTCCACCCGCGGGGCGGCGTCGCGCCGGAGGAGTCCGCGCAGGCGCTCGACGTTGTCGGCGTGATTCTGCCGGAGCTCGGTGAGGCGCTGCCGGTACTCCGGCGCCTCCTCCCGGTCGGTGTCGAGCAGATAGTCGCGGATGTAGATGCCGGACAGGTGCACGTCGGAGCGGAGACGCCGCAGCGTGCTCTCCACGTCGCGATGATGGCTGTTCAACTGATCGAGCTGCGCGTAGATCTCTTCGGCCTTGCGTGAAGTCGTGGCCACGGACGTATAGATGAGGAGCAGCAACCCGCCCAGCGCCGCGGCCGCCACGGGCCACGTGGCGAAGAATCTCCTCTGCCATCTCGTCGGAGCTCTCATCGTCCGGATCAGACAACACGCCCCGTCAGAGCTTCACTTCCTCGCGGATCAGACGGAAGAGCTCGCGAAACGACCCGACGACCGTCACGCCGGGCGGCGGCTCGCGTTCGCCGCTGGCGATGAAGAAGGCCTGGCCGTGCTCCGCGGCGAACCGCAGCGGACCGAAATCGGTGAGGTCGTCGCCGGCGTATACGACACGCCCGGCACCGACGGCACGCGCGAGCCAGCGCAACGCCTCCTCCTTCCCGCCGCCCGGCCGGCGCGCTTCGAGCACGCACCGTCCGTCGATGACGTCGAGATGCGACTCCTTCGCCCATTGCCGGAACATCTCGACGACCGGGGCAATCGCTTCGTAAGGGACACCGCGCCAATGGAGCGCGAGGGCGTGCTTCTTCGCTTCGAGCCGCAGGCCGCTCGCCGCAATCTCCCGGCCGAGCTCGGAATGCAGCTCGACGGTTAGCGTCGGCACGTCGCGGACGAGAATGCCGCCGGGCGCGTGAATCTCGAGCCCATGGGAGGTGATGAAGTAGGCGCCCGGGGCGTCCACACGCGCCGCCAGGTCGTCGGCATCGCGGCCGGTAACGATCGCGACCACGACCCCCTCCATCCGCGTGGTCTCGGCCAGCAGGGCCGCGGCGGCGCGGTCGAGCTGCACGTCCGCGGGGTTGTCGCGGATGGGGGCGAGCGTGCCGTCGAAGTCGAACGCGAGCAGTGTCGAGCCGCCCGTCATCCGGCCACGACCTCTCGCGGATGCTCCCATGACGGCGAAATCCGCTGCGGCCAGAATCTCCCGCGCTGCTGGCGAGCCCCGGTCATGTCGGCGAGCAGCGCCTCCGACCAGTCGTAGATCGAGTGCGACGCGATCTGGTCCCGCATCGCCTGCATCCGCGCACGCCGTTCGGCAAGCGGCATGAGGATCGCCCGCAGGATCGTCCCGGCGACCTGCTGGGTATCGTATGGGTTGACGAGCAGCGCTCCCTCGAGCTCCTTCGCCGCACCGGCGAAGACGCTCAGCACGAGCGCGCCGTGACCGTCCTCGCATGCGGCGACGTATTCCTTGGCCACGAGATTCATGCCGTCATGCAACGGCGTCACCAGAGCGCTGTCGGCCATCGCGTAGTACTGCCGTACCTCCTCCGGCGCGAACGTCCGCATCTGCAGCACGATCGGCTTCCACGCTTCCGTGCCGAAACGTCCGTTCACGCGGTCCACGGCTTCCTTCAGATCGTCCGCGAGCCGCTGGTACCTCGGGATGCGCGTTCTCGTCGGTGAGGCGAGCTGCACGAAGACGTACTTGCCGAGGAGTGACGGATTCTCCTCGAGCAGCAGCTCGACCGCCGCGACCCGCTCCACGAGTCCTTTCGTGTAGTCCGCCCGGTCGACTCCGATGCTCACATGCGCGTCCGCCGGAATGCCGAAAGCGTCGCGCAGGCTCGCCCCCTCGGCGCGCGTTGCCGCCGGATACGGCCATTCGACGCTGATCGGATAGGGACGGACCAGCGTGCGATGGCCGTTGTACGTGACCGACATCGTTTCGAGGTCGACCCTGCATTCGAGGTAGCGCTGCACCGTGTCGAGGAAATTCAGGCAGTACTGCCGCGTGTGGAATCCGACGATGTCGGCTCCCAGCATCCCCTCGAGAATCGTTTCCTTCCACGGACAGATGCCGGCCGCCTCGGAATTCGGCCATGGGATGTGCCAGAAGAGACTGGTCACGACGTGCGGCGCCTGGTCGCGCACGAGCTTCGGCACGAGCGCGAAGTGATAGTCCTGGATGAGCAGCAGGCCGTCGGCACCCGTCTCTTCGATCGCCGCGTGGGCGAACGTCTCGTTGACCGCCTGATATGCGATCCAGTCGGGCGCACGGAAGGCAGGCTGCGTATGGGCCATATGGCAGAGCGGCCACAGCCCCTCGTTCGCAAAGCCGGAGTAGTAGCGCTCGTAGGCCTCCTCCTCGATCCAGAGCCGCCGGAGCGTGTACTCGGGTGCCTCGGGCGGAACGGCGAGACGGCCCATGCGGTCGGTCTGTGTACGATCGGCCGAGCCGCCGCCATGCGCGACCCACGTCCCTCCGCACGCACGCAGGATCGGCTCGATCCCGGTCACCAGACCGCTGGCGGGTCTCTGCACGACGACGTTTCCCGCGGCGTCCCACTCATGGGCGTACGGCTCACGATTGGCGATCACGACCAGGCCGCCGGCCGGGATCTGTGCACTTTGACGAATCTGCATCGAGTCCTCCTGGCGTGGAAGGCGGCGTTCGTCCCGGAAGCGAAGGAGACTTACCTGAGCCCGCGGCGGGAGGATCGCCGCCATCCACGAGCCGAGGTTATGGGCGCGTCGAGGCGATGTACATCCGGTCTGCGGGGGAGACGCCCGGCGTCTCCCCCCTTTGCCGGATGGGAAGAGCCGGGCGCGCGAATTAAGGTACGCCTCCATGGAATCCCTCAACCGTTCCGCGGTCCGCATCCGCCCGAAACGCCGTGCTCCCTTGCCCGAAACCGCCGCGCATCGCCTCGGCGTCTTCACCGCCGTCGACGGCACCCTGCTCGACTTCCGCACCTTCGACGCCGGTGCAAGCCGCCCCGCGATGCAGCGGCTGCACGCCGCCGGCATCCCGGTCATTCCGGTCTCCGTGATGTCCCTCGAGGAGCTCGCCCCGATCGCCGCGGATCTCGGGATGCAGCACGCGATGATCTTCGAGGCCGGCGGGGCGATCGCGCGCTGGAAAGAGGGCCGCTGGGAGGTGGAGCCGTGCGGCCCGTCCGCGAGGACGTTCCTCGACGTGATCACCGACATCGAGGACCGCTCCGGCGCGAGCATCCTCGTTTACTCCGCGATGGAAGAATCGGCCGCCGCGCGGGTCTCCGGCCGTTCCGGGGAGATGCTGCGCGCGTCGACGCACCGCGATTTCAGCGAGCCGTTCGTGATCGAAAGCGGGGACCTTGAATCGATCGCGAGAGCCGCCGCGGAGATCGGATTCTCGGTGCGCCGCGGACGGCGCTTCTTTCACCTCTGCCGTGCCTGCGACGAAGGAGAGGCCTTCACCCGCCTCAGGGACGAACTGCAGTGCGATCTCGCCATCGGCCTGGGAGGCTCGCTCGTCGACGCCGAGTTCCTGACCCGCGCCGACGTCCCCATCATCGTCCCCGGTCCGGACGGCATCCCCGATCCCGAATTGCTGGCCAAGCTGCCTGGCGCCCGCGTGGCGCCTGCACCGGGACCGGACGGGTGGGCGGCGGCAATCGACGAGGTCCTGCGGACGCTCTCCAGCCCGAAGAAACGGGTCCGGCGAGCGGCGTCGTAACGCCGGTTCGCAGCCGGGTTCCCCGGAGTCCCGGCACCAGCCCAATGCGGGCGCGCCCTTCCGGACGCGAGCCGGAAGGACAGTCGTAATGAACCTGAAGGACAGTCGTATTGAACCGGAAGGAGGTCGTCAGGGACGACAACAGATCGGACCATCATCGTCGATCGAGGTAGCTGTCAAGGCGATGGTGATGCCTGTCAGCGACGAAGGAGGTCGTTATGAACCCGAAGGCGGTCGCTTTCACGAGGAAGGCGGTCGTTACGAGCCTGAAGGCGGTCGTTATCAACGGTGAAGGTGATTCGTGATAACCGTGAAGGCGGTCGTTATCAAGGTGGCGGCGGTTCGTGTGAGCCTGAAGGCGGTCGTCATCGAGGGTGAAGGTGATTCGTGATGAGCACGAAGGCGGCCGTCATCAAGGGTGAAGGCGGTTCGCTTCAACATTGAATCAGGTGCGAGCGACTGAGTACCGCTCCCCGGAAACAGGTGGCCGTTGATCTTGCGGGAACCGCCGAAGGCGGTGAAAGATCTGTAGGCCCGGCCTTTAGGCCGGGTCAACCGTGGCCATTTTTTCCAGCCCGCGGAGCGGGCGACAGAACACGACCCT
>Ga0190275_10000785_pt1 | contig 25275 bp, 24 predicted proteins | sample Popmic550T_FD_133745 | JGI IMG/M metagenome (GOLD analysis project Ga0190275, IMG submission 133745) | Populus adjacent soil microbial communities from riparian zone of Yellowstone River, Montana, USA - 550 T | ecosystem: Environmental > Terrestrial > Soil > Riparian zone > Trees stand | place...
CGATTCCCTCCTGGTGGTCGACGCAGCCGTCCAGGGTGACGTTGATGCTGAAGGTCAAGAGTCCCATGCGGCGAGTCTAAGCCATACGACAATCCCGTCCACGAGGCACATCGCGAGCGAGCTTGGGGAGGATAGGATCGATCTGCGGAAGCACGCGATTAAGTCCCGATCACTGTTAAGTCACGACGTAGCACGGGCGTTCGTCCCATAGTCACTATCCTGCCGGTTGCTCATTCGTTTTTTGTTCCGTCCACAGCCCACCCATCACGCAACAGTGCGTTGCATGGCGATGTGTCGTGCGACGTCGACCGCTGCGTGCTAACACCTCGGCGGCGTCGCGCGCAGCGTGCATAAGAACTGACAACATCGGGTCACACCTTTTCTTCTCAGGGATCAGAGCTTCGTTCTTCTCGGCGGAAAGAACGAAGCTCTGCCCCCACATGCTTCGACGCGGCGGTTGTGATTCGACGACGGCGAAGGGCCGTTCTTGACAAAGGCTTTACAAGCGTGGAGCACGCCGGCTGCGGGGTGCGTGAGCGCGCGTCACCAGTACGAGGAGACGCCGAGGTCCCGGACGCGCTTTGCGAGTTTCCGGTCGAACGTGGCAACGGCGTCGTATCGGTTCGCAGCGGCTACGGCAGGGGCAGTGAACTGGGGTCACACCTTTCTTCTTCTCAGAAAAACGAAGGTGTGACCGCATGCACCCCATGAACTGTGAAGAAATCGCCCTGGACGCCTCGCAAGAACGATCCGCCGCAGCCGCCGTAGGCGGCGACAGATCTTTAGACCCGGCCTTTAGGCCGGGTAAAAGGTCGAGGAGACGAGGCAAGTCCGCGAAGCGGGCGATAGCGTAGGTTTTTCGCGTGCCCGCTGTTCTGTCGCCCGCTTCGCGAACTCGCCTTTGTGGGCGGCACGATACCCGCCCTGAAGGGCGGGCCTGCAGATCTTCCGCCGCCTACGGCGGCTAGCTCGCTACTTACAAATGAAGGTGCTCGCCAGGCCGGCGCCATGACGCCGGCGCAGTGACGCAGCGCGGATCACGAGATCACGCGGAGAGACTGCACGTTGGTGAAGTCGCGATCATGCGTCACGAGTGCGTCGGCGTCGACGGCGAGAGCGCTGGCCACCTGAACGGCATCCGCGAGCTTGAGCCGGAACGATGTGCGCACGCGTGCGGCACTCTCGGCGATCTCCACGTCCAGAGCGACAACCTGCCACGATTCGAGGATGCTGCGGTACCGGCGCACTAACGATTCGTCCCCTGCGCCGAGCGGGCCAGCCAACACCTCGGCAATCGTGATCGTAGTGACTGCGAAACGCACGTTCCCCTTCGCGTGCTCCTCGAAGAGAAGCTGAAAACGAGGCCCGAATTTCGGATGATCCTCGAGGAAATAGATGATCGGTGCCGAATCCAGCAGGAGCAAGGCCTGCTCCGGCAGGCCCGACAAATCTAACGGCTCCATTCGTCACGAAGGGCTCGCAGCGTGCGGGCGCTGTCCTTCCCCCATAGCCCTCGACCTGACCCTTTCCACGGCAAAAGCGGCCGTTGGGCGCTCCGGTCGGTAAATTCCTCGACCGGGACGAGCGCGGCAATCGGCCGCCCGTGCTTCGTGATGATCGTCGAGCGCCCTTTCTGGGCGGCATTCAGAAGATCGGGCAACTGATTCCGAGCTTCTTCCGCTCCCTTGCGTCCAGTCCGGCTCATACGCCACCTCTCCGAAGAGAACTGTACAGCGCTGTACGGATATGAGTCAACGCGCGGTAGTGATGGTTCGGCGGTCGGAGCGCTGGCGTCCGCGCCGGCTGGCCGGGCGCCGTCCCGGCGCCCGCGGCGTCTCGCCGCAGGGATGCTCGAGCGATCTACCAAATTGCTCCCCGGGCACGTGGGAGGCAGGCCGGGCGCCTACGGCGCCATGCGGACCGGCCGACGGCGACGTCGGCGGTCCGGCGCTCCGTGGTTCACGTGGTGCACGCGCCGATGCACGTGGTGCACGCGCGGGGTTCACATGGTGCACGCTGAGGTTCACCCGGCCATGCTCGACGAGCACCTGCACACCCGAGCCGATCGCGAACTCGTGCTCCTCGAACCACCGCCCCGGAGGGGGATCGCTCCGCACCACCACCTCCCGTCCTTCACACGCCCTCCACCTCCGCCCTGTAAAACGCATCGGGTGAGCTCGCCGCGTTTTCCGCTTCCTGACCGTCCGCGCCTCTGGGGTGTTGCCGTTTCGCACTATCAGGTTGAGGGGGACGATTCGTGTGACTGGACGGCGTGGGAGGAGTTGGGGAAGACGCGCGGCGAGGCGTGCGGTGCGGCGGTGGATTCGTGGCGGCGTTATGAAGACGATGCGCTACTCGCGCACGCAGCAGGTGCGAATGCGTTCCGGTTCTCCATCTCCTGGAGCCGGGTCGAGCCGAAGCGCGGGGTGTTCGACGACGCGGTGCTGCAGCGTTACCGCCGCTTCGTCGACCGGCTGGTGGCGCTCGGGATCGAGCCGGTGGTGACGCTCTTTCACTACACCCACCCGGAGTGGTTCCATGAGCAGACGCCGTGGACCTCCACTGCCTCCGTGCTGGAGTTCGGCCGCTTCGCGGGACGCGTGGCCGAGGCGCTGGGGGATGGTGTTCGTTTCTGGGTGATCCTGAACGAGCCGGTCGTGTTCCTGCTGGCCGGCTATCTCGACGGGCAGATTCCGCCGGGTGTGCGCGATCCGCGGGCGCTCAACCCCGTCTTCGACCATCTGCTGGCCGCGCACTGCGCTGCGGCGTTCGAGATCCGGACGCGCGATCCGCGGGCGGCGCTCGGGGTCGCCCACAACATGATGGGGTTCGAGCCGGAGCGTGCGGGGAATCCGCTCGATGGGCTGATCGCCCGCACCGCGCACACGATGTACAACCGCGGGATCATGGAGGCGTTTGCCACCGGCAGGTGGAAGTTTCTTCTGCCACCCGGTACGACCATCCGCGGGCGGCGCGACGATCTGCCGTGCTGGCTCGACACGTTCGGCATCAACTATTACTCGCGCCTGCACATGCGCTGTCCGGGCTCGACGCGCTTCATCGGCGATTTCGAGTACCGGGACCGCAGCGGCTTCGGCCTCACCGACAACGGCTGGGAAGTCGCCCCGCACATCCTCGGAGACCTCATCACCGAGGCCAGCCAGAGCGGTTTTCCGCTGGTCATCACCGAGAACGGACTCGCCGACGCCAACGACCGCGCGCGGCCGGAGTTCCTTCGCCTGCACGCCGAGGAGATCCGGAAGGCGGAAGCGCGCGGCATCCCGATCCACGGCTACTTTCACTGGTCGCTGCTCGACAACTACGAGTGGCTGGACGGCTACGAGCCGAAGTTCGGGCTCTACGCCGTGGACCGCGCCACGATGAAACGGACGCCGCGTCCCTCGGTGGACGTGTTCCGGGAACTGGGCCGGGAATTCACGCGCTCTTCACCGACTGCACAAGTTGAATTGCACATCGGCGGCTGAAGATCGACGGCATGCTGCTGGCCGACTTCCATATCCACACGAACTGGTCGGATGGAAAGCTGTCGATGCCGGAGGTCGTGGATCTCTTCGGCCGCGGAGGGCACGACGTCATCGCCATCACCGACCACGTCGTCAACACTGACTCGCTGATCGGCAAGGCCACGCACGAGATGGGGCTGAGCATTACCTCCCGGAACTTCGCCGCGTACCGCGACGAGATCGAGCGGGAGAAACGCCGCGCCTGGGACGAGTACCGGATGATCGTCCTGGCCGGTTTCGAGCTCACCCAGAACGCCGTCATGCGCCGCAACTCGGCGCACGTGCTGGCCCTCGGCGTCGAGGAGCTCATCTCCGCCGACGGGACGGTCGAGCAGATGCTCGAGCGCGCCCAGAGGATGAGCAAAGTGGTGGTGGCCTGTCATCCGAACGAGCAGTCCGACTGGTTCGCCAACACCTTCTACATCTGGAACCGGCGCAACGTGCTCGCGGAGCTGGTCGATCCGCGGAGCTCCTCCTCAACCCCCTCTTCTTTGCCCTGCTGGCAGCCTGCTGCGGCCTCCCGGCGATCGTCCCGGCCGTCCTCGCCGCCCGGCTGCTCCAGCTCGCGATCCTCAACCGCGCGTTACGTACCGGCATGACCTGGCGCCAGCTCGCCGCCGTCCCGCTGCTCGACCTGGTGATGCTCTACGCCTGTGTATCCCCTTCTTCTCCAGCAGCGTCACCTGGCGTGGATACCGTGCCCGGATCGGACGGGATACCGAGATGATCGCGGCCTAGTGTCGTGTCACGACACTGGCGCTAGAATTCACGGCGCATGAAAGAACGTGTCGACGCCATCCTGCGCCGGAATCAGGCGGAGTATCTCGAGTCTCTCCTTCAGCCGCGCGATGCGCTGCTCGAACGGCTGGAAAAGTTTGCCGAGGAGAACGGCCATCCGATCGCCGATCCGGAAGTGGCGCAGCTCATCCGCGGGCTGGTGCGGACGAAGGTGCCGCGGCGGGTTTTGGAAGTGGGGACGAACATCGGTTACTCGGTGATCGTCATCGGCCGTGAATGCGAGCCGGAGGCGGTCGTGGAGACGATCGAGATCGACCACAACACCCTCACCTCCGCGCGGCGTTTCGTCGCCGAGGCGGGGCTGCCGTGCCGGGTGGTATTCCATGAAGGGGCGGCGCTCGACGTCCTGCCGCGGCTTACGGGGCCGTTCGACTTCGTCTTCATCGACTGCGTGAAGACCGAGTACGAGGATTACCTCGACGCCCTCCTGCCGAAGCTCGAGCGCGGCGCCGTCATCGTCTGCGACAACCTGCTCTGGAAAGGCCGCGTCGCGGCGGGCGACCACGACGCCGCCACGGACGCCCTGCGGGCGTTCAACAAGCGCATCGCCAATGACCCGCGGTTGATCACCAGCGTGTTACCGCTGGGAGATGGCACCGGAGTTTCCGTAGTGGTGTGAATCGGTTGTCAGTTGTCGGTTGTCTGCCATTTCTCGGCTGGCGAGGACGTCCAGGCCAGACCGGTTCGGACAACGGACAACCGATGACTGACAACGGTTTACCAAACAAAACGGCCGGCGTTTCCGCCGGCCGTTCGCGTTCGTTGGAGAGCTGAAGTTACTTCGACGCGCCCGTAGCTGCGGCTTCGACGGTCTTGACCGTTCCCTTGATCGGGATCGTGACGGTCGGCTTGACCTTGTCGTTGGTCTGGATCAGGACCGAGCCGTCGAGGGCGCCGACTTTGGCGTCCTTGGCGATCTGCAGGGTCACTTCGTACTCGCCCTTGTTGGCGGTCGGCTTGACGGCGGCGGTGACGCCGGCGACGCCCGACTCGGCCTTGGTGACGACGAAGTTCTCCGGCGTTTTCAGGTTGTTCGAGCGGAGCATGACCGTGCGGGTGGCCGCGGTGTCGGCCGGGGTGATCTCGCCGAAGTTGACGCCGGTCGGCTCGACGCGGAACGTCGGGCGGACCACGCCGGAGACGCTGATGCTGTACTCCGGCTGGTTCTTCGAGTTGGTGAGGATCTTGACCTTCTCGGCCAGCGGGCCGACGCGGGCGTCGGGGCCGCCGACGGTGATGTCGACCTTGTACTGGTTCTGGCCGACGCGGCCGATCTTCGGCATCACGTCAGCGCCTTCGGCCTTCTTGACGTCGACCGAGATCCACTCCTGCGGGCTCTCGACCTTGACGATCTCCAGCGGCGTCTCGTCTTCCGAGTAGAGGAGGACGGTCTGCTTCTCGACGTCGCCCTGCAGCATGTTGTAGCGGACGAAGCCGGCCGGGTAGGCGTCGACGAACGGCTTCACGATCGCGGTGATCGTCACCTGCGCGGTCGGCGCGTTGGCGTCGTTCGTCTCCAGGGTCACCGACTTCGCGATCGGGCCGGAGAAGTTGGTCGTGTCGACGTTCGCCGACAGCTTGCCGGTCTTGCCCGGCTTGATGACCTTGTCGAAATCAGCGACCGTGCAGCCGCAGGTCGGCTTGGCCGAGATGATCTCGAGATCGGTGGTGCCGGTGTTCCGGACTTCGAACGCCCATTCGAGCTTTGAGCCCTTGGCGACCGTTCCGAAATCCTTGAGCGGCTCGACGAGCGTGAGCTTCGGGCCCTTCGCCGCGTCGGTGCTCGCCTTTTCCTCAGCCGCGGCAAACGGGGCCGTGAGACCGAGCGCGAGAACGAACGTCATCGCAAAAATTCGCTTGGACATGCGTAGAAATCCTCCTGTGATTGAACCTTTTCTAGTTTTCACGAACAGCCTTGCTTTTGGGGTCATTCCATGTGGAAAGAGATGTCTCTACCTGCCGGGAAGCATGGTTTTTGCGATACAAAGCGGCCTGATGCCTCACCTCAAACAACTCCCCGACGTCAAACGCGTCTATCTCATTGGTATCTGCGGTACCGCCATGGCCTCGCTCGCCGGGATGCTCCAGGAGCGCGGTTATGAGGTTTCCGGGTCCGACGAGCACGTCTATCCGCCGATGTCGACGTATCTCGACCGTCTCGGGATCCCGGTGCTCGAGGGGTATACGAAACAGCACCTCGAGACGTTTCGCCCCGACCTCGTCGTCGTCGGAAATGCCGCCGCCAGCACCAACGCAGAGGCGGCCGCGACCGTGGAGATGGACCTGCCGTACACCTCCATGCCCGAGGCCATCTACCACCTCTTCATCAAGGGGAAACACTCCATCGTCGTGACCGGCACCCACGGCAAGACCACCACCACCTCCCTCATGGCCTGGCTGCTCGAGTCCGCCGGCCGCGACCCCGGAATGGTCGTGGGAGGCATCCCCCTCAACTTCAACCACAACTTCAAGCTGGGGAGCGGCCCGGACTTCGTCATCGAGGGGGACGAGTACAACACCGCCTTCTTCGACAAAGGGCCGAAGTTCCTCCATTACCGGGCCAACACCCTGCTGCTGAACAACATCGAGTTCGACCACGCCGACATCTACGCCGACCTCGACGCCATCCTGGAAGCCTTCCGGCACGCCGTGCAGCAGATGGCCCCGGAAGACGTGATCGTCGCCAACGGCGACGACGGGAACGTCATGTCGCTCCGGAGCGAGGCGAAAGGCCGCTGGATCACCTTCGGCTGGAGCGACGGCTGCGACGCCTACGCGACCGACGCCGTCGAGCATCCCGACGGCATCGAGTTCACCGCCTGGTGGGAAGGGAAGGAGTGGTACCGCTTCAAGACAACCATGTCGGGCCGCCACAACGCCCTGAACGCCCTCGCCGACGCCGTGATCGCCCGCCTGCGGGGCGTCTCCGACGACGAGATCCAGAAGGGGCTGCAGACCTTCCAGGGCATCAAGCGGCGGATGGAAGTCCGCGGCGTCGAGCGCGGCGTCACCGTCATCGACGACTTCGCCCATCACCCCACCGCCATCGCCACCACCGTCGCCGGCGCGAAGAAACGCTACCCCGGCCAGCGGATCTGGGCCCTCTTCGAGCCGCGGTCCATCTCCTCCTCCCGGAAAGAGTTCGAGGCCGGCTACATCGACGCCTTCCACGAGGCCGACCGGGTGATCATCGGCCCCGTCTTCCACCGCCAACGCTACGAAGAGCGCTACGGCCTCGACAAGATGATGTCGGTCGAGGCCATCGTCGAGGCGCTGGAAAAGGACGACATCCCCGCCACCCGGATCGACGACTTCGACGCCATCGCCGCCCACCTCGCCAAAGAGGCGAAGGAGGGGGACGTCGTCCTGGTGATGAGCTCCGGGGCTTTCGGCGGCGTCCACGAGAAGATTCTGGAGGCGCTGCACACGGAATAGCACCCCCTCACCCCCCGTTCTCCTGCGCTCAACCAGTAACCATCACAGGGGAGAACTATGCCTGAGCAGAAAGCCCACGATCTTCTTCGGAAGCACAACATCCACGTAGACGACGTGAAGGACCGGCGCACGACGCTGCACCACCTCCGCCACATCGTTCACTCCGAGGAGCTTCCGTTCGACGTCTTCAAGGCGCTCGTCAAGATGCGCCGGTAGCCCGTCATCCATCTCGCCGTTCCCTGACGCCGGGCCATGCGCCCGGCGTTTTGCTTATGGTGCTATGCCATAATGTCGGCATGCGCCGCCTTTTCGTCGCGCTTCTTCTCGCCACGAGCGCCCTGGCCGGAGAAACGTCGTTTCCGCTCGACGACCCCGGGATTGCCCCCGCCCTTCTTCCTTTTCTTTCGTCCCACGCCTACGCCACGGCACGCGACGGCGACATTCTGTACGTGATCGGCAATTCCGAGCTGGCGCGGATCGGCCCCGAGGGGACGCTGCTCGATCGGGTGTCGAAGCAACTGCCGGGGATCGAGGCCAGCGCGGCTGCCGCCGGCGCGGGCATGCTCGTCGTCACTCACGAAGACTCCCTGCGCCGGCGTACGACCCATGGCCTCGATCCCGAGGGAAACGTGCTCTGGTCCCACGAAGGCATCGGCGGAACGCACGTCGTGTTCAGCGGGCGTCATTTCATCGTCGGCGTGATCGGGAGAGAGGGCATCTTCGTCACGTTCATTGAACCCTCCGGGCGGGTCGTCCGGCATCTCCGCCTCTGGCCGCCGAAGGGCGGTCAGTTGACCGCGCACTACGGCATGGCGATGGCCCGTACCGAAGGCGGGGTCCTGCTCGTGTGGATCGAGAGCACCCGCAGCTCCGGCGCGCTCGTCGCGGCCAGAATCGACGATGGCGGCGTCATTCAGGCGCGCCGCGAAGTCGCGCCCGTGTCGTGGGGCGCCGGCGATGTCTTCCAGTTGGCCATGGCCTCGCCGGGAGGAAACGAGGCCCTGCTCGTCTACACGCACGGCCCGAACTGGACGGAAGTGGATGTACGCGCGCTCCGCCTGAACGCACACGGGGAGCCTCTCGGAGCACCGGAGACGCTGGCAGTGAAGCCGCCGAGCCCCGCCTCTCTCTTCGCGACGTGGGACGGGAATCGGTACCGCGTGACCTGGAAGGAAGCGTTTGACGACGAGAGGATCATCGCGGTCGATGTCGACCGGAGCGGCGTCCTGGAGCGGCACGCGGAGGTGGGGAGAGGCTCATCGACGAAGCTCGACGCCGCCGGCGGCCACCTTTTCCTCTTCAGCATCGGCCACGCCGAGAGCCAGTTGCGCGCGAAGAGGATCGACGTCGCTGCTTCCGCCGCCGATCTCGCCGGTGCGGCGGCGGAGCATGTGCTCCTCGAGCCGGCCGCGGAGTACACGCCGGCTGTCACCTGGACGGGGGATCGCTACCTCGCCGTCTGGGTGCGCCAGGCCGAAAAGTGGGAGCTGCGCGCCCGCACGTTCGACGCGCTGGGGCGGCCCCTTTCGGAGCCGGTCACGATCCTTGGTGGAATCCACACCTATCCGGCGGCGACGGCGGTGGCGGCGAACGGCCGCACCGCGGTGGCGGTCGTCGTGTTCGGCGATCAGGCCTGGTTCGTCGTCCTCAGCGCGGATGGGATTCCCCAGGCACGAGCCGTCCACGAAGTCCCCGGTTTCGCCGTACACGCAACGATCGCGTCTGATGGTGACGGTTTTCTTCTTCCGATCCGGGGTCTGCATGCTCTCCGTACTCTCCTGCTCGACAGCGAAGGGGTGGTCGCGAAGGAACAAGAGCATCCGGCGGATTACGACGTCGAGGCCGGGAGAGTCGACGCCGTATTCGACGGCCGCGATTACCAGGTGAGCTACAGCGCCTGCCCGGATGGGGTGTGCTACCGCGACGACCAGCCGCACATCGCACGGGTCGATCGCCGCACCGGCGCAATTCTCGAGACGCGGCAGGTGACGGAGCAGTTGTACTTCGACGGTGGTGCGCTCGTCGCTGCGAATGGGGACGACCTGGTTTACGCGTGGAAGGACATCGCGGGCATCAATGTGGCGCTCCTGTCGCGGGACACCCTCCTGCCCGTGCGGACCGTCGTCCTGGAACGCTGGTATCTCTACGGAGAGCTGACGGAGCTCGTCTGGACCGGTACATCGTGGTTCGGCGTCACCGACCGGCAGGAGACGCTCGCGATCGACGCCGCGCTCACACGGATCGAGGCCGGCGAGCCTTCCAGCCGCCGCCTCGGCGCAGCGACGGGCAGCCACGGCAGCGGAGCGGCTCTGCAGATCGGAGCCGACCTGTCCGGGAGAGCCTCGCGCATGCGCGGCACGTTCGTCGGTGGAGGGAAGCGGCGAGCGGTGACGGCGGAGTAACCGCCTCGCGCCGTTTTGAATACAATTCCCGCCCCATGGCTTTCCGCGAAGATGCGAGTGCTCTGATTCAGAAGAAGAAGTTCGACGATCTGGAGTCTCTCTGGATGTCGCAGCTCGACCGCGATCCTTCCGACGTCGACGCGTTCCTGACCACCGCGAAGGCGTTGCGGAAAGCGGAGCAGCGCACGCAGTCCGACACGCTCCTCGGCCTTCTCTCCGACGCCCTCAAAGAGCGCGGCCTCTGGGGCCAGCGGTTGCAGGCGCTGAAAGAGATCGGCCGCCTTTCCAAGCATCCCGCCACCCTCCGCGGCCCCATCGAGGAAGCGCTGCGCAAGAGCGTCGGCGACCACAAGAACTTCGCCCGCGCCTACCAGTTCGCGAACTACAGCGATCCCCAGAGCAACCCCGTCGAGCGCGCCGAGAAGATCGAGACCTGGCTCAACTACGACGAAGGGGAGTGCTTCTTCATGAGCGGCCGCGGCGCCGGCATGGTCACGGAGCTCAACCCGGAGCTCGGCATCTGCCGCCTCGATTTCGAGAAAGAGAAACGCGTCTCGGTCCCTCTCGGCGCGGCGGCGAAGTTCCTCATCCCCCTTCCGGCGAAGCACATCCTCCGCGAGAAGTTCCGCGATCCCGACAAGCTGAAAGAGCAGGCCAAAAAGTCGCCCTCCGAGTTCTTCGCGCTGATCCTCCAGAGCTTCGGCCGACCGATGGTCATGCCCGAAGTCCGCGACGCCGTCATCGGCATCGTGCCGGAAGAGAAGTGGGCTTCGTGGTGGACGGCCGCGCGCAAGAACACGCAGGTCGTCACCAGCGGCACCGGCGCCAAGGCAACCTACGCGTTCGCCGGCTCCGAGGGGGATGCCGCGACCGCGATCCGCCGCGACTTCGACCGCGCCGAGTTGAAAACGAAGCTCGAGCTGGCGCGCAAACACAGCGGCCGCGGGAAAGAGCTGGCCGACGCGTTCTCCACGGCGCTCGCCGCCGAGGCCGCGAGAATCGCGCGCACCGACGCGGCGACCGCGTGGGTGATCCTGACCACCCTCGAATCGCTTCCCGGCACGTACACCTCGCCGATCGAGCCCTCCTCGCTCCTCACCGGCCCGATGGCCTCCCGCACCGTCGCGGCGATCAACGACAAGCCGATGCGCGAGAAGGCGCTCGCGGTGGTGCGGGCCAACCATCCGGACTGGCCGAAGGTCTACGCCGAGTCGTTCTTTCTCGACGACGAGCCGCGCATCCTCACCTCCATCATCGCGGAGCTCGAGAGCGCCGGACAGACCGAGATCCGCGACCGCCTGATGGACGAGACCCTCCGCTACCCGCGCCGCCATCCGCGCGCGTTCTACTGGTACGTCAAGCGCCTCAACGAAGACGAGTCGCTGGCCGACAAGGCGACCTACGGGGTGCTCTTCCAGATCCTCGACGCGCTCACCAACGACGAGTTCTCCGGCGTCCGGGCCCGGCTGCGCGAGCTGTTCGACAAGGGCGGCCTGGCGGTGCGCATCGTCAACAACCAGAACAACGAAGAGCAGGCCCGCCGGCTGGTCGACACCCTCGACCGCTACGGCGCGGTCGAGGAGTACCGCCGCGAGATCGTCAAGCAGGCGGCGATCATGAAGTATCCGCAGTTGCGCGAGCCGCAGGCCGAGCCGGTGTACGCCACCGCCGACTCGCTGGAGAAGAAGCGCGGCGAGCTGCATCACCTCAAGAATGTCGAGATCCCGGCCAACTCGAAGGCCCTCCAGGCGGCGCGCGAGATGGGCGATCTCCGCGAAAACTTCGAGTACAAGGCCGCCCGGTCGCGCGCCGAGTATCTCTCCGCGCGCGTCGGCGAGCTGGCCGGCGAGATCTCCCGCGTCCGCGTCCTCGACCCCACCCAGCTCGATACTTCGGTGGTCCGCGTCGGGACGAAGCTGGAGCTGAGCAACGGGGACGCCCGCCGCGAGGTGACGATCCTCGGCCCGTGGGAGTCCGACCCGGAGCGCGGCGTCTACTCCAACCAGTCCGAGGTGGCCAAGAAGCTGATGGGACACGCGTCCGGTGACGTGGTCTCGTTCATGGGGAACGACTACGTCATCGAATCCATCCGGAAGTGGAACGAGTAGCGCGGATTCATGACGTACAATTTCCCGACTAATCCCGCCGGAGGAATCGCCCCAGATGACTTATGTGATCGCTGAGCCCTGCGTCAACACCAAGGACACCGCCTGCGTCGACGTCTGCCCGGTCGACTGCATCCACCCGCGGAAAGACGAGGCCGAGTTCGGCGGGTTCGACATGCTCTACATCGACCCGGAAGTCTGCATCGACTGCGGCGCCTGCGAGCCCGCCTGCCCGGTCCAGGCCATCTTCCCGGCCGACCTGGTCCCGGAGCAGTGGAAGCACTACACCCAGATCAACGCCGACTGGTACAAGCGAACGTGACTTTTCTGATTTTGTGATCCACGTCACATTCTTCCATCCGAACCTGCTATACACTTCTTCCCGGGTCAGACAACACGCGCCGCACGACGGCAACAAAGGGGCGTAGAGCCCCTTTTTCTTTTGGCACCGATGTTCTTTGAGAAGTCGATCGAGACCCTTCAGTTTGCGCCCACCTCGGACCCAACCACGGAAGAGCGGGCGAATGGGCGTGCCTCCGTGGACAATTGCTGAAGCTACCTCTCTCTCTCTGCAACGCGAGCCGGAGGGTCTCGATCGACGGCTGAAAACGAAAACGCCGCGCCTCGTGTGCGGCGTTTTCGTTTCCAGCCGTCGATTCGGGTTGTCAGTTGTCAGTTGTCAGTTGTCCGAACCGGCCTCGCCTGACGGTCCCCGTCAGCCGAGGAATGGCAGATAACTGACAACCGACAACCGTTTCACCGCCCCTTGAGCATCCCGAAGATCCCCCGCACGATCTGCTGAGTCACCGTCCGCGTCGCCTGGCGGGCCACGTTGTTCATCGTTCGCTCGATGGCGGACTGACGGGGGGCGCGGGCTCGCGGCGCGGCAGATCGCCGTTTCGGTGTATTCCTCCGCCACTCGAAGTCATCCGACTCGTCATCCGACACCTCCTGCTCCGCCGCCGCGCTGGCTTCGAGCTTCTTCTGCAGCAGCTCGTGCGCGCTCTCGCGGTTGATCGGTGTTCCATACTTTGTGGCCAGCGAAGAGGCGCCGAGGACGCGCTGATACGTCGCGTCGTCGATCGCGCTCATCGACGAACAGGGGGCCGACACCTGCATCGTCGCCACCGTCGTCGGGATCCCCTTCGGGTCGAGGACCGTTACCAGCGCCTCGCCGATCCCGAGCGTCGTCAGCGACTTCGCCACGTTCACGTGGTCGCTCTCCGGGAACGTCGACGCCGTCGCCTTCACGTTCTTGGCGTCTTTCGGCGTGAACGCCCGGATGGCGTGCTGCACCCGGTTGCCGAGCTGCGCCAGCACGTCCTCGTCCACGTCCTTCGGCGTCTGGGTGATGAAGAAGACCCCGATCCCCTTGGAGCGGATCAGGCGGGCCACCTGCTCGATGTGCTCGGTGAGAGCCGACGAGGCGTCGGAGAAGAGCTGGTGAGCCTCGTCGAAGAAGAAGACCAGCTTCGGCTTGTCCGGATCGCCGACCTCCGGCATCTTGTAATAGAACTGGCCGAGGAGCCACATCAGGAAGGTCGAGTAAAGGCGCGGCTTGTCCTGCACGTCGGCCAGGGAGAGGATGTTCACCACCCCCTTGCCGTTTACATTCCGCATCAGGTCGTGGATGTCGAGCTCCGGCTCGCCGAAAAACTTCGCCGCCCCCTGCTGCTCTAGCTCCACCATCTTCCGCACCAGCACCCCCACCGTCGCCGCCGACATCCCGCCATAGCTCTTCAGCTCTTCCTTCCCGTCGGTGGTGAGGTAGTTCAGCACGCCGCGGAGGTCGTCGAAGTCGAGGAGCGGCAGGCGGCGGTCGTCGCAGTATTTGAAGACCATCGCCAGGACGCTCTGCTGGACCTCGGTGAGGTCGAGGACCTTGCCGAGAAGGATCGGCCCGAACGACGACACCGTGGCCCGCAACTGGGTGCCGCGGTTGCCGGTGAGGCTGAAGAATTCGACCGGGAATCCCTCGGGGGTGTGCGTCCTGCCGACCGACGCGGCGCGCGCGTTCAGCCGCTCGCTGTTCTCCCCCGGCAGGCACATCCCGGCCAGGTCGCCCTTCACGTCGGCGAGGAACACCGGCACGCCGGCCCGCGACAGCCCCTCGGCGAGGAGTTGCAGCGTGCGCGTCTTCCCGGTCCCGGTCGAGCCGGCGATCATCCCGTGGCGGTTCATCATCCGCAGCGGCACGCGGATCGGCAACTCCCCGGTGGGCGAGCCCTCGCGCAGGATGTGGCCGATCTCGATCGCAGGGGCGTCGAAACCGTAGGCGGTGCGGTAGGTCACGTCGAAATCGGTCATGGTTGTCGTTCTATCATCGCTTCATGAAGATTGGATTCATCGGACTCGGTGCCATGGGCTTTCCAATGGCGCGCCACCTCGCCAAAGAGCACGAAGTCGTCGTCTGGAACCGCACCCGCGAAAAGGCCGAGCGCCATTCCCGCGAGCACGGCACCACCCTCGCCGGCGACCTCTCCGACTGCGCCGCCGCCGGGATCGTCATCAGCATCCTCCCGACCAGCAAAGAAGTCGACGAGATCGTCGACCGGCTGCTGCAGCACCTGCAGCCCGGCACCCCCTGGATCGACGCCACCAGCGGCGACCCGAACGCCAGCCGCCTCACCGCCGCCCGTCTGGCGGAAAAGGGCGTCGAGTTCGTCGACGCGCCGGTCACCGGCGCCGTCGTCGGTGCCGAGAACGCCACCCTCACCATCATGATGGGGGGCACGCCGGAGAACGTCGCCCGCGCCGAGGAAGTGCTGCGCCTGAACGGCAAAAAGCTGATCCGCGTCGGCGACATCGGCGCCGGTCACGCCATCAAAGTCCTGACCAACAGCATCATGGGGGCGACCGTCTGGATCACCTCCGAATGCCTCCTGCTCGCCAAACAGCTCGGCATCGACATCGCCACCGCCCTCGAAGTCACCAACGCCGGCAGCGGCCGCTCCAACGCCTCCGAAAACCTTCTCCCCCTGCGCCTCCGCGACCACCAGTGGCCGCTCGTCTTCAAGCTCGCCCACCACGACAAAGACATCCGCATCGCCGCCTCCCTCGCCCACCAGCAGCACGCCTCCACGCCGATGCTCGCCCTCACCCAGCAACTCTTCAGCGGAGCCCTCCACCAGCTCGGCGAGAACGCCGACTACATCGAGGTGGCGAAAATCGTGGCGAGGATGAACGGGACGAGCTGGGACGAGTAGTTCCCCTCAAAACGTCCCGCGATACAGCCCGCCGTCGATCTGCAGCGACGCTCCTGTCACGTAGGACGCCCGCTCGCTGCAGAGGAAGGCCACCAGGTCGCCCATCTCGGGCGGGTTGCCGAAGCGGCCCATGGGGATGACCTTCTCGGACTTTTCCAGGTACTCGTCCGGGGTGATGCCCTGCTCTTCGGCACGGATCTCGGCGAGGTGGCGCTGGCGGTCGGTGAGGAAGTGGCCGGGGAGGACGGCGTTGACGGTGATGCCGTCGCGCGCGACCTGGTCGGCGAGGGTTTTGGTCAGCGCCGAGAGGCCGGCCCGGAGGGTGGAGCTGACGGTGAGCAGCTCGACCGGCTGTTTGGCGACGAAGGACGTCAGGTGGACGATCCGTCCCCATTTTCGTTCCTGCATCGCCGGCAGGACGAGGTTGCAGAGGCGGATGACGTTCATCAGCGTGGAGTCGATGCCGCTGCGCCACTGCTCCTCGCTCAGCTTCAGGAACGGCGCGGCCGGCGGGCCGCCGGTGTTGGTGACGAGGATGTCGACCTGGCCGAAGCGGGCCACGGTCTCGTCGTACCAGCGGCGGAGGTCGCCGGCGTTCGAGACGTCGCAGGTAACGGCCAGCGCGTCCTCACCAAGCCCGGCCCGGACCGGCTCCAGGGTCTCGAGCGAACGGGAGCAGATGGAGAGCCGGCATCCTTCGGCGGCCAGCGCTTCGGCGATCGCCCGGCCGAGGCCTTTCGAGGCGGCGGCGACCATGGCCACACGGTTGCGAATGCCGAGGTCCATCGGTCCCGGACATTATCATGAGGATCATGACTTCGTGCCCCAGCTGCAGCTCCGAGAAGGTCCGCCGCGGCGGGATGGCGATCTGGCTGACTTATGTCGCCCTGATCGTCCTGGCGATCCCGGCCGTGCTGGTCTTCCACCTCAACGCCGCCATCGTCGCCCTGATCATGGTCGCGGCGGTAGTTATGGCCCACCTGATCTTCAATCTCCGCGTCTGCCTCGACTGCGGCACACAGTTCAAGGGCTGAACACGCCGCTCGCCTTCTGCCGGCGCACGAGGAACGACGGGAGGCCTCCGGCGGGCGGGCCCGGCCCGCGGCGTTTGTTTTCGCTCGGACCGCGTTCAGCGCGACCAGCGCCCGTTCAGCCTATGGCAACCAACGCCGCGGGCCGGGCCCGCCCGCCGGAGGCCCCCTCGTCGTCTCCCTTGTGCGTGGGCGGAAGACGAGCGGCCTGCTCACCCTGACGTCCGGCCGGGATGACAAACACGGCCTTTCGTGTTAATTGCCCCGCTGACACGAATGGCCGACCCTCAGTACATCCGGAACTTCTCGATCATCGCGCACATCGACCACGGCAAGACCACCTTGTCGGACCGCCTGCTCCAGCAGACCGGGGCGGTCGAACAGCGCGAAATGCACGAGCAGATGCTCGACGACATGGATCTCGAGCGCGAGCGCGGCATCACCATCAAAGCGCGCGCCGTCACGCTCAAATACCGTGCGAACGACGGCCAGGACTACATCTTCAACCTCATCGACACCCCGGGCCACGTCGACTTCAGCTACGAAGTCTCGCGCAGCCTCGCGGCGTGCGAAGGAGCAGTCCTCGTCGTCGATGCCACCCAGGGCGTCGAAGCGCAGACCCTGGCGAACAGCTACCTCGCCATCAGCAACAACCTGGCGATCCTGCCGGTCATCAACAAAGTCGACCTCCCGTCCGCCGATCCCGAGCGCGTCCGCGAGCAGATCGAAAACGTGATCGGCCTCGACGCCCACGACGCCGTGCTCGCCTCCGCGAAGGCAGGCATCGGCGTCTCCGAGATCCTCGAAAAAATCGTCACCCACATCCCCGCGCCGAGCGGCAAGCCTGACGCACCGACGCGCGCCCTGCTCTTCGACTCCTGGTACGACTCCTACCGGGGCGTCGTCTGCTTCGTCCGGATCGTCGACGGCGAGCTGCGCCGCGGCATGAAAGTCAAATTCATGTCCACCGGCCGTGAATACGAGATCGCCGAGATGGGCATCTTCACCCCCAAGCCGAAAGCGGTGGAATCCCTCGGCGTCGGCGAAGTCGGATTCTTCTTCGCCAACATCCGCGACATCGTGCTGGCCAAGATCGGCGACACCATCACCGAGGCAAAACAGACCCCGGAGATGCTCCCGGGCTTCCAGGAAGTCAAGCCGATGGTCTTCGCCGGCCTCTTCCCGATCATCACCGAAGAGTACGAAAACCTCCGCGACGCCGTGGCGAAGCTGAAGCTCAACGACGCCTCCTTCTCCTTCGAGCCGGAGAACTCGCTGGCCCTCGGCTTCGGCTTCCGCTGCGGCTTCCTTGGCCTGCTGCACATGGAGATCATCCAGGAGCGGCTGGAGCGCGAGTTCAACCTCGAGCTCCTCACGACCGCTCCCGGCGCGCGTTACCGCGTCACCCTCACCAACGGCGACGTCATCGAGGTCGACAACCCGCAGAAACTCCCCGATCCGGCCAACATCCGGATGATCGAAGAGCCGTTCTTCGAGGTGACGATCCTCTCGACCGACGAATTCGTCGGGCCGATCCTGGCGCTGGCGATCGATCGCCGCGGCATACAGAAGAAGCTCGAGTACGTCGCCGCGAACCGGGTGATGATCGTGTACGACATGCCGCTGAACGAAGTCATCCTCGACTTCTTCGACAAGCTCAAGTCGATCTCCCGCGGCTACGCCTCGCTCGACTACCAGTTCATCGGTTACCGCGAGAGCGACCTCGTGAAGATGGACATCCTGGTCAACGGCGAGCCGCTCGACGCCCTCTCGCTGATCGTTCACAAAGACAAAGCCTTCCCGCGCGGCAAGATGCTGGTCGAGAAGATGAAGGAGTTCATCCCCCGGCAGATGTTCGAGGTGGCGCTGCAGGCCGCGATCGGCAACCGCGTGGTCGCCCGCGAGACCGTGAAAGCGCTCCGCAAGAACGTCCTCGCCAAATGCTACGGCGGCGACATCTCCCGCAAGCGCAAGCTCCTCGAAAAGCAGAAAGAGGGGAAGAAGCGGATGAAGCGCGTGGGGAAGGTGGAGATCCCGCAGGAAGCGTTCCTGGCGGTGTTGAAGATCGACTAGACGGTGAAGAGATGAGCGATGAGCGATGAGAGATGAACAACGGCGGGGTGTTCATCTCTCATCGTTCATCTCTCCTTGTGACCTCCGTCACACTCCCTCAAATAACTGGCACGGCGCTAGCTCTCCGACGAAATCGACACCCGCGGAAGGGAAAGTCGCTCCCGCGGCCGTCGAATGAGAAGAGTCATTGAAAAGTAAGCCGTTCCGAAGTGCTCGTCGACCTCCCTGCTGACGATCGAGATCGAGCCGAGGTCCTTCCCGACGGCGGGGGGAGACCGTGAAGTCCACGAAACTGCTGTTTGTGCTCCTTGCAGCCATTACACTGATCCATGCCGCGGCCGCGACCGCATCCGCGATCGACATGGATGACCCGCGGCGCCTCGTCGGCCGCGAAGACGACGTCCGGATCGACGCCCAACTGATCCAGGACACGCTCTCGCCCGGGAGCCCGGTCGGTGTCACCTACCAGATCCAGAACCTCTCCCTCCACGCCGTCGCCATCGCCGACAAGGTCGCGACGGCCAGCTATGACGAAGACAGCCGCACCGTGACCCTGGCCGTCGGCGCCGAAGTGCCGCCGGACGGCAGGATGCCGCACCTCGTGGTCATCGCCCCGGGAGAGAAGAAGATCCTTCGCGCCGGCGCCACCCCCGCCTTCAACGCCGCCGCCATCCGTCCTTCCATGGGCGTGGTGCCGCGCTACGTGCAACTGAAGGTCTCGATCCTCCGCGATCTCGCGCCGTTCGAGCAGCTCATCGCGCAACAGGGCCGCGTTCCGCAGAATCTTTCCGACGCGCAGTTCGACAGTTGGTTCGAGTCGAACGACAGTATCTTCCTCAACAGCGTGCCGGTGCGCTTCTCGCCCCGCCGCTCGACCGGCACCGCCAGCGCCGAGCGCCGCGACGCTACCGGCGGATTCTGAGCGGAACGCTCGCTTTACGCCCTGAACGGGGAACGACGGGAGGCCTCCGGCGGGCGGGCCCGGCCCGCAGCGTTTGTTGCCATAGGCTGAACGCGCGCTGGTCCGCCGAACGCGGTCCGGGCGAAAACCAACGCCGCGGGCCGGGCCCGCCCGCCGGAGGCCCCTCGTCGTTCCCCGTTCAGGGCGAGAAGCGAGCGTCTCGCCCAAGCCGGCATATTCATCGCGGGCGGGGACGTTCTTGAAGGCACCCAGGAGGACATCCCCTTGAAAAGGTTCCTGACCCTCGGCAGCCTCGCATTCCTCCTTGCCGCCTGTGCATCGTCGACACCGGTCGACATGAACGAGCCGCGGCGCATCGTCGGCACCGAAAGCCTGGTGCGCGTCGACGCCCAGGTCATCGGAGAAGAAGCGCGTCCCGGCGCACAGATCCCGATCACCTACGAGATCACCAACATGCGCTCCTCGCCGATCGCCGTCGCCGACCTCGTACCCGAGACCAGCTACGACGTCGACACCCACACCTTCACCGTCGGCATCGGCTCCGAAGTGCCGGGGCTGGAGTCGCTGCCGCGGCTGGTCGAGATTGCGCCGGGGGAGAAAAAGACGTTCAGCATCGTGGCCCGGCTGCGCTACATCCTCCCGCCGCGAGCCGTCGATCCGATCAAAGCCGCCGCTCCCGCCGGTTTCCGCCTCAAGGTGAACTTCCTCGGCGACACCGGTCCCTTCCAGCAGCTCGTCGGCATCAAGCAGGTCGCCATCGTGGACGCCAAACTGGCGGACTCCCTGTTCGGCGCCTGGGTCGAGCGAAACGAGGTCGTCTATACGAACTCGATCCCCATGCGCATCCTGCCGCGTTCGAGAGAACCGGCCGCAGGAGATCAGGCGCCCCCGACACGCCGGCGCCGCGGAGGAGCCTAGAAAGGCGGTTGCTGGTTGCTGGTTACTTGTGATGTCTCGCCTGAGGCTCAGGCGCGAGCTCACAAGCAACCAACAACCAGCAACCAGCAACCAACTAGAAGCTCGAGACGGCCTCGCGCTCGTTCTCGTAGACCTCGAACACGGTGATGAGCTGCGTGACGTGCAGCAGCTCGTTCAGCTTCGCCGGGAGGTGGAGGAGCTTGAGCTTGCCGCCGCGGTTGGTGACCGTGGTGTAAGAGCCGACCAACTCGCCGATGCCCGACGAGTCGATCGTCGTGACGCCGGAGAGGTCGAGCAGGATGTTGTTCTTGCCTGCGTTGACGGCGTTGCTGATGACCTCGCGCAATTGCGTATCGCCCGACCCGATCGTGATCTTCCCCTGCAGGCTGATGATCTCGACGTTGTCGACGGTTCTGGTGCTGGCTTTCATCTCTCGTATCTCCTTCTCGAATCAGGCTTTCGTGCTCGCGATGCCGCTGCCCTTCGCCAGGTTCTTCGTCATCACCAGCGATGTTCCGCCGGAAGGATTGAACGAGTAGCTGACCTGGTCCATGAACGTCTTCATGTAGAAGATGCCGCGGCCGCTCGTCTTCATGAGATTCTGCGGATTGAGCGGATCGCTCACTTGCTCGGGGTCGAAACCCAGTCCTTCGTCCGAGACCGTGATCTCCAGCTCATATCCCTGCAGTTCGAACGTGGCGTAAACCTTCTTGCGCACGTCCAGTTTGTTCCCGTGTTTGATGGCATTGGCGACCGCTTCCCGGACCGCCATCCCAATCCAATGAGACCCATCCTCGTCGACACCCGCATTCTCGCAGAGGTGTTCCGCGATCACCTGAACCAGTTCGATGTTTTCGAAACGGCTGCTGATCGTGATCTCGATACGCTCGGTGTCGCCGCGCTCCATGGGCTGAATTGCCGCGCATTCTACACAAGAGGAGGACGGAATGGGGTTGAATCCGCCGAGGTTTGCGAGGCCCATGACTCTCGTGCGCCGTGCCCGGCCGCTGCTCCTCCTGCTCCTCACCGCCTGCGCCCAGGCCTCGCCGCTCGCCCCAGGGATGAAAGCAGTCGAGGAGATCCGCGGCCTCGAGTTCAAGAAGGACGTGAAGAACGTTACCATCGACCGTGCCGACCTCACCGGCCATCTCCGCGACCAGATGACCAAGTCGACCCCCTACACGCTCGACGAGTGGGCGTCCATGCTGCGCGCCCTCCAGCTCGTCGACGGCGACGCGGACGACCTCGTCCCGAAGCTCCTGACGCTGTACGAGTCGCAGGTCCTCGCCTTCTACGACCCCCACACCCATACCTACTACTCGATCAAGCAGCTCCCCAAGCTCCCCGAGGCGGCGGCCAAGCTGGCCGACCCGAAGATGCTCGAAGAGACCGTGATGGTCCACGAGCTGACGCACGCCCTGCAGGACCAGCACTTCGGCCTGGCCGGCAGGGAGAAGGCGCTCATGCGCGACACCGACGCCAACATGGCCTACCACGCCGTCCTGGAAGGGGAGGCGGTGCTGGTGATGGTCGCGCACATGCTCGGGAAGATGAACGTCTCGCTCGACGAGGCGGTCAAGGACGACGCGATCCTCGGCATGATCACCACCGCCGCGCAGGCCGAGCAGATGATCGACCCCTCGACGCCGAAGTATTTCGCTGAGACGCTGAAGTTCCCTTACCTCGACGGCCTGAAGTTCGTCGTGGCTGCCTACCGCCGCGGCGGCTGGAAAGAGCTCGACCGCCTCCACGCCAACCCCCCGCGCACGACCCGCGAGGTCCTGCATCCGGAGGAGTACTTCGCCCGCACGTTTAAGCCGCAGCCGTTCGACTCCGCCAAGCCTGCCGGTGCCATCTCGGCCGAGCACCTCGGCGAGTTCCACTGGCGCTTCCTCGTCGGTCAGGACAATGCCCGCGGCTGGGTGAACGACCGCGTCGTGATCGGCCGCGACCAGAGCGTGCAGGTGGAGACGAAGTGGGAGTCGGAAGAGCGCGCCACCGCGTTCGCCGGCGCCTACGAGTCGTTCCTCCGCAAGCGCGGCTTCGAGCCGAAGATCACCCGTGAAGGCGCCGTGGTGAAGGCGGCGTATACCGCGAAATGAACATCGACTACGCCAACCTCGAAAGCGACATCCTCGACGGCACGTTCCGCCAGCGGCTCGAAGAAGAGCTGACCTTCGGTTTCCGCGAGATCCACCGCTCCGGCGACCGCCTCCCCCTCGCCTCCCACTACGCCTCCCAGATCGCCGAGATCGTCAACCGCGACGCCGAGCTCTCGGCAGAGATGAAGTACGAGCTCTACCAGGAGATCCTGGTGGCGGTGGAAGCGGCAAGGGCCGCGGTGCTGGGCGAAGAGCTGCCCCCGAACTGAGAAGCGAAATGCAGAATGCAAAATGCAAAATGCAAAATGCAAAATGAAGAAGGGCGGCAGAACCCCTTTTCCATTTTGCATTTCTCCGTCTCCTCGTCCCTCCTCCGATACACTCCCCCCGTGAAGCACAAGCTCCGCCGCCACCCGCCCCTGTCGTCGTTCGCGACGACCGGTGGTTGAGCGTGCAAGCTGGGTCAGGATGACCTGCGCTCGATCCTTTCCCGACTCCCCTCAAGTGAAGGGGCCGGGAATCTTCTTGTCGGAACGTCGACCGCCGACGACGCCGCGGTGATCCGGATCGCCGGCGATACCGCCATCGCCCAGACCGTCGACTTCTTCACCCCCATCGTCGACGACCCCTACCTTTTCGGCCAGATCGCGGCGACCAACTCGATCTCCGACATCTACGCCATGGGCGCCACGCCGATCCTCGGCCTGGCCATCGCCGGCTTCCCGACCGACAAGCTCCCGCTCGACATCCTCGAGAGCATCCTCCGCGGCGGTGCCGACAAAGCCATCGAGGCCGGGTTCTCCGTCGCCGGAGGCCACACCATCATCGACGACGTCCCCAAGTACGGCCTCGTCGTCACCGGGATCGTCAGCGTCGACAAGCTCGTCCGCAACTCCACCGCGCGCGCCGGCGACCTGCTCTACCTCACCAAGCCGATCGGCAACGGGATCCTCGTCAGCGCCAACCGGAAGAAGAGTTTCCTGCGACGCCCGCCACCGCTCGACGAGGCCATCCGCTGGATGACCCTTCTCAACCGCGGCGCGGCCCAGGCGATGGTCGAGACCGGCGCCAGCGCCGCCACCGACGTCACCGGCTACGGCCTGGTCGGGCATCTGCTGGAGATGTGCGAAGGCTCCGGCGTCGGCGCGGAGATCCGCGCGAGCGCCGTCCCGGTGCTCGACGGAGCGCGGGAAGCGCTGGCTCGCGGCTTCCGTCCCGAAGGTTCGGTGCGCAACGCGACTTCCTTCCGGGGGCGCGTGCAGTTGTCCGTCCCGGAATCCGAATACACATTGATGTGCGACGCCCAGACCTCGGGCGGATTGCTGATCGCCATCGCGCCGGACAAAGCGCCCGCGCTCGAACAGAAACTGAACGAAAGCGGCCTGTTCTATGCAAAGGTGGGGAGGGCGACGGCGGACAGCGGTCGCATCACAATCGTTGCATAAGGAGTAGATCGATGGCTGACTCGCGACAGGAGTTTCCCGACGACGTGAACACCGTTCCGGCCGAGGACGGGTCGACGTGGGTCGAGATCGCCAGCACCGGGGAAGAAAACGAGGCGACGCTGCTGAGCGGGTTTCTGGAAGCCGAAGGGATCCCGGCGCAGATCGAGAACGTGAAGTTCAAGATGGAGCCGATCAACTTCGGCACCATGGGCGACATCCGCGTCTACGTACAGGCGGACGACGAACAGCGCGCGCAGGAACTGCTGCGCTCCCGCAACCGGCAGGCGGAGCAGCTCGACGACGACGAGGAAACGCTCGTGACCGACGACGGCCCGACGGTCATCGACGAAAACGCGCAGGCGGAAAACGATGACGGAGCAAGCAACACCTGATCCCCGGCACGGCGCACCGCAGGAGCCTCCGCCGGAGCCTGTCGGTCCGTCGATGCCGCGCTGGATCCCGGTCCTGATCGGACTCGTGCTGGTCGCGATTGCAGGACTGGCCGTCTTCACCGGCCTCCGCAACCGCGATGACGGCACGATGGCGGAGCACGTCCGCCCGCGCACCGATCGCCGCGCCAACACCCCCGCTCCACCGGGGGAGCCGGGCGCCGGTGCCTCGCTCGTGCTCCACGGCGAGTCGGGAGAGAACGTTCCCGCCGCCAACGAGCCGGTGGAGGGCCAGGCGCGCACCGTCATCAGCGGCGGCCCGGGAGGAATCGAGACCACCTCCCGCCTGTGGGCCCGCCGCGGCATGGTCCTGAACGTCCTCCCCCCCGACACCACCGTCTACGTCAACGACCTCCCGATCGGCGAAGTCACCCAGTTCAACACCGTCGACGAGGTCTACGACTTCGCCGAGCCGGGCAGCTACACCATCAAGCTCGTCGCCCCCAACGGCGCCAGCAAGACCTTCATCGTTACCGCAAGCGACGACGCAAAGGTGGACGTGGCGCGGATCTCGACGAAGCTGTAGCCGGGGATCACGACCTCGGCGCACGTCCGGTACGCTCGCGCGGACGTCCGGAACCTCGCCCGCACGGCAAAGACGTTCGACGTCACGTCCGGAACCTCCGGTCTCGCGTCGGAAACGCGTGGCGTCACGCCGGGAACGTACGGTGTCTTGCCCGCAGCGTGGCGCGTCGTGTCCGGAACGTGCGGCGTCACGTGCGAAACGTGCGGCGTCACGTGCGAAACGTGCGGTGTGACGCCGGAAGCGTGCGGTGTCACGCCCGTAGCGTGCCGCGTCATGTTCCGGACGTACGGCGTCACATCCGGAACGTGCCGCGCTACGTCCGGAACGTGCAACGTCACG
>Ga0190275_10000786_pt1 | contig 25256 bp, 16 predicted proteins | sample Popmic550T_FD_133745 | JGI IMG/M metagenome (GOLD analysis project Ga0190275, IMG submission 133745) | Populus adjacent soil microbial communities from riparian zone of Yellowstone River, Montana, USA - 550 T | ecosystem: Environmental > Terrestrial > Soil > Riparian zone > Trees stand | place...
CCGCCGACGCGATCCCCGCCCCCAGCATCCGGAGGGCGCGGGCCATGAGCCGCTCGGCCAGTCCATCCTCCTGCTTGAGCGCCCGCAGCCAGATGCCGCTGGTGAGCCGATCCTTGCCGTGCGTCTCCATGAGCTCGAACAGCCGCGTCTTCTCCCCACGGGCCGCGGCCTTGCGCGCCCTGCGCTCCATGGACGCGCGCCCCGCGTACGCCTCCAGGCAGCCGCGCCGCCCGCAGGAGCAGCGCGCGCCGCCCCGCCGCACGACGATGTGGCCGATCTCCCCCGCCGCGCCGCGCCCCGTCCAGCGCCGGCCGTCCAGGTAGATCCCACCGCCCACGCCCGTTCCCCACCACACTCCCAGCAACGAGCGGTATGAGCGCCCCGCCCCCAGCCGCGCCTCCGCCATCAGCGCCACCTGCACGTCGTTGCCCAGGAACACCGGCGCCTTCGCGCGCTTCGAGAGCGCCTCGGCCAGCGGATAGGGCCCCTCCCACCCCGGGAGGTTGCCCGCATGCAGCAACACGCCCGCCTCCGAGTCCACTGCACCGGGAGCCCCCACGCCCACACCCGCGAGCGCCGAGGGCTCCAGCTTCATCATCCGCGTCGCCTCCTGGAGCGTGGCGAACAGCTCCTCGACGATGGCCGGGGGGCCACCCTGCTGCGGCGTGGCTCGCCGGCACTGGCTCATCACTTGACCATTCTCGTCCACCAGCACGGCCTGGATCTTCGTGCCCCCCAGATCGAGCCCCGCAAACACCTGCTGCCTCTCGCCGCCGCGCATGGGGTGCCTCCTCCCCTTCCAGGTTCGCACCGTCGGACGTCGGAGTGACACGCCGTCCCGGGTCGCCGCGACCTTAACCTACCCCCGAGGCCGTCGCGGAGGTAGACACGGACAGCCACCGTAAGATGCTCAACGCCCGGCCAGCCTCGCGCGGCCCGAAGAGGACCTCACCATGGATGACTGGAGCTTCATCGACATTGCCCGCCTCGTGGAGCGCAAGCAGGCCATCGCCGTGGCGGAGCTGGCCAAGGAGAGCCGCCCGCTGGCCGAGGGGTGGATGGCCTTCGACGGGCCGGAGTCCTACGTGAACAAGGCCTGCGGGTTCGGACTCGAGCGGCCGCTCACCGAGCCCGAGCTGGAAGAGCTCGTGACGTTCTTCACCTCGCGGGGGATCGAGCCGCGAGTCGAGCTGAGCCCCTTCGTCGCCCCAGCGCTGCTCGAGGGGCTCGCCCGGCGCGGGTTCGTGCTCCAGCGGTTCGGCAACGTCCTGGCCCGGAAGATCCCCGAGGCGGGCGATCTCCGAGCGCTGCTGCCCCTCGGCTGGCCTGAAGGAGTCACCATCGAGCGGGTCGATCCCCAGGATGACACCACCGCCCGGGAGTACGTCGAGGTCGCCGAGAGCGGCTTCCTCGCGGAAGGTCAGCCCCTGTCTCAGGAGTTCCTGGAGCTGGGGCTCAGGGGCGTGCGCAGGCCCGTGCAGGACGCCTTCGTGGCGCGCCTCGGCCGCGAGGTGATCGGCGCCGGGGGCTGCGAGTCCAGCGGCGGAGTCACCGTCCTGTTCGGCACGTCCGTGAAGCCCGCCTGGCGCGGCCGAGGAATCCAACAGGCGCTGATCGCCGCGCGGCTCGAGCGCGGACGCGAGCGCGGCAGCCGGCTCGCCTGCATCATCTCGGGGCCTGGGATCCCCACGGAGCGAAACGCGGCACGCCTCGGATTCGAGATGGCGTACTCCCGCGTCACCCTGGTGAAGCGCGGCGAGGGCCTGCTGCCCTCGCAGTAGTCTCTCGGCGGCTCACCTCGGCCACACCATCACCCATACCCATACAGGCGACCAGAAGGCCGCCGGGGAAGCACTGCGGACGGTGGACGGCTTGGAGTTTCGGCTCTTGCGGAACTCTTCGAGGTTGATGACTTCGGAAGCCTGGTTCATGGCAGACCTCGCCTTGGGATTTTGGGAGTTGCTGCTTTCAGGATGATTATCGAGGGGTGGCCTCCGCTGGTTGCGCGGATCCCTGTCCGCCAAAGCGGACGGGTACCCTGATGTCTGGGGTTTACCCCCGGTGTAATCAAATCTGGAAAACGAGAATCCTCTGATCTCCCTCTTGAGATCAGGCCCGCTCGGCCGGTACAGTAGGAACCACTTTTGACACTGACACCGTCTCCGTCAGTGCCAAAGCATCGGCCAGATCGGGCTGGCCGCTCCTCAGAGGGGGTCGTCGATGATGAACACCAGGATCGTTGTCGCAGCGCTGGCCATTCTGTGCGCGGTACCCGCCGCCGCTCAGAGCCGCACGCCGTGGCAGATGCACAACGGGAACGAGGTGACGTCTTCCAATCCGCTGGGACTGGTGCGGTTCAACTGCGCGCCGACTCGCCACGGAGACAACTGTGAGTACGACGTGGCCAGCATCCCGGCCGCCTCGGATTCGGACTGGCTGGCGGCGCCCAACGGGGAGACGATCGGCTTTGAGGTCTTCCCCTCGCGCGTCTGTCAGGCGCCGAACCAGTGCCTGAGCTACGGCGACTTCACCTACTTCCAGACCTTCGTGAACGTCCCGTCGAACGTGGCCGTGACGGCGTTCACCATCACCTTCAGCGGCATGGACGATGGCTCGCGGGTGACGATCTTCAACTCGCAGTACCCGGGCGGCCTCGTCATCCCGGGCAGCTACGTGTACCTGGGCGGCAGCGGCACCGCCAACCTCGCCTCGTACGTGAAGTCGGGCGAGAACAACCGTGTGGTCATCACCCAGGTGGATGACTGCTGCACGCACAACCGCCTGCAGAGCGCGGCCGTGGTGCTCAACGGCGAGGTGGTGGACACCGCCTGCAACAGCCCGGCGGACTGCGACGACGGCAACTCCTGCACCACGGACGTCTGCAACACGGACGGCTCGTGCACCAGCGCCGTGCAGTCCTGCGTGAGCGGAGAGGTCTGCGAGCCGAACCCGAACTCCAGCATCAGCTCCAGCGGCAACCCCGTCGGCAACAACGTCAGCATCAGCTCCTGCGAGCCGGGCGCCACCGAGCCCACGCTGGTCGTCAACGGCGACCTGGACATGCTCGTGGAGTGCGGCGAGACGACGTGGACGGATCCGGGCGCCTCGGCGTACGACACCGACTGCTCGCCGATCGAGGTGCACTACTACAACTCGGGCCACGACGCGTACGGCCCGGGCCCGGCCACCTGCGCCGAGGGCCTCTACTATGTGCAGTACATCGCGTGGAACTCGATGGGCCACACGGTGAGCGCCATCCGCAACGTGACGGTGAATGACTCGAAGCCGCCGCAGTTCGCGCTCAAGGGCCCCTCGCACATGGTCCACCAGTGCGGCAGCCAGTGGGTGGATCCGGGTTGGACGGCGTTCGACACCTGCTACGGCGACATCACCCCCGAGGTCCACTGGGAGGGCTTCCCGAACGGCTGGGTCGAGGGCGTCTACACGGTGACGTACACGCTGACGGACAGCGGCGGCAACAGCGCGCCCAACCTGACCCGCACGGTGGAAGTGGTCAACTGCCCCTGGTAGCGAATCCCAGCAGGGCTTGAAGCAAGGGGCCGGGCGTGCCGACGAGTGGCGCCCGGCCCTTCGTGTCTCTGGGGAAAGGTGTCATCACCCGCCATGCCATGAGCCCGGTTCCTCTCGATCAGGCGCGGTGCGCCGTCCCCGTGCACCTGCGGGTGATACTGGTGCTCGCGGCCGTGCTCGGGGCCGCCGGGAGTGCCTCTGCGCTGGAGCCCGGCAAGGCCCTGATCCAGTACCCCCACCGGGCCTGGCAGACAGGAGATGGGCTCCCCCAGAACAGCGTCCTGGTCCTGGCGCAGACGCCCGACGGCTACCTCTGGGGTGGCACCTGGGAAGGACTGGTCCGCTTCGACGGGGTGCGCTTCATCGTCTTCGACAAGACGAACACCCGCGCCCTCCCCGGCCGCTCCGTCCAAGCCCTGGAGGTCGCTCGGGATGGGACGCTGTGGATCGGCATGAACGAGGGCCTTGCTGGCATGCGGCAGGGCTCCTTCTTCCCGGTGGTTCCTCCTCCAGGGACGGACCTGTCCGATCCTCGCGATCTGCTGGCCGCAAGCGACGGAAGCCTGTGGGTGGCCACGGAGGGACACGGAGTCTCGCGGCTCTCCGCCGGTGCCTTCCGGACCTGGACGGCCGCCGAGGGGCTTGCCAGCAACAGCGTATCCTGGCTCAAAGAGGATGCGGCGGGCGCCATCTGGGCGGGCGGAGAGGGAGGCCTGCAGCGGTGGGATGGGAGGACCTGGACGGCTCCCCTCCCGTTCGAGGGCAAGGCCCAGGCGAAGGTGCGCGCACTGGCGCGCGATCCGGAGGGCACAATCTGGGTGGGCCTCGAGGAGGGAGAGGTCTACCAGCTCCGGGATGGGAGCCCGCGGCATGTTCCCGAGGCCAGCATTTCCGGCGCGCCCGTCTCTGCCATCCTCGTGGATCGGGCCGGCAGCCTCTGGGTGGGGAGCCTGGGCCGGGGGGTGCTGCGGTGGGCCCAGGGCCGGCGCACGGAGCTGGCCGCCGGGCACGCGCTAGAAGGCAGCGTGGTGAGCGATCTGCTCGAGGATGCCGAGGGCAACCTCTGGGTGGGAACGGACGCCCGCGGGCTCCACCGCCTCAAGGACGCACCCTTCACTCCCTATGGTCCCCAGGAGGGGCTGGCGCACGAGATGGTGCTGGCCATCCGCGAGACGCGCGATGGCAGCCTGTGGTTTGGGACCGTGGGCGGTGGCGTCACCCGGCTGCAGAGCGACGGGACGATGACGTCCTGGACGATGCGCGACGGGCTCATCCTGGACAGGGTCCGCACCATCGCCGAGGGGCCTGACGGCAGCCTCTGGTTCGGAACGCGGAGCGGCATCAGCCGCTGGCGTGACGGCACGTTCACCTCGTACACCGCCGCGCAGGGGCTGGTGGATGTGCGGGCATACCTGCTGGACGTGGACGCGCGAGGCACGCTCTGGGTCGGCACGCCGACGGGGCTCGCGCGCTGGAGCGGAGATCACTTCGAGCCCTTCACCCCCCGCGGCGGGCTGCCCGGTCAGGACGTCACGCTGATGCGCGCCAGCGCCGCCGGAGGCCTCTGGGTGGGCACGCGGCAAGGGGGCCTGGCCCACGTCATCGATGGGCAGAGCACTGTGCTGGCTGCTGAGAACGGGCCGCTGAACATCAAGCTCCTGTCCCTCCACGAGGACGAAACCGGCACGCTGTGGATCGGCACTGACGATGGCTTCTTCCGCTGGAAGGAAGGGCAGTTCCGCCGCTTCTCCGTTGCGGAGGGGCTCTTCGACGAGCGCGTGTTTCAGGTCCTCGCGGACGATCACGGCAACCTGTGGATGAGCAGCAACAAGGGCATCTCCCGCGTGGCGCAGGCGGAGCTGGAGGCCGTGGCCGAGGGCCGGCTCGAGCGCGTCACTGCCCGCGCCTACGGGGCGGAGGATGGGATGCGCTCCGAGGAGTGCAACGCCCTGGGCTCCCCCGCCGGGTGGAAGGATCGGAGCGGGCGGCTCTGGTTTCCCACCATCCGTGGCGCCGTCAGCTACACGCCAGGGCCCGAGGCTGCACGTGCGCGCCCACCGCCGGTGCTCATCGAGGAGCTCCGCGTGGACGGACGCACGATCCTCGCCACGGAGCTGGAGCGCATTCCTCGAAGAGACGGAAGGATCGAGCTCCACTACACGTCGGCCGGCCTGCGCGCGCCACAGCAGCTGCGCTTCCGCTACCGGCTTGAAGGGGTGGACGAGGACTGGGTGCAGGCCGGCACCCGCCGCATGGCCTGGTACACCCGCCTGCCACCCGGGGCGTACCGGTTCCAGGTGGAGGCGGAGTACGCGGATGGAGGTGGGTCCGCCCCGAGCGCGGCGCTGACGTTCTACCTCGAGCCCCTCTTCCACGAGACGTGGTGGTTCCGTGTGGCGTGCTCGCTGGCCATCGTGCTGCTGGTGGCCGGCGCCCTGTGGCTGCGCCTGCGCCGGGGCCGCGAGCGGGAGCTCGAGCTGCAGGGCCGCGTCGATCAGCGCACCACCGAGCTGGCCACCGTCAACGCGGCTCTGCAGGGGCGTCTCCAGGAGCTGCAGGCCACGCGAGAGCGGCTCGTCCACGCGGAGAAGCTGGCGGCGGTGGGCACCCTGGCCGCAGGCGTGGGGCACGAGCTCAACAACCCCCTGGCCTTCGTCATCTCCAACCTCCACTACGTGGCCTCGGAGGTGCGCGAGCTCCATGTCCGCGCCGAGGATCGCGCGCGCTGGGAGGAGGTGGAGCAGGCGCTCGACGAGGCCTTGCAAGGCACCGATCGGATGCGCCGCATCATCCAGGATCTCCGGACGTTCTCTCGTACGCAGCCACGACAGTCCACGCAGCTCAACCTGCACCCGGTGCTGGAGCTGGCAGCCAGCCTCGCGAGCGCGGAGATCCTTCCCCGCGCCCGGCTCGTGAAGGACTACGGCTCGCCGCTCCTCGTGCTGGGAGATGAGACGCAGCTGGGCCAGGTGTTCCTCAACCTGCTGGTCAACGCCGCCCAGGCCATCCCCGAGGGCCACCCGGAGCAGAACGAGATCCGCGTCACCGCGCGCAGGGACGCGCAGGGCCAGCTCGTGGTGTCGGTGAGCGACACCGGCGCGGGGATCGCCCCGGACGTGCTGCCGCGCATCTTCGAGCCCTTCTTCACCACCAAGCCCGTGGGCATCGGCATCGGGCTGGGGCTGGCCCTCTGTCACTCCTACCTGAAGGCCATGGGCGGAGACATCCGCGTGCGCAGCGAGCTGGGACGGGGCACCACCTTCGAGGTGGTGCTGCCCTCCCCGCCCTGAGCGTCAGTGGGACTCCAGCTCTTCCATCTCCCCGTCATCGGGAGAAGCGGGAGGCGCCACGGCAGGCAGGCGCGTGAGGTTCCACGGCTCTCCCGCCTTCCACGCTACCTCGCCAGACAGGCCCCAGCCGGCACGCACGGCCTCCCGGCCCTCGTACTCCAGCCAGAAGACGGCTTCGTCCGGCCGGGCGGACTGATCCAGGCAGGCGATACGCGACACCGGCCGGTGGCCCTCACCGCCCAGCGACACCGCGAAGCCCTTGTGCGAGTGCCCACACAGCACCCACCGCGGCCGGATCGTGTCCACCAGCCGGCGGGTGATCGGGTTGCCGATCCAGTAGGAAGGCAGGGGGCGCGTGGTGGACAGCCCCTCGTCCCGGGCCCGCTGGACGATGCCCCGGGGCCACTCATGCACCAGGAAGAGGTCCAGGTCCCGGAGGTTCGAGATCCGCTCCACCTCGGGCCCACGGAAGTAGCCGGCCTGCTTCGCCGTGTCGAGCGACGTGGGCCGCTTCAGCGGCTGATCGAAGAAGCGGGGCGCGTGGATGCCCGACAGGTAGCCGATCTTCAGCCCCCTCAGCTGCCGCAGCCCCGCACGCCCCAGGTAGTGCACGTTCGGCGCCAGCTCGAAGCCCCCGGGCGCGTCGTGCAGCGCCTCGAAGTCCTCGTTGTTGCCGCCGATGAAGTACAGCGGACGCTTCATCCGCGTCTTCCCGTCCGCGTACTCGGCGAACTCGGCCGGCATGGCGCGCTTGGCCGCCTTGCGCCGGTGGTCATCCGCCCGCCGGAACGCCTCCACGTCCCCCACCGCCAGCACCAGATCCACGGGCCTACCGCGCGCCGCTTCCAGCGCATCCATCCACGCCTCCACTCGGTGGAAGCGGCCATGGATGTCTCCTACTCCAACGACAAGCAGGGATTCTGGAGGCATCGTCCGCCCTTCAAACTGCCGTGCACCAACCCCCATGTCGAGGGAGAATTCCCTACTCCTGGCCAGAAACAGTGGGAGACGAAAAAAACGATGGGGACGCCCTGGCGAGGACGCCCCCGGAGACCTCACAGGTTGCCTTCCAGCGCTAGCACCCGAGAGGGTACGTCACCTCGATGTAGGAGCCCGGAGGCGGCGCGGCCCCCAGGTCGAAGACGATGGTGGAGTTGGAGGGCTCGTAGTGCCAGCCCGTCGTCACGTCCACCCCGTTGATGCGCACGGTGATCTGCGCCGGGTCCGCCGGCTCATCCGAGAGCGGGAAGTGACGCTTGGGACCGAAGGCGCTGTCGGAGAGCTTCTTGAGGGACTCGGCCCAGTTCGGGGTGCAGATGCTCTCCACGACGCCGCCCGTGGCGTTGGCCAGCTGGATGTAGCGGGTGCCGGAGCTGCTCGCGGTGGAGCAGGAGGCCAGGTCCTGCGGGCCTGCGATGGCGGAGATGCTCAGCTTGGCGGCGTCATTGTCCTTCAGGGACTTGAAGTAGGTCTCATAGAAGGACACCGGCTGCGTGGAGAAGTCCTCCTCGTCGGTGACGAAGATGATGGCCAGCCGCGCGTCCTCGCGGAGGAACCCGCCGTTGCCGTCGCCCGCCTGCGCGGTGCGCGGGTCATCCAGGCTGTGCAGCAGCGGATCCGAGAGGGCCCGGTAGGCAGCCTCGAGCCCCTGCTCATTCCAGTGGCACACGCCCACGTGGGTGTTGCTGGCGAAGACGGCCGACGCGTTCGGCGTGCGAGGGGTGATGATGCGCGGGGTGGAGCCGTTCACGGGGAAGAGCCGGCCGTTCTCGCCGCCCTCGGCGCCGCCCGGGCACTGGGACCAGCCGCCCGAGGACACATCCAGGCCCGTGGTGGTGACGCCGATGTGGTAGTCCACGCCCGAGGCCGTGGCCGCCGTCATGAAGGCCGCGAAGTTGGCACCCAGGCTCTGCTGCTCCTCCATCATCGAACCGGAGTTGTCCACGACGAAGAGCACGTCGACCTGGGCCCCCGCCTCCTGGAGGAAGGAGTCCACCTGCTGGGCGGTGGCGGAGGCCCGGCCGATGAGGCTCGCCGTGTAGAGGGAGCCCTCGCCCAGATCGAAGCGCAGCGCCGCCAGGTCCTCCCCTTCATCCGTCGGCTCGTACCTCGTGTGGAGGCGGAAGTGCTGTCCGGGCTGGATCGTCACCGGGAAGTCGGGCCCGTCAGAGACCTCTATCTCCTCGGAGTCCCGCTCCAGCAGCATCCCCTGCACGGTGATGGGCCCGGCGCAGCGGTTGTAGGCCAGGAGATCGCGAGTGCGGGGCTCGCACGTGAGCTTGGTGAGGCCGAACTCGACATGGGTGGGCTGCAAGGAGAAGCACCCCTGCACCCCCTCGCCCTGCACAACCACGGTGGGGTGACCGGAGGACGGGTGGTTCACCCAACCCTCGACCAGCCCGCCGAAGGGCGCCTCCGCGTCCGGCTTGAAGCGGACGAGCAGCGTGGCCCGCTGCCCGGGCAGCACCAGCCGGCTCTCCACCTTCGTGGAGCTGAAGACGCCATCCGAGCCCGCCGCCAGCTGCAGGCTGGACAGGAAGCAAGCCGTGGAGCCGGTGTTGCGCAGGGACACCCCCAGCGACACCTCCGAGCCCACCGGCACCCGGCCGAAGTCGAGCGTCTCCGGCGTGAGCGCGTACTGGCAGGGCGGGAAGACCTTGCCGAGGCCCTTGAGCACCACGCCCTCCGTCGAGGCGGCGCTGCCCTGGCGCACCGTCACCCCCAGCACGCCCATGCCCTCGCCCGCGCCGGAGCGGGGGGTGAAGGTGATGCCCACGGGGGCGGACTTGCCCGGATCGATGGGCTGGCTCGCTGGCGCCTGCGCCAGCGTGAAGAAGCCACCCTTCTGGGTGTCGATCCTCAGATCGCTCAGCAGCACCTGGGTGCGGCACCGGTTGATGACCTCCACCTGACGGGTGGCCGACATGCCCTCCGCCACCTCACCGAAGTCGATCATCCGCGGCTGCACGGCGATGCACGACGAGCCGCCCTCGCCCACCAGGGCCACCTTGGGCCCGGGCGCCGTGGAGCCGGTGGCACGGACCTGGATCTCCACCCGGCCCTCGGGCACGCGCCCCTGCGCCACCGGCGTGAAGGCCACGCGGATCTCCGCCGCGTCCCCAGGCTTCAGCGTGCCGCCCTGTGCCCCCGGCGCGCTCACCACGCGGAAGGTGCCGCTCGCGTCGGAGACGATGCTCGCGCCCGTGTAGCTCATCGGCTCGGAGCCCAGGTTGCGCACCACGATGCGCTCCTCGGCGGTGGCACCCACGGCCACGCGGCCGAAGTCCACGCGCACCGGAGAGATCTCCAGCTGGGACGCGACGCCCGTGCCCGTGAGCGCGACGCTGGCGGGCTCACACCCCTCGCACACCGCCACGCGAACCTCCGCCATCGCCGAGCCCAGCCGGTTGGGCTTGAAGGCCATGGGGATCGTCAAGTCCGTGCCCGCCTGCAGCACCATGTCCTTGCTGGCCAGGCTGGAGGAGAACTGATCGGCATCTGTCCCCACCACCTCCAGGCGCAGCAGGCTGTCCACGCTCGTGGGGTTGTGCAGCACCAGATCGCGCACCTCCACGGTGTCCAGCTGCACATTGCCGTAGTCGAGCGCCGGGGACTTCACCTCGATCAACGCCTTGACGCCCTGGCCAGAGAAGCTCACCTGCGAGCCCTTCTCCCCGGAGTCCGCGTCCGTGAAGATCTCCACCACCCCCTGCACCGCGCCCTCCACCTCGGGCTTGAAGCGCACCTCCAGCTCGGACTCGCCGCCCGAGCTCAGGGAGAAGGGCTCGAAGGGTGGCACCTCCACATTGGGCACGCTGGAGAGCGCTGCTTCGATGCGCACCGGCGCGCGGCCCCCGTTGGCCAGCCGGAGCTTCACCGTCTTCGTCGATCCCACCGCCGCCGGACCGAACTCGAGCACCTCGGGCCGAGCCGCGAATGCGGCCCGCGCGCCCCGGCCGCTCGAGCCCTGACGATCACACCCGCCCGTCGCCACCGCCACGCACGCCCACGCCGCCAGGACCAACCACCGCCATCCCCACATAATCGCCGCCTCCCGAATCCTTCGACGCAGGGAGGCATGTGCAACTGGGATGCCTGACCGGAGAAGACGAGGACTCAACGAGGCAACCGAGCCGACCACCGTGGGCAAAAACACGGACTCCGGGTGGAAAGAAAGTACCCAGCACGAAGGTCTCGGAAGTTCTTTCCGGAGTGCTCGACACAGGACGGAAGAAAGCGGCCCTTGTTTACGCGCCTGGCCGCCCTGACGGCTTGGGCGGGGGTGAGAGCAGCCTGGCGAGGATGCCTGTTCCCCAGAGCACACCGGCCACGCACACCACCGCACCCACGAGGGCGAGCGGCGCCACGGGCTCGGCGAGGAAGAACGCCCCCAGCGCCCAGGAGAAAGCAGGGGTGAGCTGCGAGCCCACGCCGCCCATGGCCGTGGTGACGTAGCCCATGGCGTAGGTGAAGAGCATCTGCGCCACCGCCGAGGCGAGCCCCACGCCCACCAGGAGCAGCGCTGTGTGCGGGGTGAGGGGCCGCCAGTCCGCGATGGCGAAGGGCAGCCCGAACAGCAGGCCAAAGGCACAGAAGGAGAGGAAGACGGTGGCCGCGTCCGTGTCATTGCGCAGGGCGCGCATGGCGACGACGGCCGCGCCGCTGAAGACGGCCGAGAGCATGCCCGCCCCTGCGCCTACGCCGAAGGAGATCGCCGGCATCTCCAGGGAGGTGCCCCAGATGACGAGCCCCGCGCCCACCGTGGCGGCCACGAGCCCGCCCAGCAGGTGTCCGCTGACGCGCTCCTCCAGGAAGAAGAAGCCCAGGATGGCGCCAAAGATGGGCCAGCAGGCGTTGAGCAGCACGGCAGGCCCCACCGCGAGCTGCTCGATGCAGAAGAAGTAGAGGTAGACGGAGGCGCCACCGAAGATGCCGCGCAGCGCCCACAGCCCCGGGCGGCCAAAGCGAGGCCTGCGCCCCACGATCGAGTAGTAGACGGCCAAGAACAGCAGGCCCACGACGAAGCGGCCGCACACCACCTGGCCCACCGAGAGCAGGCCCGAGAGCATCCGAGCAAACAGCGCCATCAGGGCAAACAGGAAGCTGGCGAAGACGAGCAGTGGCAGGCCACGCCAGCTCTCGGGGAGGACAAAGCCCTTCATTCGAGTGCGCGCACCTTACCTCACCTGGAGGGCCTTGTCGGCGAACCTCCGTCCGGGCGTCCGCCACCATCCCAGGGGGCAGCGGGGCCTGCATCACGCACATCGGAGGGTAGAAGCTGAGGCGTACTCCCCGCGTCCCGCCTCCTTAGAAACTCTGGGAGTGGAGACATGGGCTCACCGCTAACGGCTCCTATCAAGGAAGCAGGAACCTCCTCTCCCAGCGTCTCCTGGGCTCCGGCATCCGCTCTCTGCGGGTGCGAAGGTCCTCCAGGTTCGCCATCAAACACGCGCCGGAGAATACGGCCATCCGTACTGATCGCATATTGCACGCCCGAATCAAACATCAGCACCTTGCGCTCGCAAGCGCTGGGGTTGGCATCAATGCGAACAAAGACGATGTCTCCCTGGCGAATGACCCGGTACAGCTGCGCCTCTTGCCTGTCCCAGCACTGCCGCTCCTTGGAGAATGGAGGAATGAAGTCATTGGCGGCAATCGCAATGGCCCGGAGTATCACCCCATCCAATTCATAGGGCTGCCCCTGCTCTCCAACCACGATCGGGAAGCGATCAAAGAACTCCGGGAACACGACGGACTCGTCCTCTTGCGACATTCCTGGCGCCGGGGAGGAGCTTCGCAAGCAGCTCATGAACATCATGGCAGCCACCAGGGGAAGGTTTCTCATGGTACTGCCCCCTTGGAGCAGGGCGCATGTGTGCTCTCGATAGAGAACCGCACACCATCTTCCGCCCATACGACGCGGCCAGTCTGCTCGCAGACCCATCTGCCTTGGGCATGAGTCCACTTCAATATCTGGCTGGTTGCCGGAATGTATTGGTGGAAGCCGTCACAGGTCGGGGCGCCACGATCATTCGAGAAGAACGCAACCGTGGAAAGCCGGCTGACGCCATCTTTCGTCTCGCTCTCAAAACCGTGGTTGTGCACCTCGGAGACGATAAACCGGATGTCGTTAACAGACAGAGGATCGTCATACAGGTGGTTATGGAGCGCACAAATATATTTGATACTGTCAGGAGGGTACCGCCGATCCTCCACGATTGACGGGAGGTAACAGGTCTTGCTCCTGTCTGCAGGGTCCACTCTCGACTGATCGGTCAGCTTGCTGAGCTCGTACTTCTGGTCTGGAGTGTAATATATCCAGGCGCAGTACTCGCTTCCTACTCGCCAGTAGACGTCAAAGCTTGGTTGATCTCTGCGCCCGGCAACTGCGTTCGGCTTTGTGAGAATCTTGTTGCAGGCCGCGAGCAGCGCATCCTGAAAGGAGTTGAATGGCTCAAGCAGTGGCCCTGGGATCCTTTCCAGATATGGCTCATCAGGACCAGGACGCACAATGTCACGATCCGTTGCGCTGGTCGATGAGCATCCCAACGCGAATAGCATGAGGAGGCCTCGGTGCATCTGCCTATTCAAAAGCAATGAACCATTCATCACATAACCTCAGGAAACCTTGGCCTCAAACTATCCCACGCATTCGCAGAACCGAGCGGAGAGCCATGTCAAGCGTGGGGGAGACCGCCTCCCTGCGCTTGGACGGTATATGCTCTAAGCAGATGGTCAACGCCCAATTGATGGCGCTCAAGCGCTTGGCCCACGTTCCGCTCAGACAAATTTTGAAGATCTTGGGTAAAGAACTCTCCAAAGAACGCTCGGACGTTTGCAACGAGCTTGTCGAGTCCTTTCTTCTGGAGAACCGTAGTCGGTTGAAGTAGCGCAGCTGCACTCGCAAGCTTCTTGGGAGGGATGACTAGAACGCACTCAGCAATCACTCCTGGATAATGCTTAATGAACCACGCGGCCGACCGGTTCATCTGCTCTGATTCACGCTTCTCGATCTCCGCTCGCTCAACCTTTACTTCGCTTTTGCATTCAACAATGAGGCAGTGGTTGTCACGAATGCGCCAGAGATTGTCTGGCCCTTCTTTCCACTCTTTATCGGGTCGCTCACAGGCAAAACCCAGTGCTTCGCCCAAGCGATGAAAAGCTGCCTCGAATACTTCTGCATCGACCCCAAACCGCAAGTCTGACAATAGCGCCTCAATACTGACAGTAAGAGCAGATGGATCCTCGTGCTTCTTCAGCCAGTCGATCACCTTCTCGACCCGCTTCTGCGCAAACGGGAGTTGAGGCACCTTCGCTGAGCTACTGTTCGGCAATAGGAGAAAGTGGTTCTTGCGATGTGCAGTGGTCTGCATCTCTTGGGATTTGACCTTGCTCGACCGATAAAGATGCCGGGCCATTTCCTGTAGGTACCAGCCCTTTTCTGCTTCGGTTGAGACGTGCTTATCGCTGAGTTGCTGCGTGATGTTTGCAGCGTCTTCGTATCTTCTTTCCAGTGCTGCTACCTCTGCCTTGAGTTCCAGAGCAAAAATTTCCAGTCTCTTCGGTGCCGCAGCAGGATCGGCGAGTTTATCCATGTGCTCGATGTAGTAGGCTTTCCAGCCGTCGTCCCGCTTCAGACATTGGGACAAAAGTGTATTCAGGACGGCCTCCGGTTGCATACCCTTTTCCAAGTCCTCTTGAGCGAATCCGGCAACATCCAAACCAATCTCAATTTGCTGCCGGGTCTGAGGGGAGAGATAGGCTCGCGAGTCTGGCATCCGAACGAAGCGCACGAGACTCGTTCCGATCAAAAGCACGACACTATAGTCTTTTTCCCCACGGACGCTGCGTCCCATTCCTTGCTCGATCGTTCGCGCGACTCTGACGGCAACCGCTTCAGTGTTGGGAAGGCAGCGCTCTAGGTGGCGCTCATAGAGGGACTCGCCATAGGGACGCGAGTCGAGGATAAGGACTCGACAGGAATTATCGGGCAGATCGATACCATCATACCGGTTCGCCACCACAAGAGGGACTTCGCAATCTCCCTCGCGAAGGCCCTTGACCTGATCATAAATCGTGTCTGTATCAGCAGTGACAGCGCCGTATTTCTGCCAGTCCACAGAGCCCTTGAAAGAAGGAGTAAGCGCAACAACCCCATACTTTCTTCCACTTGCTGGTTTTCCGAACCGCGCGACTATGGCACTGCGGTCCAGTTCCTCTGAAAGAAGCGATGGGATCAGCACCATCTTCTCGCCGGACCACTTCTCGGTGAAACTGAGTGGGTTCTGGACTGTGTCAGGAGAGATCCCCATGCCTTTAATAAGGAATGAGTCATCCGAAATGGTAGCGGACATGAAGACGCGGTGCTTGGCTTGGTCGTAAGAACCAAAAGTGGCTAGCGGTGGCAATCTTGGGAAGATCTCAAGCGAAGTCCCAGAAACCAAGCACTCGCAATCGGCCAGCACATCTTTGATCAATGGCCAAGCGAACTTGATCTCCTTTGAGGCCGAGTGGCTTGACAGGATCTTGGCGATATCGGAGGTCCGATCAATCCAGTCCCAATAAGGTACCGGCAAGAGCGCTTCATAAACCCCATTCACGAGGTCAGCATATGAACCCTGCCCCTGACTCTCCAATGAACTACTAAAAAGATTCACTAGGTCTGAGTACGCTTGCGAGCCACGCGAAAGGCGAATAGTGCATGCATCTCGAATCGAATTTATGCACGCATGTACGTCATCAATGACGACGGCCCCAACTTTGGTTGCCCTGCCGTGCAAACCAAATTTAGTCAATCCATTAAAGACCTTCTGAACAGACGTGATCAGGATCGATTTTCCCTCAATGAAATTCGCCGGGAGTTCGTCGCCTCCGCCAATTGTTTCACAATTGAAACCAAATTGCTGCGCTTGGAGGGCGGTCTGCTCCACAAGGAAGTTGTCAGGACACAGGTAGAGTGCGGGTCCAAGCTTCTCGTTGATTTTGGATTGAAGAACAAGAAGACCGATGAGCGTTTTGCCCTGTCCTGTATGGAGTTTGACAATAACGTCTTTCTTGGCACGCGCCTTTGAGTGCCATTCTTTGAGTACGGCCTCTTGCGCGCGTCGAAGTTCCCCCTTATCGCTGGCTCGGTCCAATCCGTTGTAGATTTCCAATGGGTCAAGAGGTTGTTTGCCAGAACCACCACCCAAACGCTTTCGGAAGTCGACCATTTAGGGCCTCGCCTGATTTCCAATTTTCCTTCGACTATAGGCTTATAGCCTGAGCTCCCCAGTCTGTCTGAAGATGCGCTTACGCCCGAGTACTTTCCGGCTTAACGGATGCCTGGCTAGACGCACGCCAAGCGTGTAGGCAAAGAGAGCCCCAGGGGTTACATGCGCTCTCCTTGCATCCTCGACGAGGGGAGTAGAACGCCCTTGTGCCCTACCGCTCGCTTGGCCGCCCGCCCGCTGAGATAAGGAATTCACCTTGGAAATCAGGATGTTCAAGAACACCCCACACACAAAACACAGAAAGTGCCTCACCGGAACGCCCTTTCAGTGCTAGACCGCGCGCCCAATATGTCCGAGCCCTACGTCATCACCATTCGTGGAGCCAAGGAGCACAACCTCAAGAACGTCTCGCTGGAGATCCCGAAGAAACAGCTCGTGGTCTTTACTGGGGTGTCTGGTTCGGGGAAGAGCTCGCTGGCGTTCGATACCCTCTATGCGGAGGGCCAGCGCCGTTACGTGGAGAGCCTCTCGGCCTATGCCCGGCAGTTCCTCGGGCAGATGGAGAAGCCCAAGTACGACACGCTGCGGGGGCTCTCGCCCACCATCTCCATCGAGCAGAAGGCGGCCAGCAACAACCCGCGCTCCACGGTGGGCACGGTGACAGAGGTGCACGACTACCTGCGCGTGCTCTACGCCTCCATCGGCCTGCAGCACTGCCCCAACTGCGGCCGCAAAGTCGGCAAGCAGAGCGCGCAGCAGATCGTGGAGGAGATCCTCAAGGCCCCGGCGGGCACCAAGGTGCAGCTGCTGGCGCCGATCGTCACCAACCGCAAGGGCGAGCACAAGGAGCTGCTCGTCGACGCACAGAAGAAGGGATTCTCGCGGGCCCGCATCGACGGGAAGCTGAAGAGCCTGGAGGAGAAGATCGAGCTGGACAAGAAGTCCAAGCACGACATCGCGCTCATCATCGACCGGCTGGTGCTCAAGCCGGACCTCCGCACGCGGCTGACGGACTCGGTGGAGACGGCGCTGCGCGAGGGCAAGGGCATCCTGATCGTCACGGACGAGACGGGGGCGGCCTCCGCGGATCGCGTCATGAGCGAGCTGAACGCGTGCCACACCTGCGGCCTGTCGTTCGGAGAGCTGACGCCGGCGTCCTTCTCCTTCAACAACCCGCTGGGCATGTGCACGGACTGCAACGGCCTGGGGACGAAGGCGGAGATGGATCCGGATCGGATCGTCCCGGATCCGTCGCGGACGGTGCGGGACGGCGCCATCGAGCCGTGGGCGAGCGGGATGAACAAGGGCGAGGGCTGGACGGCGGACTTCGTGGAGAGCCTGGCCGAGGCCTTCAAGATCGATCTGGACGTGCCGTACGGGAAGCTGACGGAGCGCGAGAAGAACACGCTCATGTACGGCTCGAGCGGGAAGACGTTCACCGTGAAGTGGGGCGAGGGCGGGCGCTACAAGATGGAGTGGGAGGGCCTGGTCCACAAGCTGATGCGCAGCTTCAAGACGACCACCTCCGAGTCCATGCGGACGTACTACCAGAAGTTCTTCAGCGACAAGCCCTGCCCCACGTGCAAGGGCGATCGCCTGAAGCCGGAGAGCCGCGCGGTGAAGGTGCACGGACACTCGCTGGTGGAGCTGAGCAAGCTCACCATCGGCGAGGCGCTGCGCTTCCTCACGGAGCTGAAGCTGACGGAGAACGAGCGGAAGATCGCCACGGAGCTGCTCAAGGAGATCCGCAGCCGGCTGTCCTTCCTGGTGGATGTGGGGCTGGGGTACCTGACGCTGGACAGGACGGCGTCCACGCTGTCAGGTGGCGAGAGCCAGCGCATCCGGCTGGCCTCGCAGATGGGCAGCGAGCTGACGGGCGTCATCTACATCCTGGACGAGCCCTCGATCGGCCTGCACCAGCGCGACAACGGCAAGCTGCTGGCCACGCTCAAGCGGCTGCGGGACCTGGGTAACTCCGTCATCGTCGTGGAGCATGACGAGGAGACGATGGAGGAGGCGGACTGGCTGGTGGACTTCGGGCCTGGGGCGGGCGAGCTGGGCGGCCAGGTGGTGGCCCAGGGCACGCCGCAGCAGGTGATGGAGGACGAGCAGAGCCTCACGGGCGCATACCTCTCGGGGCGCAAGGAGATCGAGATCCCCGAGAAGCGGCGCAAGCCGGGCAAGCAGAAGATCGTCATCCAGGGAGCGAGGGAGAACAACCTGAAGGATCTGGACGTGGAGCTCCCACTGGGGGTGCTCGTGTCCGTGACGGGGGTGTCCGGCGCGGGCAAGTCCACGCTGATCAACGAGATCCTGTACCCGGCCCTGGCGCGGCAGCTCTACGAGAGCCGCGAGGTGCCGGGCCGGCACAAGTCGATCCAGGGCATGGAGCACCTGGACAAGGTGATCGACATCGATCAGCGGCCCATCGGACGGACGCCGCGCAGCAACCCAGCCACGTACACGAAGGTGTTCGACTCGATCCGCGAGGTGTTCGCGCTGACACCGGAGGCGCGGGCGTTCGGGTACACGGCGGGACGGTTCTCGTTCAACATCAAGGGCGGGCGCTGCGAGTCGTGCGAGGGCGACGGCGTGAAGCTGGTGGAGATGCACTTCCTGGCGGACGTGTACGTGCCGTGCGAGGTGTGCCAGGGCAAGCGCTTCAACGAGGCGACGCTGCGGGTGCGCTACAAGGGGAAGAACATCGCCGAGGTGCTCGAGATGAGCGTGCGCGAGGCGATCGAGCACTTCGGAGCACACCGGGACATCATGCGCGTGCTCCAGACGCTGCAGGACGTGGGGCTGGGGTACATCCGGCTGGGGCAGAGCTCACCGACGCTGTCGGGCGGTGAGGCACAGCGCATCAAGCTGGCGCGCGAGCTGGCACGGGTGGCCACGGGCCGGACGCTCTACATCCTGGACGAGCCGACCACGGGCCTGCACTTCGAGGACATCCGCAAGCTGCTGCTGGTGCTCAACCGGCTGGTGGACGCGGGCAACTCGGTGCTGGTGATCGAGCACAACCTGGACGTGATCAAGAGCGCGGACTGGGTGGTCGATCTGGGCCCGGAGGGAGGCTCCGGCGGGGGCAAGCTGCTGGCCACGGGCACGCCCGAGGAGGTCGCCAAGGTGGAGGCGAGCTACACGGGACGCTACCTGGCGCACGTGCTGAAGAAGGCCCGGCGCCAGCGGGTGGGCCAGCGGGTGGAGGTCCTCCCCCCGCCGCCCACGTGGAAGGCCGACGAGGCGCGGGCTTGAGGCGCACGTTCAGGAGCGCGGGCGGCTCGGCCGGCTGAGCACGTACGTCGCGCCCACGAGCATGAAGGCTCCGGAGGCGACGAGCACGTACCACTTCACGTGCGCGACAAACACCATGACCGCCAGGCTCACAAGCATGGCGGAGATCGCGCTCACCTTGACCTTGACGGGGATGGTGCCGTGCTCGTGCCATTCCTGGAGCCGAGGCCCGAAGCGGGGGTGCGTGTACAGCCAGTGATGGAAGCGGCGGGAGCTGCGCGAGAAGGCCCACAGCGCCAGGAGCAGGAACGACGTCGTGGGCAGCACCGGCAGGAAAGCCCCGAGCACCCCCAGGCCGACGAAGAAGAAGCCGAGCGCCTTGTAGAGGAACCGGACGCGGGGATTCCGCTCCTCCTCAACGACAGGGGGTCTTCGCTCGGGCCCCGACATGGCTACAACCCTCCCTCAAGACCGGGCGACCGGGCAAGCCCACGCCCCCCTGAGCTTTGTCAAACAGGAATAAATACGCGAAATCCGTGTCCTGGCCCCTCGGTCAGGAGTCGAGATGCCGCTGTCGCTGCTCCGCTGGAGCATCGCCCTCTTCATATTGTGTCTGCTAGCCCCGACGGCCTTCGCCAGCGAGGAACGGCGCCGCTCCATGCCCCCGCCTTCCCGGAAGAAGCCGGCGGCCAGGAAAGTCGATCCCCCGCGGCAGCTCGTCCGCATCTCGGGCGGAGAGCACCTGCGCCGGGATGCCGCCACGGCCTTCGAGCAGATGTACTCCGAGGCCCGGGGGGCAGGGCTCTGGCTCTGGGTGATCAGCGGCCACCGCTCCTGGAAGGAGCAGAAGTACCTGTACCGCCTCTATCGGAAGGGCCTGGGAGCACGGGCGGCGCGACCGGGGCGCTCGAACCACCAGCGCGGCACCGCGGTCGACATCTCGGTCGGCAGCACCCACACGAGGACGTACGAGTGGCTCGCTGCCAACGCGTGCCGCTTTGGCTTCCGGCGAACGGTGAAGTCGGAGCCATGGCACTGGGAGTACCGGCCTCGCACCACCCTGGTCCCCTCCCCGGGGCAGGACTGCCTCGGCCGCCTCCTGGAGCCCCCCGTCCCACCCGAGGGTGTCGCCACGCCGAGCCCGAGCTGAAGCCGACGCGTGGCTCGTGCGGCTCGCTCGCAGCGAGCTCGAGAGGCCGCGAGCTCAGTGCTCTGGCGGCGGCCCGGGCTGGCTCAGCTCCTTGTCCTCCAGCGCCCGGATGCGACCCGCGGTCTGCAGGATGGGAACGATGAGCGCCTCATACTCCGCGAGGGCTCTCAGGGTATTGAGGCCCTTCTCATGGATGACGGAGATGCAGGCCTCTTTGAAGACCTGCCGGGTGTTTCCTACGCCTCGATGCACGGCACGATCCATGAGGGCCACCTTCCCCGCCTCGGACCTGAGCACGTCGCCATACCTTCCCAAGAAGGTGATCACGAGCGCCCTGTCACCCGACTTGACCAGAGTCTTCAGGGCGAAGTCGTGCGACGCCACGTAGTACATCTCCTTGGCGAGCCGGAGCTGGGCGATCTGATACATCCGGGATCTCTCCCCGGCATTCTGGAACACGGCGCTCAGCCGCTTGTCGTCCCTGAGGGCGCGAACGGCCTCTCTCCCCTGGAGAAGACGCCCCTGCTCCAGGTGGACCACCATAAGCCCCTTCTCCCCCACGTCGATCCCCAGGCTTCGGAAATAGACGTCGAACTCGCCGGGGTCGGCGACCCTTATGCTCCTCAGGAGCCGGCTGAGGGGGCCGTCACCGGCCTCGCCTGAGGTGAAGGGCACGAAGCCCACGGAGACCTCGCCCGCATCGCAGGTGTTGATCGCCTCGAAGCCGCCCTCCTGCTCGGCGATCTTCTTCAGCACCTTGCGCTCGGTGGCATCGGTGATGCCCGCTTCGTCCAACAGTGCCTCGAGCTCCGCGCGCTTATGGATCTTCAAACCGATCCGGGAGATGCCTGTCTCATGGCTCGCGCTCTTGCCATCGAGCTGCACTGGATCATCTTGGAAGGAGTACCGGGCACCGTCGGGAAGCTTGACGTGGTAGATGAGGATTCGCCGGAAGGAGGAGGGAGGCGGGCCTATGGGCTCGCCATCGAGCACCTGGGCCACCAGCTCGAAGGGAACTGGGCCAGGCACCTTGGGAGCAGGCCCCTTCTGGGTGCTCATCCACCGTGTATAGGCCTCGTACTCGCCCAGCCAGTGGCGCCAGGGCTCGATCTGGTGCCGCATCGCGGCGGGTGGCTTCGAGAGGAAGGCCTCGACCCGCTGCCGCCAGGCCTGGTAGCCGCTCGTCATGCGACACCGCCCCGCGGAGCTCACGGAAGAGTCGCCCCAGGTCTTCCATCGCTCGGCGATGGCCTTCGCCTCGCTCTCGCTGAGGGCTGCCTCCAACCGACGTCGACTCTGCTGGCTCCCCTCCCAGGGGTCCCGTCCCAGCCGGGCCGCCACCGCTTGGCTGCTGGCGGCGTGCGCAGGAGGAACCGGCTCCTTGCTAGGAGCCAAGACTTCCCCGCTCAGCGCCCGCCCGACATATGACAGCACTCTCCCCAGTACAGGCATGGCCATGGCCCCCCCTTTGGCTACTGCTGACAAACCTTCGCGGTGGTGGTGGTGGTGGTGGTGCATTCGAGACCTGGCGCGCAATCTTCAGGCCCCATGCACCCAATCCCTTGAGCGCAATCACCTGCCCGCCCCTCAGACATGCCCTCGACAGAGAAGTTCGGGTTGAGTACGGATTCAATGATCCGCTGATTTCCCAGCGCAGTTTGCTCCGTGTGACGGAGCACAACGGTGAAACCAAGAATCCCCGGCAAGGTTGCTTCTATGGCGAGCGGTTCCTGAGCATTGATCTTGTCCCGGATGGCATCGGCCATATCCCATGCTGACCCCTCATTCTGGATGAACTTGAGATCGTCGGTATCTTCGCTGTCATCAACGTCCGTGAATACGAAGGTCAGTGGACGAGACAGTCCGTCATCGAGAACGAAGGTCTCTCCGTCATCAAATTGATTGCCCGGGATTGCTTTGAGTTGCCCCTTGGCAGTTGTGGGCGTCCTTGCCTGCGAGCACGTCGCGCTGCATGTGCCACAGGAGTCCGCGTTGCCATCATCGCAGGCCTCACCGGCAGCAGGATTGCTGTACCCATCTCCACAATGGGAGACACGGCACATCGCAGTGCAGGAAGGAGTCTCCACCCCGTGGTCACACTCCTCGTTGGCCTTGCCATTCACCACCAAGTCTCCACACCTGGCCTCCGTGCAGTCGAGATCGCACTCACTGGACTCGCCTCCATCATCACACTGCTCGGGCGGATTGATTTGCGTGGCAATAACTCCGTCACCACACCTCGCTCGCTTGCAGGTATTCAGGCAGTGGTCCGTGTGAATCGGGTTGCCGTCATCGCCCTCTTCGCCAGAGTCGACCAGGCCGTTACCGCAGCGGTTTTCCGGGTTCGTGCAGTCTGCATTACACCCGTCATCGTTGCTGTTGTTCCCGTCATCACATCCCTCGCCTGGGTCTGGGAAGTCGTTGCCGCAGGTCTCGTCTGAGAGACAGTCTGCGCTGCAACCGTCCCCACCGCTGGTATTGCCATCGTCGCACTGCTCATTCTTGAAGAGGTCTGGGTAGCCGTTGCCGCAGGTCTCGTCCGAGAGGCAGTCCGCACTGCAACCGTCCCTGCTCAAGGTGTTGCCGTCGTCGCACTTCTCTCCTGCGGCACCATCCAGGTAGTCGTTGCCGCAGAACTCCGTCGAGCGGCAATCCGCACTGCATCCATCCCCACCAAGAGAGTTGCCGTCATCACACTTCTCTTGCTTGGCAACATCCTGGTAGTTGTTGCCGCAGAACTCCGTCGAGAGGCAGTCCTCGCTGCAGCCATCCCCGCTCAAGGTGTTGCCGTCGTCGCACTTCTCTCTCTTGGTAACATCCAGGTAGTTATTGCCGCAGAACTCCGTCGACTGGCAGTCCGCACTACAACCGTCCCCACTCGTGGTATTGCCATCATCGCACTTCTCTTGCTTGGCAACATCCAGGTAGTCATTGCCGCAGAACTCCGTCGACTGGCAGTCCGCACTGCAGCCATCCCCTGACACGGTATTCCCGTCATCGCACTTTTCCGAGGGATCCTGGATGCCATTGCCGCAGGTCTCGTTCGAAGTGCAGGACTCGTTACAGCCGTCTCCTTTCATGACATTGCCATCATCGCAGGCTTCGTCCGCCTGGGTGATGCCATCGCCACAAGGCGTCTCGATACAGATGTCCTGAGTGACGGCGCACATCAATCCAGGGGCACAAACCCGTCCGGAGGGACAGATCACGCTCTCAGTCTCGATACAGGAGAGGAGCAGGAATGACATCCACGCTCCCACATACAGGGCACCACGATACAGAAAGGAATGTTCCAGTCTCTTTCGTCTCATTGAGAACCTCAGAATCGGATCGTCACCCACAGCTCGTGCCTTCCATCCACCTGCTGGAGCACAACCTGTGTTCCCTGCTCGTGCTCATCAGGCGTCAGGCGGTAGGGCTCGGCGCGGTTGATGAATGCCAACAGCGCCCCCGTGAAGACCAGCGCCCCTCCTGCGGCATAGGTCCCTATCGCCATCTTCTGAAACCGCGCGCCTCGGCTGCGTAAGCCGTCGAGCTCCGGCGTCAGCGGGCACCCGTCCAGCTCGCATTCCGTGGCTCGCGCGTCGAACTCCCGGATGTCATTTCGAGCCTGCTGGTGGAGAACTCCTCCTCCTGTTGCCAGAGCCACGCCTGCTCCAAACATGGCCCATGGCTTCCACGTGGCCCAGTGCCTGCGATAGCGCGTCAGCTCGCCATCGTCATACACACGGGAGATGTGCAGGCTAATCACCTCCCCTTCTCGGGGGGTCCGGATCCGCTCATTGGGTGGATAGCCCTCCTGGTTCGTCACCAGGACATGCGAGCCAGGGAGATCCCATCCCTCAAAACGCCCTGGAGCTGTGAACAGCAGCCGGCCGTCCATGCTCACGGAAGCGCCAGCGACGTCACAGGAGATCTCGACTCGAATGAGCTGTTTCTCGATGAAGACCTTGAGCTTGCGGGCGTGCTCGAAGAGCTTTTCGTCGAGAGGTTTGGCTCCGTAGCGCAAGGCCGCCTCCAAGTGCTCGCGGAGTTCCAACTTCTGCCCCGTGTCCATCAACGAGAGCGCGAGGTTGTAGTGAATGGCAGGATGGTCCCAGTGATCGAGCGCCTTGCGGTACAGCTCGGAGGCTTTCAGGAAGAACGCTCGCTCGTAGTAGTCATTGCCTTGCTTGAACAAGTCCGTGGCGGCTGTCTGCCGCTCCGGGGATACGCCCGTAGCCCAGGGATTCTTTGCGCCAGAGTTGAGCTGCTGGTGCAGCGACTGCGCGAAGGCCAAGGGCGCCGTGAGCAATACCAGCGTGCATGCGATACTGAGAGTGATCCGTTTCATTCCCATCCGAGCGCCCCTACTGCTTCAGTTCCGTGGCATGGGTGCCGCGCTTCTTGAGCTCCTCGATGAGCTTCAAGTCCGCGTCCCGCTTCCTCTCGAGCTCCTCCACAGCGAGACCCAGCTCCCGCTGGGCCTTGCGAGCCTCCAAGGCGCTCCGGTCCGATCTCCACTGCATGAACCGGGCGCGCTTTCGGGCCAGTTCTTCCTTGCGTAGGGTCTTGGCCATCTCCTCGTTCGTGCCCTGGAGCCGGGCGTAGGCGGCCTCGAGCTGGTCGCCGGTCTTCTTCTCCCGGCTCAAGGCGTCCTGGAGCTCGAGCTGGACGGCCTGCACCTCCGCGAGGCTCTTCTGTGCCTTCGTCTCGGAGGTCCGAGCCTTCTGCGCCTGCTGCTCGGCCTCCTCCTTGGCCACCACGGCTTCCGACCGCGCCTTCTCGGCCGTCACCTGAGCACCCCGGATCACCACCAGGGCCACCGAGGATGCAGCCACCAGCAGCAGCAGGATC